>Ga0194127_10000705_pt1 | contig 52555 bp, 42 predicted proteins | sample TA2KigC100mmetaG_FD_148624 | JGI IMG/M metagenome (GOLD analysis project Ga0194127, IMG submission 148624) | Freshwater microbial communities from Lake Tanganyika, Tanzania - TA2015036 Kigoma Deep Cast 100m | ecosystem: Environmental > Aquatic > Freshwater > Lake | place: Tanzania: Lake...
GGGGCGGGCCGCTCCCGGTCGCGGGCAAGACGTACGGGGACGGCCTCGGGGTGCACGCGAAGTCGGAGGTGGTCTACGACCTCAAGCCGGAATGGACGCGCTTCGTCGCGGTCGCCGGTCCGGACGGCGGCAAGAAGGACGACCCGCGCACGACGGTCGTCTTCGTCGTCGAGGCCGAGGTCGGCGGCCGACGGGAGATCCTCGCGCGATCACCCGTGCTGACCCACGCGAAGCCCGCATTCTGGAACTTCGACGTCGCGATTCCGAAGGGCGCGAAGCGGCTGCGCCTGATCGTCGACGACGGTGACGACGACAACAAGGCCGACCACGCCGACTGGTGCGACGCCGGATTCCTCCGGTAGCCGCACCGCCTGCGCGCCGCCCGGGGCCTCGTCTTCCAAGGATTGGAAGCCCTCGCGCCATCGGTTTCCAATCCTTGGAAGCCTCTCCAGGTCTTACATCCGATGATGCGATCGCATCACCGGATGTAAGAGGCGGTGCATGGCGCCGCGGAGCCCGAACCTGCCGGACGGAAGGACCGATCCGCCGGAATCCTCTCAGGGGCCCGGGGCGGGCGCGACCGACGGAAGAAGCCGGACCGCGGCGGCGGCGACGGCGAGCAGGAACACCGTGAGCGCGGCGACGCGCGTTTTGAGCGGACGCGATCCGAGGGCGACGACGATGCCGCACTTCACGATCGTGTTCGCGACCACCGCGATCACGATCGCCACGGCCGCCGCGTGGAGCATGCCCGCGTCGCGCGCCATCTGCGCCATCGACAGCGTGATCGCGTCGACATCCGTCAGGCCGGCGAGCGCGGCCACCGCATACACCCCGCGGCCCGGCGCGACCGATTGCACCGCCCTCACCACCAGCAGCACCGCCGTGAAGAAGGCGGCGAACTTGATGGCGGACTGCAGGCTGAACGGGTTCTTCAGCGGCACGTCGCGGCCCGCGGCACCGTCCTTGCGTCCGCCCCGCATCAGCATCGCCGCCGCGGCCAGGCACACGGCCAGCATCGCGCCCATCGGCGCGGCGAGATCTTTCAGCAGCGGCCGGTGCACGACGGCGATGGCGACGAGCACCCGGACGAACATCACGGCCCAGGCCAGCGCGACGCCCGCGGCCAGCGGTCCTGCGCCGCGCGACGCCGCGGCCGCGTCCCGGCTTTCCCGCGCGAACGACAGCGACACCGCCGTCGACGACACGAGTCCGCCGAACAGGCCCGTCGCCGCCGTCCCGCGATCGGGGCCGAGCCAGCGCATCGCGACGTAGCCGAGCAGCGAGAGGCCCGAGATCAGGATGACGAGCCACCAGGCCTTGTACGGGTTCACCGCGCCCCACGGGTCGATCGTGCGGTCCGGCAGGAGCGGCAGCACGATGAACGTCGCGATCAGCAGCTTCAGCGCCGCGTAGAGGTCCTCCTGGCCGATGCGTCCGACCAGCGTGTGGAGGGGCGTGCGGTAGGCCAGCAGCGCGGAAGGGGAGTTGAGGATGCCCAGCGCGACGGCGATCTCGCGGTGGCCGAAGAGCGTGACGCCGCCGAGCAGGAACGTGACCACCGCCGCGACCTCGGTCGTGAGCCCGACCGCGTCCGGATGGCTGCGCGCCTGCAGCAGGTAGCCGCCGAGGACCATGGCCGACACGGCCGCCAGCACAGCGGGAAAGACCCACGGCGTATTCAACTCCGTGGTCAGCCAGGCCGCCACCGCGCCCGCCTCGGCGAGCAGCACGAAGGTGCGGAGCCCGCCGACGCCGAATCCCTTCTCCGCGATCCGCTTCTCCCTCTCGACGCCCATCAGCGCGCCGATGAAGAGCGCGATCGCGAAGTCGCCGACCAGGTTCAGGTTCATGCGCGTCTCCGCTTCGAGGATAGGCCCGCCCCGCCCGCCCCGCAAGCCGGCGGGGATCCGCGTTGCGCGACGGCGGGCGCGGCGATGGAGTTGAGCGCATGAGGAGGCGGCAACGATCCAAATTGGCAGGGGCGTCGGCAGCCCTGCTTATTCTGCTTGCGACCGAACTCTGGAGCGCCGGGCCGTCGCCTGCCGGCCAACTGCTGGAGACCGCCGCGTCCGCATCGGGAGACGCCTACCACGCGGTACGCGACGCCGTGGTCGGCGCGGGGACGAACGCGCTCGACGAACACGGACGGTGGGCGAGGGATTGAGGGGCGACGTTGGCGAAGCGCCTTGTCGCACGCATTTGCCACGAACGCCTCGCCAGAGGGCGGGATATCCAGGCGCTGATCAACCAGGGGGGGGCCGCCGGCCCCGCATGCCTTGGGCTCAACGGCGGGGAGACGGGACGAGAGAGCCCGAGACAAAGCGATGGAGTACGCTCGACATGAGCGTCTGATAGGGAATCCCGTCCTCCACCGCCATCACCCGCAGCCCCTCAAGGTCCTTGTCAGAAATGCGGATGTTCACGCGCCGATCCTTGCGAAGCGTGTTCTGCGCGTACTTCCGGTGCCTCGCGATGGCGGCCGCCGGATTCCTCACGGGCCGCAATTCCCCGCGCTCAAAAGCATCGAGAATCGCCCTCTCATCCCGGTCGAGATCGTCTTTCTTCATCTCGCTACTCCCCAAGATAGTCCCGAGTCGCTTTGCGGCTTGGCATGATGGTCTTCAGAAAACGCCCGTCGGGCGATTCCACGAACGGCACGAGATACGCATAGTCATTGACCTTCACCACAAGTACCTGCTGGCCGGGATACCGGTCCCGGTTCGGATGCTCGTACACCCCGAGCACATCGCCGGCTGCGATGCTCAGGACGATCCGCTCGAAGCCGATGCCGCGTGATGCCTTCAGCCGCTCGTTCTTCACCGAATCCCACCGGTAGAAGTCCACGCCGCCAACGTAGCACGTTGTGTGCCTGATGGCAACAGCCCGCCGGCGCCGGTCGCGGCGTCCTCGCCCCTCGCCCCTTGGTCCCGAAGGCGAAGGCCGGGGGCGCGAAACAGGACGGCCCGTCAGCGGACCGCCACGGGGCCGAGCGTGAGCCAGCCGGGGGCCGTGGCGTCCTGGGCCTTGTTGGCGAAGCGCAGGGGCTTGCCGCCGGGCATCGGGTTGACGACGCGCATCGCGATCGCGGCGGCGCCGGGCGGGATCGCGGACGCGGCGGTGAAGTCCATCACGCGATCGGGGGCGCCGGGCTGCAGGCCGCGCACGCTCCACGGCGGCGTCCACGTCGCGACCGCCGTGCCGGCGGCGTCGAACGCGGCGAGTTCCATCTTCCAGTCCGCGTAGAACGGCGCGACGCCGCGGTTCTGCAGTGCGATCGCGACGCGCAGTCCGCCGCCCGGCGCGGGGGCGACGGAGGCGCGCGCGACGTGCAGCTCGTAGCCGAGGCGCCGCGCGCCCTCGATCGCGCGGGCGCGCTGCTCCGGCGTCAGCTTGCGCACGATGCTGGAGTCCATGAGCCACGTTGCATGGGTCGCCTCGACGCAGCGGAGGAACTCCTGCCCCGCCGGCGCGCCGGACGGATCGTTCCACAGGACCGGCCAGTTCTCGGGCCGCACCTCGCCGCCGACCGGCTGGGTCCGCCATTTCTCCATCGCTTCGGGCCCGGCGCGGCGCATGCGGGCCATGAAGAACCAGCCGTCGCTCTTCCTTCCCGTCTCCAGCGTCGCCCACGCGAACGAGTCGTCGTGGTAGCCGAGCGCGCGCCGGTGGTTCGGCGCGTACTGCGCGTCCGAGTCGCCCGCCGGGTAGCGCAGCATCACGGGCGTGCTCCGGAACGCGGCCTCGAAGGCGTCCATGACCTCGCGCTGCGTCTCCTTCGGCGCCCAGAGGTCGTGGCGCGGATGCGTGTGCCACTCGCCCCACGTGCCGAGGAAGCCAGCGGCGAGGAACGCGACGCGCGGATCGCCGTCGTAGCGGCGGCCGGCGGCGTGAATCGCGTTGGTCATCGCGGCGCGCAGGCGCGGGTCGGCGTAGTCGGGCGTCACGACCGGCCGCGCCGGCTGCGCGTTGGAATTGGTGTAGGCGTGCGTGCGAACCCCTTCGTCGACCAGGAACCGCGGGATGCCGCACTCGTGGCCGGGATACTCGAGGTAGAAGCGGAACACCGCCTGGCAGCCGCGCGACGACGTCTCGCCCAGCAGCGACTCCACCGGCGCCCAGTCGAAGCGGTCCATGCCCTGCATCACCGCGCGCAGCGGCAGGTACCGGAACTCGAGGCTGTGCGGAAAGTCGCGCGCCTGGCCGGCGTAGGGCGTGAGGCCCTTGAGCGGATTGTCCGGCGGCGCGGGCGCGTACTCGAGAGCGCGCCACGCGTCGGCGGCCGTCGCCGCGACGGCGAGGCCGGCCATGGTCAGGGCGGCGATGAGCGATCTCATGGGGCACCGATGCAGAAGAGCGTCTTCTCGCCGCGCAGGAGCAAGCGGCCGCCGAGCGGGACCGGGGTCGCCCACATCTTCTCGTTCATGACGTTGCGGGCGAGCACCTCGAAGCCGCCGTCGAGCTTTGCGACGAAGGCGATGCCGTCCTCGCGGACCACGTAGAGTTTCCCGGCCGCGATCACGGGCGAGGCGTAGAACGGCGTGCCGCTCTTCTCGAACTCGCCGGTCCACTCGGTGCGCCCGGTCGCGGGGTCGATGCCGTCGACCTCGTTGCGGTCGCGGAGCAGGATGACCTTCCCCTTGTACGCGAGCGGCGTCGGCACGTAGCTGCCGGTGTCGTCGCGCGACCAGAGCAGCGCCTTGCCCGTCACGTCGCCGCGGCCGGCGAGGCGCAGGCCGTGAAGCAGCTTGCCTCGACCGTAGGGCACGATGACCGTGTCGCCCATCACCAGCGGCGACGACACCGGCGGCCAGTTGCTTTTGCCCTCGGGGTTGAGCCCCCCGCAGTCCCACAGCGTCGCGCCGTCGGCCGCGTCGTGGACCGTCAGGTGCTCCGCGTTCCAGACCAGCAGAGACTCTCGCCCGGCGAACGGAAGCACGATGGGCGTCGTGTAGCCCTGGTCGGCCTCGAACTTGCAGGGGTAGTTGCGCGGCACGCTCCAGCGCAGCGCCCCGGTCGCCCGGTCGTAGGCGGCCAGGTGGGAATCGGGACCGTTCATGATGTTGATGACGACGTCCTTCTCCGTGAGCACCGGCGACGTGCCGATGTCCCACACCAGCGCGTCGGGCCCGAACCGCTCGGGGATGCTCGTTGTCCAGAGCACCTTCCCGTCCAGCGACAGCGCCGCGAGCGTCCCGCTCTTGAAGTAGACCCACACGCTCCGGCCGTCGGTGACGGGTGACGGATTGCAGCCGGAGGCGGACTTGTGCTTGCCGGGCCGTTCCTCGCCGAAGGGCGCGCGCCACAGCTCGCGGCCGTCGAGATCGAACGCGAGCGCCGCGTCGCGGCCGTCGACCGGCGCCGTCAGCACGATCCGCCCGTCCCACACGACCGGCGTCGAGCAGCCCCGGCCGGGCATCGCGACCTTCCACGCGACGTTCGAGGTGTCGCTCCACGCGACCGGCAGCGCCTGCTCCACGACCGCGTTGTCCGCCGGCCCGCGCCAGCGCGGCCAGCGGATGCCGTCCGCGGCGACGGCGGACCCGGCGGCCGCCAGCACCAGGACTGCGCATGCCGGGGCGAACGTGAATCGGAAGCTCGTCGTCATCGTGCTCATGGCGCGAACCTTGCCCGATGCGCCCGCACTTGTCCACCGATCCGCGGGCTGACAGGTGAAGCCTATTTCAGAGGACCTGCTTCGACTCCGCGTGACGTGACGAACCCCGGGTTCGCGGACGTGGAACCCGATCGGCTTCGGCGGCGGATCGGGCGGCGTCATCGAATGCAACACGCCGGACAGCATCGCGACGCCCTCCTGAGTGAAGCCGTACGGCAGGTACTTGACGCGGGTACCACGCGTTAAGGCGCCCGATTGGCATCCTCAACGGGCAACCTGCTCGATGCGTCCCACGATGACCGGCAGGGTCTGCTGGCCCATGGTGTGCTCCCTTCCAGCCCCATCCTCACGGAGTTGCCACGGGAGAGGCGGCCTCGACAACCCACCGCACCTCGACGCCGGGGGTCAGCTTCAGCGGAAGGCCGTCACGGAGGGCGCGGCCGGAGTGGACGACCGGGGCGTCGCCGCCGGCGCGGACGGTGCAGCGGTCACCCTCGCGGACGGTGAACCACTCGGGGAACTGGTTGATGCGGGGGTAGTCGAGCGGGAGCTTCATCCGTTCGCGGTGGCGCGGACGGTCGAAGACCACGACGCCGTCCCACGGCCCGTCCGCGACGAAGGTCAGCCGCACGCGCCCGGCGTCATCGGCGACGGCACCGAAGCGGACGTCCGCGCGCCACGGGCGGATCGTGGCGCCCTGCGTCTTCCACAGCGCGTACATCAGCGAGGTCCGCGCGGAGTTCCCGTCGCCGTGCCAGCCCTCGATGACGCCGTCGGCCTTCTGCTTCGCCCACATCGTGCGGATCTCGGCGTCGATCCAGTCCACGGCCGCCCCGACGCGTTCGCGGTTGTAGAGCGTGATCGCGCCCTCGATCGAGTCGGCGTAGCCGTCGGCCGTGCTGCTCTGGCACATCCCGCCCTGCCCGGAGTAGTGCGCCTTCAGGTTCCCGAGCGCCTTGCGGACGATGTCGCGATACGCGGCCGTGCCGTCGAGGAGATACGCGGTGTAGAGGCCGTCGAAGTTGTAGCCCCAGTTGTCCGTCAGCGCGTCGCCATGGGCGCCGGTCTTCGGGTTCACCCGCAGGTAGACGAGCCCGTGCTCGTTGACGGCGACCCTCAACAGGGTCTCGTAGAGTTCGTGGAGCGGCGCGCGGTAGGCCTCGCGCTTCGCCGGCGCGGCGTGCGCGCAGGCGACGTAGAGCTCGGAGAGGCCGTTAATGACCTCGCAGGAGTGGTCGCCGAGCTTGAGATCCTCCGCGTCGCGGGTCGGGTGGTGGTCGCCGAGAAGGTAGTAGTCGCCGAGGCGGATCGCCCAGTCGAGGTACTTGCGGTCGCCGGTGAACCAGAAGAGGCGCGCGCAGGCCTGGAGGAGGTCGCCGTTGACCTCGAAGTTCAGCGTCGGGATCCTCCCGAACGGCGTGTCGACGGGCGCGTGCTTCCAGATGTCGTCGATGATGCCGATCGCGCGCTCCGACCAGGGGCTGGGGCCGAGCCACTCGGTGATCGGCAGCAGGCCGTCCTTCACGTACTCGGCGCCGTCGAAGATGATGGCGTCGAGGTCGACCGTCTCGCGCCGCCAGCCCTTCCTGGAAAACGAGTAGTCGTCCGGAAGCCGGTCGACGCGCGGGGTCAGGCGCGTCTCCGTGCGCAGCATCTCGAGCATGCGGCCCTCGAAGAGCGGACGGTCGGTCATCGCGGCGGTGAGGACCATGAACGGGTAGTTGTCGGCCGCCGCGTCGCGGCCGTTCCAGAAATCGCGGCTTTCGCGCAGGTTTCGAGGGATGAGGCCGGTCGCGGGATCGGCGTGCGCGAGCCAGCCGTCGATGAACCGGCGCGAGCGGTAGAGCGCCTCGTTGGCCTGCCGGCCGTTGCGTTCCGCGGCGCGGAAGAGGGCCTCGCCCGGCCCCGCCCCGGCGGGCGCGGGCGGCGGCTCGCGGTCCCAGGCTGCGCGCATCTCCGGGAAGGCCTCGCCGGCGGGGCCGGCGCCGGCCATGGCGATCGTCGCCCTCGCCCCTTCGGCGGCGCCTCGCGGAGACGGACGGTGACGCTCTCGCCGGTGAGCCCGGCCGGGACAGGAACGCGCAGCCAGCGGAAGCCGTCGTGACCGCCGGCCTCGACGCGCTGCGTGTGGCTGCCGACCACGATGTCCGCGCCGCGCCTGTCCTTCTTCGCACCCCAGCGCAGGTCGAGCGACTGGCCCGGAGCCGGCGCGACGTCGAACCGGATGTCGATCCCGGACGTTCCCAGAAACTGGTAGCCGACGTCGTGATAGGTCTGCCCGTCGAACCGGACCCAGGCCAGCGTCGCGGCATCGTCGGGCGCGTCGCGCCAGGCGAAGTCGGATGCACAGGCGGCGAGGGTGATGAAGAGGAGGCCGATGCGGGGGAGCGGGCGCGCGTTCATGCGCGCAGAATAGCCCCGCACCGGCGCGGCCGACAACCCTTCCCGCACCCGGATCCCGCCGTTTCACGATCCGCTCCAGACGAGGAAGGCCCCTCCCATCGCTCCGCGCCGGCGGCCCGCCAGGACCCCCGACGGGCCGCCCATGCCGATTCCGGACCCGGTCCGACCGGCCGTTCCTCCCCACCGCCCTCGCCGGCACAACGGCGGGGGGGGCGGGCAAGGGGAAGCGCGAGATCCGAATACCGACGCTCGAAACAGGCACAGAAGCGGGCCGACGCGGAAACGAGGCCAGCCCGGAGGCGGACGGACCGTTGGGTGCTTCCCTCGCGGGCTTGACCTCGGGAGGCGGGGCGGACTACGGTCGGACCCGCGTGGACCGCCCGGCCCGGCCGGGCGTGAGCGGAGACCCGATGATGAAGACGATCCGCACAAGCAGCCCGAAGGCCCTGGCCGTCGCCGCCGCTGCGGCATTGACCGCGGCGGCAGCGTCCGCCCAGACGCCCGCAATGACCAACCTGCCGACGGAGGGCCTCGTCCTCCACTTCGAGTTCAACGAGGCGCCGACCAACTGCGTCATCGTGGACTCCAGCGGGAAGGGCAACGCAGGTCGCATCGCCGGCGCCAAGTGGACCGAGAAGGGCCGCGTGGGCGGAGGGTGCGAGTTCGGCGGGACGGACCACTTCATCGTGACGCCCGGCTCGGCATCGCTGAACGCGAAACAGGCCTCGTTCATGGTGTGGATCAAGGCGCCGGAGGGCACCACCGGACGCACCCTCATCGACCGGCATTCGCGCGAGGGCTTCGCGCTGACCATCGGCGAGGGCGCCTCGGGGATGCGCGGAAAGGCGCTGGCCTACGTGGCGGGGCATTCCTGCGCCGGCGACAACATGGTCGCCGACGGCTTCTGGCACCACCTGGCGGCCACGTACGACGGCGAGACCCTGAAGCTCTACATCGACAGCGTGGTGCAGAAGCAGAACTCGGCCTGGAAGGGCGCCATCGGGGCGGCCGGCCGCGAACTGACGATCGGCGCGAACCGCTCCCACCCGACCGCCGAGGACAAGAACGTTTCCTACCAGGGCGTTCTCGACGACGTCCGCATCTACAACCGCGCCCTCGCCGCCAACGATATCGTCGCCATCTACTCGGCCTCGAAGCCGAAGTTCAGCAAGGGTGAGGTCTCGCGGCGCATCGCGGAGCTGAAGGAGCTCAAGGATCGCGGCCTCCTGCTGGACGACTTCTTCGAGCGCAAGATGAAGGAATGCGAGCAGTAGGCGTGCGCCCGGGGCCCGGTCCTGCGGCTACTTCGCCGCATTCACCTTCCAAGCGACGTTCTTCCGCAGGGCGAAGATGCGGACATGCTCGCGCAGGTCGCGCGTGCGGCCCGGGCGAAGCGTGAAGAAGACCTGCTCCGGGTACGACTCCGCCACCGCCACGTTCAGCCGGTCCTGGCCCGAACCCCGCCAGGCGAAGACGAGGACCACCTGCGTCGCGAAGTCGGCCTGCTTCGCGAGTGCCGTCATGTTTCCCGCGTCGAAGTGCTTCGCCGCCCCGACCGCCGAGTCCAGGACCAGCGGGGTGCGCCACGTCGCGACGTCGAAGACGCCCGGATGCGGCACAAGGTCCTTCACCTCGCAGACCGGCGGCAGAGCCGCCCCCGGAGCCGGCTCCCCGGCCGACACCACGGCGGGAGCCATTGCATCCGAGGATACGACCCCCGCCCTGCCGGAGGAGGGCGCGACGACCGGCTCGTCCATCCCCTGCCCCGGCGACCCCGGCGCAACGCCCGGCACCAGCCTCCCGGGACCGCGGCGCTTCGGGGCGGCCGGCGGCAGCGGCGCCTCGCCCGGGAGCGGCCGCCCGTTCACGGCGCGCACGCCCGCGCGCGGAATGCACTGGAGAAGGTAGCCGAAGCCGGGGCCGCCGATCAGCGTGCTCATCGCGTTCGCAAGGACGTTGCCGTTCGGCTCGAGGCGCGGCTCGCACCCGACGCTGTTCGGCCCCGAGGCCGTAGCAACGAGAACGAGGTGTTTCGCGAAATCCACGGCCGGAACGGCCTCCCCCCGCCGCCACGCCCGCCAGAGGGCCGTCCACGCGGCGGCGTCGGCAATGAACCCGCTCTCAGGAGCAAGCCGCTGCAGCGCCTCGTCGGCGATCTTCCCGCTCCACGTGACGGCGACGGCGATCGGCACGGCCTCCCCAGCCCCGGGATGCGGCGCCAGCGTCGCGCTCTGCGCCGCGGCGGCGCACGCCAACCCGGCGGTGACCGCGGTAACGATGCATGACCTCTTTGCGCTCATGTTCCTCGCCCTCCCGTCCGCACCGTGGCACGGCTACACGCGGGCCAGAATGACCACATAGTTCTTGCCATACACCTTCGCGCACTTGGGACAGGTGGGGTAGAAGAAGAGCAGCTTCTCGACCTTGCGGCCGCGCTCCGCCACGTGGCGCATCATGTCGGAGATCCAGGCGCGCATCTGCGAGTACGGGCCCTCGAAGACACGGCTCAGATAGGTGCCGTCGAGGGTGACCACCGGATGGCCCGGCACGTCGCCGCTGACGGCGACGTAGACATCGGCGCCCCAAAGCGAGTTCTCGTCGGCCACAACGATCATCTCCGGCGACTCGGCGCCCGCCGCACGGATCCGGGCATCGCAACGACGCATCACCGCGCCGAAGTTCAGCGGGATGTGCAGGAAACTCCGCACGCGGTCGCGAAGGAACCTGCGTCCCTTCCAGACGATCTCCTTCGCGTCCCACGGCGCCGGATCGAACCGCGGACAACACCCGGTCTCGCTTTGCATGCTCATGGCCACTCTCCTCCCGCACGGTTTCCGGACCTACGGAATCGGCGTGCCGCCCGAGGCGGCCGTGTCCTTCGTGAACAGGCGCGAGCCGAGGACGATCTTCTTCTCCACCGGCTGCCCCGCGAAGACCTTCAACGCGACCTCGATCGCCTCGCGTCCGCCGGTCGGGTACTCGAACGTCGCGGCGAGGATGCCCTGCGCGACGTAGGCGACGCCCTCCTGCGGCAGCGCATCGATGCCGACGAAGCGGATCACGCCCTCGCGCCCCGCAGCCTTGGCCGCGAGGTAGGCGCCGTGCGCGCCGGGATCGTTGTGCGCGTAGACCAGGTCGATCGCGTCGAACCGCGCCAGCGCCGACTCCATCTCCTTGCGCGCCTCGGGCTCGAGCCACTTCATGTCGGCCTCGAAGACGACCTCGACCGCGCTGCCGGCGAGGCCCTCGCGGAAGCCCTGGTGACGGTCCTGGCCCGGCGTCGACGTCATCAGGCCCTTCAACTCGACGACCTTCCCCTTGCCGCCCAGCGCCTGCTTCACCCACTCGCCCGCGGCGCGGCCGATCTTCCGGTTGTCGGCGCCAATGAAGCACGTGTAGTCCTCGCCCAGCACGGCGCGGTCGAGCACGATGACCGGGATGCCCGCGCGGAAGGCCTTCGCGACCGGCTCGGTCAGCGGCTGGGCCTCCTTGGGGCTGATGACGATCAGGTCGACGCCCGCGCTGACGAACTCCTCGACGTGGGCGCGCTGCTTGAGCGTGTCGTTCTGCGCGTCCTTGAAGACCACCTTGAGGTCCGGGTGCTTCTCCGCGGCGGCCTTGACGTCCGCGTTCATCTGCACCCGCCACGGCTCGCCGAGGTTGCACTGGCTCATGCCGATCGTCTTCACGGCCGCCGCCGGTGCCGCAGCCGCGCCCGGCGCCGCCGCACCCCCCTCCGGCTTCTTTCCACACCCGGCCGCCATCACGACCGCCGCCATCCCCGCCCATACCGCCATGGATTTCATCGCGTTTCTCCCGGATCTTCTTCGCGTCCTTTTTCGCCTTTGTGCTCGTCTTCCGTCCGTGTCCGTCCTCTGCGCCCTCTGCGTCTCCGTGTGCGCCCTCCGCCGCTACGGCCCCTGCCGCCAGCGCGTGGCGGCGATGTGGGTGACGTTATCCGTGTCGTTGAGATAGCAGACCCTCAGCAGCACGCCGTCCCCGACGGGCACGGCGATCGGATAGCCGAGGTCGCTGCCGTCGCCGCGGCGGTCGGCGCGCAGCACGGCGGTCTCGTTCGTGGCCCGCGTCTGCCCGCCGTCGCGGCTGACGGTCGCGCGGATGCCCATCGGGACGCGCCGGACGCCGTAGGTCGCCAGCAGCCGGCCGCCGGGCAGGGTCAGGATGTGCGCGGGGTAGCCCCACATGCCCGTGTTCCGCGGGGCCGACCACGTCAGGCCGCGGTCGGTGGAGACGGACTGGTACGGGAATCCGCGGTCGCGCGCCGTCCCGGCCGTCGCCGCGGCGTACGACCATGGAATGGCCTTCTCGCAAGGCATCCTCGCGCCCTCATGGACATGGACGATCTCCGCCGCCCGAGGGACAAGCGGGATGACGATGGACAGCGCCGGCGCGGCGAGGCGGGTCTTCATGGGTCGGACTCTACCCGCGAGACACGGGCTTCACAATTCCCCCAAGTTCCCGGCCAGGCGTGAACCACGCAAGCAGCCAAGGGTCGCGCCGGAACGGGGCGCGACCCTGCGTCCGGATGCGACCGGGCGGGAGGGCCGCACTCCGTGCGGCCGATACGAAGGACACGCCCCAACGGTCGCGCGGAGCGCGACCCTCCCGGCCCGTTGCGCGAGAACGGCTCTGGGGGGCGCCGTCCCGCCTGCCCTGCGAAGTGGCCTGGCGAAGACCGGGGCCAGCGAACGCCGTTCGCTGTTGGATGTTCGGTGCTCATCTCGTCCTCCGCTGCGTCAGCACGGCGGCCAGGATAATGACGCCCGTGAGCATCAGGCGGCCGGCCTCGGGGACGGCGTTGATGCTAAGGATCTTCTCGAGGTAGCCGATCGTCAGCACGCCGATCAGGGTGAGCCCCATGCCCCCGCGACCCCCCGCGAGGCTCGTGCCGCCGATCACCACCATTGCGATCGCGATCAGCTCGTAGCCCGCCCCCGCCTCGGGGTCGCCCTGCTGCTCCTGCGCCGCCTGCGCGATGCCCGCCGCCGCGGCGAGGAGGCCGCTCGCAACGTAGGCGGCGAACTTCGCGCCGCGCACCGGAAGGCCGGAGAGACGCGCCGCCTCCTCGTTGCCGCCGATCGCGAGGAGCTGCCGGCCCCACCGGTGCCGCGCGAGGGCCAGCCAGCTCAGCGCGAGACAGGCGACGAACAGGACCGTGACCACGGAGACGTTGTCGCCGAGGATCCGCGCGTCGATCGCGCGGAAGACCGCCGGCACATCGACGTACCGGTAGGTCCCGTCCGCCTGCTGCACCGCGGTCGAGACCTTCATGCCGCCGGAGACGTACTTCGCCAGGCCGCGAGCGAAGACCATCACCGCCAGCGTCGCGATGAACGGCTGCACGCGCCAGCGCGCCGCGGCCAGGCCCGACGCCGCGCCGCACGACGCGCCGATCAGCAGGGCGAGCGGCACCGCCAGCCAGGGCGTCCAGCCCCCGTGGATCGACATCCGCGCGAAGACGACCGCGACCAGGGCCAGCACGCTGCCGACGGACAGGTCGATGCCGCCCGTGACGATCACGAGCGTCATGCCGCAGGCAAGGATGCCGTAGACCGACGCCTGCCGCAGCGCATCGCGATGCGTGCCGAGCTTGTAGAAAGCGCCGTCGGCGTGGAAGACCAGCCCGACGACCACGACCAGCGCGAGCGCGATGAACGCGCGGCCGGCGGCCGTGCCGAGCCATCGCACGACACGGGCGCCCGGGCCCGGCGGCCCTGATTCCACCATGATGTCCGCGCGGTCATTCATCGACGGTCCTCCCCATCGCGGCGGCGAGCACGCGCTCCGCCGTCGCCTCCGCGGCATCCATCGTCGCGGTCACCCGGCCGCGGTGCAGCACGACGATCCGGTCGCTCATCGCCAGAAGCTCGGGCATCTCGGAGGTGATCAGCAGGACGCCCATCCCGGCGGCGGTCCATTCGTCCAGCAGCGCGTAGATCTCGCGCTTCGCGCCGACGTCGACCCCGCGCGTGGGCTCGTCGAGCAGCAGCAGCGAGGGCCGGGTCATCATCCACTTCGCAAGAACCACCTTCTGCTGGTTCCCTCCGGACAGCGCGGCGGCAGGGAGGTCGAGGCCCGCCGCGCGCAGGCGCAGCGGCTCCACGGCGGCGCGCGTCGCCTCGCGCTCGCGGCGCGCCGAGCGCCAGCCCGCGGGCGAGAGCCGGGGCAGCGCGGCAAGCGTCGCGTTGAAGACGATCGACGCATCGGACACGAGCCCCGCGCCCTTCCGGTCGTTCGGGACATGCGCGACGCCGGCCCGGATCGCCTCCGCCGGCGCGCGGAACGACGCCGGGGTCCCCCGCAGGCGGACGGCGCCGGATGTCGCCCCGCCCCACGCGCCGAAGAGCCCCGCCATCAGCTCGCTCGCGCCGCAGCCCTGCAGGCCCCCGAGACCGACGATCTCGCCGGCGCGGACCGAGAGCGACACGCGATCAACCGCCGGGGCGGCGGCGCGCCCGGCCGGATGGACGCTGAAGTCCTCGACCCGCAGCAGTTCGTTCCCCGGCTCCGGCGCGCGGCGGGCGAACCGCGCCTCGACCGCGCGGCCGACCATCCACTCGATCAGCCGGTTCATGGGCAGCTCGGCCTTCGGCGCGCTGCCGACCAGGCGGCCGTCGCGCAGCACCGTGATGCGGTCGGCCAGCCGCTCGATCTCCTCCATCTTGTGCGTGATGTAGACGATCGCGCAGCCCCGCGCCTTGAGGTCCGCCACGCGCGCAAAGAGCGTCTCCGCCTCGCGGGCGTTGAGGGCGCTGGTGGGCTCGTCCATGACGAGGATCCGCGCCCGCCGCCCGACGGCCTTGCCGATCTCGATCATCTGGCGGATGCCGATCGGGAAGTCGTCCGCCGGACGTGACACGTCGAGGTCGAGGCCGACGCCGCGCAGGATCTCCCGCGCCTCGCGCTCCTGCGCCCCGCGCCTCACCCAGCCGCCGCGCGTCCGCTCGCGGCCGAGGAAGAGGTTGTCCGCGACGGACATCGACGGCACGAGCGAGAGTTCCTGGTGGATCACCGCGACGCCCGCGGCCTCGGCGTCCTGCGGATGCCGCGGCGCGTAGGGCCCGCCGGCGATCTCCATGCGCCCGCCCGTCGGCCGGTGGACGCCCGCGAGGATCTTGATGAGCGTGCTTTTCCCCGCGCCGTTCTCGCCGGCGAGGACGTGAACCTCCCCGGGGCGCAGGTCGAACGCGACGTCCTCCAGCACCGGGACGCCGTCGAAGCGCATCCCGATGCCCTCCATCCGGAGGACCGCTGGGGCGGGCGCCGTCATGCGCGCGTCACTTCGCGCCCTCCGCCAACGCCTGCAGCAGCGCATAGCTCGACAGGGCGCGCGCGTACCAGTGGCCGCACTCGTACTCGTTGAACGGGTTGCGGCGGACGCCGTCGTAGCGGGCGCGGCAGACGCGGACGATCTCGAGCCCCTCCGCGCGCCGGCCGAGCAGGATCAGGTGCGCGGCCACCTGGTACTCGATGCCCGTCCAGACTTCGTCGCTGTAGACGAACGGAAGCAGCGGCTTCCCGCCGCGCGGCCACGAGCAGAGCAGCAGCCCGCCCTCGCCGCCCATCGCGTAGGTCGGCCGCTGCGGGTTCGCATGCATCGAGAGGTCGCGCTTGAGATTGTGCCGATGGACCGCCAGCAGGTGGCTCAGCACCTTGGCGGGGTCGACAAGGTCCTCCTCGATCCCGCACACGCGGGCCATCCAGAGGCCCAGCACGCCGTCGGAGAGGCAGCCGGTGCCGTACTGGTACTTCGGTCCCTCCTCGTTCACCCGGCGCGCGACATCGCGGTAGGCCTCGCTCTGCTCCTCCGGGTTGACCGGCGTGAAGTTCTTCGCGAGGCCCTCCTTCCTCACGATCTGGATGAAGTACTCGCCGTTGAAGAGCTCCGTCTCCATCCGCGCGCGCCCCTTCGCGAGCAGCGCCCGGTAGCGCTCGACGTCGTCGCCCGCGGCGCTGCCCATGCGGATCGCGGCGGCCAGCGCGCCGAGGTAGAAGCTGCCGCAGTGGCCGTCGGGACCGAAGTAGTTGATGTCATAGGTGTTGTGGTGCTCCTCCTCGAGGAGGCCGGTCCCGCGCGGGTCCCAGGTGCGGATCGCGTAGTCCATCGCGGAGCGGATGCGCGGCCACAGGCGCTTCATCCACGCGTCGTCGCCGGAGATCCGCCACTCGCGGTGCGCCTTCATGATCTCGCCGAGGTGGCCGTCCGCCGCGTCGAACACGCCGCCGCCGGGGGCGATCGGGAGATTGACGCGGAATGCCTGGCGCCCGTTCTCGTCCTGCCCCTCGCCGAACGCGGTCTCGCGCATACCGCGCGCGAGGGACGGGAACAGATGGCAGACCGCCTGCTCGTAGTTCCAGACATGCGCGCACGAGCCCGGGCAGCAGCCCGAGTTGTCGCCGCAGCCCTCGTAGCCCCAGAGACGGCCGTCGTGCTGGCGCAACACGGTCGGCGACTTGAGGATCGTCAGGTTCGCGGCGATGGCCTCGCGCACCTCGGGCGGGAGCCCCGGCCGCGCGCGGAAGGCGTCGCGCCATTCCGCGCTCCTCCGCCGGTAGTCGTCGATGTTCGCGCGCCAGTGCGCGGCGACCTCCGCGACGGACGTGAACCTCGTCGCGTACCACGGCACGTAGGCGGGCGGCACGGCGTCCGGCGGACAGGCCCCGCCGGCGCAGCCGCACGGGGCGGGAGCCGGGCCGACCGTCCAGCCCTCGTAGTCCTTCCCTTCGAAGTTCGCCAGCACCCTCGCGCGCGCGGGCGCCTGCACGATCGCGTTGCCGCTGCCGGTGCGCAACGCCGCGACGGGCTCGTCGCTCAGGACGAAATGATCGGCGTTGATGTGGCCCCACGGCCCGGTCTCGCGGTCGACGATCTGCACGCGGCCGGTGCGCCCGGCGAATTCCGAAACATCGAACGTCGCCCAGGCAAGCGTCTCGGACTTGCGCCCGGTCGCGGACCGGACCGCCGTGCCGTCGACGAGCAGGTTGACGCAGGTGGAGCCTTCGAAATCGCCGCCGCCGACCAGGAAGTGCAGGTGGCGGCGGTCGATCGGGAACGCCACCGAGGTCAGCGTGCCCGTCGAGCCGTCCCCGTCGGGGTCGAACGTGTTCACCAGCCCCCGGCCGAGGAAGCCGGCGACCTCCTGCTGGCCCTTCGCCTTGCCGCGCGACGGCGCGGCCCCGAACGCCGCCGCCGAAGTTCCCGTCCTCTTCCCGTACTTGAGTTCGCTGCCCGGCACGTACCAGCACGTGTTCAGCCGGATCGTCGTCTCCGCGCGCGGGGCCAGGTCGAACGCGACGGACAGCGACGCGCCGGGGGCCTTGCCCGGCACGGGCGGGTTCGCGACGCGGGCGCCGGTGGCGACGGTGTGCCACGCGATCGTCAGCGGATCCCACCAGCCGCCGCGGAACCAGCAGTGGTCGACCTTCACGCCCGACGCGCCGGTGAAGATCGCAAAGGCGCCGGCCGCCTCGCGGTTGGTGCCCGCCGCGGAGTAGAGCACGAAGCCGCCGTCGATCGGACCGATGGATCCGTCGCCCATGAAGTTCCGCGTGTTGAACGAGAAGACGCCGCGCTGTGCGACGGCGGTCAGGTTCGTCAGCCGGTACTCCAGCACGCCGGCGGGAAGGCTCGACGGGCCGGGATCCGGCGGCGTGAACGGGCTCCAGGCCGTGATCGCGGCCGCGACCGGCATCGCGGCGTCGCGCAGGCTCACGGTGGCGAACGGGAAACGCGCCTCGAATGTGCACTCGCGAAAGCGCGGCAGGCCGTAGGTCCGCCCCGCGCCGCCGTTGCCCGTCCCCGGCATGCCGAAGTACTTCCAGTCCGGGATCGGTCCCTCCAGCACGCGCGCGACCGACTCGCCCTCCTTCGCGCCGGCGATCCACACCGCGGCGAAGCCGTTCGGCTCGTGCGTGAAGTCCATCGTGTGCCGGACGGACATCGTCGAGAGTGCGCCGTAGCCCTCGAGGCAGTACATCCCCGCCCCCATGCCGCCGACCGGGAACGCGACGCGGTTGAGGTTCGCACCGCTGTACGGCCCGTTGAATTCGTGCGCCGCCCGCGCCGACGTACCGACGACGAGCGCCACCGATGTGGCTCCGGCCAGCAGGATCGTCCGCCCCAAGGTAGTCATGGCAACATCCTAAGCCCCTTCCCGGCGACCGGAGTCGCCGAAGCTCCATCCCCTACCATCAAGCGCTCGCGTCGCCTTCCGTTCAAGCCCCGAGTTCGCATCTCCCGGCCCCGCGGCGGCGCGCGCATGGGGAGCGAGCGCGGCGATGTCCCCGAGGTTTCGGAACGCGGGCCTTGTGACTTTCGATTCTCGTCTCTGGCCGCGGAACACCCCAATCCGCGGAGCGGCTCCCGGGAGGCCCGGCCAGGGTGTTCCGCGCGCCTCACGACTGCGCGAACTTGCCGAAGCGGTTGGCGATCGCCAGCGCCGGGTCGACCGGCACCCGGGCGCGCTGGACGTTCTTCGGGATGCGGACCGGCGGCACGGCCCGCAGGCGCCTGCCCGCGAACTGCGGCAGGTGGGCGCGCTCCGCCTCCAGCATCTCGGCGGTCATCCGGCGGGTCTCGTCGAGTGTCAGCGCCGCCGCGGTCGGGGGATCCAGCGCGATCGCCTGCATGACCAGCTCGGGGTCGCCGGTGAAGCAGGCCTCGACGGCCAGCCCCTGCACGAGCACGTTCGTCATGTTGAGCGCGGCGCACGGGGACGGGAGGGCGCCGACGACCGTCGGGTGCAGGCCGGGGCGGTCCGCTGCGACAGCCGGATGCGCAGGTCAAGAGCGTCGCCTCCGAACTCGGCTACAAGTCGCCGGCCCGTTTCTCGCGAGCCTTCAAGGCATGGCACGGTCGCCCGCCCCGGACGGCGATGGTGGACCAGCGCCTGACGCCGGGAGACCCCGCCGCTCGTCCGGCCCGAACGGCCTACAATCCCGCAACCTGCCAGCCTTTGCGGTAGGTTCGGCGCAGGAGGCGGTTCGCCTCCTCATCGTTGGGGATGCTCAGGCCGGAGGCGTTCCACTTCAGCACCTTCCCGGGGACGCGAACGGCGACGGTGCCGAGCAGGATCGCCTCGGCCATGGGCCCGGTCTGCGCGAAGTGCGACTCGGTCATCTCGCCGCCGAGGCACGCCTCGACGAAGTGGCGGTAGTGACTGCGCGGCGCCGGTTTCGGCTTCGGAAGGCCGGAGAACTTCTCCTGTGGAAAGAGCCTCGGACCGTTCTGGTGCGGCACGAGCATCGCGCCCTCCGTGCCGAGGATCATCGCGGCCTCTTCCGGGTACTTCTCGAAGTTCGTCATCTTCTGGAACTCGGCGGGCGGATAGAACTCGCCGTCGAACCACTCGACGGTCAGGTCCTTCCCGCCCGTCGCCGCGTTGCCCGGGAAGATCCACGTGATGTGGTCGCTCTGCGGCCAGGTGTCGCCGCGCCGCGCCGGAGAATCGCGCCACGACGCCTGCACTTCGGCGGTGACCGATCGGGGGGCCTTCAACCCCAGCCCCTTCCAGGCGGCGTCGAAGATGTGGCAGCCGATGTCGCCGGACCAGCCGGTTCCGAAGTCGAGCCAGGTCCGCCACTTCGCGGGATGGTAGATCTCCGGCGCATACGGTCGCTCCGGCGCGGTGCCAAGCCACAGGTCCCAGTCCAGCTCCGCCGGCGGCGGCGTGCCCTGGGCGGGTCGCGGGCCCTCGAGGCGGTACTTCCCGATGATGTTGGACCGGTTGGAGCACAGCAGCACGCGCGTGGCATGGCCGATGACACCCTCGCGCAGCCACTGCACCGCCATGCGGTCGCCGATGCCGGAGGCATGTTGCGTGCCGAGCTGCGTCACCACGCCCGCGGCCCTCGCGGCGTCGGTGATGACGCGGCACTCGGCCACATCGTGGCATAGCGGCTTCTGGCAGTAGACGTGCTTCTTCGCGCGCAGCGCCGTCAGCGTGACGATCGCGTGCATGTGGTCGGGCACGCTGACGTTCACCGAATCCACGCGGTCGCCCTCCCGGGCAAGCAGCTCGCGCCAGTCCGTGTACTGGCGCACGTCCGGCAGCATCTCGGCCGCGGTCGCGAGGCGCTTCCTGTCCACGTCGCAGATGGCGACGATCCGGGCCCGGTCGATGTCCTTCAGGTTCTTGATGTCCTGCATCCCCATGCCGCCGACACCGATGCAGGCGTGCTGGAGCTTGGAATTCCGCGAGACCACCCGGCGCGGCACGGTCGCGCAACCGGCCGCCAGCCCGAGCCCGCCCGCCGCCGCTAGCCTCAGGAACTGCCTGCGTTTCGCCTTCATGGTTCCCCTCCATGCGCCCTGCCGGGTTCGTCGCCCCGAGGGCAATCCACGAGATCCCGCCGGGGCGCGTCCCACGCACGCTGCACCGCGGCGCGCGTCAGCGCCAGGGCCTCGCGGTAGTCGGCGTCATGTTCATCGGCATAGACCGCACCCTTGCATTTCGCCGAGCTCTCCGCGAGCGGAGCCGCAAGGAACAGACTGCGCCTTGCATCGCGCAGGTCGATCCAGTCGAGGTGCGTGACCTCGTCGGCGCGATGGCAGGCGGCGCAGCGGCGTTCGTGGATGGCCTTGAGGCCGGCATGCAGTTCGCGGTCCGCGGCCAGATCGTAGGCGGGCTGCGGGGCGCGCTTGTTGATGAAGAGGTCGTGATAGGGCGCGTTGGCGTCGATCCACATCGTCAGGCGCAGCTTGTCTTCGGCACCCAGCTTCACGCGCCGGACGTGCGGCTCCTTGTCGAGCGCAGCCATCAACCTGCTCTTGATCGCGCCGTAGGCCAGCGGCGGCGTGATGCCTGCATCCTGGGCGCGCGCCGGCGAACACGACACCAGGCCGTGTTCCATGATGGTCGCGTAGGCGCGGTTGTAGCCGTAGCCGGGCACGGCCAGATCGAAACTGGTGAGGCCGCCGCAGAAGTCCAGCTTCGCCGCGGGCTTCAGCCCTCCGTGACAGCCCACGCAGTGGCGGTCGAGCACCGGCTGCACGTCGCGCAGGAAGTTGACCGCCCGGTCGCCCCACGGCGGAGGAATCGGGTCCGATGGCGCACGCCGAAGCGCGAGCGGCGCCGGCGCGTCGCGCGGCGCCAGGCCGCGTGATTCGTGGCATCCCGCGCAGGCGCGCTGCTCGCCGGGCTGGAAGCTGATGAAGCTCCGCATCCGCCGCAGCTCCATCCGGTTCTCGTCGAGCAACTGGAAGTAGACCGCCGTGTCCGGCGGCACGCGGAAGTGCGCGCTTCCGTCGCGTTCGACCGGAACGTCGCCGAGAACGCGCACGGGCGTCCAGTTGTCGACGATGCGCTTCTCCGCGGTCGGCTTCTGACGGTGGTGATCCTCGACGTAGCGCAGCCCGCCGTTCGTGTTGTCGTAGGGCCAGCCGACCGGTTCGGCAATCCGGAGGTAGCGGATGCGGTCCGCAACGGCCTCGCTGCCGAAACCGGCGTCGCTGACCGCGCAGGTCGCCCAGGTGTTCGTCAGGTCCACCGTGTCGGGCAGCACGGGCGGCCGCGGGCGCGCGCGCAGCGGGATGGGGATGAAGCAGGAGATGGCCGGGTCGCGGAAGACGAGTTCCTTGTTCCCGAACACGTCCACCAGGTAGAGCGCGTACCCCTTGGCGTCGGTCTCCTTCCCGAAGTTGTAGGCGACGAGGAAGAACTTCTCCGAGAGCGCCCACGGCGTGGAGTAGAAACCGCCGGCATCCTCCACGCCCCCCTCGGGAACGGGCACGCCATCCATGCCGCCCTCGGGCGGCTTCACGCCGGGCGTGACGATTCCCAGTCCCCGCGGGTCGTTCATGCCGGGCGAGGCGTCGACCGTCACCAGCGGGCCCACGGCGAGCGTGTGGTGGCCGGCGGCGATGGCGACGAGCTTGCGGCTGCCGGGAATGGACCGCACGTCCTCCAGCGCCCACGGGTTGGCGAAGTGCTGCTTGAAAATCGCGTCGGCGCCGGTTCCATCGGGGCGCACGAACCAGAGCGACTGGATGTACGCGAAGCCGCGCTCGTGATACTCCCAACGCGTGTAGCCGATGGTGCCGTCATCGAGCGCGTGGGGCAGGTAGTCGCCGTCCTTGTTCACGCTCAGGCGCCGGATGCCGCCACCGTCGGGCCGCATGACGTAGAGGTTGCAGCTCGTCTCGTCCTTGTCGTACTCGTTGCACTGGAGCGACGTGCCGCATCGCTCGGAGACGAACACGATGTCGCCGTTGGGCGCGTACGTCGGATCAAGATCGCTCCACTCGCCGCTTGTGAGCTGCCGCAGGCGGCGTCCGTCGGTGCCGATTTCGAAGATGTGGATCGGCTCCTCCGTGCGCCGCAGGTCGTAGTTCGTCCTGCGGTCGAGCCATCCCGCGGGAGGTTCCCCGCTCCTGGCGCGGGCAAAGCCGAACACGATCCGGTCGCCGTTCCACCAGAGATCCATGCCATGGACGTGGCCCGGGCCGAGTGCGCGGTTGAGGACATGCCGCACGCCCTGGCCGGACCCGTCGGGCGAGAAGGGGCTCTCCAGCACGCAGATGTCGCCGCCGGGCCGCGAGACCCACGGCATGTGGTTGAGGCAGACGTCGGGATACGTCTCCTGCGTGAACCGCTTCACGAAGAGCAGCCGGTCGAAATCGAGCAGCGGGTTCGAAAACACCAGCCGGCGGACCAACCAGCGCGCGTCGAGGTGGAGCCGGCGACGCTCGTCGTCCGTGGCCGTCGCCGGCAGGGCCGCCGCACACCGCTCCACCGCGTCGAATTCACGCAGGAACGGCGCGACATCCACGCCCGCCCGCGCCAGCTCGGCCGCGAGCCTCCGCGCGCGCCGGATGCACGCCACCGTCGGGAACCCCGGCGGATCCCCGGCCTTCGCGGTCGACCACGGGCTGAGACTCGACTGGTCCGCCGGGCGGTGAAGCGCGAGATTGACCGGATCCGGCCCCGGCCCGTAGATCTCCACCTCGTCCAGGTGCAGGAAGACCGGCGTTGCGCCCGGCACGAGCAGCCGGACGAACCGCGCCCGTGCCCCGCCATCCTGAAACACCACCTCCAGCGGCTTTGCGCCCGAGACGCCGCCGAAGTGCCGGCCCCTGTTGTCGTGTCGGACCGTCCAGTTCGTTCCGTCGCCGGACAGGAGGACCTGGACGTTGTCGGCGTTGTGAAGGCCCGGCGCGTAGTCGAGCCGGTTGAACACCACGATGCGCCCGACCGGCGTGACGCGGCCGAGGTCCACCTGCCACCATGGGTTCGGGTGGAGCCCCGTGTGAAACCCATACCGGCCGTTCCGGACGCCGTCCACCGCCCCCGCCGCGTCACTCCGGGTCGTGAGCGGACGGGCCGGCGGCCTCATCCAGTCCTCCTCGACCCACCGACGGACCGCCTCCGGCGAGAGGCGCTCCTCGCGCGGCCGCGAGGCGCGCGGCGGGGCGTCCAACCCCGCGGCCGCCGCCCGATCCCGCGGCACCGCGGCCGCGAGAAGGACGCCGACCGCCCGTATCGCAAACGACAGGGGGTTCATGTCACGGCGCCTCCGCTGGAACCGCCCAGCCGCTCGGAGATCGCTCCCGCGTGTCGCCGGACCAACCGGCCCAGGGCGGCCAGCTTCCCCCGCGGCATCCGGCCGGCGGGCGCCGTCACGGTCAGCGAGGCGACGGCGAGCCCCTGCCGGTCGAAGATCGGCGCGGCGACGCACATCGCGCCATCCACATGCTCGCATCGGTCAACCGCATAGCCCTGATCCCGGACGCTCTCGAGTTCCCTCCTCAGGCGGGCCCGGGTTGTGATCGTGTTGCGCGTAAGGCGGACCAGGCGCAGTCGGGGCAGCAGGGCCTCCAGTTCGCGCCGCGGGAGATGCGCGAGGATCGCCTTTCCGGAGGCCGAGGCATGCCCGGGCTGCCGCATGCCGGGGTCGACCGCGCACCGGAACAGGTGCGTCCCGGGGACGGCTTCGAGCACGAAACCCTCCCCATCCGCCAGCACGCTCAGACAGACCGTCTCCCCGGTGCCGTCGCGCAGCGCGCGCATCGACTCCAGGGAGTGCCCGACCACGCTGCGTCCCTCCCCCAGCGCTGCGTAGCCCAGCGCAAGCGTCTTGCGTCCCAGCCGGAGCCTCTTCCGGCCGTCCTCCCGCTCGAGGTAGCCGCTTCGCAACAGGGTGACGGTGATGCGGAACACCGCGTTCTTCGGCAAGCCCAAGTCCCGCGCAATCTCGATCATCGCGCGGCCCCCGGGATGCCGGCCCAAGTACTCCAGGACCGCCAGCCCGCGCTCCAGCGCGGGAACCCGGTACGCCGCAGTCGCGGGCCGGACCCTCGTCGAGCCGGATATCATGGGTATCATTTAGCAAATGCGGTTTCACTAATGCAACCATGGAATCCGCGCCTTCGGAACCCGCGGCGCAACGCGGCGAATGCAGGGCCCCGAACCGCCGGGCGATTCGAGCGCCCCGGGAAGGACGTCCTGAGGCTGCCGGTCGGCATCGTGCCGGTCCGCAGCGGCCTTGACGGCGCTCTCGAACTGGCGGCCGAACTGAATCTGACCGTGGACGACGCCTGCCAGGCGGCCCTGGCGCGACGACTCGGCGCGCGGCTCATCCCCGCGGACGACCGGCTCGCGCGGGCGGCGCGACGAGCGGGGCTTGCCCCGGCGCCCGGCGGAGGGGACTTCAGGCGGTCAGACGGGATCCGAGAAGGACGCGGACCGCGTCGCGCAGGGCGGGGATCGGAAGGCGCGAGGTGATCTCCTCGAAGAAGCCGTCGAGGATCAGCCGCCGGGCCTCGGGCTCGCTCAGGCCCCGGGCGCGGAGATAATGGATCTGCCCGGGATCGATGCTGCCGATCGTCGCGCCGTGCGTGCACTTGAGGTCGTCCGCGTCGATCAGGAGACCGGGGAGCGAGTCGGCGCGTGCGCCCTCGTTGAGGACCATGTTGTTGTTCCGCTGGTAGGCGTTGATCCGCACGGCGCCGCGCGAGGCGGCGATCAGGCCGCGATAGACCGAGTGCCCGTCGTCGCGGACCGCCCCCTTGTAGAGCAGGTCGCTGGTCGTGTCGGGCGCGGAGTGGATCTGCAGCGTCTGCTGGTCGAGATGCTGCCCGGCCGATGCGAGGAACAGTCCGCCGACCCGCGCCGCGGCGCCGCGTCCGGCCGCGTCGGCACTGAAGCGAGTGCGCACGAGATCCGCGCCGGCGTGCACGGTGACGGCGTCCAGCGACGCCCCCGCCCCGAGCGTGCCGTGGGTGAAGCCCATGCGGACCGAACCCGTTCCGGCGCGCTGGACGTGCGCCAGCCGCAGACGGCCGCCGTCGCCGACGGCGAAGCGGGTGAGGCCGAGCGACAGGGACGGCCCGTCGCCGGACGACTCGACAACCTCCGTGACGGCAAGCGACGCGTCCGCGCCGACATCCACCAGCAGGGCCGGCGCGAAGAGACGCCCCTCCGGCTCGCGCCATCGCACCAGCACGCCGCGGTCGAGGGAGGCGCCGGGCTTCACCCGGAGGACCAGTGCCAGCGAATGAAAGGCGCGGGCCAGGGACTCGAAGCGGTCGTCCGGCCGCGGCGCGGGGACGAGATTCCAGAGACCGGCCGTGCGCTCCGGGTCCGCCTCGAGCGCCTCGGGCAGGGTGCGAAGGGTGACCTCCCCGCCGGCCAGGACGCCCGAGCGGTCCTCCACCGACCATCCCGCCGACCCGACCCGGACGACCACGTCGTAGAAAGCGTCGAGCGACTCCGCTCCATCCGGCGTGACCCGCGCCGGCGCCCCGGCGGGCGGGAGCGCCTCGATCGCGAAGCGCCGCGGGTCGGTCCGCCGCCAGTCCTCCTCCATCCCCGTCGGCACGGGCAGCGACACCGCGCGATCCAGGGCCGCCGCGCGCAGCGCGTGCACCGCCTCCGTCTCGCCGGGAAAGAGAAGTCTTAAGTTGCCCGTTTCAAGTTTCAAGTTGAGCGCGGCCTAATGTTGGCTGTTGGTTGTTGGATGTTGGGTATTGGATGTTGAATCCGCCGTTCGATGTTCGGCGTTCGATGTTGGGCGTTCGGCTTCAGCCGATGCTCCCCTCCATCTTGATCTCCAGGAGCTTCACGGCCTCGACCGAGAACTCCAGCGGCAGCTGCTTGAACACGTCGCGGCAGAAGCCGTTGACGATGAGCGAGCGGGCGGCCTCGGGATCGATACCGCGGCTCTGGAGGTAGTACAGCTGGTCCTCGCTGATGCGCGAGGTCGTCGCCTCGTGCTCGAGGATGGCCGCCGGGTTCTCCGACTCCACGACGGGGAACGTGTTGGCGCTGCATCGGTCGCCGATCAGCAGGCTGTCGCACTGCGAGTGGTTCCGCGCGCCGGCCGCGCCGGGCAGCACGGACACGAGCCCGCGGTAGGTGTTGACCGACTCGCCCGCGGAGATCCCCTTCGAGACGATGGTGCTCCGCGTGTTCCGGCCGATGTGGATCATCTTCGTGCCGGTGTCGGCCTGCATCCTGCGGTTGGTGAACGCGACGGAGTAGAACTCGCCGACGCTGCCGTCGCCTTCGAGCACGCAGCCGGGATACTTCCACGTGATCGCGGAGCCGACCTCGACCTGGGTCCACGAGATCTTCGAGCGCGCGCCGCGGCAGTGGCCGCGTTTCGTGACGAAGTTGTAGATGCCGCCGCGGCCCTGCTCGTCGCCGGGGTACCAGTTCTGCACGGTCGAGTACTTGATCTGCGCGTCCTCGAGGGCGACCAGTTCCACGACGGCGGCGTGGAGCTGGTTCTCGTCGCGCATCGGCGCGGTGCAGCCCTCGAGGTAGGAGACCTGGCTGCCGCGGTCGGCGACGATCAGCGTCCTCTCGAACTGGCCGGTGCCGGCGGCGTTGATGCGGAAGTAGGTCGAAAGCTCGACGGGGCACTTAACGCCCGGCGGGATGTAGCAGAACGACCCGTCGGTGAAGACGGCGGAGTTCAGCGCCGCGAAGAAGTTGTCGCCGACGGGTACCACGCTGCCGAGGTACTGCCGGATGAGATCCGGGACCTTCTTCACCGCCTCGGAGAACGAGCAGAAGATGATGCCCTTCTCCTCGAGCATCTTCTGGTGCGTCGTGGCGACGGAGACGCTGTCGAAGACCGCGTCGACCGCGACGCCCTCGAGCCGCTGGCGTTCGTCCAGCGGGATGCCGAGGCGCTCGAACGTCTTCTTCACCTCGGGGTCGAGCTCGCCGTTGTTGTAGGCGAGCGACTTCGGGGCGGAGTAGTAGCGGATCGCCTGGTAATCGATGGGCGGGTAGGAGACGTGGGCCCACCGCGGCTCGGACTTCCGCTGCCAGGCGCGGAAGGCCTTCCGGCGGAACTCGAGCATCCAGTCCGGCTCGCCCTTCTTGCGGGAGATGGTGCGGATGATGTCGTCGTTCAGGCCCGGCGGGACGGTGTCCTCGTCCACGGGCGTGACGAAGCCGTGCTTGTAGTCGTCGATCAGCCGGCTGTCGGTGGGGAGGTCGGTCACGGCGCGACTCCCGGGGCGGCCGGCGGCGCGGCGGCGCCCTCGCGGACCCAGTCGTAGCCGCGCGCCTCGAGCTCGCGGACGAGTTCGGGGCCGCCGGACTTCGCGATGCGGCCGTCGACGAGGATGTGGACGAAGTGCGGCGGGATGTGCGTGAGGATGCGCTCGTAATGCGTGATCACGAGCATGCCGGTCGCGGGGCCCGCGAGGCGGTTGACTCCCTTCGAGACGACCTTGAGCGCATCGATGTCGAGACCGGAGTCGGTCTCGTCGAGGAGCAGCAGCGACGGCCGGAGCATCATCATCTGCAGGATCTCCATGCGCTTCTTCTCGCCGCCGGAAAAGCCGTCGTTCAGGGCGCGGTTGAGGAAGGCGTCGTCGATCTCGAGGAACTTCGCGCCTTCGCGCAGTTCGCGCAGGAAGGCGGCGGCCTTGACCGCCCCGCGGCCGCGGACCGCGTCCACCGCGGCCTTGAGGAACTGCGCCACCGTGACGCCGGGGATCGCGACGGGATACTGGAAGCACAGGAAGACGCCGAGGCGCGCGCGCTCCTCGGTGGGAAGTTCGAGCAGGTTGCGGCCGCGGAACTCGACGCTGCCGCCGGTGACCTCGTAGTCCGGATGTCCGAGCAGGACGTTCGAGAGCGTGCTCTTGCCCGAGCCGTTCGGCCCCATCAGGGCGTGGATCTCGCCGGGGCGGATGGTCAGGTCGACGCCGTTGAGGATCGGCTTGCCGCCGACCGAGGCGCGCAGGCCGGCGATCTTCAGGGTGCTGTCGGCGTCGTTCATGTCATCAGTCTCCGGCGGACGAAACTACGAATCACGCGAAAGGCGCGAACGATCTCCTAGATATCGAATCCAAGCTCCAGACGGGCCTCCTCGCTCATCAGCGCCGGGCCCCACGGGGGTTCGAAGACGAGGTCGAGCGACTCGCTCGCGACACCCTTCACGGACTTCACCGTCTCGCGGACGAGGTGGACGAGGTACGGGCCGTACGGACAGGCCGGCGAGGTCAGGGTCATGCGCACGCTCGCGGCGCCGTCCTTCACCTCGACCCCGTAGACCAGGCCGAGGTTGACGATGTCGTAGTGCAGCTCCGGGTCGTGCACGCAGGACAGGGCCTCCCAGATCGACTGGGTGGCCGCCGCGTCGGCCGCCGAGACGGCCGGGGTGGATGGGACCTCGCTCATGGTGTTCGCCGGAACGGACCGGCTCCCGTTCCGACTACGATACGCCGCCGGCCTTTCCTGTCAAAGGGCGCTCCGCACCTCGCTTCGATCCCGCCGGACGCCGCCGGTGCGTGCAGCATCCCGGGGCGGGCGGCGCTTGCGCATCCCCCGCGGCGGGCTACGTTGTCGTGCGGCGCGTGCCGCGGAAAGAGAGCGCATCATGTCGTTCACCCTGCCGATCGGATCGAAGGCCCCGCATTTCCGGCTCCCGGCGACGGATGGGAAGACCCGCTCGCTCGACGACTTCGCGGCCGACGACATCCTGGTGGTCTTCTTCACCTGCAACCACTGTCCCTACGTGATCGGATCCGACGAGGTCACCCGGAGGTCCGCCCTCCGCTTCGCCCCGCAGGGCGTGCGGTTCGTCGGGATCAACTCCAACAGCCCGACCACCTATCCCGAGGACGACGTCCCGCACATGGTCGAGCGGATGCGGCAGCACAAGTTCCCCTGGGTGTATCTCCACGACGCGACGCAGGACGTCGCCCGCGACTATGGCGCGCTGCGGACGCCCCACTTCTTCGTCTTCGACGACGCGCGCCACCTGGTGTACTGCGGCCGCGGCGTGGACAGCCCGCGCGACGCGACGCGCATCACCGTCAACGATCTCGACCGCGCGCTGGAGGAGCTCACCTCCGGACGGCCGGTCAGCGTCCCCGTCACCAACCCGATCGGCTGCAACGTGAAATGGGACGGGAAACCGCCGAAGTGGATGCCGCCGGAGGCCTGCGACCTCGTCTGAGCCGGGACGACGCGGCGGCCATCGTCAAGGGCGCCAGTCCTCGAGCGCCCGCACCATCGCGCCCATGTAGCGGTTGACCTGCATCCCGTCGAGCGCGCGGTGGTCGATGGTCAGTGTGAGATAGACCATCGGCCGGATCGCCACGCGCTCGCCGTCGCCGTCCGCCACGACCACCGCGCGGCGCTGGACCCTTCCGACGCCCAGGATCGCGCACTGCGGCTGGTGCAGGATCGGCGTGGCCATCAGGCTCCCGCCCATGCCGTGGTTCGTGATGGTCAGCGTGCCGCCCTCGGTCTCGTTCGGCGCGAACCGCCCGCTGCGCGCCCGCTCGGTGAGCGCCGCGCTCTCGCGGGCCAGGCCGCGGAGGTCGAGGCGCTGCGCCGCGCGGATCACCGGCACGAGGATGCCCGAGGGCACCTCGACGGCGAGGCCGAGGTTCATGTCCTCGTAGACATCGAGGCTGTCGTCGCTCCAGCGGCTGTTCACCTCCGGCACGGCGTCGCGCGCGATCACGGCGGCGCGGAGGAAGTAGGGTGTGTACGACAGGTGGACGCCCGCCGCCGCCCACGCGGCCCGGTGCGCCTCGCGATGCGCGACGACCGCCGTGAGATCGGCCTCGTAGAGCGCCGTCGCGTGCGGCGCGCGCTGCACGCTCTCCGCCATGTGCCGCGCGATCGCCCGGCGCAGCGGCGAATGCGGGATGCGGCGGACGCCCGGCAGCGGCGGCGGCTCGGGCGGCGGCGTCACCTCGCCGTGCGCGGCCAGATGGCGCTCGATGTCCTCCGCCGTCACGCGACCCCCGATCCCGGTCCCCGTGATGCGGGCCGGATCCACCCCGTGCTCGCGCGCCAGCCGCCGGACCGCCGGGCTCAGCCACGCGCCCGCCTCCCGGACGGACGGCGCCGCGGCCGGCGCGGCGGCGGCGATCCCGGCGGCGGTCTCCGCCCCCTCGTCGATCCGGCCGAGCCGTTCGCCCTCGCCGACGGGATCGCCAACGGCGCGGGCCTGCTCGACCAGCACGCCGGAGGCCGGGGCCGCGATCTCGATCGTCGTCTTGCCCGTGCTGATCTCGAGCAGCGGCGCTCCGGCCTCGACGCGGTCGCCCACGGCGGCGAACCACGCGCCGACCGTCGAGTCCCCGTTCCGCTCGAGAGTCTCCCGCAGGACGATCTCCACGCTCATGGCCCCCTCCCCTCAGAACGCCGCCAGTTCCCGCATCCGGACCGCGATCCGCGATGTCCCCGGCACCACCGCCTCGACCAGCGCCGGGTGGTACGGCACCGGCACCGGCAGCGAGGCGACGCGGGCGATCGGCGCATCGAGCGACTCGAACGCCTGCTCCGCCACCACCGCCGCGATCTCGGCGCCGAACCCGGCCGTCAGCGCGTCCTCGTGCGCCACCAGGCACCGGCGCGTGCGCCGCACGGAGGCGAGCACCGCCTCCGCATCCCATGGCGCCAGCGTCCGCAGGTCGATCACCTCGGCGTCCACCTCCGCCTCGGCCGCCGCCAGCAGGCAGCGCTCGACCATCGCCCCCCACGCAACAACCGTCATCCGGCGGCCCTCGCGGACGATCCGCGCGCGGCCGAACGGAACGAGATGGCCGTCGCCGGGATACGGCCGCCGCGCGCCGATGCCGTCGAGCAGCGCCCGGTGCTCGAGGAAGAGGACGGGATCGTGCCCGCGGATCGCCGCGCGCAGCAGGCCCGCCGCGTCGTCGGCGTGCGACGGGAACGCGACGCGCCAGCCCGGCAGCCGGACCAGCGACGCCTCCGCGCTCTCGCTGTGCCACGGATCCGTCTGCCGCGAGCAGCCCACCGGGATCCGCACGACCATCGGCGCCGCGCACCGGTTCGCGGTGCGCCACCGGATCGTGCCGGCGTTGTGCAGCTGCTCCTGCGCCGCGTCGGCGTACTTGCGGAACTGGATCTCGGCCACCGGCATCAGGCCCGCCGCCGCCATGCCCACCGCGCGCCCGATGATGCCCTCCTCGGAGAGGCTCGTGTCGAAGACGCGATCCTCGCCGAAGCGCTCCTGCAGACCCGCCGTCACGCCGTGCACACCGCCCTTGCGGCCGACGTCCTCGCCGAAGACCACCACGCGCGGATTCGCGCCCAGCTCGGACTCCAGCGTCCGCCGGATCGCCGCGAGCATCGTCGTCCGCGTCGTCTCCGGCCCGTCCGCCTCCGGGGCCGGCGCCACGGCGGCCTCGGGGAGCAACCCGCCCCGCACGGCCGGGATCGGCGCGCCGAGCTCGGTCGACTCCTGGACCAGGTGACGCGTGACGCCCGCCGGGTCGGGGTCGGGCCGGGCGTCCGCCCGCGCGAATGCCGCGCGGACGGTCTGCTCCTGCGCCGCGGCGAGCGCGTCCCACTCCGCAGCGTCCATCACGGCCGGCACGCAGAAGGCGCGCAGCCGCTCGACCGGATCCCGGTCCGCCTGCGCCTCGAGTTCGCCCGCCGGCCGGTACGCCTGGTTGTCCTGCCCCGAGTGCCCGCACAGGCGCGGGACCGACATCCGCAGCAGGCACGGGCCGGCCCCCCACGCCCGCACGTGCGCCGCGGCCCGCGCGACCGCCGAGGCGGCCGCCGCCGGGTCGGCCCCGTCCGCGGACATCACGCACAGCCCGCCGAAGGAGGCCAGGTTCTCCGCGATGTTCCCGCCGGGCGTCTGCGCCCGGCCGGGCACGGAGATCGCGTAGCCGTTGTCCTCGATGAAGAACAGCATCGGCAGGCGAAGCGTGGTGGCCATCGTCAGCGCGGACCAGAACCCGCCTGCCGCCGTCGACCCCTCGCCGCCGTGGGCGACGCCGATGCAGCCCGCGGCCCCCGCGTCGCCGAGCCGCTCCGCGCGGTGGCGCAGCGCCTGGCACCAGCCCGCGACGGGCGTGAACTGTCCGCCGACGTCGCCGGCCATCGGCAGGACCGTCGGCCCGCTCCGCCGGGGCAGGTTGTAGACGACGCCGATGTCGCGTCCGTCCGAGAACGCCCCGGCGCGGCCGAGCATGCCGGCCAGCGCGTCCTCCGGCTCGAGGCCCGCCGCCAGCAGGAGCGGCCGGCTGCGGTAGTAGACGCCCGCGGCATCGCACGCGCCGCGCAGTTCGAGGCCGATCAGCACCTGCGCGAGCTCGTGGCCGCGCGCGGAGAACTGGTAGCCGATGCGCTTGGGCTCGTAGAGCTCGCGCATCTCGAACTCGTCCAGCGCGCGCGACAGCAGCACGAGCCGCGCGACCTCGTGCCAGTCGGGCGGCGGCCCGGTCTCGCGGTGGCGTTCGTTCACGGTTCAATCTACCCCAGGTCGGCGTCGCCTCCAGCCGCGTGCGCCTCGCGGGGATGGCGGACCCGGCCGGCCGCCCCGCCCCATCCCGTTCATTCAGCCGTCCGGCGCTGGACGCCGGGTGCCGGGCGTGGTCGCTGGACGTTGGTTGTTGGACGTTGGTTGTTGGATGTTGGCTGTTGGTTGTTGGATGTTGAATCCGACCTCCGATGTTCGGCGTTCGATGTTCGGTGTTCGGTGTTGTCTGTTGGCCGTCGGCCCTCCCTTTCCCCTTGTCCGCCCGGGCCGGTTGGAGTAATCGTGGCGTAGGCGCCGCGCGGACGCGGCGCGAACGCATGAGCTTCATCGGACGCATCGGGGGCGCCGCGATCCGGAGGTGGCGGGAGCACCGCGACCTCATCGCCTCGGCGGCGGTGGCCGTGGCGCTGGCGCTCAGGCCCCGCACGTGGCGGCGGCCGATCCGCGCGGTGCTGGCGAGGCAGATCCTCTTCACGGGGGTCGACGCGATCCCGTTCGTCGCGATGGTCGCGGCGGTGATCGGGCTGGCGATCGTGCTGCAGACGCAGGCGCAGCTCGCGCGGCTCGGCCAGACGGCCTACGTCGGGCCGATCCTGGTCGCGGTCGTGATCCGCGAGGCCGGCCCGCTCCTCGTCAACTTCGTCATCATCATGCGCAGCGGCACGGCCATCGCGTCGGAGCTTTCGACGATGCAGGTCAACGGCGAGATCCGCGTGCTGGACGCGCAGGGGCTGGACCCGTTCCCCTACCTCGCCCTGCCCCGCGCGGCGGGGGTGGCCGTCTCGGTGTTCTGCCTGACGATCCTCTTCGTGCTGGTCTCGTTCGCGGTCGGCTACGCCGCGGGCGTGATGATGGAGGCGCCGATGGGCACCGTCACGATGTTCGTCGAGGGCGTCGCGAAGGCGATCCTCCCGGCGGACATCCTCAACGTGGTCGCGAAGACGCTGATCCCGGGACTGCTGACGGGCATCATCTGCACGGCGGAGGGCCTCGGCGTTCACCGCGCGCTGACGGAGGTCCCGAAGGCGGCCTCGCGCGGCGTCGTCCGGTCCGTGGCCGCCCTGTTCTTCGTCTCGGTGATCGTTTCGCTGGTGACCTACCTGTGAGCGCGTCTCCTCCCATCCTGAGGCTCGCGGAGGCGGTCCCGGCGGACACGGCGGCGCCGATCTCCCTCGACCTCGCCCCGGGGGGGCTGGCCGTGCTGGAAGCCGCCGACCCCGCGTGGATCCCCGCCCTCGGGGACCTCGTGTGCGGTCTGGCCGATCCGGCCGCGGGTTCCGTCGAGTTCGAAGGCCGCGCGTGGGCCGGAGCGGCGCCGGGCGTACAGGCCGCGATGCGCGCCCGCATCGGACGCGTCTTCTCCGGAGCGGCGTGGATCAGCAACCTCGACATCGACGAGAACGTGATCCTGGCCCAGCTTTACCACACGGACCGCCCGGCGGCGGACCTGCACGCGGCGGCGGCGGATCTGGCCCGGCGGTTCGGCCTCGCGGGGATCCCCGCGGGGCGGCCGGCGTTTGCAGTCCCGCGGGACCTGCAGGCCGCGCAGTGGGTCCGCGCGTGGATGGCCCCCCGCACGCTGTTCGTGCTCGAGACGCCCGAAGCCGGCGTGTCCGCGCGCGCCGCGGGCCTCCTGCGGGCGGCGCTGCGCGAGGCCCTCGCGGCCGGCGCGGCGGCGGTCTGGATCGCGGAGCGGGCGGACCCGGCCCTGGAGGAGGCGGTCGGACCGGCGGTCCGGCTCGCCATCGACGGGCCGGCTGCGGCAGGATAGGCGCGGGCAGCGAGGTGGACGATGGCGAATGCACCGTACAGATTCCGGCACGTGAACGAAATCGTGGGCACCTTCGTGGTGCTCGCGGTCGCGCTGATCGTCGCGGGCATCTTCCTCATGGCGCGGGCCCAGCGCTGGTTCGAGCCCGTGCACGACCTCCGCGTGACGTTCCCCGCCGAGGGCACCTTCGGCGTCGAACGCGGCGCGCGGATCGAGATCCTCGGCGCCGTCGCGGGTCGGGTCGACCGGATCCGGGTCCACGACGACGGGTCCATCCAGGGCATCCTCCGCGTCCGCGGCGAGTACGCCCGCTTCCTCCACACCGACTCCACCGCGATCGTGAAGAAGGAGTACGGGGTGGCCGGATCCTCGTACATCGTCATCACGGTCGGCGCCGGCGCACCGCTGCCGCTCGAGGACGCCGCGATCCCGATCCGCAAGGACACCGAACTGCTCGAGATGCTCCAGCTGGTCGTCGAACAGATCCAGGAGTCCGTGCTGCCGGCCCTGACCGAGGTTGAGAAGACCCTGGCCGAATACCGCGGGCTCGCGGCCGACCTCCGCAGCCCGACGAACAACCTCCAGATGCTCCTCGCGAACATGAACGGCATCGCCGAGGGGCTGCGCCAGGGCGAGGGGACGGCCGGGAAGATCCTGCGCGACCCCGCCATCGCCGACGAGTCGCACAAGGCCGTGCAGCAGGTCAACGCGCTGCTCGGCAAGCTGGAGAAGACGATCGACGAGGCCAACGGCATCCTCCGCAACGTGCAGAAGTCGTCCGACGCCCTCCCCGAGGTCGTCGAGACCGTGCGCGGCGAGATGAAGGACATCCCCGGCGTCGTCCTCCAGGCCCGCGCCACCCTGGACGAGACCGAGAAACTTCTCTCCGGCCTTCAGCGCCACTGGCTCCTGCGCGGCGCGATGGAGGGCGGAACACCGCTCGATCCCATCCCGCCCGGAGCGGTCGGCGGCGGCAGCGGAGGCGCGCCATGAGCGCGGCCCGGACGATCACCCGGCTCGTGGCGGCCGCCGGTCTGCTCCTGGCCGCCGGCTGCCGGACGGCGCAACCGACCGTCGCCACCGACGCGGACCTCGGCCGGCTCGCATCCGCCGCCCGCAAGGTCTTCGACATGGGCGAGCCGGCGCGCGCCGTGCCGCTCTACCGCGACGCGCTCGCGCGGGCCCGCGCGCTCGACGACGCCTCCGCGATCGGCGCCGTCGGCGCGAGCCTGGCCGCGTGCCTGCTCGACGCCGGGGCGAAGGACGAGGCTCTCACCGCCATCCGCGAGGCGCGCGACGGCCTGCGCCGCGCAGGCCGCCCCGAGACCGATGCCGCGATCCTCGAGGGCCGCATCGCCCTCGCCCGGGGCCGGACGGACGACGCCCGCGCCGTCGCCGCATCGCTCGCGGCGCTGCCGGCGCCGCCGCGCCCCTCCCGCGCCGCCGCCGCGTTGCTGTCCGCCGAGATCGCGCTGGCGGCGAAAGAGTTCCACGTCGCCCGCGCCGCCCTCGACACCGCCGCGCGCCTGGCCGGACCCGGCGATCCCGCCACGCTGCTCGCGTGGATCGCCGAGACCCGCGCCCGCCTGCACCTCGCCGCCGACCTCCCCGCCGCGGCGGCGGACGCCTTCGAGGAGGCCGCCGGGTTCCGCGGACGCGCATCGCAAAAGGCCGGGCGGGTCGCGGCCGACCTGCTCGCCGCCGCCGACGCGCGCGAGAAGGCCGGCGACAAGGCCGGCGGGGCGGACTGCCTCTACCGCGCCGCGCGGGCGCTGGCCGGCGCCGGCCGCCGGGAGGCCGCCCGGCAGCCGCTGGAGCGGGCCGCCGCCCTGGCCGGCGGCGCACCGGAAGCCGCGGGCCTCCGGGAGTTGATCGCCGCGCTGGCCGCGGAGCTGGACACGACGACGCCGAAGCCGTGAGACGGGGCCCGTGCACGACACGCTGACAGGCGCGGTCCTCGCCTCCCTCGCCCGCATCGCGGGCGGCCTCGTGCTGGGCCTCGTGGTCGTCGTCCTCTTCTGCTCCATGACCGGCTGCGTCAGCCGGATGTTCTACTACCCCGACCGGGAGGTGCACGGCTCGCCGTCGGACTCGGGGCTCGCCTTCGAGGAGGTCCGCTTCGCGAGCCGCGACGGCACGGCGTTGACGGGCTGGTTCGTCCCGGCGAAGGGCGCGGCGACGGGCACGGTCGTCCACCTCCACGGCAACGCGATGAACATGACGGCCCACTTCTCGTTCGTCGACTGGCTGCCGGCGCGCGGGTTCAACGTGTTCGCCTTCGACTACCGCGGCTACGGCGCGTCGGACGGGACGCCGGACCGCCGGGGCGTCTACGAGGATTCCCTCGCCGCGTTCGAGCACGTGCTGGCGCGGCCGGATGTCGACCGCACGCGCGTCGTCGTGCTCGGCCAGAGCCTGGGCGCCGCCAACGCGCTGGCCGTGCTCGGCCGCGAGGGAACGCGCGGCGTCCGCGCGGTCGTCGCGGACTCGGCCTTCTTCTCCTACCGGTCCATCGTCGAGGACAAGATCGGCGCGATGCCCGTGCTGGCCGCGCTCCGCGGCCCCCTGTCCCTCGCCGTCATCGGCGACGACTACAGCCCGGGCCCCACGGTCGGCCGCATCGCGCCGGTCCCGCTGCTGTTCCTCCACGGCGAGGCGGACCGCGTCATCCCCTGCTCGCACTCGAAGCGCCTCTTCGACGCGGCGAAGGAGCCGAAGACCCTCTGGCTCGTCCCCCGCGCCGACCACACCGAGGCCATCACCGACCGCCGCTGGCAGGACCGCATCGCCGCCTTCCTCCTCGCCGCCCTCGACGCCCCGCCGCCGGCCCCATCGCCCTGATCGCCCCCGCCGGGCTTCCCCCTCCGTGCCGTCCGTGGTATCCGTGGTCTCCTTGCCCATGGAGCGACACCGATGATCCGGCGGAGGACAGGGATTCTGGCGGCGGCGCTGGCGGCGGTCGCCGCGGCGCGCGCGGCGGAGACGGCTCCGCCCGCCCCGGCCGGCGGCACGCGCGACCCGGCGGCGATGCTGCGCGCGGGCCATCCGCGGCTGTGGCTGACGGCGGAGCGCCTGGCGGAACTCAGGACGCAGGCCGCGACCGACCCGCGCCTGAAGCGATACGTGGACGACGCGCTCGCCGCGACCGCGAAGTCGAAGTCCGCGAAGCCGCGCGACCACAAGCTGATCGGCCCGCGCCTGCTGACGGTCAGCCGCGACTACCTGAACCACATCGGCGCCCTCGCCTTCGGCTACCGGTGGACCGGCGACCGCGCGTATGCCGGCGCGGCGCGGGCCTTCCTGCTCAAGGCCTGCGCGTTCCCCGACTGGAACCCGTCGCACTTCCTCGACACCGCCGAGATGACCTGCGCGATGGCCGTCGGCTACGACTGGACCTTCGACGCGCTCGACGCGGACGCGCGGCGGACGATCGAACGCGCCGTCGTTCGGCTGGGGCTCGAGCCCGGCATCAAGGTCTACGAGGGCGGCGGCTGGTGGGCGAAGTGCGACCACAACTGGAACCAGGTCTGCAACGGCGGCATGCTGGCCGGCGCGCTGGCGATCGGGGACGTCGCCCCCGAGCCGCTGCGCTTCATCCTCCCGCACGCCGTCCGCTCGCTGCCGCGCGCGCTCGCCTCCTACGCGCCCGACGGCAACTGGGGCGAGGGACCCGGCTACTGGAACTACGCGACCGACTACACCGCGTTCGGACTCGACGCCCTCGACACCGCGATCGGCGCCGACTTCGGTCTCGGCCGCACGCCGGGCCTTTCGAAGGCCGGCCAGATGCCCATGACCCTCGCCGGGCCGACCGGGCTCTTCTTCAACTACGCCGACTGCGGCGAGAACTCGCGGCGCCGGCCGATGGCCTGCATGTTCTGGCTCGCGCGGAAGTTCCGCGACGAGTCCTTCGCGGCGGACGAACACGCCTCGCTCGCGTCCGGAAAGGCGTCGCCCTGGCACGTCGTGTGGTACGCCCCGGCGCGCGCGGACGTCCTCGCGACGCGGCCGCTCGACGCGAACCTCCGCGGCGACGTTCCGGTGGCGGTCTTCCGCAGCGCGTGGAACGACCCGGACGCGATCTGGGTCGCCGTGAAGGCGGGCCACAACACCGTCAACCACGCGCATCTCGACCTCGGCCAGTTCGTCCTCGACGCCCTCGGCGTCCGCTGGGTCACCGACCTCGGCAGCGACGACTACGACCTGCCCGGTTACTTCGGGAAGCAGCGCTGGTCCTACTACCGGCTCAACAGCCAGAGCCATGGCGTCCCCCTTCTCGCCGGACGGGACCAGGATCCGAAGGGACGGGCGGAGATGGCCGGCTACCACTCCGGCGAGACCGGCGGCCAGGTGCGGATCGACCTGACGGGCGCCTACAAGGGCCAGGCCGACCGCGTCCAGCGGGGCGTCGCACTGACGCGCAACCGCCGCGCGGTGCTGGTTCAGGACGAGTTCACCCTCAGGACCCCCGCGGAGATCACGTGGGGCGTGACGACCTATGCGGAGATCCGTCTCGCCGAGCCGCGCAAGGCGGTGATGCGGAGGGACGGCAGGGAAATGGTCGTCCGCCTCGCCGCGCCCGAGAGCGCCGCCTTCGCCGTCGAATCCGCCGAACGGCCCAAGCCCGAGAAGACGAATACCGGCGCCAAGCGCCTCATCGTGCGCGTGCCCGGCGCGGCGGGCGAGACGCGCATCGCGGTCCTCTTCTCGCCCGTCGGACCCGGCGGCCCCGCCGACGACCTCCGCCCCCTCGTCCCGCTCGACGGGTGGCGGTGAGGCGCCTTGGGCGGTTCGGGGTTCGCCCGGAGCGCAGCGGATGGCGCCCACAGCTGGCACATCTTCGTCGGCCCCCCGTCCCCGAGCCCGGCCCCGCGGCCCTGCTGCTCGCGGGGCTCGGCGCGATGCGCATCTTTCGGTTGCGCCGGACCGGCCGGCAAGGTCATGATGCGCGGCCATGAAGCTGCTCATCGCGACGCGCAACCGTCACAAGCTCGGCGAGATCCGGGCGATTCTCGACGTGCCCCACCTCGACCTCGTCAGCTCGCTCGACTTCCCGGAGATCCCCGACGTGATCGAGGACGGCGCGACGCTGGAGGCGAACGCGGTCAAGAAGGCGGTCGAACTGCACCGCGCGACCGGCCTGTGGACGATCGCCGACGACTCGGGCGTCGAGGTCGACGCGCTCGGCGGCGCGCCGGGCGTCTACTCCGCACGCTACGCCGGCGAGCCGTGCAACCACGCGAACAACATCGCGAAGATGCTCGCCGAACTGGGCGGCCGCCCGGACCGCACCGCCCGGTTCCGCTGCGTCATGGCCCTCACCGGCCCCGGCTTCCCGCCGCAGACCGTCGAGGGGCGCATCGAGGGGCGAATCACGCCGGCCCCTCGCGGCACGGGCGGCTTCGGCTACGACCCGATCTTCATCCCCGACGGCTACGACCGGACCTTCGGCGAACTCGACGCGGACACCAAGAACCGCATCTCCCACCGGGCGAACGCCCTCGCCGCCGCCCGCGCCGCCTGGTCCCATGTCCTCGGCGGGGCGGCATCGTAGCCCCGCCGATTGCGCCGCGCGGTCCGCTCACGTAACGTGACGGCATGAAACCGACTCCCGACGCCAGCGGACTGCTGGACCTCATGCGTGGATTCCAGGCGCCGTGTGTCGTCGCGGCGGCGGCGGAGATGGGCGTGTTCGGAGCGCTGGCGGGCGCGCCGCGGACGGCGGAAGCCGTGGCCGCCGCGTGTGAGGCGTCGCCGCGGGCGGTGACGATCCTGCTCGACGCGCTGGCCGCGCTGGGCGTGCTGGAGAAGACCGGTGGCGCCTACTCGGTGGCCGGCCCGCTCCGCACCGCGCTGGATCCGGCCGGCCCGGCCTGCGTGCTCCCGATGATCCTGCACCAGGCGAACTGCCTGCGGCGGTGGTCGCGGCTGGCGTGGACGGCGCGTGCCGACGCGCCGTCGGACCCGGGCCCAAGCATCCTCGGTCCCGCGGCGGACCTCGAGTCGTTCATCCAGGCGATGAACGTCGTCAGCGGCCCGGTCGCGGACGGCCTTGTCGCATCGATCGGCGCCGGGCCCGTCGCGCACGTCCTCGACATCGGCGGCGCCTCGGGCACGTGGACGCTCGCGTGGCTCCGCGCGCACCCCGGCGCCCGGGCGACGATCGTCGACCGGCCGGACGTGATTCCGATGGCCCGCGCGCGCATCGCGGCGGCGGGTTTCGCGGAACGCGTCGGCTTCGCGGGCGGCGACTACCTGCGCGACCCGCTGCCCGCCGGCGCGGACCTGGCGTGGATCAGCGCGATCGTGCACCAGCACTCGCGCGAGGAGAACCGCGGACTCTACCGCCGCGCCGCGGCGGCGCTCGTGCCCGGCGGCCGCGTGTTCATCCGCGACATCGTGATGGATCCCTCCCGGACGACACCGGTCGCGGGCGCGTTCTTCGCGGTCAACATGCTCGCCGCCACGCCGGGGGGCGGGACGTGGACGCTGGACGAGTACCGCGAGGACCTCGAGGCCGCGGGCTTCGCGGATGTCCGCCTCCTGCGGCGCGACGAGGGCATGCACTCGATCGTCACCGCCCGGCGCTGACCCGCCCGCCGATCGGTCCCGCGCCCCGTCTCCACCGCGGGAGGCCGCCCCCATGTGTAACATTATCGGATGCGGTCGCACTCAATAATGTTACACTTGGGCGGCGGGACGGCGGCGAAGGGAAGATGGAGGCGATGGCGATCGCCGTTGGCGGAGGCGGGCACGCGAGGACGCCCAACCCTTGGAAACGCCGCGGCCTGAACGTCCAACCCCTGGAAACGCCGCGGCCTGACCTTCCAACCCCTGGACGCCGTTTGCGTTCGCCCGCTTCGCGCGTACTGGTGTGGCAGAACGGCCCCCCGCCGCAACGGCCGGGGGACCGGCGGAGACCAATCCATGAAACGACGGATGATGGCCTGGACCGTGGCGGCGACCCTCGCGGTCGCCACGGGGCTGCGCGCGGCGGCGGCGGAGTTCGACTTCGAGGACCCGAAGGGCGTGAACGGGATCCAGATCCTTCTCGACACACCGCTCGAGCCGATCGCCGGCGTCGCGGGCGGCGTGAGCGGGAAGGTGACGTTCGACCCTGCGGCGCCGGAAAAGACCACCGGCTTCATCGAAGTCAAGGCGGCGGAGATCGCGTTCGTCAACCCGATGATGACCAAGGTGGCGCAGGGAGCCGACTGGCTCGGGATCGACGTCCATCCGGACATCCGTTTCGACGTCGTGTCCGTGCTGGAGGTTCGGAAGGGCGGGGGCGACGGCCGGTTCGTGCTTCGCGTGAAGGGGGATTTCGAATGCCGCGGCGTGAAGAAGCCCCTCGTCGTCGACGTGGACGTCCATCACATGCCGGGACGCATGGGCGAGCGCGTTCAGAAGTCCAAGGGCGATCTGCTGGCGCTGCGGGCGTCCTTCGGGATCAAGCGCACGGACTTCGGACTGAAGAAGGATCTGGACTTCCTGCACGTCGCGGACGAGGTGCAGGTGCGGTTCGGGATCGTCGGCCACGCGCCGACGCCGTGACCGGCGGCGCGGAACACGTCAGAACTGGAACTGCAGGCTCCCGCCCGCGGAGGTCTCCCCGTAGTCGGGCGAGCGATTGTAGGCCGCCGAGCCCGCCAGCGTGAGGCGCGCGGCGATCGGCCGGCTCACGCGCAGACTCCCGCCGCCAACGGGCTCCCAGTCCTCCTCCGGAACGGGCGCCGTCGTCGAGGGGCGGGCGTCCTGGCGACCCGCGCCCCCGCGCAGGGAGAGCGCGCAGGCGAATCCCTGCCACACCGCGCGGACGGAGGCCTCGGCGTAGACGCGATGCAGGCGGTACGGCGTCCAGTAGAGGATGCTCCGCTCGTCGGCGTCGGCGTAGGCGTAGCGCAGGCCCAGGCGGAGCCCCGTCGCGTCGTGGAGTCGCCATCCGGTGCCGACGGAGAGGTGCTCGCGCCGGTTGTCGTCGGCGAAGCGGAACTGGACCCCGGCGGCGGTCACGTCCCATTCGTCCAGGATCCGGTAGGACATCGCGATGAACCCGGCGTCGTAGTCCACGCCGTCGCGAACCGCCGCCGCCGAGGCCTCCTGGTCGTGTTCCGCCCGGAGAGCCACGTCGAGGCCGGGCAGCGGACGGAACCCGGCGGACGCATTCCAGGCGGTGACGGAACGGTCCGGCCCGCCGCCCGCGCCGGCATGGAAGTCGCGGACGGTGACGGCGGCCGCTGCGCGCGCGACGCCCGGCCAGTCCGCGGCCACGCCGCCACCGGCGTACCGTTCGTCGTACCGGACCGGACCGCCCGGTTCGACGGCGGACGGAGGCACATCCTGCTCGAGCCGGCCGAAACCCGCCCGGGCCGACACGGCGAGCGGCGGCGAGAGACGGGCGCCCGCCTCCACACCGTAGTGATGGCTGCGGCGATCCTGGTTGTCGCGAAACGCCGACGCCTCCGCGCGGACATGGGGCGCGCGGGGCGCGACGCTCCACGCCCCGGATCCGCGGGATGGGTCGCGCCCCCCGGTCCCGCGCGGCGCGTCACCGCCGGGCTGATGGGCGCGAAGGGTGTCCATCAAGTCGTCCGCCGTCATCGAGCGATCGACGGGCATCCGGGAGATCCGCAGCGGATTCGCCCCGGCGACGGCGTACCCGATCCCCCCGGGCACGAGACCGAGTTGGAAGGGCGCCGCGGCGGCCTCGTGAAGGACGATCCGCGCCGCACCCGGGACGCGCGCGGCGGAGTCGGAGACGGGATCCGGCGAAGCCTGCGCGAACGCGACCGGCGCCCGCCCGCCGGTCACCTCCGCCACGGCGGCGCGGCCCGCGCGCAGGGCGGCGCCGATGCGGGCGGAGAACGCCTCAGCGGACTCCGTCATGGCCGAGCCGTCGGGCACGGCGTGGGTCCGCCGCGAGGCGTCGCCGGCGTAGACCGCACACCCGACCGACCAGACCGCCGACGTGACGGCCATGGACAGGGCGGCCCGGTTCGCCGCGGTAAGGTCGCCATAGCCGATCTGGACCGCGGGGACGAAGAGCGTGTAGCGCGCCGTCGTCCCGGCCGCCGCCTCCGTCGCGAGGGCGACGGTCTCGGAATCGGGATTGTCGAAGGTCACCAGCACGGCGGCGGACGCCGGCGGATCGGCGGCCCCGGCCGTGCGGTCCCCGGCGGCCGCGGCCAGCCGACCGGCGACCTGTTCCGGGACGAGGAAGGCGTAGCCGGCATCCGCGAGCGCCTTCATGTGCTCCCGGAACACGTCCGCGGGCATCCGGCCGTCGCCGACACCGTGGCCGAGATCGGGGTAGAGCAGGACCGGGATCGCGCAGCGGCGCCCGGCCTCCGCGAGCCGTTCCAGCGCGGCGGCGGCGGCGCGGGGGGCTCCCGCCGCGGCTTCGATCCGCGCTTCGAGAAGATGGAGCGACGGATCCCGCGGATCGATCTCGCGCAGGCGGACGAGCTCGCGCCGCGCGTCGCCGATGCGGCCCAGGTCCAGATCCGCCAGAATCAGCCCCCTTCGCGCGCGGACGTTGTCCGGGTGGGTCTCGCCCAGCACGCGGCGGTACTCGCGCGCCGCGGCGTCGGGCTGCTGGTCCATCCGCAGAAGGTCCGCCAGCTGCAGGCGCGTCTCGCTTCCGTCGCCGGCCGCCACGCGTTCGCGCGCAAGGGCGACGGCCTCGCGAAGACCGAAGTGCAGCGGGCGCTCCGTGTGAAGCGCGACGAGGAGGCCGATCAGGCGGTCCTGCGTCGCGGCGCGCGCGACGCGGTCGTCCGCCCGGGCGGCGGCCAGGCGGCGCAGGTACGGGACCGCCTCGGCGGGGTGCGGACCGTACTCGGCGGCGGCGGCCAGGACGGACAGGGCCCCGGGATTCCCGGGGTCGCGGTCCAGGATCCCGCGCACCTGGCGCATGGCTTCGTCGCCGCGCCCGACGCCGACGAGGCACATCGCCTGCCCGATGCGGAAGTCCTCCGACTCGGGCTCGCTCGCGCGCAGGGAGGCCCAGAGGGAGAGGGCCTCGTCGCCCGCTCCGGTGTCGCCCAGCGCCCGGGCCAGCTCGTACCTGACGTCGAGACGGAGCGGATCCTCCTCCGCCAGGGCCCGAAGGAGGGCGACGGACTCGTCGCGCTCGCCGTGCCAGCGCAGCGCCCGGGCGAGGGAGAACTTCGTGTTGTAGACGCGCCCCGCGAAGCGGGGCTCGATCGGGAGGGAGAGGGCCCGGCGGTAGCGGCCGATCGCCTCGGCGAGGCGTCCCTCATGGGCGTCCGCGAAGGCCAGCAGCATGTGCGGGAGCGGATGGTGGTCGTCGATGGTCAGGAGCTGTCGCCACAACTCGACGGCCTTGTCGCGCCGGTCCGTGTTCCAGTGGCACCACCCCAGCGATTCCCACGCGACCAGCACCGTCGGCTCGCGGCGGATGCAGGCCTCGAGCCTCGGGATCGCCTCCTCCCACTTCTGATCCGCCGTGAGCTTCAGCGCCTCGTACAGCTCGTCCTGCATGGCCGCCAGCACGTCCTCCCGCGGCGGCGCGGAGACCGGGCCCGATGAAGGACCCGCCAGCGCCCCGACGGCCAGCCCGAGGAGAACGACCCACGGCCCTTTCCGGAACCGCTGCATGCGAACGACCTTTCCCGGACTTCGAGTATACGCCGCCTTGTCCGGATGGCCACCCCGCGGGACGGTCGACCGGCCCGGCTAGGCGTCCGCGGCCTCGACCGCGCGCCGGCTCTCGGGGACGCCGTCGCGGTAGCGGATGAGCGCGATGGCCACGACGGCGGCGTACGAGAGAACGGTCAGGAGGATGATGCCGCCCATGTAGCTTCCGGAGGCGTCGCGCATGGCGGCGACGACGTAGGGCATGGTCGCCTCGCCGACGGAATCGGTGGCGATGATGATGCCCATGACGCGGCTGAGCGCGCCGAGGCCGAAGCACTCGCCGGCCATCAGCGGGATCAGCATGTACTCCGCGCCGAGGCCGAAGCCGAAGCAGATCGCGAAGGCGTAGAGCGCCCACGGCTGCGTGCCGGCGAGCAGCAGCAGGGGGATCGCGGACCCGTCGAGGATGTAGATGCCGACCATGACGTGCTTCTTGCACACGCGGTCGGCGAGCCAGCCCACGACGAGGCGGCCGGCGATGCTCGCGAACAGCGTCAGGCTCGCGATGCGCGTCCAGGTCATCTTCGCCTCGGCCTCGGGCAGGACGTCGGCCAGGTACAGCGCCAGGTTCTGCATCACGCCGCCGACCGCCCCGATGCTCATGAGGCTTCCGATGGTCAGGAGCCAGAACGCGGACGTCCGCACGATGCGGCCGAGCCGCACCGGCGGGGGCCGTGCGCCCGACGACAACGCCGGCGCGAGGTCTCCATCCGGGGCCTGCCCGACGTCGGCCGGGCGCCGGCGCACCCCGATCACCAGCGCGAGCATCACGACGGCGAACAGTCCGGCGAGCGCCTGCAGCGAGCCGCGCCACCCGCCGCACCGCTCGACCAGGACGTGGATCACCCAGGGCACCGTCATCCCGCCGACGCCGATGCCGACGTAGGCGATCCCCATCACCCGTCCGCGCATCCGGGTGAACCAGTGCGACAGCAGGATCTGGTTCGGCAGCGGTCCCGCGCACAGATAGCCCATCGCGTTCAGGAAGAAGAACCCGTAGAGCAGCGGAAGACTCTTCCCGACGAGGCTGAAGCCGAGCAGCGCCGCCGCCGCGCAGATCGCGCCGAAGACCATCACGCCCCGCGGGCCGCGACGGTCGATCACCCAGCCGGCGAGGAACCCGAAGAGCGGGCCGACGATCAGCTTCGCCAGCGTGTTGCCGAACTGGATGTCCGCCCGCTTCCAGCCGAACTCCTTCACCCAGTCCGGGTAGTAGCGGGGCACGCCGTACAGCGCGAAGCCGACGACCAGCATCATGAACACGAAGGCAATGGCCAGCATCCGCCAGCCGAGGAACCGCTGCGTGTCCGGTTTCATCACAGCCTCTCCAGGGAGAACCCGCCGTCGACCATCACCACCTGCCCCGTCGAGTAGGCCAGGTCGCCGCGCGCCAGCATCGCGGCGGCGCGGCCGACATCCTCCGGCTCGCCCCAGCGCGCCTGCGGAAGCAGTCCGCCGGCGATCAGCCGGTCGTACTTCTCCGTCACGCCCGCGGTCATGTCGGTGCGGACGATGCCCGGGCGGACCTCGTAGACCGGGATCCCCTCGCCCGCCAGCCGGGCGGCCCACAGGCGCGTGGCCATCGCAACGCCGGCCTTGGAGATGCAGTACTCGCCGCGATTCACCGAGGCCGCGGTGGCGGAGATCGAGGACACGTTGACGATGCAGCCGCGCCACGCCGGGTCGGCCGCGCGCTGCTCCACCATCCACCGGGCCGCGGCCTGGGTCAGGAAGAACGGTCCCTCGAGGTTGATCCGCAGCACCCGATCGAAGCTCTCCGGAGCCATCTCGAGCAGGTCCGCCCGAACGTCCGGCGCGACCCCCGCATTGTTGACCAGCACGTGCAGCGCGCCGAACCGCTCCCGCACCGCGGCCAGCAGGCGGGCGCGGTCCCCCGCCTTCGAGACGTCGGCCGGCACGTAGAGCGCGGCCGCGCCGGCCGCCTCCAGCGCCGCAACGGCGTCGGCGGCCGCATCGTGGACGCCGCAGATCGCGACGTCGAAGCCCTCGCGCGCCAGCGCCGTCGCGACGCCGAGGCCGATGCCGCGGCGTCCGCCGGTGACGAGCGCCACGCGCCGGCTCACGGTTTCGCCCCCGCGGCGGCAAGGTCGGGCACATCGACCCACGCGCGCTTCGCCCACGACGCCTGCGCCAGCTCGGCCAGCTGCACACCCTTCGCGCCCTCGAGCAGCGACCATCGGAACGGCGTGCCGAGGACGACATGCTTCAGGAACAGCTCCCACTGGACCTTGAACGCGTTGTCGTAGGTCTCCGCATCGGGCATCTCGAGCCAGCCGTCGTGGAACCGGATCGGCTGGTCGACATCCGGATTCCACACAGGCCGCGGCGTGGCACCGGCGGGCTGCATCCAGCACTTCCGCAGGCCGGCGACCGCGCTGCCCGCGGTGCCGTCGGCCTGGACCGTCAGCAGGTCGTCGCGGCGGACCCGCACGCACCACGACGAATTGAAGTGCGCGATCACGCCGCCCTCCAGCTCGAACGTCGCGTAGGCCGCGTCGTCCGCCGTGCAGTCGTAGGGCTTGCCCTTCTCGTCCCAGCGCCGCGGGATGTGCGTCGCGCCCGTGCAGGACACCGCCCGCACGGCGCCGAAGGTGTTGTCGAGCAGGTAGCGCCAGTGGCAGAGCATGTCGAGGATGATGCCCCCGCCCTCCTCCTTGCGGTAATTCCACGACGGCCGCTGGGCGGGGGTGCGGTCGCCCTCGAAGACCCAGTAGCCGAATTCGCCGCGGACGGAGAGCAGCCGGCCGAAGAAGCCGGACTCGACCAGTCCGCGCATCTTGCGCAGCCCCGGCAGCCACAACTTGTCCTGCACGACGCCGTGCCGCACGCCCGCCGCCTCGGCTCGTCGCCAGAGGTCGAGCGCCTCGGCGGAGGTGAGGGCCGTCGGCTTCTCGCAGTAGATGTGCTTCCCTGCGGCGATCGCGCGGCGGACGGCGTCGACCCGGCGGTCCGTCGTCTGGGCATCGAAGTAGACCGTGTAGACCGGGTCCTCCAGCGCGGCGTCGAGGTCGGTGGTCCACGGCACGTTGCCCGCCTGCGCCGCGAGCGCCTCGAGCTTCGCCTCGTTGCGTCCGACCAGGATCAGCCGCGGCAGGATCGCGCCGCCGTCGGGCGTGCGCACGCCGCCCTGGCGCTGGATCGCGACCAGCGACCGCAGGAGATGCTGGTTCGTCCCCATGCGGCCGGTCACGCCGTTGAGGATGATGCCGAGGGTGCTGCCGGACTTCGTATTCATGGTTGCTCTCTCCATCACGGCTCTTCTAGCAGATCGGCGTTCCACGGGCTACCGCGGACGATGGCTTCACGGGACCAACACAACCGTCGCGAACGGAGGCGGGTCCTTCCTGTCCGGTACCTGGTCGTGTCGGCCGCATGCCACCCTATCTCCACTTGATGGGAAAGACAGCCCCGCGGTATGGCCATGCCTCCGGCGTCCGGCACAGTCCCTTTCGCACTGGGTTCATTCGCACATAGGCCAGCTTCTCGTCGTAGTGCCGGCGATTCCGCATCTGAGTATCCCAGAAGTCCCGCTGCCACAGCTTCTCATGGGCTCTCTCCACGGCCCGCACGGAGGCGGGCCCTCCATCCCCTGCACCTGGAGGGCCGACCTCCGTGTCGGCCGTTCCCACGATACCCGCAGACGGGCGATCCGGTGGCCAATGCATGGCGATCCGGCTCTTCCAGTACTCCACCCATTGGCGAAGGCTGGGTATGGGCACTTTGCCGGGCGAGCAGAATAGATGAATATGGTCCGGCATGATGACGTAATCGCCGACGCGCCAGAAGTCCGCCCGCGCCCATTCCTTGGCGCAGAGGGCATGCAGTTCGTCACACGCCAAGAGCGGGCACCGGTCCTTTGTGCACACGTTGACCTGAACAACGACCGGCTCGTTGAACTTCTCAACGGGCGGATGGTGGGTTGGATGGTGACGCACCGGGTATCGTTCGGTCTTCATTCGACCTCCGGCCCGCACGTAGGCGGGCCCTCCAGATCCCTCCAACGAGATCGCCTCACCCCCCCTGCCCCCGCGCGCCCTCCGGCAGCGGCGGCGCCTCGCGGCCGGCGCGCGGGAGGGTGCCGTCGAGTTCCTGCCGCCAGTGGGCGACGTCCCCGCCGGGCGCGTAGACGTAGATCATCCGCAGCGGCCGGCTTCCGATGTTGGTGATCTGGTGGAACACCCCCGGCGGGATGTAGACCGCCTGCCCCGTGTGCAGCTCGCGCCGCTCCCCGCCGAGGCACATCTCCCCGTCGCCCTCGATGACGAAGTAGAGTTCCTCCTGCGCCTGGTTGTGCCACGGCACCTGCCCGCCGTCGGGTTCGAGGGTCACATGGCCCATGGCGAAGTTGCCGGGCTGGATCGGCGAGAGCCCGCCCGCGAGGTTCTGCGTGCGGCGGCGGGCGGGATAGGTGCGGCCGGCGATGGCGGCGAGATCGGCGATGATCATGGGGACTCCGGAGGTTTCAGGTGTCGGGTGCCGGGAGGAGGAGTTTCGAGTTCCAGGTTTCCAGTCTCACGTTGGCGGCCGCTGTCCCGTCGTCCGCTCCACATCCGCCGTTCGATGGTGGGTGATCGGTGCTCGGCGTTCGCTGACACCTGGAACCTCCCGAGTCACCGGAAGAACACAAGGTCTCCGCCCCCGGCGATGCGCTGCGCAAGCAGGACGGCCTCGCGGGCGTGGTAGTCGCCCCAGAGGCCCGACTCGCCGCACGGGATGCGCCGCCCTTCGGGGACGTGGTCCCATCCGTTCGGCCGGTGGTAGACGGCGTGCAGGATCAGCCCCTCGTGCGCGGGGGCCTCGGACAGGTACGGGGACCGCAGCAGCGTATCGAGAACCGTGAGCCCGGCCGCCATGTAGCGCGCGCCCGCGGCGCCCTCCCCGCGCGCGGCCAGCACGCGCCCGAGCCGCATCAGCCCCTGCGCGGCGATCGCGGCGGCGGAACTGTCGAAGGGCTCGCCGTCGTTGAGCGGCTCGGACGCGCGCGCCCGCCAGTCGCCGAGCCCGGCGAGGGCCGGGGCGCCGGTGTCCCACGGCGGGATGCCGTCCGCCGCGGTGTTCGCGATGTAGAAGTCCGCCGTCGCGCGCGCGGCGCGCAGAGCCATCGCGTCGACCGCCGCGGCCCCGCCGCAGGGCTCGAGTTCGGCGGGGTCGAGCGTCGCCAGGAACTCCAGCTGCTCCGCAAAGCCCAGGATCACCCACGCCAGCCCGCGCGTCCACGTGGTGAACGGCGACCAGCCCTGCTGCGTGCCGGGGCAGCGGTAGGACCCGTTGACGGGGTTGAACAGGCTCTCGTGGGCGACGCGGCCGGACACGTCGTACGCGTCGCGGCCGGCGCCGTGGTAGACGGCGAACTCCGCCGTCGCGCGCAGGTGGGCGACGAGGCGCACGAGGAGCGATTCGCGCCGGTCCTGCTCGCCGTGGAAGGCCGCGCCGAGACGGTGGGCCAGCGCCAGCGACCGCATCGAGCGGATCGTGTCGGCGAAGAGCGAGTGCGGCCCGTTGAACGAGTGGACGAACCCCGCGCCGCCGCCCAGGTCGGTCCAGCGGCGCGCCTGGACGCAGCCGGAGGCCTTCAGCGCGAGTTCGAGATGCCGCCGCTCCGCCGCGTCCTCCGGAATGCGGCCGGCGTTCATCATGCGCCACAGGGCGCCGTGGGTGCTGACGCAGTTGAAGCCGTGGTCGTGGACGCCGAAGTGCGTGACGTGGCCGTCCATCTGCGCGAACGTGCCGTCGCGGCCGAGGTCGAGGAACGCCGCGTCGCCGGTGGCCTCGAACTGCAGCAGCGCGGAGCCGTGCTGGAAGCCGCGCGTCCAGTCGGTCCAGCCGCGCGCGGTGTAGAGACCGCGCACGGTGAACACCGGCGCGCCGGCGGCGGGGTCGTACCGGCGGGCGATGCGCAGGATCTTCTCCCCGGAGAGGCGCCAGAAGCGGCCGGCGGCGGCGGCGAGATCGGACGGCTTCAGGGATTCGCGGATCTTCATCGGTGTCTCAGGCTCCGGCCCGGTTGTACTCGACGACGGCGTCGAAGAGCGCCACGACGTTCTCCGGCGGCACGTCGGGCAGGATGTTGTGGACGGTGTTGAAGACGAAGCCGCCGCCGGGGGCGAGGATGGCCATCCGGTCGAGCACGTGGCGGCGGACCCCGGCGGGCGTCTCGCGGTTCAGCACGTGCCGGGTGTCGCAGCCGCCGCCCCAGAAGCAGATGTCGCGGCCGAACTCCCGCTTCAGCTCCGCGGGGTCCATGCCGCGGCAGTTGGTCTGCACGGGGTTGATCACGTCGTAGCCGGCCTCGATCAGGGACGGCAGAAGCTCGCGGATGGATCCGCACGAGTGCAGGAACGTCCGCATGCGGCTGTGGCCGTGGACGAAGGCGCACAGCTTCGCGTGCCGCGGCAGGAACAGCGACCGGTAGAGGTCCGGGGGCATGAAGGGACCGCCGTCCATGCCGAGGTCGTCGCCGAAGCGGAGGATGTCACAGACGTCGCCGACGGCTCCGCAGACCTTCCCCAGCGCGGCGAGGTGGCGCTCCATGAGCGCGTCCAGCAGGGCTTCGACGCGCGCGGGGTCGAGGTAGAGGTCGGCGAGGAAATTGTCGATCCGCCGGAGAAACGTGCCCCACTCGAACAGGTTGCAGCCGCAGACGATCATCAGCGCCCGGTCGGTCCGGGCGCGCAGCGCGAGGGCGCGCTCGCGCAGCTGTGTCCAGAAGTCCGGCTCGCCGGCGCGGTCCCACGGGCTGTGGACGAGCGCCGCCCAGAGCACGCGGCCCATCGCGTCCGGCAGCGCGGCGCGCAGGTCGTCGGGGTAGCCGTCGACCCACGGAAAGCAGGTCTGGTCGAAGAAGGCGGCGCCCTGGGGCATGCGGGCGATCTCGACGCCGTCCGGCGCGCGGGCCGACCAGGACCCGTCGGGCTCGGCGACGGGGTGGAACCACGCCGGGTACTGCGCGGGCTGCCCGTCCCCCAGCGTCATGCCCCGCCAGCCGGCCCCGTCCGTGGTGAAGGCGCGGCCGACGTCCACGGCGTCGATGCGGAAACGGTCGAGGACGTCCTCCTCGGGCTGCGCGAGCTGCTGCACGACGTCGTAGACGCGGGTCGCGCCGCCGGCCATGCCGAGGTGCCGCTTGAGCCGGCCGTAGGCGATGGCGGAAATGCCGGAGCTGGGCGTCGCCCCGAGGTCGACCGGCACCCGGTCGGGCTCGCGGCGTTCGATCGCGGCGAGAACGCGTTCCCGGGACGTCATGGCCGGCCCTTCGCCATGCCCGCGCGCAGCGCGGCCGGGTCGTCGGTCATGATGCACGCGACGCCGAAGGACGCCAGGGCCAGGGCGCGGCGGGGACCGTTCACCCC
>Ga0194127_10000708_pt1 | contig 52466 bp, 38 predicted proteins | sample TA2KigC100mmetaG_FD_148624 | JGI IMG/M metagenome (GOLD analysis project Ga0194127, IMG submission 148624) | Freshwater microbial communities from Lake Tanganyika, Tanzania - TA2015036 Kigoma Deep Cast 100m | ecosystem: Environmental > Aquatic > Freshwater > Lake | place: Tanzania: Lake...
GGGGGCCGCCCGCCGGTTCTCGATTCCCCGCCGCCGGCTCCCCTCCCCGCCCCGCGCTTCCGGCGTGCATCGGTCGGGCCGCTCCGCTACCATCCGCAGCCGTGGTTCGGAGGTGGCTGGGGCCCGGTGGCCCTTGCGGTCTTCAAAACCGTTGTGCCGTCGCAAGGCGGCGGGTAGGTTCGACTCCTATCCACCTCCGCCACTCTGTTTCCGGGAGATGCATCACGTGCAGAAGCGAGCGCCAGTAGCGAAGCGCGCGGCCACCGGGAGGTCGGCCAAACCCGTCGCGCGCCTGCCGGGCGTGGATGAGGTCCTCCGGTCGGAGGCGGCTCGCCCGCTTCTGGAGTCCCACCCCCACCCCCGCGCGGTCGAGGGGGTCCGGGCGGCGATCGACGAACTCCGGCGGGCCCCGGCCCGCGGCCCGGCGACGGCCGCATCGATCGCCGCACGCGCCGCGGCATGGCTTGCGGAGGACGTGTTCCAGCGCCTGCGCCCGGTCGTGAACGCGACGGGCGTCATCCTGCATACCAACCTGGGACGCGCCGTCCTTCCGCCCTCCGCCGTTGTCGCGCTCGCGGCGATGGACCGCTGCTGCAGTCTCCAGATCGACCTCGACACCGGTGCCCGCGGCAAGCGGCACGCGATGAGCGAACGGCTGCTGTGCCGCCTGACCGGGGCCGAGGCGGCGCTGGTCGTCAACAACAACGCCGCGGCGACCCTGCTCGCCCTCGCCGCCCTCTGCGCGGGACGCGAGGTCGTCGTCTCGCGCGGACAACTCATCGAGATCGGCGGCTCGTACCGCCTCCCCGACTGCGTCCACCAGTCGGGCGCGACGCTCGTCGAGGTCGGCACGACCAACAAGACGCACCTGCGCGACTACGAGGCCGCGCTGACCGACCGCACCGCCGCCGTGATGCGCGTCAACCCGAGCAACTACCGGATCATCGGCTTCTCGAAAGAGGTTCCGGTGTCGGACCTCGTCACGCTCAGGAAGGGCCGGCCGGACCTGCTGGTCCTCGACGACCTCGGCTGCGGCGCGCTGGTCGACCTCACCCGCTTCGGCCTGCCGCACGAGCCGACCGTCCCGGAGAGCGTCCGCGCCGGCGCCGACCTCTCGTTCTTCAGCGGCGACAAGCTGATCGGCGGTCCGCAGGCGGGGATCCTCGTCGGCCGCGCCGCCCTGATCGCGAAGATCAAGAAGCATCCGCTCACCCGCATGCTGCGGGTCGGCAAGATGACGGACCTCGTCCTGGAGCGCACGCTGCGGCTCTTCCTCGAGCCGGAGCGGCTGCCGGAGACGAACCCGACGTGGCGCATGCTGACGCTCCCTGCGGCCGCCCTCCGCGTACAGGCGGAGGCGCTCCTGGCCGCGGCCGTCGCTGCGGGCGCGCCGGCGGCGTGCCTGCGCGTCGTCCCGTGCGACAGCACGACCGGCGGCGGCTCGCTGCCGGGGCATCCGATCCCGTCCTTTGCCGTCGCCGCCCGTCGCGACGGGCTCCCCGCCGCGACGCTCCTGCGCCGGCTGCGCCGGCACGATCCGCCGGTGATCGGCCGGATCGAGGACGACGGCGTGATCCTCGATGTCCGGACGCTCCTGGACGGCGAGGATGCGATCGTGGCGCGCGCCGTCGGCGCGGCGCTGGGGGCCGGAGGTCCTGCGTGAGCGGCGTGGATGTACGCCGGCGCAAGGCGGTGATGTCGCGGTCGGTCCGGCTGGGCCACTGCGTCTGCAATACGCGGCAGGCCTGCCCGTGCGAGACCTTCCGCCTGCACAACGTGTGTCCCTGCGCCGGCGAGAAGATGCCGGTCGCCTCCGGTCCGGTCGCGCTGACGCGGCATGTCCGAAAGGCCGGCTGCGCGTCGAAAATCGGCCAGGCGGACCTGTTGCGCCTCCTCGGGCAGCTCCCGCCCCTGACGGATCCCAACGTGCTGGTCGGCGCCTCCGCGGGCGACGATGCGGGCGTCTACCGCATCTCCGACGACCTCGCGCTGGTGCAGACGGTGGACGTCTTCACGCCCTGCGTCGACGATCCGCGCCTTTTCGGCCGGATCGCGGCGGCGAACTCGGTCAGCGACGTCTACGCGATGGGCGGCCGGCCCGTGACGGCGCTCTCGGTCGTAGGCTTCCCGATCGACGATCTCGACGGGGCCGTTCTGGCCGAACTGATCCTCGGCGGACGCGAGAAGCTCGACGAGGCCGGCTGCGCGCTGGTCGGCGGCCACAGCTGGCAGGACGAGGAGATCAAGCTGGGCTTTGCCGTCACGGGGCTGATCCACCCGACGCGCGCGGTCCTGCGCGGCGCGGCGCGGCCGGGCGACGTGCTCGTCCTGACGAAGCCCCTCGGAACCGGGATGATCGCCTTCGCGGCGCAGCTCGGCCGCGCGTCGGCCGAGGCGCTGGCGGACGCGGGCGACGTGATGTCCACCCTCAACCGCGACGCGGCGGAGGCGATGGTCAGGCACGGCGCGCACGCGGCGACCGACGTCACGGGCTTCGGGCTCGGCGGCCACCTGGTCGAGATGATGCGCGGCAGCGGCTGCGCCTGCACGATCGACCTCCCCTCCCTGCCCGTCTTCCGCGCCGTACCGGAATGCCTCGCGCAGGGCATCCTCTCCGGCGCCGACGAGCGCAACGAGGCCTACGCCATGGGCTGGATCCGCGCGGAGGATCCCGCGGGCGAGTCGCTGCTGCCGGTCTTCTACGATCCGCAGACCTCCGGCGGCCTGCTGGTCAGCCTGCCGCCGGAGCGGGCGGCGGCGCTGTGCGACGATCTGCGCGGGCGCGGCCACGACGCGGTGCGGATCATCGGCCGGGTCGCCGGCCTGGAGCCGGGCGCGGAGAGCCGGATCGTCGCGACCGGCACATCGCTCGAAGCGTGCCGCGGGCCGGCCGGCGCGATCCGACCCCCGCCCCCGGGAGCCGCGCCGTGACCAGCCGCCGCCCGCCCGGCCTCCTGCGCGCCGAGGTCCAGCCGGACGTCGTCGCGATGCTCTGCACAGCGGGCCATGTCGACCACGGCAAGACCAGCCTCGTCAAGACGCTGACCGGCTGCGCCACCGACCGGCTCAAGGAGGAGATCGAGCGGGGGCTGACGATCGAACTCGGCTTCGCCCCCTGCTGGATCGGCGGCGAACTGTGCGCGGGCATCGTCGACGTACCCGGCCACGAGCGGTTCGTCCGCACCATGGTCGCCGGCGTCTCGGGCATCGACTTCTGCATCCTCGTGATCGCGGCGGACGACGGCGTCATGCCGCAGACGCGCGAGCACGTCGAGATCATGCAGCTCATGGGTATGACGCAGGGCATGGTCGCGCTGACCAAGATCGACCTCGTCACGCCCGAGGACGTCGCGGCGCGCACGGAGGAGATCCGCGCATTCCTGGAGCCGACGTTCCTGCGCGGCGCGCCGGTGTGCCCGGTCTCGACGATCACCGCGGACGGGTTCGAGGGCTTCTACGACACGCTGGTTGCCGGGCTGAAGGCGGGGCTGCGCGACCGGCGGACGGGCGTCTTCCGCATGCCGGTTGAGCGCGCCTTCTCGCGTCCCGGGTTCGGCTCCGTCGCGACGGGCATCCCCGTCGCCGGTACGATCCGCCTCGGCGCGGAGGTGGAATGCGTTCCGGGCGGCCTTCGCGGGCATCTGCGCGGCCTGCAGCGGTTCGGGCGCACGGCGGAGGATGGCGGCGCCGGGCAGTGCCTGGCGTTGAACATCCCGGAGTTCGGCAAGACCCCGCCCGCGCGCGGGCAGGTGCTGTGTCCGCCGGGACACCTGCAGGCGGCGCTGCAATTCCACGCGCGCCTGCATGCGGTTCCTCGGCTCGATCCGCCGCTGGCCAACGCGGAGGACGTCACGTTCCACACCGGCACGGCCGAGCAGCACGGCCGTGTGTTCCTGCTCGAGTCGAAGAAGCTGGGCGCGGGCGAGTCGCAGCTGGCGACGGTGGTCGTCGACGAGCCCGTCGCCGCGGCGGCGGGCGACCGGTTCATCGTGCGGCGCGTCTCGCCGCCGATGACCGTCGGCGGCGGACGGCTGTTGCGGGTCGATACCGCGGCCCGCCGTCCGCGGCGCAAGCTGCTGCTCGACGAACTCCAGCGCCACGAGGCGTTCCTGGCCGGGGTCGAGTGGGATTCCGACGAGGGCCGGCGCCGCCGGGTCGAGCACCTGCTGGAGCACGGCGAGACCGCCGCGCTGTCCGCCGACGACCTCGGCCGCCGCCTGCTGCTGACCGGCGACGCCGTGAAGACCGCGATCGGGACGCTGGCCTCCGCGGGGACGGCGATCGACCTCGGCGGCGGGACCTGGGCCCACGCGGCGCGCGCGACGGCCCTGCGCGGGCGGATGGAGAAGCGGCTGGCCGAACTGGCGGCGGCCTCGGACCGGCTTCGTGTGCCCCTCGCCGAATGGCGCCGCGGCTTCGACGTTCCCGACGCGCTCTGGACCCACGGCTGCCGCGAGATCGAACGCGCCGGCGGCGTGCGCATCGCGGGCGGCTTCGCGATGCCGGCGGCCGGATTCGAGACGCTGCCGGCCCCCGACCGCGCGCTGGCGGAGCGGATGCTCGCCCTCTACGAGCGCGAGGCGTTCGAGACCACGCACCCGGACGAGGTGCACGCGAAGCTCGGCGCCCCGCCGGACCGCACCGCGCGCATGCTGGAGTGGCTGACGGCGCGGGGCGACCTCGTGCGCGTGGCCCCGAACGTCGTGCTGACCGCGGCCCGGCTTCGTGCGGCGCAGGACCACGTCGTGAAGACCATCCAGGCGTCGGGCAGCCTCGACTCGCAGGCCTTCCGCGCGCACTTGGGCGTCTCGCGCAAGTACGCGATGTCGATCCTCGATTTTCTTGATTTGCGCAAGGTGACCCTCCGGGTCCAGAATGCGCGGCGGCTTCTCCCGGGGTGGGAGCAGCGGCTGGTGTGAGACGAAAGGCAAGCGCGGCATGACTCCGAAGGGCGAGCGGTGGGTACGGCTGGTGGGCGGCATCGCCGCCGCGCTGGCCTTCGCGGCGATCGCGCGCGGGCTGAGCCGCTCCCACACGGTCTACGACAAGGGCGCGGCCGAGTTCGGCCTCGACGATCCCATCCGGATCACCGAGAAGCAACTCAACGCCGACGCGACCTTCTCCGGCGTCGAATCCAGCCGCAAGACCGGCAAGATGCTCTCGACCTACGACCGCAGCCAGCCCCCGGGCAAGCGCGCGTGCCCCACCTGACTGTGATCCCTGCGGTCCGCCCGGTGGGCGGACCGAAAAGCACCACGGATCTCGCGGATGGCGCGGATTTGCGACGGAACATGCCCCCAATTGCTGGATATCGAATGCCGGCCAGGATGACAGGATCTGCCGAGGGTCGGGCCGATAGGCTGCCCGTCCGCCTGACGGCTTTCATCGGGTGCATGCGGGGCCGTTCTCAGGTCTGTCCCTGCCCGTCTTCATCCGTGCCGTCCGTGCAATCCGTGGTGTCCCCTCCCCCCGCCGCCTGTGGAGAGACCTGGTGAATGCGGCGGGCAGCAGGTCGAAGCGTCCCCGGAACCGGTGGCGGCCGTGGGTGCAGGCGGTGTCGCTCGTCGGCCTCAACCTCTCCGCGGGATCGCTCGCCCACTGGCAGGCGAAGTGGATGTGCCTGCCGGTGATGAACTGCCACTCGTGCACGCTGGCGATCTTCGGCTGTCCGATCGGGATGATCTCGCACTATGCCGGCTACCGCGTGTTCCCGCTGCTGCTGGCGGGCATGCTCTTGCTGGCCGGGGCGCTCGTCGGCCGGATGTTCTGCGGGTGGGTCTGCCCGTTCGGCACGCTCCAGGACTGGCTCCACAGGATCCCGTCGCGCAAGTTCGGCCTGCCGCGATGGGCGGGCTGGATCAAGTACGCGGTGCTGGTCCTGATGGTCTTCGTCTTCCCGTTCCTCTGGGGCGAACTCACGCAGGCCTCGTTCTGCCGCTGGTGCCCTCCGACCACGATCCAGGTGACGATCCCGAACCTGCTGACCGGGGTGACGAAGGCGGTCACGTCCGCGATGGCGATCAAGATCGCGATCGCGCTGGCGGTCTTCATCGCCTGCATCTGGGTTTCGCGGCTCTTCTGCCGGGTCTTCTGCCCCATCGGCGCGCTGATGGCCGTCTTCAACCACATCTCGCTCTGGCGGGTCGGCCCGCTGAAGACCCGGTGCACCGGCTGCGAGCTGTGCCGCGACAAGTGCCCGACCGCGGTCGCGCCGTTCGACCGGCTCGCCGCGGGCGTCCCGGCGAACCGTCACGCGGACTGCGTCGTTTGCCACGACTGCACGCTAGGCTGCTCCCGCGAGCAGAAGCGCGCGCGGACGGTCCGGACGGAAGACCAACACGAAGGCGCAGAGGCCGCAACGAGGACGATGGCGCAATAGGACGGCGCGACCGGCGTTATACGACTATGAACACTCTCCACCGTGTCCGGATCCTCGCCGGCTTGGCGACCGCACTGGCCACGATCGCGGGCGCACAGGGGCCGGGCGGGCGCCCGGTCCAGCGGGGGCGCCCGGAGGCATCCGGAGGTCCGGCGGTGGGCGATCCGGTGCCGGCGATCGAACTGCAGCGACTGGAAGCGGCCGACGGCGCCGCGAAGCCCGGCGCGAAGGAACCGCTGGTCGATCACGCGAAGAAACGGCCCGTCGTGCTGATCTTCTCGAGCTTCACGTGACCCCCGTTCCGCGCGGCGGCCCCGGCCGTCGAGCGCTTGTACCGGCGGTACAAGGACCAGGCGGACTTCAAGATGATCTACGTGCGCGAAGCTCACCCGGACGACGGGTGGCAAACCGAGTCCAACCGGCGCGCCGGCATTGTCTACAAGACCCCGACCAACGATCTGGCGCGGGCCGCGATCGCCGCGGACTGCGTGCGGGCGCTCGGCATCACGTTCCCCTGCCTGGTCGACGACATGCAGGACAGCGTGCAGAAACTGCTCCGCGCGTGGCCGGCGCGGGCGGGAATCGTCGGGGCCGACGGACGGATCGCCTACCTCAGCGCGCCCGGGCCGCGCGGCGTCGATCCCGATGCGATCGAGGCCGCGCTCAAGAGGACGCTGGCCGGCCCGTGACCGGCCGCCGCGATCAGCGACTGGCCTGCGCCGTGCCGCCGATGGGCTGAACGTCCACCGGGATCTTGGTGCCGATCGTCTGGCCGCTGACTTCGGTATACGCCACGAGCGTATACTTCCCTGGTTTGGCCACCTCACCGAGGTAGCCGCCGCCGCCTCCTCACGTAGGGCACATCGAGTCCAGGGATTTGGACTTGGCCAAGGCCGGCTTGCCCGCCTCGTCCAGAAGGTAGAAGTGGCAGCTTCCGCTGGTCTCCAGCGTCCTCGCGAACTTGCCGCCCCCCATATCCTTGGCCTTGTAGCACGAGGCCGTGATCTTGACGCCGAGCGGCTTTCCTTCCTTCCAGTCCCGGTTCTTGGAGGAGGTCTTGTCCAACCCGGCGCTTGCGACGAACTGGTACTTGCTGCCGTGCTTCTCGTCCGTGATCTCGGACTTGAGCTCGGCAAGCTTCGCGTCGGGCAGCACGATCGCCGTGTTCAGCGACGGACCGGAGGAGAGGCCCGTGAGCGCGATCGGCTGGCCGCCGGCGCTCCGGACTGCTCTTGGATGAAGGCCTGGTCCTCGGCACTGAGCAACTGGCGCCGGATGCCGAGGGTCTGGCCATCGGGCTTCTTCAGGGTGACCGTGTCGCCGGTGATCCGGACGAACTCGGCATCGAGCTTGGTCCCGGAAACGCTCGTCCACTCCCGCGCCGAGGCAACGGAACAACACGCGAGGCCCATCGCGACCCATCGCAACCAGGCTTTCATGCGCTTCCTTCTCTCCTGCGGCGGGCACAATTCCCGCCTCGGGTGCGAGTTTAGGCGACCGCCCGCGCCAACGCGAGCAGGAATTGTCCCCGGGCGCATCTCCGATTCGTGGACCTGATCCTGCGCGCGCCTTCATCATCGCCGCTCAGGAGCGGAGGTGCGCCCCGCCAGCCATCACCCAGCGCAAGATCGGCGGTGGCCCCGCATAGTAGTCATCACGCTCCGCGTGATGGCAATCCGGACTACGGGGATTTCCTCACGCGGAGCGTGAGGACTACTTTGGCGCCCGCACCCGGCCGTCGCCCTGCGCAGGACCGGAGATGCGACCACTGTCACCCACCGCCACCCGCGCTGGCGGACCGGAGGCGGGCGGCCAGGTCCGAGGGCAGGAGGAACTCCGCCTTCTCGGACGCCAGGAAGTCCAGGATCGCAAGGAACTGCGCGAACCGGTCGCCCGCGCCCCACATCATCGGGTGGCCCTGGAGCACGAAGTACGTGCGGTCGGGGTGCCTTGCGTAGCCGGCCCGGAACCATGCGGCATCGGGCACGCCGACGCTGCGCTCGAGGTTCACGTCCCACACGCGGTCGAGGACCGTCACCTTGCCCTCCGCATCCAGGGCTCGCGATGCCGCATCGGCCGGCTGGGGATAGAGCCACGCCCTCATGTGCGGATCGGCGGCCATCACGCGCGCGGTCCCGGCATCGAAGCTGGGTCCGTACACCCCGCCGGGCGGACCGAAGGTGGTGAACGAGAAGCCGAGCTTCGCGACCGCGAGTTCCTGCGAACGGTCGAATCGGCGCTTCTGCTCCTCGAACGGACGGCCGCAGAACTCGTTGAACTTCCGTCCGTCCGCCTCGTGGGTGGCGTGATCCCACCCGTGGAACCAGAACTCGACCCCGCCGGAGCCGTGCAGGTCCCGGATCCACTTCACGTACTCGGGCGCCGCCTCCTCCAGCGTCCGGCAGACGACGCCGAAGCCCGCCTTGATGCCGCGATCCCGGAGGACCCCGGCCAGCCGGACCCACGCGTCGGGCGCGCGGCCTCCGACCTGGGCGACGTCATCGAACTTGAGAACGATCGCCGGCGGACGCGCGCGCGGCGGGAGGTTGGCCGGCAGGGCCGCGACGGGCGCCGGCCGGGGCGCGGGCGGTTTCTCCGGCAGCGGCGCAGCCGCCGGATCGAGGCCGTCGAGGACGAAGTCGTCGCAGTCGGCCGCGCCGGTGGCGGACGAGTAGGAGTGGATCCAGACGGCCACCGAGGCGGCGCCGGGGGGGACTGCGGAGGTCATCGCGTAGTCGTGCCACCCGCCGTCGGGCCGGTCGATCGCGCGGCCCGCGGTGCCCCAGCCGTCCTTCACCGCCGGGTCCTTCACCGGGCGTCCCTCCGGGGAGAAGAACCACAGGTAGACGCCCATGAACCGGTCGCGCGTTCGTGCCCGGAACGAAAGCGACACGCGGCCGCCCTCCGTCACCGGCAGGCGCGCGCTGCGCACCGAGGAACCCTCCGTGGCGCTGCCGTCGACAACGCGGAGGCCAAGTCCCCCGCCGCGCGCGGCGGCCTGGGTCACGACGGACATCGAGTCCTCGACGCGCCAGCCGGCCGCGCCGTCCTCGAAGCCCGGGTTGGGAAGCGGCGTGCGGGCCGACGACGCGCCCACGGCCAGGAGAACCGCGGCCAGGAACCCGAGAGGTCGCGCGCGGCAGGGGCGAAGGTTCATGCGGGGCAGTATCGATCCCCGCCCCGCCGCACGCAAGACGCCGCGACGCCCGGCGTCACGGCGACGGGCCGTCGAAGAGCGCGGAGATCGCCCCGATCCGCGCCGGATCGGGGCGCGAGAAGTGAACGCCGCGCGCCGGGCCGTCGGCCGGGTCGAGACCGCGGACGAAGAGATAGAACGCCCCGCCGAACCGCCGGGCGAAATCGTCCGCCGACCAACCGCGCGCGAGAAGAAGGCGGCGGAGCGCGACGCTGTAGAGGTCCACCTGCAGGTCGTAATCGGCTGCCGCCATCTCGCGGACGAGGCGCGCGGGCAGGTAGTCGTCGGGCGACGGTCCGAGGAGATTCGACTTGTAGTCGAGGAGGTAGACCCGCCCGCCGGCCTCGAACACCAGGTCGATGTAGCCCTTCAGGAAGCCGTGCATCGGGTCGAAGACCAGCCGGGAGGGGCCGTCGCGGTCCGCGGAGGGGCTCCCGGCACGGCCGAGGACGCGGTTGAGTTCGTCGGGCGCGACACGGGCGACCGGGTGCAGGAACGGCAGCTCGCGCAGGCAGCGCGCGGGGTCGAGATCGCGCAGGCGGAGGCCGGTGGCATCGAGCGGCGTGTCGAGCGTCGCGCACACGGCGCGTGCGAACGCGTCGCGCCAGCGCGCGTCGAGACCGTAGTGCGGCAGGACTTCCTCCGCGGCGAGCGCCGCGGAGCGCAGGTCGGTCGCGGCGAAGTCCGCGTGTTCCATGAGCTCGTGCAGCAGCCGGCCCGGTCCGGGCCCGGCCGGGAAGCGGAATCGCTCGTCGGCCGCATCGGCGGCGGCGGCCGGCGCGGACGGGGCCGCCTCGTCGTGATCCGGGCGCTCGGCGGCGGCCTGGGTCGAGGCCTTGAGCGACGAGAAGCTCGCGATGCGCCATCCGTCGTCGAGCGGGCCGTGGAAGCTCCGCGCCTGCGGAGACACCGCGGGTGCGGGCGCCGCCGGGCCGCGCGCGGCGCGCGGCGGCGGCAGCGGACCGACGGCCAGCCCGCCCTGCGCCGCCTCGACCGCACGGTCGAGATCGGCGCGCACGGCGGCCGGGCTCCACGGCTTCACATGCTCCACCGCCTCGCCGGGCACCGCCCCGGCCGGCGCGTGGAGCAGCCACGCGAGCGGTGACAACTCGGCCCCGTGGATGGCCCCCCACCCCGCATAACAGGCGAGACGCGCGCGCGTCAGGGCGACATAGGCGAGGCGCACGCTCTCCTGGAACGTCTCGGCCTGCCGCCGCGCCGCGTGCGTGCCGGCGTCCGGGCCCCCGGTGTCGAGGATGCGCCGCCCGCCGTCCTCGCGCTCGTGGCAGACCACCGGGATGCGGTCGCGGTCGTTCCGGGGAAGCGACCACAGGAACGGACAGAAGACCACCGGGTACTGGAGGCCCTTGCTCTTGTGGATGGTGACGATCCGCACGCGCGAGGCGTCGCTCTCCAGGCGCATCTCGGACTCGTCCGACGCCTCCTCGCCCGCCGCCGCGACCTCGGCGTCGAACCAGGCGACAAGGCCGGCCGGGCTCATCCGGCGCGCGGCCTCGGCGGCGCCCAGCAGTTCGGCCAAGTGGCGGACGTTGGTCACGCGGCGCTCGCCGTCCGCCCGGGCGAGGAGGCGGTCGAGGGTCCCCTCCTCCGCCAGCAGGCGCTGGAACATCGCGCCGAAGCCGTCGCGCACCCATCGGGCGTGGAAGGCCTGCCAGCGGCCGACCAAGGCGTCCCAGTCCGCCGGCGCCGCCGCCGCGGCGTCCAGCGCGGCGGGCGTCCAGCCGAGGAGCGGCGTCAGCGCGGCGCCGCGGAGCAGTCCGACGTCGCGCGGACGCGCGAGGGCGGCCAGCACGGCCTGCAGGTACCGGGCGTCGACCGAGCCGAAGACGCTCGACGGGCTCGACTCCACCGCCGGCACGCCGGCACGGTCGAGCGCGGCGCGCACCCGAGCGCCCTGCGCGTGCGTGGAGACCAGCACCGCCAGGTCGCCCGCCGACAGCGGCCGCTCGCGGGGACCGCCGGCGACGCGCGCCCCGGAGGCCGGATCGAGCAGGCGGACCGCCTCCGCGGCCACGGCGTCGCAGAAGCGGGCCTCCGCATCGCCCCTGCCGAGCGGCTTGCCGTCATCGCCGGGACCGGCCAGCCACAGCGTCATCGGCGCCGGCTCGCGCCCGCCGATGCGGAGCGTCTCGATGCCGTCGCGTTCGGCGGGCGTGACGGCGGCCGGGCCGATGAAGGTCTGCACGAAGGCGTCCGGCCGGGCGAAGACGGCGTTCACCGCCCTCACGAGCCGAGGGGTCGAGCGCCAGTTCCGGTCGAGCGAGTGCGCCTCTGCGCCGGCCCGCGCGTCGCCGTAGGCGAAGATGTCCGCGCCGCGGAAGGCGTAGATCGACTGCTTCGGATCGCCGATCAGGAAGAGGTCGGTGCCGCCCTTCCCGTGCATCGCGCGCAGGATCGCGTACTGCGCGGGATCGGTGTCCTGGAATTCGTCGACCATCGCCACGGGGTAGTCGCGGGCGAGCGCCGCGGCGAGACGGGCGCCGCCGGGCCCCTCGAGCGCCGCGCGCACGAGGCCCACCAGTTCGTCGTAGCTGCGCAGGTTGAGCCGCGCGTGGAGGTCGCGCCGAAGCGCCGGAACCTCCCGCGCCAGCCGCGCGAGCCAGCCGGCGCGCAGGCCGTCCGCCACCGCGACCAGGGCCTCCCGCGCATCGGACGCCGTCTCCGCCGCGTCGAACAGCGGGGACGCCGCCGGGCGCCGCCCGCCCTTGGCCCCGGCGCTCACGGACGCGGCCGACAGCCTGCGCAACGCATCGCCGATCTCCGCCGCCGGATCCGGGTCCTGCAGCCAGGCCTCGACGGCGTCCAGAATGCCGGGGATCTTCGAGGCCCGGTACCGCGTCTGGTTCATCACGGCCGTGTCGGAGAGGATCGCCTGCGCCGCGGGCCGCGCCCCCGGCCAGGCGCGGGCGAGCGCGGCGACGGCCTTCTCGAACGCCTTCTCCGCGGCGCGGATGGACGCGGGCGAAGGCGCCGCGTCGGGCACGACGACGAACGAGTCCGCGTCGGCCACGAGCCGCACGACCGCGCCCAGCGTTCCGGCATCGAGCCCGGCGAGCGCCAGCGCCGTGGCGGGACCCGCCGCATCGGGCAGGGTTGCGCGCAGGAAGGTCCGCGCCATGCGGTCCTCGAGGTCGGGGGACGGCGGCGTGATCTCGGCCTCGCCCAGGGCGTCGCACTCGAAGACGCGGTCGCGGAGCACGCGCTGGCAGAACGAGTGGAGGGTCCCGATCGGCGCGCGGTCGTAGTCCGCCACCGCCGCGTCGAGCCGCGCCGCGATCTCGCGCAGGTCCGCCCCGCGCCCGAGTCCGGCGAGGATGCCGTCCGCCGCCGGCGCGCCGCGCGCAAGGGCGTCGCGCGCCTTCGCGATGCGCGCGCGGAGCCGGTCGCGCAGTTCCGACGCGGCCGCGTTCGTGTAGGTGACGACCAGGATCCGCGCCACGTCGAGCCCGTCCCGCTCGAGCAGCAGGCGCAGGTGCAGGTCGGCCAGCGAGTGGGTCTTGCCGGTGCCCGCGCTGGCCTGGAGGAGTTGGACGCCCTTCAGCGGGACGGAGCGGGGATCGAAGACCCTGGGCTTCTTCACGGCGTGCCCTCCCCGATCGCCGCGAAGAGCGGACCGTAGAGCCGCTCCGCCCACTCCCGCAGGCCGGCGGTCGCGGGGTCGTGTTCCGCCGGAACGAGCGAAGGGAGGATCGAGCTCCGATCGAACCAGCCGGTGCCGCGTTCGTTCGCCCACGCGTCGCGCACCTTCGCCGCGGACCTCTCGTCCCGATCGCCGCGAACCCATGCCTCGGCGCCGGCCGGCCAGACGGTCAGCACGGAGCGGAGCCCCGCGGCCCAGGCCTCGAGCCAGTCGCGCATCCGGGCTTCCGGGTCGGGGACCGGGCCGAAGACGACGGTTTCGTCGGCGAAGACGACGCTCGTCCGCGCCGCCGCTGCGCCGGTCGCGCAGAGGACCAGGTGCCGGAGCCACGGATCGACGAGATGGGCCGCGTGCCGGCCCACCTTCTTCCAGACCAGCAGTCCGTCCTCGCGCAGATCGTCCAGCCGCGCGCGCAGCTCGACCTCCGCGGTGCGGCACGTCCACTCCACCGGCGCGACGACCGCCCCGCGGCGCCAGGGCTCGAGGCGCGCCTCGAAGGCGCGAAGGTCGCGCTCGAAGTCCCGCAGCGCGGGCCCCGCGGCCGCGCCGTGCGGGAGCGCGCCGGCCGCGCGGAGGATCCCGGCGGCGACCGGAGCCGCGGCCCCGCTCTCCAGCCGGGCCCCGATCAGCAGGCGGTCCCACGGGCGGTCCTCCAGCTCGCAGGGCAGCAGCGGCTCGGCGTCCCCCGGCTCCTCGTCCGCGCGCATCCGGCGGACGCCCAGCCGCATCGTCGCGAACCCCTCGGCGGGATCCCGCATGAACTTCGCCAGTTCGGAAAGCGTCACGACGCGGAGCGGTTCGGGCAGCGGCCCCCCGATCGGCGGCGGGAGCCCGGCGGCGGGCGCGGCGCCGGTCCGGGCCGCCATCGCGAGGGCGTGGCGCGCGGAGTAGCTGAAGAGCCGCGGGTCGCTCCCGTCGAAATAGGCACGGCTGAACGGCTGGAGCGGGTGGCGCACGACGAGGCCCTCGCGCGCGGGGCGTCCGCCGGGGCCCTCGAAGATGCGGTCGACCGCGTCGAGCAGTTCGCAGACGCACACCGACGGGGGCCGCGGTTCGTCGGAGCGGATGTCGCGGCCGACGTGGCTGACATGCAGCGCATCCCGCGCCGCGAAGAGGCATTCGAGGAAGAGGTAGCGGTCGTCCAGACGCCGGCTCCGGTCGCCGGGGCGCGGCGCGGCGCGGATGAGGTCGAAGCCCGGGGCGGCGTCCTGCCGCGGGAAGGCGTCGTCGTCCATGCCGAGCAGGCAGACGACGCGGAACGGGATGCTGCGCATCGGGACGAGATTGCAGAACGTGACGCCGCCGCCGAGGAACGGCGACGCGAGCGACGAGCGGTCGAGGCAGTCCTCGAGCGCATCCCTCGCCGCGGGCAGCGGCAGCTCGCCCGCGAACCCCGCGCGTCCGGCGGCGGCGGCCCAGTCGACGACGTCGCGGAGGATCCCGCCGAGTTCCTCGTGCTCCTCCGGCGCCGGGTCGATCAGCCGCGCCGCCGCCGCGCCCAGGCGGCGCGCCCATTCGGCCGGCGCGTGCGGCCCGGCGAGCGCGTCGGCGCATTCGCAGGCCGCCGCGTGGAACCCGCAGAGCGCCGCCAGCACCTCCGGATCGGGCGCATCGACCGGGAGCACGCCGGCGAAAAGGTCCAGCGGTCCGCCCTCGACGGCGTCGCCCAGGACGAGGCGGTCGAGGCCGAAGCGCCACGTATGGGGCGCGTCGTCCCCCGCGTCGCCCCGGCCGCGCCGGATCGCGGCCGCGCCGACCCACGCCCGCACCGCGGCGACGCCCGTCTCGTCGAGACCGAAGCGGCGCATCACGGGTGGACCGCCCAGCAGGTCGAGGAGGTCCGGGGCGCCGAAATCACCGTCCGGCAGCCGCAGCAGCCTCCGGACCGCGTCGGCCACGCGGCCGAACCGGAGCGGGCTGCGATCGGCGACGGTGAACGGGATGCGCGGCTCGCCGGCCCCGAACACGGCCTCGACGGCCGCGGCGTAGGTCTCGATGTCCGGCGCCATGACGATGATATCGCGCGGCGTGAGGCCGGGGGTGCGCGCAAGGCGGTCGAGGAGCTGGTCGTGCAGGACCTCGATCTCGCGTTGCGGGCTGTGGCAGACGTGCACGCGGATGGAGTCGTCGGCGTCCTCCGCCGCCGCGCGCGGCGCGCCGGGCGCCGGCTCGGGCTCGAACGCCGCGATGCGCCGGCGGACCTCGTGCAGCGCGCGGCCGGAGGGCGGCGTCCCGTCCGTCCACAGCTCCTCCGCGTTCCATTCCGCGGCCTCGTGGAGCGCGCCGAGGAAGTCGCGGCCGACGGCGCCATCGAGCGCGAGGAGCGAGGGCGCCTCGCCGGCGTGGAGCGAGCCGGGGGCCAGGCCGTGCCGCCGCTCGCGGATGCGCTCGCGCTCGGCGGCGCGGGGGCTCCCCGTCTCGAACCACATCTCGCGGCAGGGATTCAGGGCGTAGACGGTCACGTCGGCGTGCCGTCCGAGCGCGGCGAACGCGGCGAGGTAGGCCGGCGGAAGCGCGGAGAGGCCGAAGACCGAGACGCGGTGCGGCGCGGCGGCGGCGGCGGGGGCCGCCGACTCCAGGGCGCGGACGAGGTCCTCCATCACGCGGGCCGGGTGGCGCGGACCGAGACGCGCCACCGTGCGCCGCCAGAGGTCCGCCTGCCACGCGGCGTCGTCCGCCGGAAGCCGGAGCCCGCGGGGCGCCGGGCGTCGCGCCTCCCACGCGGCGAGGAGGTCGCCGCGGTGGACGGCGTACTGGTCGAACCGGTCCGCCACGCTCCGCGCGAGGTGGACGAGACGGCGGCCGTCGGAGTCCCCGCGAAGGTAGCGCGCGGGCTCTCCGGACGCCTCGGGCAGAAGGTCCATCAGCGTCCAGACCAGCGTCCCCGGATCGTAGGGATCGGGATCGGGCACGAGGCCGAGGCGCGCGGCGACGCGCCACAGCAGAGCCTTCGGGAACGGGAACTCGCCGAGGGTCCAGATGCCCAGGCGCTCCGCGAGACGCAGGGAGAGCCAGCGCTCCATGCCGCGGTTCTGGACGACGATCGTCTCCTTCGCGAACGGGTCGGCCGGCGGCCGGGCGCGGAGCGTGTCCGCCAGCGCGCCGGCGAGGCGTCCGAGATCGTCGCTGACCGTCACGCGGAACACGTCGGGTCACTCCCCGGGATAGCGCACGCCCCAGCGCGCGCGGAGGCCGTCCATCAACTCCATCCGCCGCAGGGTCTCGGCGTGCGGCACGAACGGGCACTCCGTCGCGCCGGCCGCGACGAGCCGCATGACCTCGGCGGCCTCGTGCTGGTAGCCGCGGCCCGGCTGCGGCGACTCGATCGTGCGCGCCTCGCCGCCGGCGGGCTCGACGGTCACGCGCGACGGCCGCCACATCGGCTCGTGCACGACGAGGCGTCCGCGCGTGCCGAGGACCGCGGCCTCGCGCCGGCCCTGCGCCTCGAACCCCGCCGTGAAGGCCGCCATCGCCCCGTCCCCGTAGCGCATCGCGACGGAGCAGGTCCGGTCGACGCCGGTCGGGGCCAGGTTCGCGACCGATTCGACCCGCTCGGGCCGGTCGCCGAGGACGTCGAACGCGAGCGCGAGCGGGTAGATGCCGACATCGAGCAGCGCGCCGCCGCCCTGCGCGGGGTCGAAGAGGCGGTTGGCCGGATCGAACGGTGCGGGATAGCAGAGGTCCGCCGTGACGGCGCGGGGCGTGCCGATGCCGCCCGAGCGGAGCAGGTCCATCGCGGCGCGGACGGCGGGGAAGAACCGCGTCCAGAGGCCTTCCATCAGGAACACGCCGCGGCGGCGGGCGGCGTCGACGAGGAGCCCGGCTTCGCGCGCGTTGAGCGCGAGCGGCTTCTCGCAGAGAACGGCCTTCCCGCCTGCGATGCAGGCGAGCGCATCGGCGAGGTGGGCGGTGTTGATCGAGGCGACGTAGGCGATCTCGACCTCGGGATCGGCGGCCAGCGCGGCGGCGCCTTCGTGGGCGCGCGCCCCCGGCAGGCCCGCCTCGTCCGCGAACGCGCGGGCACGGGCGGCCGAGCGCGAGGCGACGGCGACGACCCGCGCGCCCGCCGCATGCGCGAGATCGGCCGCGAACAGCCGCGCCACGCGCCCCGTGCCGACGATTCCCCACCGCATCCGGAGATCCTCCGTCCCGGCCGCGCCCGCGGCCGCCGATGCCCGCACTATAGCCGACGGCGCCCGCCTGTCGCACGCTTTGTCCGATCGGCCCGGACTTGCTAGGATCCCCCGCGGCGGGGCCTCCGGGTCGACGCCCCGCACGGAGTCGACGCATGCGCCATCCTGCACGGTCGGTCCTCGCGGGGGTCCTGGCCCTGCTCCAGGGCTGCGCCACGGCGCGGCTGTGGGAATGGACCGACCCGAACGAGCGGGTGTGGATCGGGGCCGACGCGATCACCGAGCAGGCGCTCCAGGCGCGCGGCATCGACTACCAGGTCTATTCCGGCGCCCTCGGCAACGGCTTCCTCGTGCGGAAGAACGTCCGCGGGCGGCTGTGGGACTACCAGCTTCGCGCCCTCGGCACCCCGGTCACCCTCGTGCTGGACGCCGCGACGGTCGTGGTCATCATCGGGGCGTTCGTGTTCGTCCACGAACCGGCCGGCACGGTCAAGCTGATCGAGAAGCTCTGATCACGCGCCGGGCGCGGCGGCCCAGCCCGCGAGGTGGCCGAGGCTGCCGGCGTGGGTCAGGTCGAAGTGGATCGGCGTCATGGAGACCCACCCCTCCGCCACGGCGCGGAGGTCGGTGCCGGCCGGATCGCCCTCCGGCTCGAGGTAGCCGTCCATCCAGTAGTAGATGTTGCCCCGGGGATCGGCGCGCTTGTCGAACGTCTCGATGAACCGCGACGGCGCCATGCGGGTCGCCGCGAAGCCGCGCAGGTCGCCGTACGGGAGGTTGGGCACGTTGACGTTGAGGAGGACGCCCTTCGGCAGCGGGTCGCGCACGAGCCGTCCGGCCAGCTCCCGCGCGACCCGGGCGGCGGTGTCCCACCGGGGATCGCGGAAGGTGTTCAGCGAGACCGCCATGCTGGGGATGCCGAGGATCGTACCCTCCGTCGCGGCGGAGACGGTTCCGGAGTAGATCACCGCGATCCCGGCGTTGGGCCCGAGGTTGATGCCGCTGACGACGAGGTCCGGCGGCTCCGGCAGCAGCGCGCAGACGGCCAGCTTCACCGAGTCCGCCGGCGTTCCGCCGACGGCGTGCCCGGTGAAGCCGCCGGGTTCGCAGACCGTCCGGGTCTTGATCGGATCGGTCAGCGTGATGGCATGGCCGACCGCGCTGCGTTCGGAATCGGGCGCGACGACCACGACCTCGCCGAGCCCTTCCATCGCCGCCGCGAGGGAGCGGATGCCGGGGGCGTGAATGCCGTCGTCGTTGGACACCAGGATTCGCATGCCCGCAGCCTCGCACACCCGCCCTCCGCCCGGCAAGCCCGGCGGGCCCCGCCCCGCGGCCGCGCGACCCGCGGCCAAGTTGACTCGGCCCGCACGCGCGGCCTATCCTTCACTCTTTGGAGACGATGCGCATGCAGGCAACGGTCAGGACCGCGGCGGCCGGACGGGTGCGAACGCTGCTCGAGCGTTGCGGGCTCTTCACGGCCGACCAGATCGACGGCCTGCTCGGGGCCGCGGCCGACGGCGCCAAGACGCTGACCGAGGCCGTGATCGAGTCCGGCCACGCGAAGGAGCCCGCCTTCCTGGAGGCCCTCGCGAAGGCGATGGACCTGCCCTACTGCAAGGCCAGCGAAGTCGCGATCCCCCGCGAGGCCCTCGACGCCCTCCCCGCCAAGGCGGTGATCCAGTTCAAGGTCATCCCGTGGCAGATGGAGAACGAGATCCTGCGCGTGATCACGAGCGACCCCTTCGCGCCGGGGCTCGTCGATGCGCTCCGCCTCGCGGGCGGCCGCCGCGTGCGGCTGGCCCTGAGCCCCGCGCAGGAGATCGAGGCCGCCTCGAAGCGGCTCTACGGCGTCGGCGCCGAGACCCTCGAGCGGATGATCCAGGACGACCGCATCGAGGTCGCGCCGGAGGAGACGCTCGACAAGATCGACCTCAGCTCGCTCGACCAGGAGGCCTCGGTCGTCAAGTTCGTGAACCAGATCGTCTGGGAGGCCTACCAGGACCGCGCGACGGACATCCACCTCGAGCCCCAGGAGTTCGACCTGCGGATCCGCTACCGCATCGACGGCGTGCTCCACCAGACGCCCGTGCCGCCGCAGCTGAAGCGCTTCCAGTCGGCCGTGATCTCGCGCATCAAGGTGATGGCCGGCATGGACATCGCGGAGAAGCGGCTGCCGCAGGACGGCCGCATCAGCCTGCGCGTGCGGGGCGAGGAGATCGACGTCCGCGTCTCGACCATGCCCACCGTCTACGGCGAGAGCGTGAGCCTGCGCCTCCTGATGCGGTCGAGCGGCATGCTCGGCATGGACAAGCTCGGGCTGTGCAGGGACGACGAGGTCGTCCTGCGCAAGCTGATCGCCAAGCCCCACGGCATCCTGCTGGTCACCGGGCCGACGGGCTCGGGCAAGTCGACGTCGCTCTACGCGTGGCTCCACACGATCAACACGGTCGACCTCCGCATCATCACCGTCGAGGACCCGATCGAGTACGAGATGACCGGCGTCAACCAGGTGCAGATGCGCCCGGAGATCGGCCTGACGTTCGCGGTCGGACTCCGCCACATCCTCCGCCAGGATCCCGACGTGATCATGGTCGGCGAAATCCGCGACAAGGAGACCGCGGAGATCGCGATCCGCGCCGCGCTGACCGGCCACCTCGTCTTCAGCACGCTGCACACGAACGACGCGCCCGGCGCGGTGACCCGGCTGATCGACATGGGCATCGAGCCGTTCCTCGTCGCCTCCTCCGTCGAGGGGCTCGTCGCGCAGCGGCTCGTCCGCCGCCTCTGCCCCGCGTGCAAGCGGCCGGCGAAGGTCGACGACGCCTTCCTCGAGGAGATCGGCTTCCCCCGGGCGCACCTCGGCGAGGGGATCATCTACGACCCCGTCGGCTGCGACGAGTGCCGCGGGTCCGGATTCCGCGGCCGGACGGGCATCTACGAGATCCTCGTCATCGACGACGCGATCCGACCGCTCGTCACCGCGCGCGCGTCGGCCAACGAGATCAAGGCCGAGGCCGTCCGCCGCGGCATGCGGACCCTGCGCGACGACGGGTGGACCAAGGTCCTCACGGGCGTCACCACCATCGAGGAAGTCCTCCGGGCATCGGAGGAGGACGAGGCCCTCTCGGAGGGGTAGTTCCGGCCGGACCCCCGACACCCGACACCTCCCATGCCGACGTTCACCTACAGCGCGCGCAGCCGGGACGGCCGGAAGGTGGAGGGGTCCCTCGAGGCCGCCGACCGCCGGGCCGCGCTCGCGGCGCTCTCGCGGATGGACTGCGTCCCGGTCCGGATCTCCGAGACGGGCGGCGGCGCGCCGCCCCCGAAGCCGGCGGCGAAGGCCGCGCCGAAGCCGGCCGCGCCGAAACCCGCGGCGAAACCGGCGCCGGCGGGGGGCGGGACCGCCCGGCCGCGGTTCAAGCTGACCTTCCGCCGCAGCAACCGGCCTCACATGTCGATGCGCGAGATGCTCCTGTTCACCCGGGAGCTGAGCGACCTCCTCGCCTCGGGCATGACGCTCGGCGAGGCGCTCCACACGCTGTCGCGCCGCGGGGCGGCGGACGCGGCGGGGACGGCGCTGACGACGGAACTCCGCGACGAGATCGTCCGCGGGTCCAGCCTCTCCGAGGCGCTCGCCTCCCATCCCGAGACCTTCCCCACCCTCTACGTCAGCATGGTCAAGGCCGGCGAGGCGGCCGGCTCGCTCGGCGAGGCGCTCGAACGGCTGGCGCGACACTACGAGCGGACGCAGGAGGCGCGCGAGAAGGTCGTGATGGCCCTGACCTACCCGGCGATCGTGATGATCGTCGGCGGGCTCACGATGGTCTTCATCATGATCTTCGTGATTCCGCGCTTCGCGAGCATGTTCGACGAGCTGGGCAGCACGCTGCCGCTCCCGACGCGCATCCTGATCGGCCTGAGCCACTCCTTCACCGGCGTCCGCGGCCTCGTCCTTCTCGCGGTCGTGACCGCCGGAGTCATCGGCGCGCGCCGGGCGCTCCGCTCCGAGCGCGGGCGGTCGTGGTGGCACCGGACGCAGCTCAAGGTTCCCGTGGTCGGCCGCGTGGTCAGCGCGGCCTCCTACACGCACTTCGCGCAGACCCTCGGCTCGCTGCTGGCCAACGGCGTGCCGGTGCTGCAGGCGCTCTCGATCGTCGAGATGACCGTCGGGAACTCGGTCATCGCGCGCGAGATCCGCGAGGCGCGGGAGCGGGTCACCGACGGGTCGAGCATCTCCGGACCCCTGGCGGCGGGCAACGTGTTCCCGCCGCTGCTGACCGACATGCTGGCGGTCGGCGAGCGGACCGGCGACATGGCCGGCGCGCTCACGCACATCGCGCGGCGCTACGAGGGCGAGCTCGACCGCAGCGTCAAGCTGTTCATCACGGTGCTCGAGCCGTTGCTGATCGTGCTGATCGCCGCGATGGTCGGGTTCGTGGCCATCAGCATGCTGATGGCGGTGTTCGACCTGACGAGCGGGTTGCAGGCATGAGGCGTCTCCGGTTCCCGGCTCCGGGCCCCAGGATCGGGCCGTCATGGAACTTGAAACCTGGCGCTTGAAGCTTGAAACTCGGCTCATCGGAGGAAGTGACATGAGAAACGACAAACGGATCCGGCGGAACGGCAGGGCGGGCTTCACGCTGATCGAGATCCTGCTGGTGGTGGTCATCATCGGGATCCTGGCCGGCATCGCGCTGCCGAAGCTGAGCGGCCACACGCGCCGGGCGGAGATCGCCAAGACGCGGGCGGAGATCGAGAACATCGGGACGGCGCTCAGCCAGTTCGAGCTCGACCTCGGGGAGTTCCCGAAGTCCCTGCAGGAGCTGGTGACCTCGCCGGGCAGCGACCGGTGGAACGGACCCTACCTGACCAAGGGCATGCCGATGGATCCGTGGAAGCGGAGCTATCTCTACGCCTGCCCGGGCCAGCACAACCCGAAGACCTACGACCTGGCGTCGCTCGGCCCCGACGGGGTCGAGAGCGGCGACGACATCGTCAACTGGCAGACCGACGCCGCCGCGACGCCGTAGCGCGGCCGGCCGCGGAGATTCGTGACGCGGAACGCCGACAGCGTGGCCCCCCGGAACCGCGGCCGCCGCGGCTTCACTCTCATGGAGCTGCTGCTGGTCGTCGTGATCAGCCTCCTGGCGATGTCCATGGCGATCCCGCTCTTCGGCCAGGCGTCGCGCTCCAACAAGCTGCGGGTCTCCGCGCGGACGATCGTCGCGGCCCACCGCTACGCGCGGGGCATGGCGGTGCTGCGGCAGGCGGACATGGTCCTGCTGCTGGACCAGTCCGACGGCCGGGTCCAGGTCGTCCGCCTGCAGCGCGAGGGCGACGAGGCCGACGCGACCAACGAGGTGGAGGAGGCGACCAGCGAGGCCCGCTTCCTGCTCGGGAGCCGGGAGGAGGAGACCGTCGCCGCCCCGACCAACTCGGTGGATGCCGAGCTCCACCGGACGCTGCCGGAGGGCGTCCTCATCGCGGAGATCGACGTCGACCCGATGCAGCGGCACGAAACCGCCGCATGGGTGGACTACATGCCGAACGGCATGTGCGACCCCTTCGAGGTGACGGTCGCGGACGACAAGGGCCGCCGGATCGTCGTCCGCGTCAACGGCGCCACCGGAAAGGCGGAGGTGCTCGATGAGTAGGCGGCCGTACCATCCGCCATCCGACGGGATGGACCCGCGGCGGCGGGGCAAGGCGGGGCTCACGCTGGTCGAGGTGCTGATGGCCATCGCGGTGCTCGGCATCGGGCTGAGCATCCTCGTCCACTCCGCGGGCCAGGCCCTGGGCGTGGTCAAGCGCACCCGCCACTTCGAGACGGCGCGCCACCTCTTCGACATCGTCGAGCTGGAGAACCCGATCCTCGACCTCGAGGAGATGGCCGAGCAGACCGAGTCCGGCGGGTTCGAGGCGCCGAACGATGCGTACACCTGGACCCGCTCCGTCGAGCCGATGTTCAACTTCGAGGAGGAGGAGACGGGGTTCTACGTCATCCGGACGCGCATCCTCTGGAACGAGCGGGGGCAGGAGTCCTACGAGGAGATCGTGACCGGCGTCTTCCCCGGCACCGAGCGCGAGGGCGCCCTGCCCGATGCCGAGGCCCTCGACGCCGAGACCGAGGCCGCCGGCGGCGGCGTGGCCGCGGCCGGCGGAATCCGCGGCGCCGCGCCGACCGGGCGGGGTGGCGACGGGCGCGGCGGCGACCGCGGCGCGGAGTTCATGCGCGGCATGCGCGGCGGCGGCGAGGGAGGCTTCCCCGGGATGGCGGGCGGCCGCGGCGGCGCCCAGGGCGGCCGTGGGGCCGGAGCGGCGCCCGGACGGGGCGCCGGCAACGCGGCGAACCGCGGGCAGGGCCGGGCCGGCGCGGGCCGCGCCTACTCGGGCGGAGGCGCGGGCGGGCGCCAGGGCGGCGGAGGAGGCGGAGGCGGCGGAGGCGGCGGACGCCAGGGCGGCGGCGGGGGCGGCCCCCCCGCGCCCGGAGGCGGTGGCGGCGGATGGAGCGGCGGCGGACCTCCGCCGCCGCCGGGGTTCCGGTAAGGCCATGATCCGTCCGCATCCCGCCGGCCCGCCCGCGCGACGCGATCCCGGCTTCACGCTGATCGAGCTGCTCGTGGCGCTGTCGATCTTCGCGATCGCGTTCGCGATCGTGGGTCTTTCCTTCTACACGACGACGCGCGCGTGGTCGCGCGGCACGCAGGCGCTCGAGGGGCTCCACGAGGGCGAGTTCATGATGGACCAGGTCGTCTGCGCGCTGCGCTCGGCGGCGTGGTTCCGGACGACCGGCTCCGGCGGACGCTACGGTTTCTGGATCGAGGACGGCGAGGACACCTATCCCGCCGACACCATCTCGTGGGTGACCTCGGGCTCGGCCCTGATGCCGCCCGACTCTCCGTTCCGGCTCGGGCTGCACCGGATCACGCTCTCCGTCGAGGACTCCGACCTCGGCGAGCCGGCGCTGGCGGTGAGGGCCGTGCCCCCCTTCGTCGACGAGGAGGACATGGAGGAGCCGGAGCCGTGGTTTGCCGGCGGCGGCGTGCGGGGCCTCGACTGCCGGATCTGGGATGGCGAGATCGAGGACTGGACCGATGAGTGGGAGCACACGAACCGCCTCCCCAACCGCGTCGAGATCGCCCTCTTCTTCGACCCGCCCCACGAGGGCGAGGATCCGATCGTGCTCCGCCGCCTCGTGGACATCCCGGTGGCGGCCTACGCGACCACCGCGGTGTCGCGGACGGAGTCGAGAAGGCGGTAGACGGGAGTTTCCGATTCCGGGGTTCACGTGGCGCGGCCCGGGTTTGCGGCACACGAGACGGGCGGTTGGCGCGTTGAAGGGACGGGCAGGTTCCAGGTGTCAGGGTCCAGGTGTCATACAGCGGGAGGTGCGGGCGGCGGCGGGCAGCCGGGAACCGGCGTCCGGCCCGGCCGGCGTCCGGCCCTGCGTGCCGCCTCCCCCGTCCCCCCGGTCCCGTCCCCCGGCTCCCGCCGTCGCCGGCGCCGCCGCGGATCGGCGCTGATCGTCGCGCTCTGGGTGATCGTGATCCTGACGATGCTGGTGGGCACGCTCGGCTTCGAGATGCGCATCGAGGCCGGCATCACCTCGCACTACCGGAAGCGGTCGAAGGCCTACGCCCTGGCGAAGGCGGGCGCGGAATGGGCGCGCATGCTGCTGCTCAATTCCCGGAAGGTCGACACGACGGTCGACGAATCGATGGACGAGGACCCGCTCGTCCTGAACCCGATGCTGCTCGCGCGCGGCATGGGCATCCGGAACGCGACGCAGGAGATGGGCGACGGCGTCTTCCGGGTCGACATCATCCCGGAGGGCAGCCGGCGCAACGTCAACCGCCTGCAGCAGCAGGAATGGCGCGAGTTGCTCGCCCAGGCCCGGGTGCCGGAGGACTGGTGGGACGAACTCATCGACTGCGTCGGCGACTGGATCGACGCCGACGAGAACACCAAGCTCAACGGCGCCGAGGGCGACGACGCCTACTACAACGAGCGCGGCTACACCGTGAAGAACGGACCCATCGACACGATCGACGAGATGCTCATGATCAAGGGCTTCGACGAGGCGATCCTGTTCGGCGGCCCCGGCCCCGACCCCGATTCGGAGCCGATGCTCGGCATCGCGCAGTGGCTGACCACGTGGGGCGACGGCCGGATCAATGCGAACAACGCGGGCTACGAAGTCCTTATGACCATCCCCGGCATTGCCGAGTGGGAGGCGGATGCTATTATCGAGGGGCGCGTGGGGCTCGACGGCGTGGAAGGAACCCGCGATGATGGATACGAGTCCGTCGACGAGATGATCGCGCGAACCGGCCTGAATGCCGCCCTGAAGTCCTACTTCAGCGTCCGCGACCTCCGGTATGTGCGGGTGGTGTCGGTCGGGGACGTGCAGGGCGTCCGCAGCGGCGTGTGGGCGGTGTACCGCATCGAGGGCGGGCAGGTGCTGACGGTGTTCTGGCGCGAGGAGGCGATGCCGTGAGCGGCGGCCGGGAACGGAATCGGGGACGACGACGATGGGTGTGACCGAGAAGCTGAAGCTGCGCGCGGTTCCGGAACTCGGAGCCCGCAGCCTCGCGGCCGTCCACCGACACGGCGACTCGATCGCGTGGACCACCCTGCGTGTCCGCAAGGACGCGCGCGATCCCGCGGTGCCCGAGTCCCGCCTGCTGCCGGCGCCCGCGGCGGATGCCGAGGCCGCCCCCGAGGTCGTCGGCACGGCGCTCCGTCCCCTGCTCGCGGGCGTGCGGGGCGAGGCGACGATGACGCTCCCGGCCGACCAGGCCCTGCTGCGCGTCGTCGAGCTTCCCACCGGCGATGCGACGGAACTGCCCGGCATGGTCGAACTGCAGATCGACCGGTTCTCCCCCTTCCCCGTCGAGCACCTGGTGGTCGCCTACGAGATCCTCGATTCCGCGGAGGACCGGACGCGCCTCCTGATCGCCGCGGTGCAGCGCGACCAGGTCGACCGCGAGGCGGCGATCCTGTCGGCGGCCGGCCTGGACGTCCGCCGCGTCGACCTCGACATCCTGGGGTGGTGGCACCACCTGCGCGCGTCGGACGCCGCGTCGGCCTCCGGCCTGCAGCTTCATCTCAATCTCGCCGCGAACGCCGTGACGGTGCTCGCGCTGCAGGACGGGCGGCCGGTGCTCGTCCGCGCGCTCGGACGCGGCGTCGGCACCGACACGCCGCAGGAGATCCAGGACGAGATCAGCCTGACGCTCACCCAGCTGGAGACCGAGTGGGGCCTGGGCGCCGGCGCCTCGATCGTCGCCTGGTTCGACGGCGAGCCCGACGCCGCCTGGGCGCAGGCCCTGGGCGACGCGTGCGGGCTGCCGGCCCGCGCCGCCGGCCTGGGCGACCTGCCCCCGCTGACGGAGGGGATCGTCCGCCGCGCCCTGGAGGATCCCGAGCGCACGCTCAACCTGGCCCCGCCGGAATGGGACACCGCCCGCAGGTCGCGGAACGCGTCCCGCCGGATCATCGTCGCCGCGGCCGCCTGCGTCGGAATCTGGCTCGCCGTGGTCGTCGGTTTCCTCGGGGCCCTGGAACTCCGCCAGGCCTCGCTCAACCGCCTCCGGACGCGGGTCGAGGTGCTCGAGAAGCCCGCGGGCGAGGTGCGGGTGCTGCAGTCGCGCACCAAGGCGCTCGAGGACTACGGCGACCGCAGCCGCTCCTCCCTCGAGCTTCTCCGCCAGATCAGCGCCGACCTTCCCGAGGGGCTCACGCTCTCGACGCTGTCCTTCCGCAAGGGCAAGAACCTCAACCTGCGCGGGGAGGCCGACGCGGTGAACGCCGTCTACGACTTCTTCGCCTCGATGGAGAAATCCGGACTGTACACGACGGTCACGCCGGAGGCGGTGACCCGCAAGTCGGGGGCGCAGGCCCGCGCGGAGTTCCGCTGGTCCGGCGTGCTCCCGGGCGGAGAGGCGACGCCGTGATCCGGATGTCCACGCGGGAGGCGGTCCTGGCGGTCGCGACGCTGGCGGTCGGCCTGGGGGCCCTGACCTGGTGGGGCGCGAGTTCCCGCCTGGCGCGATGGACGGAGGTCGGCCGCACGGCCGAGGGCCTGCAGACCCGCCTCCAGATGGCCGAGCGGCTCGTCGGCCGGCGCGCGGAGATCGAGGGCCGCCTCGACGCCCTGCTCCGGCAGCTCCCGCGTCACGCGCCGGACAAGGACGTCACCGCCGAACTGCTCAAGCTCATCGAGACGACCGCCTCGGAACACGGCCTCATGCTGACGCGCCGCGAACCGGAACGGGAGAAGGCGGCCGGCGAGCTCTACGAGGTCGCCATCAACTGCAACTGGGAGGGCACCCTCGACGCCCTGACCCGGTTCCTTCACGCGATCCAGTCCAAGGGCGCCGTGCTCGACGTGCGCGCCCTGACGATCACCGCCGGACGCTCCGGGTCCGGCGCCCTGTCGGGGAACTTCTCCGTCGCCTGCGCCTACACGCGCGTCCGCGCGCCGGGCGCATCCACCGCATCCGCTGCATCCCCCGCGGCCGCCGCGCCGGCCGGAGGCAAACCGAAGTGAACCCCGAAACCGGAAACGCCGGCAGGGACCGGAGTCACGTCATGAATGGCATCGCCCATCGTTCGATCGCCGGCACCGTGCTGCTCGCGCTGGCCCTCGCCCCGGCGGCGCGGGTCGTCGCGCAGACCGCCGCGCCGGCCCCGTCAGCCGCCGTTCCCGCCCTGGCGACGAACCGGGTCATCTCCCTCATCGTACCCGCGGCCGCCCCGGGCGCCGCGTCCGTCGCGGGCTCGTCGACGGCGGCGCCTCCGCCGATGATCGCGACCCCGGCGGCGTCCGGCTCGACCGCCGCGCCGGCGGTGATCGTCACCCCGCCCGCCGCCCTGGCGCCGGCCCCGGCCCTTGCGCCGGCCCCCGCGGCCCCGGCCATCCCCCCCGCACCGGCCGGCCCCGCCGCCCCGCCCCCCGCGGCCCCGACGATTCCGGCGGCCGTCACCGCGGCCCCGGCGACGGTGGTCGCCGCGCCCGGCCCGGTCCGGACCCCGGCGCCCCTCTCCGCCCTGCTTGCCCCGCCGCCCGCCGTCATCCCGGCCGGCGCGCCCGCGGCCCCGGGACTGCCGGGCGCCGCCGCCACGGGCCCGGGCGGACAGAAGCTCATCTCGCTCAGCTTCCAGGACGCGCCGGTGGACCAGGTCCTCGCCTTCTACGCCGAGCTGACCGGCCGGACGATGATCAAGGCGCAGGGCATCACCGCCGTCATCACGCTGCGCGGACAGACCAAGCTGACGGAGGACGAGGTCAAGCAGGCGATCGAGAGCGTGCTCGCGCTCAACAACATCTCCCTCGTGCCGCTCGACGAGAAGTTCCTGAAGGTGGTCCAGCCCCCGACCGCGCGCCAGGAGGGCCTGCCGATCCGGTTCACGCCGGACGGCAAGCTTCGGGAAGGCGACGGAATCGTCAGCCAGGTGATCGAGATCCGGCACGTCCTCGTGACGGAGGCGGTGCCCATCCTTCAGCAGATCCTTCACGGGTACGGCAAGATCCAGCAACTGACGGCCACCGCCATCCTGGTGACCGACACCGAGAGCAACATCCGCCGCCTCCTCGAACTCGTCGAGTACATCGACAAGCCCGCCGAGACCAAGGTCGACACGCGGATCTACGAGCTTCACGAGTCCATCGCCTACGAGGTCGCCCAGAGGCTCAACGAACTCATCACCGACCCCAACTCCCAGCAGCGGCGGCCGACCGTCACCATCGTCCAGCCGACCGCCCCCACCCCGCCGGGCGTCGTGCGCGCGCCGACCACGGGCCCCACCGTCCGGACCGACGTCAGCCTCGCCGACCGCGGCATCATCGTCGGACAGCCGCGCATCGTCGCCGACGACCGGACGAACATCCTGATCATCATCTCGGATCCGGCGAACTTCCCGTTCTTCGACAACATGATCAAGGTGCTCGACCGCGCCGTCGAACCGGAGACGCTCGTCAAGGTCTACACGCTCGAATACGCCGCGGCGGACGAGGTCGCCGACCTGCTGTCCTCCCTGATCGGCAGCACGAGCGGCCGGCGTCCGTCGGCCGCGCGCACCGGGACGTCGCAGAACCGCTCCGGCACGACGTCGTCGTCGCGGACGACCGGCTCCCGTTCCCTGAGCTCCCGGTCCTCCAACTCCCGCCTGTCCCCCACGGCCAACCGCGGTTCGTCCACCGCCGGCGACAACCGGAGCCAGTCCATCCGCGACTACATCGCCAGCCAGACCTCCGGCGGCAACCCGGCGGCGACGGCCGCCGGCGGCGCCGACGGCGAGGGCATCGGGGAGCTGTCCGACGAGACCCGCATCCTGCCCGACCTGCGCAGCAACTCGATCCTGCTGATGGGCCGCAAGACGGATCTCAACGTTCTCGAGGAGATCGTCAAGGAACTCGACGTGATGCTCGCGCAGGTCGTGATCGAGGCCGTGATCATCGAGGTCTCGCTCAGCGACGAGGTCTCCTACGGCGTCGACTGGCTGCAGCGCTCGATGCAGGCCTACACCGAGACCACGGCCGGCCCCGGCGGCGGCGTCGCCGTCCGCCAGCCCGTGATGTCGTGGGGCGGCGGGTTCCTCAGCAGCGCCGCCTCCGCGTTCCAGAGCGGCGCCGAGGTCGGCCGCGACGTCGCCCTCTCGTCCGGCGCCATGACCTACTACGCGACGATCGAGAACCTCAACCTCGACGCCGTGATCCGGATGGCCGCCAAGGACTCCGGCGCGCGCATCCTCTCCACGCCCGTCATCCTCACCACCGACAACACCGAGGCGAAGATCATCGCCGGCGAGGAGCGGCCGATCGTCACCGCGACCACCGTCACCACCGGCGGCAACCAGACCTCCGCCTACGAGTACAAGAACATCGGCATCGAGCTGACCGTGAAGCCGCACATCAACCCGCAGCGGGTCGTCGTGATGGACGTCCTGCAGACCGCGGACAACGTCGGCGACATCGTGACGATCGACGGCAACGACGTGCCCGTCGTCACCAAGCGCGAACTCGAGGCCAACATCGCCGTCGAGAACCGCTCGACGATCATCCTCGGCGGGCTCGTCAGCAACGCCGACCGCAACAGCCGCTCCAAGGTCCCCTTCCTCGGCGACCTCCCGATCCTCGGCCGCCTCTTCCGCTCCGACACCAAGAGCACGCAGCGGACCGAACTGCTCGTGCTGATCACCCCCTACGTCCTGCAGACCCCGCAGGAGGCGCGCGCCGAGACCCGCCGCATCCACGACTCCACCGACGCCGACAGCAGCCGCTGGTTCGAGAAGGGCTTCACCGACAGCGACCTCGCCCGGCAGAAGCGCCTCGAGATCCCCCAGGTCCGCAAGGACGCGAAACTGCCGCCGCGGATCGAGGAGTTCCTGCGCGGCGTCGCGACCAACCAGCCCGTCCGGTCCGGCGCGCGGACGATCGTCGTCCCGCAGACCCAGCAGTCGTCGCGGCCCTCCGCCCCGGCGGCGCTGCCGGTCCCCCCCCCCCCCCCCGCCCCCCGTTGAGGAACCGAAAGCGAAAGGAACCGCGATGAACACGATCCGAACGACCGGCGCGGCGCTGGCCCTGGCGGCGGCCGCGGGATGGATGGGCGCATGCCGTTCCCCGACGACCTGTGACTGCGCGTGCGGGGCCGGCGGAAAGGACTCGGTGAAGGTGAAGGCGACAATCTGCGAGAAATGGGGCGACATCGGCGGCAAGGCGGTCCTGCTCTACGCGCTGGACAACGGGCGCGGCCTCCGCATGAAGGTCACCAACTACGGCGGCATCATCACCGTCCTCGAGACCCCGGACCGGTCCGGGAAGCCGGCCGACATCACCCTCGGCTACGACAAGCTCGCGGACTACGTGAAGGCGACGCCCTACTTCGGCGCCCTCATCGGCCGCTACGGCAACCGCATCGCGAACGGCCGCTTCACCCTCGACGGCGCCGGGTACACGCTCGCGACGAACAACACGCCCGGCGGGATCCCCTGCAGCCTCCACGGCGGCCTGAAGGGCTTCGACAAGGTCGTCTGGGACGCCGCCGCGATCGAGATCGACGGCGACCCCGCCCTCAAGCTCCGCTACGTCAGCCGCGACGGCGAGGAGGGCTTCCCGGGCACCCTCGACGTCTCGGTTCACTACCGGCTCACGAAGGACAACGCGCTGCAGATCACCTACCGCGCCACGACCGACAAGGCCACGCCGGTCAACCTGACGCAACACGCCTACTTCAACCTCGCCGGCCACGCCGCGGGACCGATCCTCGACCACCAGCTCATGCTGGCCGCCGACCGGTTCACCCCCGTGACCGCCGGGCTCATCCCGACCGGCGAGCTGCGGCCCGTCGACGGAACCCCGTTCGATTTCCGCACGCCCACCGCCATCGGCGCGCGCATCGGCGCGAAGGACGAGCAGCTCGCCTTCGGCGGCGGCTACGACCACAACTGGGTGGTCAACGGCAAGGCCGGCGACCTCCGCCTCGCCGCCCGCGTGACGGAGCCGAAGAGCGGACGCGTCATGGAGGTCTGGACGAAGGAGCCGGGCATCCAGTTCTACTGCGGCAACTTCCTCGATGGCTCGAACGTCGGCAAGGGCGGCCGGCCTTACGCCTACCGCACCGGCTTCTGCCTCGAGACGCAACACTACCCGGATTCGCCGAACCAGCCGGCCTTCCCGTCGACCATCCTGCGCCCCGGCCAGGTCTACGACACCGAGACCGTCTACAAGTTCTCGGCGAAGTAACCGCACAGGCGCGGTAGGCTCCAACCCTTGGACGGCGCACGCGCGGGCGCTTCCAAGGGTTGGAACGTTCCGGCCCGCCGGCGCCGGCGGCTCAGCGGCCGCCGACGGCCTGCCGTCCCGGCACCAGCGCCGTCTCCGCGCCCTTCCACACCAGGACGCCCCGGATGCCCTCCGGCAGCTCGATGGAGCCCCGGCACGCGCCGCCCGCGAAGTCCAGGTCGACCGTGATGAACCCGTCCGGATGCGGCATGCGCGCCTTCACGCGGGGCAGCGGTCCGGGCTGCGGCGCGATGTGGACGGTGCGGAAGCCGGGCGACGACGGCCGGATCCCGGCTACGGTCGCGTAGAGATGGAAGAGCGGATGGCTGCCCCACGCGTGGCAGTCCGACCGCGTGTCGCCCGGCGCCTCGACGGGCGTGGTCAGCCCCTGCGCGAGGAGGTCCTTCCAGAACTGCAGGCGTTCGACGACGAGATCGCCGCGACCGAACTGCCGCCACGTCTCGAGCAGGTAGAAGCTGAAGTAGATCGTCGCGCGGCCGAGGTCCGGCGCCTTCCGCAGCCCGTCGAACGCGCGCTCCGCGTCGGCGCCCGTCACCGTTCCGGTCAGCAGCGCCAGGCACTGGCCGTGCTCGCTGTACGAGGTGTGCGCGACGGTGTCGGCGACGAGCCCGCGGCCGGCGTCCCAGAACTTCGCGCGGATCGCGGCCTGCACGCGCTCCGCCTGGGCGCGGAGCCGCGCGGCCAGCGCGGGCTCGGCGAGGGACTCCTCCACGTCCGCCGCCGCCTGCAGCGCGAGGACGTAGAGCAGGTTGTTGATCGCGGAACAGCCGTCGCGGCCGTCGGGCGCGTAGCCGACCTTCCACTCCGGCACCCAGTCGATGAACGACCAGCCGGGCAGGCCGTCCAGGAGGCCGTCGGCGTTGAGGAAGGCCTCGAAGTGCCCGAGCATCGCGCGCAGGCCCGGCGCGCGCGCCCTCACCCACGCGGGGTCGTTGCGCCACCACGCCTGGTCGCGGACCATCAGCGCCCAGATCATCGAGAACGTCGTCGACATCTGCGGCACGTGGGACGGGAAGCGCTCGTTCACGAAGCCGCCGTTGGAGCGCGAGCGGTCGAAGAGATCGATGCCGCGGCGGACGAGGCGGTCGTCGCGCGTCATCACGTGCGTGGTGAGCATCTCGAGGCGCGAGTCGCCGACGTACATGAGCTGCTCGTAGTACGGGCAGTCCATGAACGTCTCGTGCGAGCACATCTGCATGCCGCGGACGGCGAGGTCGATCACGCCCGGCAGGCCCGGGTCGCCCGCGTCGTAGGCGCCCTCGAACTCCAGCGGGTAGCGGGTCTCGTCGAGCGCGAGCGCGTGGAGCGTGAGCGGCTCCGCGGCGGTCGTGACGCGCACGCGGCACCAGAGGCCGGCGCGCCACCAGTGCGTCGAGAACGGGCGGCGCGCGCCGCCGTCGGGCAGGAACGTGTCGACCAGCCCCTTGAAGACCTTGCCCGCGAACTCGCCGCGATGGCCCTTGGCGCGGCCGTCCGGCAGGTAGAGGGCCTCGGCCCAGCCCCACTCCATCGACGCGCCGGCGCCGCCGGAGACCTCGGCGAACGGATGGGCGCACTGGTAGCGGCCGAGGTGCCACAGCAGCGAGACCGTGGTGTTGGGCGGCACGACGACCGCGCCCGTGCCGTCCACCAGCGCCTGCCACGCCGGCAGGTCGGGATGCGCGCCCGCGTCGGCGGCCACCGGCGCGGCGGGGTCGGCGGCGGTCGTCAGCGCGACGGCGCGGCCGGTGTGGATGCGGCGGTCGAGGCGGTCGGGCAGCGTCGACGGATGCAGCCGCCAGCCGGCGACGTACTGGCCGTAGGGCTGGTTCGGCACGGGGCCGCGGACCACGGTGACGGGGCCGAAGGCGCCGTCCTTCCACTGCGGCCCGCAGCCGCGGGCGGTCAGTTCGCCGCCGACGGCGAAGATCGACGGTTCGCGCGGGGGCGCCATCGTCAGCCCGTCCAGCCGGGCGACCTGCCACGGCGCCCTGCCGGTGGTCAGGGCCTTGTCGTAGGCGCCCTCGGCCTTGAGGATGAAGCCGCCGCGCCACGTGTGCTGGGCCATCGGCGAGAGCGGTCCGAGGCTCCAGCACAGGGCCTCGATGCGGTGCGGCCCCGGGGCCAGTTCGATGCGGTGCGTCGCGTAGCTCCATGCATCGACCGGGGAGCGGTCGGGGCCGCGGGCGATGCGGCGGCCGTCGAGGAGGAGTTCGTAGCGCTCGTCGGCGCTGACATGGATCGTCAGCGGCTCCGCGGTCGCGGCGAAGTCGCGCCGGAAGCGGAGGAACACGGGACCGCGCCAGCCGCCGTCGAAGTACGCGGCGCGGTCGGCGAACCGCGTCGCCAGGGCGTCGGGGAGGTCCCGCTTTCCGGCCTCGGGCAGCCCGGCGAAGTCCGGGTGCCAGATCCAGGAGGCGGAGTCGATCTCCTGCACGGGGACGACGCCCGCGTTCCCGTCCGCCAGCCGCGGCGGCAGCAGGATCCGCCCGACCCGGGTCTCCGCGCCGGGGGCCGCGAGGGCTCCCGCCGTCATGGCCGCCGCCGCGAACACCGCCGCCCGCCGTCGAAGGTCGTTCATCCGTGGCTCCTCCCGGCTTCCGGCGTCCCGTCCCGGGCCGCCGGCAACCGGCCGGCAGGATAGCCGAACTCGTCCCCGGCGCAATCGCGGAACCTCCCCCGCCCGCCGCCGGGAGGTGTAACATTATCGGATGCGGTCGCATCGGATAATGTTACACTTGTGACGGGACCGGGGCGGGCGGCGGGGCGGCGGATCCGGTCGTTTTCCGTGCTTGACGCTCCCGGGCGGTTCCCTCACAGTCCCCCATCGACCGCCCGAGGCGGGGAATATCATGTTCAGTCGACTCTTAGGGATCTTTTCGTCGGACATCGGCATCGATTTGGGCACGGCCAACACCCTGGTCTACGTGAAGGACCGCGGGATCGTGCTCCGGGAGCCGTCCGTGGTCGCCATCCAGGCGGGGACGAACCGGGTTCTGGCCGTGGGGGATGAGGCCAAACGCATGCTGGGCCGCACGCCCGGCAGCATCGTCGCGATCCGGCCGTTGAAGGCCGGGGTCATCGCGGATTTCGAGATCACGGAGGCGATGCTGCGGTATTTCATCCGGAAAGTGCATGGGCGCCGCAATTGGGTGCGCCCCCGGGTGATCGTGGCGGTGCCCAGCGGCATTACGGAGGTGGAGAAGCGCGCCGTCAAGGATTCGGCCACCCATGCGGGCGCGCGTGAAGTGTATCTGATCGAAGAGCCGATGGCGGCGGCGATCGGCGTGGGACTCCCCGTTCAGGAGCCCGCCGGGAACATGATCGTGGACGTCGGGGGCGGCACCACCGAGGTGGCGCTGATTTCGCTGGCGGGCATCGTGTTCAGCCGCAGCGTCCGGGTCGGCGGGGACGAGATGGACGAGTCGATCGTCCAGTACATGAAGCGGGTTTACAATCTGATGATCGGCGAACGCACGGCCGAGGAGATCAAGATCAAGATCGGCTCGGCGTACGCCATGGAGGAGGAAGCCAGCCTGGAAGTGAAGGGCCGGGACCTGATCGCCGGCCTGCCGAAGACCCTTTCGATCACTTCGCAGGAAATCCGGGAAGCGTTGCAGGAGCCGGTCACGACGATCGTCGAGGCCGTGCGCACGACCCTCGAGCGGTGCCCGCCCGAACTGGCGGCGGACCTCGTGGACCGGGGCATTGTGATGGCCGGCGGCGGCTCGCTGCTGCGCGGCATCGACAAGCTTCTTGCGGAGCAGACCGGGCTGCCGGTTCACCGGGCCGACGACCCCATGAGCGCGGTCGCCGAAGGCACGGGCGTGGTGCTCCACGAGCTGGCGTTCCTCCGCAAGGTTGCAAGTTCCGACGGCGTCTGACCGTAGCGCCGATCCGCTTCGTTCCCGTCCGCCGGCCCGTTCCGGCGGTTCCCGCGCCGCCACGGCACCCACACAACCCATGCAGCCTTTCCATCCATGGTCAAACAGCGCGGTTTCGTCATCTGGGCCGTCCTCCTCGCGGGGCTGCTCGGCCTCCTGAACCTGCCCCTCCCCGCGTCGCGGCAGGCGAAGGAGGCGGTGCGCGAGGCCCTCGCGCCCCTGCACGCGCTCGTCTCGGGCGCGGGCCTGCGGCTCCGCGAGGCGGGCACGACGTTGCGCGGCATCGGCGGCCTCGCCTCGGAGAACCGGGCGCTCCAGGAGGAGGTCCTCCGCCTGCGCGGCGAGATGCGCGCGCTGCAGACGGACGCCAAGGAGAACGGCGTCCTCCGCGAACTCCTCGGGTTCAAGCGGCGCGCCGGCCAGAAGCTCGTCGCCGCCGAGGTGATCGCGCGCGACAGCACGGGCTGGTGGCAGACCCTCCGTCTCGACCGCGGCAGCCGCGACGGCCTCGCGGCCGACCTCGCCGTCGTCACGCCCGACGGCCTCGCCGGGCGCATCGTCGAGGTCTCCGACCACACGGCCGACGTCCTTCTCGTCAGCGACCCGAGCTGCCGCGTCGCCGTCCGCATCCCGCGCACCGGCTCGAACGGGGTCCTCAGCGGGACCGGCGTGCGATGGAACGGGCAGGTTGTCTGCCGCATCGACTTCATCAACCGGAACCACGCGATCCGCCCCGGGGACGAGGTCGTCACCTCGGGCCTCGGCGGGGTCTTCCCGCCGGACCTCCCGGTCGGGTACGTCGAGACCGTCGAGACCGACGCGGCCGGGCTCTACCTGCGGGCCGAGGTGCTGCCGCGCGCGGACCTGGCGCGGATGCGCCACGCCTTCGTGCTGGCGGCGCCCCGCGAGGCGCCCGCGCCGTCGCGCCGGGGGGCCGCCCCATGAGCGTCCTCTCGCTGGTCATCGTGCTGCTGAGCGGCGGCGTCCTCCAGGCCGTGCTCCCGACCTGGGCCGCCGCCGGCCAGATGCCGGTGCCGGTGCTTCCGGCGCTCGTGGTCTACTACGCGCTGACCCGCAACCGGGTCGCGGCCTTCTGGATCGGCGTCGCCGCGGGCCTCGTGCAGGACGCGCTCGGGATCGTGCCGCTCGGCTTCTCGTCGTGCTGCTTCGCGGTCGCGGCGCTGCTGCTCAACCGCTACCGCGAGGAGGTCTTCGAGTGGGAGGGCCTCACACACATGATCCTCGGCGGCGCGGCGGCGGCGGGGACGACGCTCGCGCTGGGCCTGCTGCTCGGCGCGGCGGCGGGGATGCACCTCCCGGTCGGCCGGATCGCGCTCAAAACCCTCGGCGCGGCGGGGCTCGGCGTGGCGACGACGCCCCTCGTCTGCCGCGGCGTCCGCCGGCTGGACGTCATGCTCGGCCTGGTCGCGGAGGCGCGCCGATGAGCGACCGCACCCGCATCCCGCCGGACTGGGAGGTCGCGCGCCTCCGCCTGCTCTTCGCCGGCATGCTCGGCGCCTTCGCGGTGATCCTCGCGACGCTCTGGCGCATCCAGGTCGCCCACGGCGAGCAGTACCGCGAGGATCTTGCCAAGCAGAGCGTGCGCCGCGTCCGCATCCCCGGCCCGCGCGGGCTCATCTTCGACCGCCGCGGGCGGCCGCTCGCCGAGAACCGGCCGAGCTACGGCATCGCCCTCTACCTCGAGGAACTGCGCCCCACCGCCCGCCGCCGCACCACGGCGCAGGAGGTGACGCGGACGATCGAGGAACTGACCGCGATCCTCGGCGTCCCGCCGCAGGTCACGACGAACGACCTCCGCGCCCACATCAAGCGCCGTCTCCCCCTCCCCTACATCGCCTGGCGCGACCTGCCCGAGGAGGCCGTCGCCCGGTGGGCCGAACGCGGCGCGTCGATGCCCGGCGTCGACCTCTACCCCGAGCCGGTGCGCGTCTACCGCGCGGGATCGAACGCCTGCCACGTCCTCGGCTACGTCGGACGCGCCGAGATCGACGCCGGGGCGGACGAGCCCTACCACTACTACCTCTCCGAAATGGCCGGCGCCGCGGGGATCGAGAAGGTCTACGACGACGTGCTGCGCGGCCAGGCCGGCGGCCGGCTCGTCCGCGTCGACGCCGCCGGGTTCCGCTACCACGATCTCGGCGGCACCGAGGCCAGGCCCGGGCAGGACCTGAAGCTCTCGCTCGACCTCGACCTCCAGCGCGCCGCCGAGGCCGCGCTCGCCGGCATCCCCGGCGCCCTCGTCGCGCTGGACCCCGACACCGGGGCCGTGCTCGCGATGGCCAGCACCCCCGCCTACGACCCCAACGGCTTCGTGCCCTCCATCCCCTCCTCCCTGTGGACCGCGCTGCGGGACGATCCCCTCACGCCCCTGCTCAACCGCGCCGCCGCCGGCGCCTACGCCCCGGGCAGCACGTTCAAGCCGGTCGTCGCCATGGCCGCGATGCAGTCGCGCAAGGCGTCCGCCTCCACCCGCCACACCTGCCCCGGCTACTTCCAGCTCGGCAGCGCGCGCTTCCGCTGCTGGGACACCCTCGGCCACGACACGATCGACCTCTCGCACGCGATCCGCTACTCGTGCAACGTCTACTTCTTCCACCTCGGCCTCGATACGGGGCCGGATCCCATCGCGGCGACGGCGCGCGCGATCGGCCTCGGCGGACGCTCCGGGATCGACCTCGACGCCGAGTCGCCGGGCATCGTGCCCGACCCCGCCTGGAAGCGCCGCGCATGGCGCGACACGTGGCGCGACGGCGACACTTGCAACTACGCCATCGGCCAGGGACCGATCGCCACGACGCCGCTCCAGATGGCGATGGTCGCCGCGTCCATCGCCAACGGCGGGAAGCGCGTCCATCCGCGCCTCCTGATGGCCGTCCGCCCGCACGGGGCCGACGCCTTCCGCGACGCGCCCGGCGAGGCGCCCGAGTCCCTCGGCTGGAATGCCGCCGCCCTGCGCGTCGTCCGCGAGGGCATGCGGGACGTCGTGATGGCCGAGGACGGCACCGGCCGCCGCCTCCGCGTGCCGGGCGTCGCCCTCGCCGGCAAGACCGGAACGGCCGAGTACGGACGCAAGGAGGAGGGGAAGAAGCGCGGCTGGATGATCGCGTTCGGGCCGTTCGAGAAGCCCCGCGTCGCCGTCGCGATGGTCGTCGAGGACGCGGTGTCCGGCGGCCTCACCGTCGCGCCGCGCCTGCAGCAGTTCTTCGCCGCGGCGTTCGGGGCCGGCACCAACGCCGCGCCCGCCGGAGGCCAGGGATGATGCGCCGCACCGCCGCCGCCCATCCGTTCCGCTGGCTCCTCCGGGCCGACGGCCTCTTCCTCGCCGCCGTCGTCCTGCTCATCGGCATCGGCATCGCCTTCATCTACAGCGCCGGCCGCCACGGCCCGAACCTCGCGACCCTCTGGCAGAAGCAGATCGGCTGGGCGGTCCTCGGCCTGATCCTCTGCGCCGGGGCGATCGTGTCCGACTACCGCCGCATCGGGACGCAGGCGCTCTGGCTCTACTCGATCTCCCTCGGCGTGCTCGTGTTCACGCTGTTCTTCGGCATGAAGATCAACGGCGCCCGCTGCTGGCTGAACTTCTTCGGCACGCCGGTGCAGCCCGCGGAGTTCGCCAAGCTCGCCACGATCGCGATGCTCGCCCGCGAACTGAGCCGGCCCGACCTCAACCCCGAGCGGTGGGCCGTCCTCGTGCGCGGCGGCGTCCTCGGCGCCGCGCCGTTCGGCCTGATCATGCTCCAGCCCGACCTCGGCACGGCCTTCACCCTGGTCCCGGTCACGATGGCGATGCTGTTCGTCGCGGGCGTCCCCGCCCGCCGCCTCGCGCTGATCCTCGGGCTCGGCGTGCTGATGCTGCCGGCCGCGTGGATCTTCCTCGACGAGTACCAGAAGGAACGCATCCGGGTCTTCTTCGACCCCTGGCGCGATCCGCTCGGCACGGGATGGAACAAGATCCAGTCCGAGATCGCCGTCGGCGCCGGCGGCCTGTGGGGCAAGGGATGGCTCGAGGGCACGCAGAACACCCTCGGGTTCCTCCCCCGCCCCGTCGCCCCGACGGATTTCATCTACTCGGTGATCGCGGAGGAACGGGGATTTGCCGGCTCGGTCGTGCTGCTCGCCCTCTTCACGGTGGTGCTGGGCGGCGGCATCCGGGCCGCGATCGGAGCAAGAGACAAGTTCGGACAACTGCTGGCCGCAGGGGTGGCGACCCTGCTCTTCTGTCACGTGTTCGTGAACCTGGCGATGACCATCGGGCTGCTGCCGATCACCGGCCTGCCCCTTCCCCTCGTGAGCTACGGGGGGTCGTTCATGGTGGCCATGGGCCTGGCCGCGGGACTGACGCAGAGCGTGTTCGCGCGCCGGAGGCCGGCATGATCCCGGGAAAGGGCATCCATGATTAGGAAGCTGATCGACATGGTGTTCGGCAAGCGCGCGGTGAAGAACCAGATCATCATCAACGCGGAGGCGCTCGAGACCCGCGTCGCGATCCTCCAGGAGAACGAGCTGACCGACTTCCACGTCGAGCGGCCCAGCGAGGACCGCATCGTCGGCTCGATCTTCAAGGGCCGCGTGCAGAACCTCGAGGACAGCCTCCAGGCCGCGTTCATCGACATCGGGATGAAGAAGAACGCCTTCATCCACTACTGGGACATGATCCCCGAGGACACCATGCGCCTCGAGGTCGAGGAGGGCGGCGGGGGCGGCGGCGAGGGCAACCGCCAGCAGCGGCGCAGCAAGCAGCTCGCCTCCGAGATCCAGCAGCGGTTCCCGATCGGCTCGGAGATCGTCGTCCAGGTCACCAAGGGCGCCATCGGCACCAAGGGACCGCGCGTCTCGGCCAACCTCAGCGTCCCCGGGCGCTACCTCGTCATGATGCCCGGCTCGTCGCTGAAGGGCGTCTCGCGCCGCATCGAGGATCGCGACGAACGCGAACGCCTCAAGAAGGTCCTCGCCCGCCTCCCGGTCCCCAAGAACCTCGGGATCATCGTCCGCACCGCCGGCCTCGGCACCCGCCGCACCGCGTTCGCCCGCGACCTGCGCTCCCTCCTCGACATCTGGGTCCAGATCGAGACCGGCATCCGCGAGAAGCCCGCCCCCTGCCGCCTCTACCAGGAGCCCGACCTGATCGAGCGGATGATCCGCGACGCGCTCACCGAGGAGGTCGACCGCATCATGGTCGACTCGCGCGAGGAGTACGAACGCATCAAGGCCCTCGTCGCCCGCATCTCCCGGCGCGCCCGCGGCGCCCTGAAGATCTACGAGGGCGACGCGCCGATCTTCGAGTACTACGACATCGAACGCCAGATCGAGAACTCCTTCCGCCGCAAGGTGTGGATGAAGTCCGGCGGCTACATCGTCTTCGACGAGACCGAGGCGCTCGTCGCCATCGACGTCAACACCGGCCGCTACAAGGGCGGGAAGACGCAGGACGAGTCGATCCTCCAGGTCAACCTCGAGGCCGCCGAGGAGGTCGCCCGCCAGCTCCGCATGCGCAACGTCGGCGGGCTCGTCGTCATCGACTTCATCGACATGAAGTCCCGCAAGGACCAGGCCCAGGTCTACCGCCGCATGAAGGAGTGCCTGCGCAAGGACAAGGCCCGCACCAACGTCCTCCAGATCTCGCCGCTCGGCCTCCTCGAGATGACCCGCCAGCGCACCGACGAGAGCATCCGCGACACCGCCCTCGTCAACTGCCCCTACTGCGGCGGCCGCGGCAAGGTGAAGTCCGCCCTGTCGATGAGCGTCGAACTCCAGCGCCAGATCGCCGGCGTCATGCGCCGCCACCGCAAGCCGGGCGAGACCCTCGACCTGCGGATCGTCGTCAACCCCGTCATCCTCGAGCGCCTGCGCCGCGAGGACGAGGCCACCCTCGTCGCCATGGAGTCGAAGTACAAGGGCCGCCTGGGCTTCGTCCCGGACAACACCCGTCACATCGAGGACTTCACCATCCAGAACGCCGCCACCGGGGCCGAACTCTATACCACGCGCGAGGCGTGAGACTGGCCACGCGCATCGCGGGAGGCTATCGTACGCCCGATGTCACACGAACCTGAAACCGCCGGTCCGGCCCCGTGGCCGGACCTGTACCGCGCCATGCGGATGGCCCGCCGCATCGAGGCCACCGCCACCGACCTCGCGCGCCGCGGCGACGCCTCGTTCCACCTCGGCGGCGACGGCCACGAGGCCTCCGCCGCCTTCGCCGCGCTCCTCGGCCCGCAGGACTGGCTCCACCCGCACTACCGCGATGTCGCCCTCATCCTCGCGCGCGGCCTCCCCCCCTCCGCCTACCTGCACTCGCTGCTCGGCACCGCCTCCGGCCCGACCGCCGGCCGCGAGATGCCCCCCTTCCAGTGCGACCCGGCCCTGCACATCCTCAGCATGCCCACCCTCGTCGGCAACAACGCCCTCCAGGCCGCCGGCGTCGCCGCCGCCGTCCGCGACCGGCCCGGCGCCCCCGTCGTCTACTGCGCCCTCGGCGACGGCGGCTCGCAGGAGGGCGAGGTCCTCGAGGCCGTCGCCGAGTGCGTCCGCGCCCGGCTCCCCGTCCTCTTCGTCGTCCAGGACAACCGCTTCGCCCTCTCCACCCCGACCGCCGGCCGCACCTTCTACGACCTGCCCGCCGGACCGGCCGGCGCCTTCCTCGGCGTCCCGATCGTCCACGTCGATGGGCGCGATCCCCTCGCCCTCCACGCCGCCGTCGCGCCGCTCGTCGCCGCCATGCGCTCCGACCGCGCCCCGCGCATCGTCGTCATGCACTGCGAACGGCTCCTGAGCCACTCGAACTCCGACGACCAGTCCGTCTACCGCAGCGACGCCGAGATCGCCCGCATCCGCGCCGACGCCGACCCCGTCGCCACGCTGCGCGCCCGCCTCGCCGCCGGCCCGCTCGGCGCGCGGGGCGTCGACGCCCTCGAGGCCGCCGTCGAGGCCGACCTCGCCGCCGCCCTAGAGGCCGCCCGCGCCGCCCCCCGTCCCGTCCACGCCCCCGCCCGCCGCCCCCTGCCCGACGGCGCCGACCGCCGCTCGCGCGAGGCCCGCGGCGCGGACGCCGGCCGCACCCTCTCCATGCTCGAGGCGATGCGCGAAACCCTCCGCTCGCTGCTCGACCGCGATCCGGCCGTCACCCTCTGCGGACAGGACATCGCCGACCCCAAGGGCGACGTCTTCGGCGTCACCCGCGGCCTCTCCACCGCCTTCCCCGGCCGCGTCGCGAACGCCCCCCTCACCGAGAGCACGATCGTCGGCACCGCCGTCGGCCGCGCCCTCGCCGGCGGACGCCCCGTCGCCTTCCTCCAGTTCGCCGACTTCTTCCCGCTCGCCTACAACCAGCTCGCCGCCGAACTCGCCGCCATCCACTGGCGCACCAACGGCGCGTACGAAGCGCCCGTCATCGTCATGGCCGTCACCGGCGGCTACCGCCCCGGCCTCGGCCCCTACCACGCCCAGAGCCCCGAGGCCGCCATGGCCCTCGCGCCCGGCCTCGACGTCGTCGCCCCCGCCACCGCCGCCGACGCCGCCGGCCTGCTCAACGCCGCCTACGAATCCCGTCGCCCGACCGTCTTCCTCTACCCCAAGGCCCTCCTCAACGAGCGCCGCCTCGCCACCTCGCCGGACGTCGCCGCCCAGTTCGTCCCCCTCGGACGCGCCCGCACCGTCCGCTCCGGCCGCGACCTGACCCTCGTCGGCTGGGCCAACACCGTCGGCCTCTGCGAACGCGCCGCGGACGAACTCGCCCGCGCCGGCGTCGAGACCGAGGTCATCGACCTGCGCTCGATCTCGCCGTGGGACCGCGACCTCGTCGCCGCCTCCGCCGCCCGCACCGGCCGCCTCATCGTCGTCCACGAGGCCTCCGCCTTCTGCGGCGTCGGGGCCGAGATCCTCGCCGCCGTCGCCGAGTCGTCCACCGCCCCCGTCGCCCTCGCCCGCGTCACCGGCCCGGACTCCCTCCTGCCGTTCCATGCCGACCTCCAGCTCGAGGTCCTCCCCTCCGTGCGGCGCATCCTCGAACGCGCCGCCGCCATGCTCGACCTCGACCTCCGCTGGGAGAAGCCCGCCGACGACGCGCCCGGCACCCGCACCGTCCGCGCCGCCGGGTCGAGCCCGTCGGACGAGAACATCCGCATCGTCCGCCTCCACGCGAAGCCCGGCGACGCCGTCGCCGCGGGCGCCATCCTCGCCTCCGTCGAGGCCGACAAGGCCCCGCACGAGATCGCCGCGCCCTGCGCCGGCACCGTCGCCAGCCTCGCCGCCGCCGAGGGCGAGATCCTCAAGGCCGGCGCCCCCCTGCTGCGCCTCGCCGTCGCGGACGATGCCGCCTCCGCCGCCCCCGCCGCCGAAGTCCCCGTCATCCGGCGCCGCGCCCGCTCCGCCCGCACCGCCCCCGCCCTGCTCCGCCGCGACGAACGTCCCGTCGTCATCTCCGCCATCTGCCACACCACCGGCGCGCGCGAGGTCTCGAACGAGGAACTCGTCCGCTCCTACCCGGACTGGAAGCCGGAGGACGTCGTCCAGCGCACCGGCATCGAGCGCCGCTACTGGATCGGCCCCGGCGAGAACGCCCTCACCCTCGCCGTCTCCGCCTGCCGGAAACTCCTCGACCGCGAAGGCCTCACGATCGCCGACTTCAACGCCATCATCTGCAGCACCGGCACGCCGCTCTCGGCCACGCCCTCCCTCGCGTGCCGCATCCTGAAGGAACTCAACGAGCCCGGCGGGGCCGTCCAGATGCAGGCCCACGACGTCAACGCCGCCTGCACCGGCTACCTCTACGCCCTCCAGCAGGCCTGCGACATGCTCCAGCACAACCCGGATGCCCGCATCCTCCTGGTCACGTCCGAGACCCTCTCGCCCATGCTCGACCACTCCGACCCCGGCACCCTCTTCCTCTTCGGCGACGCCGCCACCGCCTCGCTCATCTCGCGCGAGTCCCGCCCCGGCGGCTTCAACCTGCGCGTCAGCCGGCCCGTCCTCTCCGCCCTCGGCGAGGAGGAGAAGGTTCTCTACGTCCCCGCCATCAACACCGGCGCCTACGTCGCGATGGACGGCAAGCGCGTCTTCCGCGTCGCCATCCGCAAGATGATCGACATGCTCGAGGGCGCCTGCGGCGCCGACGGGCTCTCGATCAACGACCTCTCCATGATCGTCCCCCACCAGGCCAACGAACGCATCATCGAGGCCATCCAGAAGGCGATCAAGTTCCCGACCGAGAAGGTCTTCTATTTCATCCGCGATTACGGCAACACCTCGTCGAACACCATCCCCCTCGCCCTCTCCGCCCTCATCCCCGGCCAGCCCGCCGGCTACAAGGTCGGCCTCACCGCCTTCGGCGGCGGCTTCACCTTCGGCGCCGCCATCCTCGAAGTGCTCTGAGGAGCCGAGGCCATGCTGACCCGCATCTCCCGACGCGACTTCCTCAAGGCCTCGGGCGCGGCCGCGGCCGCCGCCGTCTCCGGCTGCCGGCAATTCGCCCCGGCCTCCGCCTCCGCCCCCGCCCGGCGGTGGTTCAAGGGCAACCTGCACATGCACAACCAGTGGTCCGACGGCGAGCCCCTGCCGGAGTGGGCCGTCGACTGGTACAAGTCCAACGGCTACCACTTCATCTGCCCGTCGGACCACAACATCTTCCAGACCGACGCCCTCCGCTTCGACGGCTTCGGCTTCAACCTCCCGCCGTCGGATCCCGCCGCCTTCAAGGGCGAAACGTCGCTGTGGAAGATGGTCTCCCCCGCGGCCGGCTGGGCGAAGCTGACCCGGGCCCGCATCGACCAGGCCGCCGAACGCTTCGGCAGGGACTCCGTCCGCACCCTCGTCGTCGGCGGCCAGACCTTCGTCCGCATGAAGCCGTTCGCCGAACTCGAGAAGCAGTTCGTCGAGCCGGACAGGTTCCTCATGATCCCCGGCTTCGAGCAGACCGGCGGCTGCCCGGACGGCCGCCAGGTTCACGTCAACTTCATCAACGTCCGCGAGGCCTTCCCCTACATCGCCGCGGAACAGCCGGGGGAGATCCTCGAACGGACCTACGCCAGGGGCCGCGAACTCTACGGGAGAGACTACCTCTTCACCGCCAACCACCCGCTGTGGCGCTACTACGACGTCTCCCCGGCCGACCTGATCGCCCTGCCGCAGATCCGCCTCTTCGAGCTGAACAACAACGAGGTCACCGGCGGCTTCGACGCGCATCCCCGGGGCTGGACACCCGAGCGCTGCTGGGACATCGTCAACGCGCACCGGGCCGCGCACGACCAGCCTCTCCTGCTGGGGATGGGATGCGACGACCGCCACGTCTACGACGGTCCCGCGAAGGCGTGGTCCGTCGTTCGCGCCGCGAACCTCCGCGCGGGGGACCTGATCGACGCGATCGCGGCGGGCGACTTCTACGCCTCCAACGGGCTGGATTTCGCCGACATCCGCTTCGACGGCCGCACGCTCGCCGTCCGGATCGACGTCCGCGAGGAGGGTGCCCACCGCATCCAGTTCGTCGGCACGAAGCGCGGCTACGACCCGTCCCGCCGGACGGTCGACGTCGCCAAGGGCCCCCGCTGCCCCGAACGCAGGATCGACGTCTATTCCGACTCCATCGGCACGACCCTGGCCACGGTCGAGGGCACGGAGGGCGCCTACACCCTCAAGCCCGACGACCTCTACGTCCGCGCCCGGATCGTCCGGGTCTCCCCCGAACTCCAGCCCGACTGGAAATCCCGCCCCGCCGCCTGGTCCCAGCCGTACCGGTAGCCCTCCCGCGCCGTTGTCGTCATCTCGTCGCCCGGCCCGGACGAAGGCAAGCGCATGAGGACGAGGGACGAGGGGCGTGGGTCGAGGGGGCGTGTGAGAGTGGCTGGTGCCGGGAGGGCCGCCGGCCCCGGCGGCCGAACGAACGACCTGAAACGAACGCCCCGCCCAGCGTCCCGTTTGACAGCCCGTTCCGCAGCGACGTACCCTCCGCCCCATACGAAGAGTCCGCACGCCGGGAGACCGCGGACGCAGTGGATGAACCGATGCAAGGCGACGCACAGGTCCATCGGGCCGCGGATCCGGCGGGATCCCGCGGACTCGCTCCCATCGGCGGATCGTCCGTTCCCTGCCTCCGATCTCCCGCCGCATACCTTCGCACCCTCCGCGCCTCACCGGCTCCCCGCCCCTCGGCCCCGTCTGAGGCCTATCGCTTTCCCCTACTGCACCCACGAAACCAAGCGGGAAAAGTCATGAGGCCCGGCACATGATCCCAACCCTCCGACATCAATCATTTTCGGGCTCATTCGATGGTGGGCTTCCACAGGGGAAGGGCGCGAAATGGAAACACAGGACGCCCGTGTACCGAGTTCACCGATGATGCGGTTGATCTACAGGGCGGGCGACCTGATTGTGCGATACAAGCGGGTGGCGCTCATGGTTGCCGTAGTTGCACTCCTGGCTGAGGCGACCCGCGTCACCTGGAGAGGAAAGACCGGGGACTTCGGGCCCGTCATCGACGCTGTCAACCGACTGGCAGCGGGAGAACCGCTGTATGTCGGCAACGAGACCGGACCCACCTACCCCTATTCTCCGTTGTATGCGTTGTTGCTTCAGCCGCTTGGAATGCTTCCCGATCCGGCTATCCGGTTCCTCTGGTATCTTCTGACGTGGCTGTTCGTTGCTGGATCATGGAGTTTGACTGCACGGATTCTCTACGACCGCGAACGATCCGACGCTGCGGTTCCCAAGGGGTACTGGTTCCTTGCCGTTGCTCCTGTATCGTATTTCGCTTACTACAACGCGCTGAATGGTCAACCCACCCCCCTCATGATGTTCCTCGTCATCCTCTCCTACTACCTTGACCGGCAAGGACGACAATGGCTGGCGGGGATCGCGTTGGCGGCCTCCATGCTGATAAAACCATTCCCCGTCATCGTCCTCGGATTCTGCCTCTTGAGGAGACGATGGCTCACAATCCTCTCAACGGCCGTTGCATCGTGCGTCTTCCTGATCCTGCCCGTTCTCCGCTTCAAGGAGCACTATGTGGAAGTGCTCAACCGTTGGATGCAAGTCAATCGGCAGCAGCAGACCATTTACGACATTTCCGACTGGGGGCACCAATCGATCTCATCCTTCTGGTATCGAGCCTTTGGCCGACATCATCCCCCTCCTTTCCTCACAGATCCGGCTGATCCCGTCTTCTGGTTTGTCTGGCTGAGCATTGCCGCCCTGGTTGTCGTGACGGTATTGACGACGCTTGCCGCGGCGCGAACGGGGCGCCAACAGGATGAGCATGCCGCGTTCGCACTGTACCTCTTATGCTGGGCGTTGCTTCCGCCCACGAGCTGGAAGCACTACTACATTCTTCTTCTCTTCCCCTGCGCACTTCTTGCGAAAATCGCCCTTTCCAACGAGGCCGGCGGCAAGGCGAGCATGCGTGTCCTGGGCGCGCTCGTTGTCGGGCTCATTCTTCTGCACACGGATCTGCCGGGCGTGAAGCACACCTTCTATGAACTGTCCACGTGTGTCTTCATGGGACTTCTCGTTTTCGGGTTGCTCGCGGTGTTGGTGGCGAAGTCATTCATGGCCCAGCCATCGCCCTCGCTTGTACGAGCGACCCGCCACGGGTCGCTCGACGGTGAGGCGCAAGGTTCGGCACCTCGGCGCACGTCATGAAGGGACGAATGAAACACACAGAAATGCAAGTGCGGAGCTGTCGGATCCTGCTTTGCCTCTTCGCTTCGCTCTTGGGTCCGACGGGGTGCACCCCTCGCGAAGACCCGAGGGCCAGGGAAAGGGGACTCGCCTGCCTGCGGGTTCTGATGGCGGAGGACCTGCTGTCGCATGCACACGTCGAGGTGCCCAGCCTGGAGAACATCGCCATTCTCGGAGACGGGGCCGAGCCGTACCTTGGCCTTCGACTGTTTCCCGGCCAGAAGAAATGCAACGGAGGCATCCGAGCGGAAGTGAGCGTTGACGTGCCTCACCGGGAGGGCGACACCCTTCGCTACGAGTGGCGTTTCCGGGTGCCTGCGGACTTCCACTCCGACGCACCGAAGAACCGCTGGTGGGTCATCGGGCAGTGGCATGACCAGCCCGACACGAGCCGCGGCGAGACATGGAAGGGCTTCCCCTCGCGCAGCCCGACCGTTCTCATCGGCATCGGAGAGCACGACGGACGCACGGCCATCGGCATCGAGTACGGCCCTACCCAAGCGGAGAAGCGAGGCCCCCTCTTCATTGAACGCGGGACGTGGCATCCCATCGCGCTTGTCATCCGTTGGTCGCAGAAGGCCGATGGGAGGGCCGAGGTCTTCTTCGACGACATGACCCGGCCCGTCTTCACCCTTGACGGCCCCAACATGCACAATGGCTTCCAGCACTACTTGAAGCTCGGCATGTACCGGCATCCGGATATCGCCACGGACAACTGGATCCACCTCGCAGGACTGAAAGTGGCCTTCGTTACCAACCCTGTCGGCCGGCAAGCCCCGACGACCTTGCCGGAATGATGTCACGGAAGCCCCAAGAGACGAACCGCCGAGCCGGGGCACGGCAGCGAACGGCCTCTCCGCCGCCCGTTCGAGCGTCGCGGGCGCCCGCGAGCACACCGTGCGCCGCGCCGCCGCCGAGTCTGTCGATGAGCTTGGTCGTCCGCCTGGAGAGAGAGCAAACATGAAATCATCAACCGGCAGCATGGTGGCTGTTCTCACACTGATCACGGCGGCAATTGCATCGAGTCCGATCGCATTCCATCCTGCCGCGCCGCACGTCCCAGCAACCAAAGCCATAGAGATTGCAGACAAGTACGTGGGCGCAGCAACCCATTCAGCGCGCTACTGCTGCAGTGCCGTCCTGGATGAAGGGGGAATGGCACCCGCGCCACATGGGTCTTCCCGGCATTGGCATCTGCAGTATCAGGACGCCGGCGCCGAGCGCACCAACGTCCTGCACGTTTACGTGGCGATGGATGGGCAGGCGGGAAGTCAGGTGCCACCATTAAGCAGATGAAATGCGGCGAACCAAGGCGTGGAGCGTTCGCTTCACCCGCGGCGCGCCGGCAGCTGACGCACCCGGCCCGCAGCGGTTTCTGGTCCGCTCACCCATGACCATCGACCAAGAGATGAAGACAAGATTCAAGTTCGTTCGTACCCGCAGATACCTGGATGCCGATCTGGAACTGGTGCTGACGAAGACAACACAGGCGGATCCGGTGAAGAAGCATGTGCCGGGGTACGAGTTTGAGATGCGCCAGGCTGGCAAGACAGCCACGATCGGCAGCATTCGTTTGAGGATCGGCCGGACACGTCCCCTGGTCGGCTGGTGCGGACATGTGGGATACGGGGTCGACGAGAAGGCGAGAGGCAAACGCTATGCCGCCAGGAGTTGCAGGCTCATCTTCCCCCTTGCGTCCGCCCACGGACTGCAGACGCTCTGGATCACATGCGACCCGAGGAACATGGCATCACGCCGCACATGCGAAATTGCCGGGGGGACCTACGTGAACACGGTTCGCGTCCCGAAAGGGACGGAGATGTACGACCAGGGGCGACGATGGGTGAGAAGGTACCGATTCGATTTGAGAAGACTTCTGTCGAACGCACCACGGGCCTTCACGGATCGCGGTGGCTAACCGTGAAGTCTCCGCCTCCGCCTTTCGGGCTACGGCGCGGCACGCCCGCCTTCGCGCCCGCCTGACCGCGGGCGGCGGGACCGCGGCCCGACTGACCTCGCCGAAGTCCACCCCTGCCTTCGACACTCGACACTCGCCACCCGCCACTGTTCCCCCTCGCCCCTCGTCCCTCGCCCCTCGTCCCCATTCGGTTGTCCCCATTCGGTTGTCGTCTTCCGGCCCGCCCTCGACCCTCGCCCCCCGCCCCTCGTCTTCTGCCCCCATTCGTTTGCCCTCCTCCGCCAGCCACTCGCCACTTGCCACCCGTCACTACTCCCCCTCGCCCCGCCCAACCTTGACTTCGTCTGCGGCTTCCCACCATGCTGATCGCATGATGTCCGACAGGAACGCGCCCATGACGGACGCGCACACGGCGTCGCGCGGCACGTTGCGCTCCGCGCCGCCCGTGCCGCGGGCGTTTGACCTAGTCGCAACCGTGAGGAACAGGATGCTCAAGAGAATGATCCCGCTCGTTGCGGTACCGTGCTTCGTTTCGGCACCCGCGGATGGATCTGGGGGCGGGACAACAGACCCGGCCGTGCACCATCGACCCGCCGGGAAACCGGCGCCGAACGTGGCAGTGCTCTACAGCGACACGTTCCTCCTGCACGACACCGGACCGAACCACCCGGAGCGTCCGGATCGCCTGGAGCGGGTGGTCGCCCGCCTCAAGGGCGACAAGAAGCTCTCGGCGGGACTGGTTTGGCCGGAGTTCAGGCCGGCGACGATCGAGGCCCTCGAAGCCGTCCACGCCCAGGACTACCTCAGGCTGGTCGAACGAGAAGTCAAGGCCATCGGGGAACGCGGCATCGCCGACCTGAGCACCGGGGACACGGTGATCTCCCCGGGCACCTGGGAAGCGGCCACACTCGCCGCCGGGGCGGGGATCGCCGGCTGCGACGAGGTGATGTCCGGCCGGGTCTCGTCCGCCTTCGCGCTGGTCCGGCCGCCGGGGCACCATGCCTCACGCGCACGGGGCATGGGTTTCTGCGTGTTCAACAACGCGGCCATGGCTGCGCGGCATCTCCAGAAGCGCCACGGCATCCAGCGCGTGCTCATCGTCGACTTCGACGTCCACCATGGCAACGGCACCCAGGACATCTTCTACGAGGACGATTCGGTCTTCTACTTCAGCGTCCACCAGCACCCGCTGTACCCGGGCACCGGACGGCCGACGGAGACCGGCAAGGGCAAGGGGGCCGGCTTCACCCTCAACGTGGATCTTCCCGCCGGCGCCGGCGACCATGCGGCCCTGGACGCCCTGCGGAACAAGCTCAAGCCGGCCATGGAGAAGTTCAAGCCCGAGTTCGTCCTGGTCTCCGCGGGTTTCGACGGCCACAAGGGCGATCCTCTGGGCGGGCTTGCCTACAGCGACGACGGCTACGCGACCATGGCCGAAGTGCTCCTCGGCATCGCCGACCGCCACACCGCCGGGCGCATCGTGTTCCTCTTGGAAGGCGGCTACGAGCTGGAGAACGTCGCCCAGTCGGTGGCCCGGATTCTGGCCGTGCTGGTAGGGACGGAGGGACCGGAGATCCGGAACTCGCGAGGTTCAAGAGACTGAGGACTCCCACGGATCGCGGCAGCGAACCGTGAAGTCCCCACCTTCGCCCTTCGGGCCACGGCGTGGCACGCCCGCCTTCGCGCCCGCCGGACCGCGGGCGGCGGGGCCGCGGCTCGACTGAGCGCGCCGAAGTCCGTCCCTCCTGGTCCGCATTCGTTTGCCTTCCTCCGCCCCGCCACTCGCCACTCGCCACCCGCCACTGTTCCTCCTCGCCCCT
>Ga0194127_10000711_pt1 | contig 52241 bp, 43 predicted proteins | sample TA2KigC100mmetaG_FD_148624 | JGI IMG/M metagenome (GOLD analysis project Ga0194127, IMG submission 148624) | Freshwater microbial communities from Lake Tanganyika, Tanzania - TA2015036 Kigoma Deep Cast 100m | ecosystem: Environmental > Aquatic > Freshwater > Lake | place: Tanzania: Lake...
TGACGAGTGGGATAAACGGGCTCTTCGATCGTGTTGAGGTGTTTACGAATCGTGGGACGGGATAATTTGAACTGCTTCGCCAAGTCGCTGATGGTAACTTTCTCAACGAAATGCAGTCGCCTGATTTCGGGTATGACATCCATTTTTATCACTCCAGGTTTCTCCGGCAAAAAGCCGGTCATTGAACTACCTGGGATGGAAACTTTTCAACGCTCTTTTCCCCCAGGACCCTGGAAAGTTTTGTACGCCGTTTTGCATCCAAAGATGAAAGTTGGCATGACGGCGTGATCCATTGGTTTGTTGTCACCTATAATTCGAGCTTATCACTTAATAGTTAGCCACTACCATAATTTCTACTAAATGGATTACCCACGGATCCGTTCTTGAAGTAATAGCGTATGCTTGTGAATATGGTGAATGCTACGATAGACCAGAAAAAGAGACCTGGACTCTAGGAAATTCAGGCAACTTACTAACAATTAGTGAATCTCAATACAAATATCAATACAATAGGTGTAACGCAACATCACAGACAGAAACGCCAACGCCAAAAGCTGCTAACAATGCCAGCAAAGAAGTCCTTTATTCTTGTAAGGCAAAAAATGGAAAACTAATCCACGTAACCAAGTCCGGCAACAACGTTGAATATACGTTTGGTATGCATGGAAGCAAACCAGAAATGGTTATTACTTCGCCTTTTGATAGCGCAAATATAATCAGCGACGCAAGAGGTAGTATATTTATAAGATTTATAAAAGGAAAATATGACTATTCTGTAGGTGATTTTATGTGGCGCGATGAAGACTTTACGGGCGTACTTGTAACTGACATTAAAAGTGACAAACTAATTACGCAGGTAGCTTGTGAAGAATTTAAATTTTCAAACCTAGACGCTCTGCATACTTTGCATAAGCTTTATTATTGATTTTTTGTAATTTTTACTATAAAGACTGTATAATTCCCAAAATCCAATTATAAGCAACTGATTTCAGAGAAAAAAATTATGGCCAATCAGACCGGCGCACACTATACGCTTAGCGATTGACAGCAAGGCGGAAGACATGCGCTACATTAATGGCGACGGTATTAAAGGCGCGGTTAAGAAAATAAAGCAGTGATGACAGCAGGAGCAGGCAGTTTAAGCAACAACATTAACGAATTAACCAACAATAAAATCAGCCAACCACAGGGGCAGCAGCATTCTATATGGGGTAGATTTGGGGGTATATATTTAATAGCACAAATTTTATTAATTTATATTCAATAGCTTATATGCAAGATGTGATAGTGCCTTGGGCACCAAATCACTTCATTAATTTTGCCTTTAATCCCGTCATCCTGCCTACTTTATTGTTGACGGCGGCGCTAAACACACTCTGGTCTGTTGCGATCTTGATAGTTTTCCTTGCCCTGGTGATGGCGGTATAGATCAACTCCTTGCTTAGCACAGGATTGGTTACCGGCGGCAATACAATTAATACGTCGTCGAATTCCGAACCCTGCGCCTTATGGATTGTCATGGCGAATACCGTTTCACACGTAGGCATACGCGCGGGCAGGATTTTTTTGACCGCGCCGTCAGGTCTTTGAAAATAAACCATTAATTGTCCGTTTTGCTCCCGGTCGGGCAGGCAAATGCCGATATCGCCATTGTAAAGATGCAGCGCCAATTGATTTTGCGTCACCATTACAGGACAACCCGAATACCAAGAGTTTTTTGCGGAGTTCTGAACATATCCAAACAGGTTTTGTTCCACTAACTGATTAATCATTAATGCGGCATTCGCGCCGTGGCGATTGGAACACAACACCTGAAACCGGCTGAATTCGCGATAAATCTCGCTATACGCAGCGCCGGAGCTGACTAATTGCACATAGCGTTGCCGTTGCGCAAGAATAAATGGCAATACCTGTTTGGGAGCAAGCACACCAAGCGTTGCGCCGTTTACCGATAGAATCGACCATGCTGTTTTATCGTCTTGTTTATTAATGACGTCCGCAAGGGTTTTGATTTCATCATTAAACCGGTGCGACTGCGTTAATTCCACCGTGTTGCCAGGTAGTGCGTCGATTAAATCAGCCAGTACGGCGCCCGACTCCACCGAGTTCAACTGATCTTTATCTCCCAGAAGAATCAGCCTGGCTCCCGGTTTTAAGGCGTCGCAGAGCTTGCTCATCAGCGCCAGATCCACCATCGACGCTTCATCGACCACAACAACATCATAGATTAATGGATTGCCCGCATGATGGTTAAAGTAAGGCGACGGCGGTTTTGCACCCAGCAAACGGTGCAGGGTTACCGCCGTTTGGGGAATCGATTGTTTTACGGTTTGTGGGCAATTCAGCAAATCCGCATTCTGCGCAATGGCTTCCTGCAGGCGCATCGCCGCCTTGCCGGTCGGCGCGGCTAGAGCGATTAATAACGGGTTTTCCGCCAATTCTTGCAGCACCGCCAGAATCTTAGAAATCGTCGTAGTTTTGCCGGTGCCGGGTCCGCCGGTAATAATGGTCAACGCCTGCCGACAGGCGCATTCCGCCACTCGTCGTTGCCAATCGATATCATCCGTCAATTTGGGGAAATGGCGATCCAGCAACGGCTCAAGGCTATTAATTGAATAATCGTTAACGTCTAGCTGGGTAATCTGCTGCGCCAGACGGTTTTCATAAAACCAATACCGTTGCAGATACAAACGGTTGTCTTCAATGATTAATGGATACTCTTGAATGTCGGCCTGGATGACGTCGCAGACCAATCCAGACGCCAGCAACAAAGCGCGCTCTTGAGGGTTAATCTCGATACAAGTATGGCCTTGCCGTTGTCGCTGCGCCAGAGTGATTAATAGCATGTTGAACCGATTTTTTTCCGCCGCCTGCAACGCGGTGCGCTGGCTTAAAAAGCCGGCAAAAGCCAGATCTAACCGGCTGACGCGTTCGAATTCATTACCTGCCTGCATCGTTATGATCCAAATAGAGCTGACAGCGCATCCAGAACTTCAAGCTCCGGCGTCGCGGCAAAAACGCCGCTCATGGCGATATCCGGCTGCATACCGCGCACAAATAAATAGCGGACACCGCCAAAATGATCGGCATAGCGATAATTGGGGCGGCGATGCGTTAAATAGCGGTGTAATACCACGCAATACAGCCAATATTGCAAGCCGTAATTGTGTTCGCGCATGGCCTGGATTAAAGCATCTTCGCCGTAATCCGGCAGACTGTTGGTTTTATAATCCATCACGTAAAATTTCCCCTTATATTCGCAAACCAAATCGATAAATCCGGTCAAAAATCCGCTCATTTGCTGATAATTCAGCGGTTGAAAAGCCGGTTCCCGGCGAAGAATTTTATTAACCTCACGGGTATTGAAAGCGGCCATATGCAAATAAAACGGCATTTCCTTCAAGCATTGATTTTCTTGTAAATTCATTAATAAAAATGAGCTGTCCGTTTTGGAAAGCGGTGTGGTTACCGTACGCAGCAGCAGATCATTAATCAGCTCAGGTTGCACCAGTTTTAAGCCGAAACGATGACAGGCAAGATTTCTTGCTTCCGTGATATCGCATTGTTCGGCCAGATCACCGAAATGAATATTCTCCAGCAGTTCATGCGCCACATTACCGGTATGCGCGCCTGCCGGTAATCCGTCTGCGTGATTTACAGCTGGAGCATACAGCTCGCCCGCTTTATCCGCGGGCAACTCAGGCGTATCAGAAATTCCGTGCGACGATAAAGCGGTATAACTGCTCATTTGCCACGTTGTGTAAACGGAACGGCGGCGCTGTTTCGCCGACAGTGCAGTCGGATTAACCGTTTTGCTGTATACATTATTCAGTTCAATCGGATTCTCCAGCAAACGGTAAGAAAAAGCATCTGCATACTCTGTCGCCAGTTGTTGCAGCACAATCTGTTGTTCGCTATTGCTTTTTTCGCCCAAACCTAACAAGCCTGCCAACGCCGATTCATTCGATTTTTCCTGGGTGCGAACATTGGCCCACGCCAGATAACAACGGTATTTTGCCCGCGTCAAAGCTACATAAGCCAGCCGAACGTCTTCCGCCCGCTCTTCAAAGCGCGCTTGTTTCTGATGTAGCTCAAGTCGATCCGAGCCTAAATCCACGATTGATCGATTGTTCCGCCCATTAATGGGATCCGGCGCATGGCACTGCACCAACGGGTTTTTATGGTTGTTATCCCGACCTGACTGCCACAGACAAGGACAAAAAACGATAGGATATTCAAGGCCTTTGGCGCGATGCATTGTGATAATAGTGACTGCGTCGGCGTCACTTTCCAACCGTAACTGCTGATTTTCCGGACTGGTGCTTTTATTGTTAGATTCAGTAATCGCCGTTTTCAGCCAATTAATGGTTTTGTGTATGCCTAAACGATGGTCGATAACGGCTTGCTGAAGCAATTCCAGCACGTGTTGCAAATTGGTTAAGCGCCGTTCGGCCTGGCCGCCGGTTGCAATCACCTTCACAACCGCTTCCTGTTGCAATAAGGACTGCATCATGGTCAGTACGCCTTTTTGCCGCCACAATTGGTAGTAACCCAGAAAGCGGGTTAAAAACGCTTCGATCTCCGTTTCGCTATTCAGCAACCGGTAAAGCGCCTGTCCGTCGAAGCCGAACAAGTTTAACGCCAACGCCTGTCCCAGATAATTCAAATCGCCGGGATGGGCAATGGCTTCCAACAGCGTATAAAGCTGGCTGGCTTCCTGTGAAGAAAACACGGATTCCGTGCTGTTCAATACCGATAACACAGACGCCGACCGCAACGCCTCTTGATATTCTCGCGCCTGTCGATTCCTTCTGACCAGAATAGCGATGTCCTTGGGCAAGACTTTTCGGTTTTCCGGCTGCATGGTGTAAGCGCCGGTCAACAATTCGACTATTTCATTAACGACAGATGTTCTGATGAGTTGCCCAGCCTGACCTGCCTGCCAGTAACCGTTTGCGCCCCCGCTCTCCGGCAACTGCCATAGCATCATGGGACTCAGGTTATTACCGTTATGCGTTAATGCGCCGTCCTGCTCCGTTAATGCCGCTTGCGACGCCAGAAAATTAATCTCCGGCAAGAAAAATGCATTCTCTTTCTGAAACAAGTAGTTAACAGCCGCAACAAGACGGGGATGAGAGCGCCAGTTGCGAACCAGTGTGTAACGGAATTGCGCTTGTCGTTGCGCTTCAAGGTAGGAATAGATATCGGCGCCGCGAAATTTATAGATCGCCTGTTTGGGATCGCCGACCATCATTAAATAATGGCTGTCAGCGGCAAAAAGTTTGGAAAAAATATGCCATTGCTTGTTATCGGTATCCTGAAACTCGTCGATTAAAGCCGCTTGAAAACGCTGCCTGAGTTCATGCATTAATTTTGCAACCTGATCGCCTTTAAGCGCATTGGCTAGGTGAGTTAATACATTGTCGAACGACCACGTATTGCTTTGCTCCAATTGCCGGTCGAGTTCCACCGGCAAGGTTTCCGCCAATTGCCGTCGCAGAATAAGCGGAATCGCCTTTGCGTTGGCCGCCAGCTCATCGAAAGGCTGAGTGTTTATCTTCAATTCGTTTAGATAATCGTTTTTTCGCTGCTCCGACGTTTGCGTTTTCGTGGTTAAAAATTTAATTCCGTTCAAGCCATCGCACAATCCGTTCGCAGTCAGCAACGAAAACACCTCGACACCTGGGTAAAAGTGCGACTGTCCATTGAGCCATCGGTTTATTAATTCATACGTTTCCTGAAATTGATTCTGATAACTATCCTTGAATTTTTTACCGACAAAACCGGATTGCAGTCTACGCTGACACTCTGCAAGCGCGGTTTTAGCGTTACCGGCCGACTGTTGTAGCGCCATTAATGCCGCATCTAAATCGGATAATTCGGGCAATATCAATGCTTCGTCAGAGATTTGCCCAATACTATTCAGTAAGGCGTCTGGCGTAGGGAAATGACTCATTAATACCGCCAATTCCCACGGTTCCCGCTTCTGTACATGCCGCCGCCAGAAATCGTCCACGCAAACCCGTTCGATTGCGTCGATATCCTCGGTCAGTTCGGCGTCGAATAATTGCCCTGAAGCCAGCGCATGTTCGGTTAATACGCGCTGGCAAAATCCGTGAATGGTGAATATGCCGGCCTGATCGATTTCCAGCAGCGCCTGTCTAAGGCGTTGCAAAACAATCGTTCTGGACAATTCAAGCTTATTAATCCAGGCTGTTATCGTCTGGTCGTTGCCCCCGACGTTTGCGCCAGTCAGGATCTTTCTGGTCTCCGCTAGTCGGCTACGAATGCGCGCCTTTAATTCTTCCGTGGCTGCCTTGGTGAAAGTTACCACCAGCACCTTGCTGACAGGTATGTTTAACTCAACCACCAAGCGCAACACCAGCTTGGCGATGGCGTAGGTTTTACCTGTTCCCGCGCTGGCTTCGATCAGGCTGACGCCCGTGCGCAAAGGTGTAACGGCGGGATCGAATGTTTCAATTTTCATGTACGGCCCGCCATACCCGCAATAACAGTTTTTCGCAGACGTCAGTGAAACTATCGCCCACTACATGACTTATATCTGTTTGATAATCACAGTAAAGCTGACGCAATTCCTGTTCGCCTTCATAGTTATTAATAACATTTGTCAGGTAGTCTACCGCTACTTCCTTGGGCGATTTTTTGGCCTTCGTTTTCAGCGCTTGCGTAATGTAGGCAAACGCGACTTCGGTAAAAAAAGCATCAGGCCGCTGCCTGCCCTGCCGATACAAATCTATAAATGCCGGTAGCAGGTCCGGCTGGCAATATTCCTGTTTAAAGCGCAAAGTTTCATCATTGCAGATTAGCATGGTTTCCTGCGGCTCGATTCGATTAATCAGCAAATGATGCAACCAAGCCGTTATAAAATCCTTACCTTTGAGTTTAGCGTAACGGTAAAACAGGCTGCCGTTTTCATAGCGATGATTCAGCGTTCCCCGTAAACGGAAACCATTAATGTTGATGTCAATCGCCAGACCGGCAACTGGTTTGCCCAAATTCACGGCATTAATGGTTTCAGCAAAGGTTTGCAAAGCATCCTGGTTTTGTTCAAACGCCACTGCTCCAGCGTTCCCTGCGGGCCACCAGCCTTGCGCCTGTAGTTTATGCAACGGCATGTCCTTACCCATTAATAATTGCTCCAGCCATTCCTGGTAAAGACCGTACAAACCCAGTTCGCCTGTCGAAAAAGGCTCTCTTTCCTCAGTCTCAGCTGTGATGACGTTGAACCTTAAGCCCAGTTGCTGGCGCATAAAATAACGTTGCGGATGCTGATAAAACCTGAACATATCAGCCACATCGATGACCGTTTCCGTTAATATTTCAATTGCTTGGGTTGCATCTATCGCACCCTGCCACCATACGCTGGCTTCCTGCTTAATGCCTGCCAGATCGTTGGCTGTGTCGCAATCGGTTTGGGAAAAACTGAACAGTTCTCGACTGCTTCCGTCAAAATAACGACTGTTAAACGCTTGCAAAGGATGTTTGATTACCAACCCGGTTAATTGGTAATACTCCTGCAATACATCCAATAATTCGGCAACCACAACCGACGGCGCTATCGGCTCGTTAGTCGCCTGCGACTGACCGGTATAAGTAATGATGAGTTGCTGCCGCGCCGATAACAGTATTTCCAGAAATTGGTAACGGTCGTCGGCGCGACGGGAACGATCGCCCTTGCGGAAATGCTGCGCAATTAAATCGAACGTCGGCTGGCGATCCAGGTTGGGAAATTCGCCTTCATTAATACCCATTAATGCAATGATTTTAAAAGGAATCGACCGCATCGGCAGCATCGAGCAAAAAGTCAATTGGCCACGCAGAAAGCCCTGCCCGGATTTACGTTCGGCAACCATGCCTTCCAGCCACTGGATAAGCACAGCCAGCTCGACCGGCTCCGTATGAATATCCGCAAGCTCGCCGGTTAAATCCATTAATATTTCATTTAACTGCTGCCGTTCGGCCAGAGCATTTAACCTTTCGGCTGAGCCCAGCAACTGCCCGGCAAAATAGGTTAATCGCAAACCCCAGGATTTCAGCGGTTTTGCCGTTTTCAATTCCGCTTTGGCTTGAAACAGCAACTGCAGAAAATCGTGCAATCCGCCCAATGATTCGGCAGAGGAACCTTCAATAGCCGAATACGGCAAAATGCCATCGATAAAGGCATTTTCATGATTGACCGCCAAGCCCATTAATAAGCGGTCGAGCGCAGCCTGCCAGGTGTATTCGTGCAACTCCGGCAGATCATACTCCTGTTTATGCTGTCCGGATTGACCCCAACGGACATTGGTATCTTTCACCCAGTATTCGATCAGTTCCAGATCGGTATCCGACAAACCGAAATTGGGATAAATTTCCGGTCTCTCCAATAAATCCATTACGCTTTGCCATCCCAAGCGGCTTTGGCTTAACGCCAGAAAGCGGATGAAAGCGTCCAACGCCTGATTTTCCTGGCGCTGGCTACGATCGGCGATAGCATGTTGAATGTCGCTAAATACCGCGGAAATAAAAGGCTCGTACAATTGAATATCGGGCGCCATGACGGCAATATCGCGCAACTCGAGCGCCGGATCGTTTTCCAACGCCATTAATAATTGATCGCGGAGGATCTCCACCTCGCGTTTCCTTGAGTGGCAGGCATGGATGCGAAGCGATCCGTCATTCATTAATACCCGACCGACCACGGCATTATTTAATATATCGTTCTGTAGCTGTTGCAGGTTATTTGGGCTTGGTATTGCTTCAAAGCTGGACGGCTCAACGGCGAATGAGGCATAGTCCAGCAGCATCTCCTGAAACTCCCTGCCCTGTTGTCCCAAACTGACCAGCAAAGGATGACCGTTATTATTGTCGTCGTCATCACCCTGATTCCGTTTGCCAGCCAGATCGGCCCAATAATCCTGCGCCGGATTCAGCAAAAACAGATGCACGTCGCAATGTTTCGATACGCTCTGCAAATATTTTAAAAATATCGGCGGCATAGTATTAATACCGAATACGCTGATACGCTCGGGCAATCGTCCGGCCAACGCGCCTTCCTTCAAGTTGTTCAACTTGTCGATTACTTCCAGCCACAAAGCACCGCGATGTTGACGCCCGATCTGATTGATTAATCGCAACCACAGCGCTTGCTGCCAACGTTCAACATCGCTGTAGTAAAGCAAACGCCCCTGCTGCCAGGCCGCAAGCAGATCAGGCCGCATAATCTGATACTGATCAAAGATTTGTGCAAGATGGCGCGCCAATTGATAACGTTTTAAGCTTGGGTTTGTCCCTGCCAAATAATGCGCAAGCGGAGCAAATACTTCTTCTTGCAAATCGCGCAATATCGCTTCCAACCGCCATAGAATTAACTGCCGACCGAAGGCCTCGTCGTCAAGTCGGCTATCCACCTGTTGCGCGATAGTGCTGAAAAAATGGCTAGGAAATAAAAATTCGTAATTAGCCCACACATCAAAACGGCTGGCCAGTTGTTGCGCCAACCAGCGCTCCATACCCTGGCTTTGGATCAGAAACAGCTCCTTACTGAACGGCGATTGCAGCGGCGCATGTTCGATCACGGACACCAAGTGTTCGAGCAGGTTCTCTGTTTTATTGGAGCTGTGTAGAATAAACATGCGCTTTTTGAACTGTATTGATCGGCGAATTATCGCTGCTAGTTAAAAGCGAAAGCAAATCTTACTCATCATTAATGAAAGCGGGCTATTAATAATTAACAGGCAAGGCGCAAAAAGGATAAATTGAGATCATGAGAACGGGCATCATTGGATTAGGCGCAATGGGACTAGGCATGGTTAGACGCGTTGCAGGCGCCGGCTACTTATGCGCCGTCTACAACCGCACAACGAGTAAAGCCATTGAATTAGCTGAAGAATTAAACGTAACGGCTTATACGGATCCAGCCGACCTTGCCGCCGCTGTGGACTTAATCTTAATCTGTGTTTCCGCCGATCGGGACGTTCTTGAAGTGATTAACGCCATTGCAGGCTCCATAAAAACCGGTGCTATCGTAGTCGATATGTCTACCGTCAGCAGCGATACCGCACGTACGGCTGCCGCGATTCTTGCCAAAAAGCAGGCTTTTTTTCTGGATGCGCCAGTTTCCGGCGGCGTTGAAGGCGCTCGCACCGGCGCTTTATCGATGATGATTGGCGGCGATGCGGACGTGCTTGCTCAAGCCAAACCGGTTTTAGACTGCATGGCAACGCGCATTACGCACATGGGCGATGTCGGCGCGGGACAAGCAACCAAAGCGGTCAACCAGATTATTTGCGCGGGTATTAATCAGGCCGTTACCGAAGCCCTGGCATTCGGACAGGCGCAAGGTTTGCCCATGGAAAAGGTCATCGCCGTTATTTCGGCAGGCGCTGCCGGTAACTGGTTTTTGGATAATCGCGGCCTTACCATGATTAACGGCGTTTTTAACCCCGGATTCAAGTTGGCGTTGCATCATAAGGATTTGCTCATCTGCCGGCAAATGGCGGAACGAGCGCACATAAAAATCCCGGTCAGCGATATGACCCTCGCCGATTACGCTGCATTAATGGCCGAAGGCCACGGCAATGAAGATATTTCCGCCTTGTTCAGGCTCAAAAAAGCACCCGATTAATGGTTTTCAGCAGCCGCGGCAACAGTGTTACAATCAAATGCCGGACCAAATTTATTCATTAATACCCTGTCGTCACTTTTTAGTTGAGTCGCTATTATGAAAACATTCAGAAAAACTATAACATCCATCGCCGTTTTAATATTAATCATGAGCATTAACTTGGTTTACAAACCGGTTTTAGCTGAAGAGGCGGAAGGCCAGGAAGCGCCAAAATCGCCAGCACACCTGAATTTATCAGGATTATACCTCGGTTTCTATCCTTGCGACGATTGTAAGGGCATCAGGACAACACTGGCTTTGAACAAGAACGAAACTTATATGTACACCTCTCTTTACGCCGGCAAATCGGAACGTGAATTTGTGGAAAAAGGAAAATATTCTGTGGTGGATAACACTTTGGTGCTGACGCCGCGCAAAGGTTCGACTACCGTGCAAAAATATTTAATTGAAGACGATCTGCTGATTAAGCTGGATGAAGAAGGAAAGCGGATCACAAAAGACGGCGCCGACGGCTATATTTTGCACAGAAAAGACGTTATTAAAGATTCCGGCAATCATTCCGGCCATTAATAAAACAATCGTTTTATTAATCAAAAAAAACGCCGGTTTCAATCGAAACCGGCGTTCTTCATACTTGCTTAATTAACGTTTATTATCTAATAAATCCAGAATAATACGTTATTACCTTCTAACTACTAGAACGCAGTCTTCGGAAGGAATTAATGAGCCGTTTTCTAGCCCATATAACGGGAATACGGCAGCTCGATAGCTAAGCACCGGCTGTCGCTGGCGTTAGAGCGAAGCAGCTTGATCTTCGCTTTGGCTGGATGGTGTCGCGTCAGGCTGCGGCATAATCGAAATCTTCATTTCGCCTTTCTCCTGGACGACATTGAACGCTTGCAACACATTCATACCCAGCAATGGCTGAGATAAATTGGGCATCACCACTACATCAACGTCTTTAATCAGGTAAGGTCCGAAGCTAAGCTCTTTAACCTTTGCTGCGCAACCGTCGCTATTGCCGTTGGCGGTTGTCATGTCAACTGTTTTATCGCAGGCGATGTTGGCGGAAGTCGCCAGTTCCTGCGGTAACGCCACCACGGAGGCGCCGGTATCGACCACAAAAGTCAGCGCTTGTCCGTCCACTTTGCCGCTGGTACTGAAATGTCCGCTGGCGTTTTGGCTGAGTTTTAAGACCGTTGAGGCGCGTTTTTTCGCCTCTTCGTCTTGCGTTTCGTCAACCGGCGCAGGCTTGGGTTTATCTTTATGCTCCCAACTGGTAAGGGTTTCGGCATCTTCGCGGCAGGCCGAGTTCTGGTAAACCAAAATCCCTTCCCGGTTTTTGCATTTGTAGATTACGCCCGCAACGCTCCTGTTATTAATGGCTGACAGTACCGCGAAAACAAACATTCCCAACAGAAAAAAACCAATGCTTCGCATACCGCACCTCGCCGCAGATTGTGATGAAACATTAATAGCGCGGCATTAATTGCTAAGCCGCATCATAAACCGGACAACATTAGGTTGAATTTTAGCTTACTTTAGAAATCAATCATGATCTTCCTGCTTTCACACCAAATGCAATAAATCCTGGTGCTTCCGCTTCCTGATCGACGCAATACAAAAGAACGAGATAAACGCCGCCAGCATGATGTAATAAGAAATCGGCGCGTTGGAACCGGACAGCGTAATCATTTTCGTTACCAGGATCGGCGCGGTGCCGCCGAAAATAGCCGCCGCCAGATTACACGCCAGCGCCATGCCGGTGTAGCGGGTTTTAGTGGGAAATAATTCGACCACCAGCGTGGGAATGGGGGCGATATACGCGCCTAACAGCGCGGAAAAAAACAATTGGGAAATCAGCACAAAACTGAATGATTTCAGCTCCAGCAAGTAGATATAAGGAATGGCGAAAGCGACATACAGGATTAATAGCACTTTCAACACAACTTCACGGTCTTTTTTATCGCTGAGCCAGGCGGCAATAGGCGCTGTCAGCATCATTATTAATAAACTTAAAGCAAAAATCAGCAGCGAATCGGACGTGGAAAAATTTAAAAATTTAACCATGAAGCTGGGCATAAACACCGTTTGAATATAAAACGGAATGGTGACGGCTAAATAACAGCCGATGCCGAGGAAAATTTCCCCGTAATTCTGCCGTAACGCTTCTTTAACCGGTGCTTCGGAAGTGTCGCCGGCGGCCTTGGCTTCGGTAAAAACCGGGCTTTCATCCAGTTTAATACGGATATACAAACCGATAATACCAATAAAAAAGCCGAAAATAAAAGGTATGCGCCAGCCCCACTCGTCAAAATCGGCCTGCGGCATGACTTGGGCTAAAGCGGCGGCGAACATCGCGCCAAACAACAAACCCACCAGCATACTGAGCATGGACAGGCTGCCCATCCGGTTTTTATTTCTTGTGGTCGCGTGTTCCACCAAATAAACAATCGATCCGCCGAATTCCCCGCCTACGGCAACGCCTTGCACCAAACGGATGACTGTCAACAGGATGGGCGCCCAAATGCCGATTTCCAGGTAAGTCGGCAGCAATCCGATACAAGCAGTCGGAAACGCCATTAATAAAATCGACAACGCTAGAGCATTTTTACGCCCGTAGCGGTCACCGAAATAACCGAAAAACATCGCGCCCAGCGGCCGCATTAAAAAACCGGCGGCAAAAATACCGAAGGTTGCGATTAAGGCGACAGCATCGTCCCCTGCCGGAAAGAAATGCTTGCTGATCAATGCGGTAAACGTTCCGTATAATGCATAGTCGTACCACTCCAGGCCATTACCTACCATTGTGGATGCAATCACGCGCCTAACTTGCGACATAATTTCAGTATTCCCTAACCAGTTGTTGCTTAACTATTACGCTGGCAGTATACCTATTAATAATTTGCATTGCGCTCACGTTGATTAATAGGCTTACAGTTGTACAGTCAGGCTTCTGAAGCCTGTCGCGCCCATCATCTTGCCGTCGTCGCTCAACAACTGCACGGTGTCTTCGTCATCCGGATAAAAAATGGCGGCTTCAATATTTAACCCAGCTAAATCAAGGCCTTTTACCTCATCAAGCTTTCCCGATTTCATCGACCATTGATACAACTTGCTTTCTTCCAGCTTATGGTTTTCATCGGGAATATTGGCATGATAAGGCCCGGCGACAATCAGATATTTATTCTTCGTTCGCCGGGTGATTTCCGGGATGCCGAAGCCGTCTAAATCCAATTCGATGGGATCTGCAAACTCAGCCTTAACGCCATGAATGACGGCGAACGGATTTTTTAAGATAACGATGATAGCTTTGCCTTTTTTCAGCCTGTCTTTTTTTACGTCACCGCCATGCAAAGGATTGCGGAAACCGATCACTAATTCATTATCCGCAGTAGACGCCAGACCTTCAATACTTAAACCGCCAATGGCTTTGGCCTGTAATTTTGCAGCTTTGCCGAAATGATACCTATCGAATCTCGAATCATCACGCAGATCATTAATTAACGACGTGTAAATGTCGCCGACGGCAGTAACGGCTACATTATTTTTTGCATTCGTTTTGATGTTGACGGCGAATAAACGATGCCGGGCAGGCCGGAATTCGGCATTCTTGCTGGTGGAGTGCGATCCGATCCAGAACACTGTTCCGGCAGTTTCCGCCGCGCTTTCAAGATCGATCTCCAGATCTTCGCCCTCCTCGATAATGCCTTTAAATATTTCGCTTAAACTAACCGTTTGCAGCGGTTTTTCCGGCTTGTTGCGGTCATAGATGCGCAATCGATTATCTTCGTCATCCCCCACGATAAATAAATCATTCGTCAATGCAACCGCGCCCGACGGATTGGAAATGGCCTTATACAATTGTTCCGTTTTACTTTCGATTTTCATAAGCCTAATCTCCGTCATTTCTGTTAATACAACGTTTTTGGTAAATACCCATGATTAATAGTAATACAAGGCTGCTCCACAGCAAGCCGGGGACGAGATAAAACCAGCGTTGATAAAACGTCGAGCCGGGTTCTGTCGTATACGGCACTTCGTACAATCCGTACCAGGGCTGCATCATCGGCGATTGTTCCAGCACTTGCCCTGACGCCAAAGAAACCGTGGAAATACCGGTATTGGTGGCGCGCAGAACCGGTCTGCGAAACTCCACGCCGCGCGCCAGCGTCATGTACATATGCTGATAAGGCTCCTGCCAGGTGCCGTACCAGGAATCGTTCGTCGCATTAACTATGAATTGCGCCCCTAAGTTGGCCAAATCCCGCGAAAATTTGGGAAACAGGCTTTCATAGCAGATCTGCGGACCCATCTTAAAGCCGTTCCACTCGAACAGGGGGGTCGGTCCCGGCCCTTTGGCGTATTGGCCGATGGGCGGCAAGATTTTCTTGATGATAGGAAAGGTATCGGAAAAAGGAATGTATTCGCCAAACGCCAGCAAAATAGATTTACTGTAATGAGGCTCCGCCAACTTGCCTTGGTTATCTAGTAAAAACAGAGAGTTAGTAATCAAGCGGGATTCCATGTCCACGCCAAAGGCCCCGGTTATTAATGCCCTGTCCCGCTCATGCAGATAAAAAGACAACAACATTGCATTTTCTTTCTCCTTGAACTCCTCACCCAGCAAAGCAGGGAAAGCGGTTTCCGGCCACATGATAAAATCGATTTTTTTACCTTTGTGTTCGGCCAGCGCTTTATCGGTTAATGCCGTGATGCGGCGGATGATCTCATGGGAATAACCTTCACCCAATTCAGCAGCCATTTTTTCCGAATTGGCGATACTGGCCTGAATAATTAAGGCATTCAAGCTGGCGTCCGGCTTGGGCAAGCGCGCTTGTAACCCCAGTCCTCCCAAATTCAAGGCCGTAAAAGCGATTAATACCGAGCCGAAAATCAACTTACCTTTGCGTTCTTTTCGCCATTGCCAGGCGCGATAGAGTGGAAGATTACACAATAAGGTTAATGCGCTCAAGCCGCTAAAACCGATGACTTCCGCCCAATGGTACACTGGAATATTTGCGCCATACCACGGATAACCGAAATTCCAGTCGAACACCGTGACCGAATTCGCTTCGCACATGATTGTTATTAATGCCATTAGCCACAGCGATAACGGCTCCTGCCATGCAAATTTTTGCCGTCCCAAAAACCACAGCACACCGGCTACGGCAACAAACAGATGCCCGATCAGCGCATACACAATCATGCCGATGACAGAAAAAAACCAGTTTAGATGGCCGAACTCGTGAATGGTGTAGGTGACCCAGTTAAAGCCGATCATGGTGAACACAAAAGCAGTCAACACCCCGCCCCAAAACACCGGTTTTAATTGCGTTTGCCTTTGCCAAAACAGCCAGATCGGCACAAAACCGAACAGAGACGCCCAGGGCGGAAAAGGAATGTAACTGGTGCCGATAAAAAAGCCGGACAGCACCGGCAACAGCCAGTCCGTTTTGCCTGCTGAGGTATTAATCATTTGGGAATTTGAAGTATTAATGAAAGATCCGGCAATGACAAAAGCGCAAATTCTATCATTACAAGAAATATAAGGCAGGTTTTGTTCGTCGAATATTAATTAACAGAGTTAACCGATGATTGCTCCGGACTTGTGAAACTTAAAATTTTCGTTCGTCTTGAGCCTGTCGAAGGCGGTCTGTGCTTCGACAAGGCTCTACTGAGCAACGTCGAAAAACTCAGCACGAACGGTTCAACCATGTAAAGGCCGAATCAATAAGGACGAGCAGTTACTGCGCTGTCGGTGGCTTAGTTGTTTCACGACTCAGAATGAATTAAACCCCACACCCCAAGCACCAGCAAAAAACCGCTCGGCCAATGGCTCCCGGGTACGTTCAGATAGTTCCGCAGTTTTAAAATCATCGTCAAGATTATCGGCTTCGGCCTGATAACCCACCGCCATCATAGCTATAGGTTGGCAATCTTCGGGTAGATTAAAGGCCGTCCTCGCCTTTTCGGCATCAAAGCCGCCCATTTGGTGTACGATTAATCCCGACGCCGTTGCCTGCAAAGCCAGGCTGGTGCTGGCGGCGCCGGTATCGTAGGTCGCCCATCTATTCGGCTGGCCGTTATGATTAAAGTTTTTCATAACAACAGCGCATAGTAATACCCCTGCGTTTTTCGCCCATCGTTGATTTTTTTCCGCCAATACAGACAGGGCGCGTTGCCAGGCCGCTTCGTCCGTTGCCCGGTTGCAAACGATAAAACGCCAGGGCTGATCGTTAAAACAAGACGCTGCCCAACGCGCGGCTTCCAGTAATGACAATAAATCCTCGCGGCTTACAGGTTTCGCTGGGTCGAATGCGCGCGGACTCCAGCGTTTGTTAATGATTTCATTAATGGGAACAGAAGTTATTGCCTGTTTTTGCTGCATTTTATTTCCTTTACTTTATTGGTTATTGTCATTAACAGGCTGTTGAAGCGTTAAAGTACCGTCACGATAATCACGAAAAGCCTGTTCTATCTCTTCCACCGTATTCATAACAAAAGGGCCGGCCTGAACTACAGGCTCATTAAGCGGCAAGGCCGCCAAAACCAGAAAACTGGCAGCTAATTCTTTGGTTTCAAAAAATAAATTATCGCCATTAACTAATTGTCCCAACTGGCCTGCTTGAATGACATCATCTTCTGTACCCACCGTAATTTCTCCTTTATAAACATAGACTAATGCAGTGTGTTGCGACGATGAGGGTATACGCAGGTGCTGGGCGCCGTGAAAATGGACATCCATGAAAATAGGTTGCGTTGCTATGCCTTGGACTGCGCCCGAAATGACGCCTGTGCCATCGTGATATTGTCCGGCGATAAGTTTAAGATAACTGCCGCCGCCCAAATCCACCACAGGAATATTATAAGCGGCAATGTCTTTGTAATGCGGCGGCTTCATTTTTTCTTTGGCGGGCAAATTAAGCCATAACTGAAAACCGTGCAGCAAACCGTCTTCCTGTTCCGGCATTTCCGAATGAAGAATACCGTGCGCCGCCGTCATCCATTGCACATCGCCCTTACGTAAGTGACCTTCGTTACCCAGATGATCGCGGTGCAACATAGCGCCTTCCAGCATGTAAGTCACCGTCTCGAAGCCACGGTGCGGGTGTTCGGGAAAGCCTTTAATGTAATCCATCGGCTCATCCGAACCGAATTCGTCAAACAGAATAAACGGATCGAAAGGCAGTTTATCTTGCGGATTAATGATGCGTTTCAGCTTAACCCCAGCGCCATCGGAGGTATTTTGCCCGTTAATTAATCGTGCGAGTTCTCTATTTTTCATAATTCTGACTATGTAATCGATTGGATTTAAACAAAAAATGGTCGACGGAATAACTCCCGCAGCCCAACACGGCTAACACTAAGGTTGCAGAAAATAAAGCTAGGGCGTATTCGATGCCGTGCGATGCCATGAAAAAACCCTTCCCCCAATGCACCCAAAACAAGGCGACCAACATCGTGACAGCTGCGGCCAAAGCCGCAAAACGCGTCTTAATAACAAAAAGTTAGCTAAAAAGCATAAACAAACCCTTTATAAGCAGTGAAAATGGTTTACTATGATGAATCTTTTATTAACTCGCTACAGATTCAATCACACCCATTTGGGCCATCTATAACTAAAGGAGGAATCATGGCACAACATTTCAACTTATTAATAGTTGGTGGTGGCGCCGCCGGGGTATCCGTCGCTAATAACATGCGGCGGCAGAACTCGTCGATTAGCATCGGTTTGATAGAGCCGTCGGAAAAACATTATTACCAGCCGGGATTTACGATTATCGGCGGCGGCGCTTACACCCTTAAACAAGTCACGAAGGACGAAAAGGATTTGATTAATCCCAGCGTAACCTGGATTAAAGACTACGCCGATTCGTTTTCGCCCGACAAAAATAGCGTTACCCTGCGCTCCAAAGAAGACATAACTTACGATTATCTGGTCGTCTGCCCTGGCCTGCAACTGGATTGGGACAAAATTAAAGGACTGAAAGAAACGCTGGGCAAAAACAATGTGTGCAGCAATTATTCGGTCGATCATGTCGAATATACGTGGACGACACTTCAGGCCATGCAAGGCGGCAACGCCATTTTCACGCAACCGCCCATGCCGATCAAATGCGCGGGCGCACCGCAGAAAATCATGTATTTGGCGGCCGACCGCTTCCGTAAAAAAGGTATTCTGGATAAATTCAACATTGAGTTCTGCACTGCTACGCCCGGCCTCTTCGGTGTGCCATTCTTTGCGAAAGCATTAATGAAAGTCGTTGCCGGCTACGGCATAAAAACCAATTTCCAGACCAACCTGATCGCCATCGACGGCGATAAAAAAGCCGCTACGTTTGAAGTGACGGAAGGCGACAAAAAATCCGAAGTCACTAAAAATTTCGACATGATTCACGTCACGCCGCCGCAAAGCGCGCCGGATTTCATTAAAAAAAGTCCATTGGCGAATGTCGGCGGCTGGCTGGATGTGCACCCTAAAACGTTACAGCATAACAAATACACCAACATCTTCGGCTTAGGCGATGCAGCAGGCACCACCAACGCCAAAACCGCCGCAGCCGTGCGCAAACAAGTGCCAGTCGTTGTTGACAATATCCTGGCATTAATGGCCAGCAAAGCATTAGCCGAAGGTTACGACGGCTACGGCTCCTGCCCATTAACAACCTCAGTCGGCACGGTCATTCTAGCGGAATTTTCTTACGATGGGAAAGTTACGCCGTCATTCCCCTTCATCGACCCCAGAGAAAACCGCTGGCTGTGGTGGTGGGGCAAAACCACCGGCTTTCCGTTTTTATACTGGCACATCATGATAAAAGGCTTGCGCATTGATATTCCGCATCTGGAAAGTTATGCCAAAAAATTTATGACTGACAATTAACGTTATTAATGAACGAGTAATGTTGTATCGCTTACCTGTTGCGCCGCCGAAGGAGTACATGGAAGCGAGCGAAGCCGAGCGATGTACGACGACCCCTGCGTAGCCGTAGAGGCCGGGCGTTTTGACGGAGTTGGAGCGCAAGCGTAGTGCGTAGTCAAAATGCAAGGCCATACGACACGGCGTCAAGTCATTCGCGCAAGGTCAAAATACGAAGCAAGGCGGAAGCCGATGTTTTGTGTTTTGGGCTGTAGCGGGACGAACGCAGGCCGCCGAAGGCAAACTCGCCACGTCATTTTTCGCTGCTGAAATCGGATTGGACCCCATTTCAGCTTTCGCGAAAAATAGTGGCGCTGGGATTGATTTTCAATTGATATAGACGGCGGCGCACCAAACCGATACCGACTTCCGGAGAAGACATGCCCAAACAAACTGTAGCTCTACTATCCTTAATTATCCTGCTCAACGTAATATCGGCAACAAACGCACACGCCAATACTTTCAAAAACTTATCGATTAATGGAATAACCGGTCTCGACCTTAGCAGCGGGGAGAAATGGCTTAATGCCCTGCAAATAAAACGCGGCGAACCTTATGATGAAAAAAAGGACCCGGCCTTGCGTAAAGGCACAGAAAACGAAGAAATGCCTCAGGGCAGTTTTTTTGCCATCCCTGCCTTCATCATCGGCATCGGACTAGTGTTTCTATTTCTTAACCGCGATAAGGAATAAGTTCGATAACGTCACATTATCTTGCTCTTTTGCCTCTTGAAAACCAGCCAAGCATCCCAATATTGGTTAATAACGACAGTCGTTACCTGTATTTAACATTTGTTTGGATGTCCCCATCCGAGGAGGCCTTATGGCAATTACACGTTACGAACCATTTACTGTATTAAACCAATTGCAACGGGAACTGAACCGCTTCCGCGAAGGCGACGAAGGCAGCAGCCGCATTGCCACCGCCGAATGGGCGCCCGCCGTAGACATTAAGGAGGAAGACAGCCGCTTTGTGATTCATGCGGATATTCCCGGCGTCAATCCGGAAGACATCGACGTCGATATGGAAAACGGCGTATTAACGATTAAAGGCGAAAAACAATCGGAAGCGAAGACCGAAAAAGACAACTATAAACGCGTTGAACGCATTTACGGATCTTTTTACCGTCGTTTTAGCTTACCGGAAACAGCCGACAACGACGCCATCAGCGCCAAAGCCAAGAATGGCGTACTGGAAATCGTCATTCCCAAACGGGAAGCAGTAAAGCCCAAGAAAATCAGCGTGGTAACTGATTAATCAAGCGTTACGTAAACCAACAACCGGTTGATGCAGTTGCAACAAACTGCGCCAGCCGCCAAAACACGGCATCTTCGGATGCCGTTTTCTTTTATGCTATAGTTAAAAAAGCTAGTATTCCGCTTGCGGAATTAATTTTATTCACGATATTGCCGGTTCGATACCAGTCTCCGGCGTGTGACAATTTACGAAGCATCATCGCCGATAAAATCAATTATCAAGGCTCACTATGCTGACGATCAGCGAAATCCAATCAGGCATCTGTAACTTGCCTGCAACCTTACAAGAACCGGTTAAAGCCGAATTAGAACGATGGCTTGAAAGCATTAATAACCAAAGCAATAACTTAAAACTTACCGGCAAAATCATTAATTCCATCGCAAAAGTCTGGTGTTGTAGCGAGTTTGTTGCCGAAAGCTGTCAAAAATATCCTCAATTATTCATAGACTTGCTGGAATCCGGCGACCTGAAAAACCGCTATCTGGACGATACTTATCAAAACAAGCTGGCGGCTTTAACTATTGCCGATGAAAGCGGATTAATGCGCCAATTGCGGCACTTCCGTCGCCGGGAGATGCTGCGGATTGCCTGGCGCGATTTAGCGGGATGGGCGGAACTGGACGAAACATTAATGGATTTATCGCTGCTGGCCGATGGATGCATTCAATTCGCTCTGGATTTTTTGTATCGACAAGCTTGCGAACTGCGCGGTACGCCCTTGCTTTCAGACGGCAGCCCGCAGCAAATTGTCGTCCTTGGGATGGGCAAACTCGGCGCATACGAATTGAATTACTCATCCGACATCGATCTGATTTTTGCCTATCCTGAAGAAGGCACCCTGCCCGATCGAAAAGAAACCAGCTATGGCGAATTCTTTATCCGCCTGTGCCAGAAACTGGTCAAGGTTCTGGATGAAATAACCGTTGACGGCTTTGTGTTCCGGGCTGACATCAGGCTACGCCCTTTCGGCGACAGCGGGCCGGTCATCATGACCTTTGACGGCATGGAAAATTATTATCTGACCCAGGCGCGGGAATGGGAACGCTACGCCATGATCAAAGCGCGGCAGGTGGCGGGCGACTTCAAACAGGGCGCCTTATTAATGGCAATGTTGAAACCGTTTGTCTACCGACGTTACCTGGATTACGGCGCGTTTGAAGAACTGCGCTCCCTGAAATTGCAGATCATCCAGGAACTGAAACGCAAGGACCGGCTGGACAACATCAAGCTGGGGCTGGGCGGCATCCGTGAAATCGAATTCATCGGCCAGGCGTTTCAATTAATCCGCGGCGGCCAGATTAAAGCCCTGCAAATTCGCGGCATTCTGGAAGTCTTGCGTCTTTTGGGCGACATGAACTTGCTTACGCCGGACGATGCGGCGCAGCTTAGCCAGTCTTATCGGTTTTTACGGCGGGTGGAAAACCATATTCAGCAGTATCAAGACCGGCAAACGCACGACCTGCCAAAATCGGAACACGCACAATTAATCCTCGCCTATTCCTTAGGTTATAAGGATTGGCCGCATTTCAAAGCCGAACTGGATTCCGTCAGACATGCCGTCCACGCCGTCTTTGACCAGGTTTTTTCTCTTTCTAAACAGGAAGTTAATAACAAGCTGAGCCAATCGATCTGGGTCGGTGCTGCGGACGATCAAGAATTAATCGCCAATTTAACATCCTTTGGCTTTCAGCAAGGCGAAAACACCTTAAAAGCCATCAAGGATTACAAACAATCCGGCGCGCTCAGGCGCATGACCGCCAAAGGCGCTGGTGTAATCGACCGGTTAATGCCGCAACTGATCGAATCGGCTCAAGAAGTGGATAACCCGGACGAAACGGTTACCCGATTAATCAAACTGTTTGAAAAAGTGGCCGGTCGGAATATTTACCTGTCGTTACTGGCGGAAAACCCGGGCGCACTCAATCAATTAATCCGCTTATCTTCCGCCAGTTCTTGGCTTTGCGATTATTTATCCGAATACCCCATCCTGTTCGATCAACTGCTGGATACCAGAACGTTATACGAACCACTGAAAAGAGAAACGCTCAGCCTGCAACTCAACGAATTGTTGGCACCAATCGACAACCAAGACATTGAATCGATAATGATTGCGCTGCGGCAGTTTAAACATATTAATGTGCTCCGCGTTGCTGCCGCCGACATCATGAATGTCATCCCGTTAATGGTCGTGAGCGACTATCTGACCTATCTGGCGGAAAGCATTGTTGACCAGACCATCAAGCGCACTTGGTTAATGCTGTGCGAAAAACACGGGTTACCGCCTGATACCAGCGACGACCGCATTAACTTCGCCATCATTGGTTTCGGCAAACTGGGCGGAATCGAACTGGGTTACGGCTCCGATCTCGATCTGGTTTTTCTCTACGATTGCGCGGACGGCAACGCCATGACGATTAATACAGAAAAACCGTTCGGGCTGAGTCCATCTAAGTCCGAACACGAACAAGCAGACCCTTCGACAGGCTCAGGGCGAACGGAGCTTACAGATCACAAAAATGCTGGCATCAAGCCAATGTCCTGCGCGCAATTTTACGGTCGCCTGGGACTAAAAATCCGTCATATTCTGGACACCAAGCTGTTGTCCGGAGTGCTCTACGAAGCCGATCTCAGACTACGCCCCAACGGCGATTCCGGTCTCCTGGTCGCCCACATTAATCGATACGAGGATTATCTTCGTAATGAAGCCTGGACGTGGGAACACCAAGCATTGGTACGCGGCCGCTTTATCGCCGGGGATAAGCGGCTTAAAAACCAATTTGAAGGCATCCGCCAGCGCATATTAATGTTGCCCAGAGATGAGGGGAAACTTAAAGTCGAAGTGCGCGACATGCGCGAAAAAATGCGCGATGCGCTCGACACCACAACAGCCAGCCAATTCGACTTGAAACAGAGCAAAGGCGGCATTGCTGATATCGAGTTTCTCGTGCAATTCCTAATTCTGTCGAATGCGGAGAAATTTGGCGAGCTAACTGAATTCACCGACAATGTCCGGCAACTCGAAGGCCTAGCGCGACATGGCATCCTCAGCCAAGCCGATGCCCTTACCCTGAAAACCGCCTTCTGCACCTACCGCGACATCGGCCACAAACAAGTCCTGCAAGGCGATAAGGCGGTGATTGACGAAAGCGAAGTGCATAACTTGTGGGAGCAGGTGCAAGGAGTTTGGATAAGGGTAATGGCATGATTTTATAAATAAGAAATCGTAAACACCGTAGGTCAGGTTGAGCTTGCTCTGCCTGACAATAATAAAAACACTTTGTCACATAACCGCTTCGCGGCAATGTGACCTACTTGGCTTTGGACATTACCTCATAATGATTGCGATTTTTCAACACGCTGGCGATTGATAAAATCTGCGTTTTCGCGGGCAATTGAACCGGGAGAGCGGCTTTCGATGCAAAGGCATGTGAAAGCGGAACGCGAAATCTGGCAACGTCGTTTTTGGGAGCATGCCATCCGCGACCAATCCGATTTTGATCGGCATCTTGACTATATCCACTACAATCCAGTCAAGCATGGTCTTGTTGAAAAAGCTTCGGATTGGCCGCATTCGAGCTTTCACCGATTTATCCGCTCGGGTTATTATCCTGCTAATTGGGCTGCACAGCTTGAACTAAACGGTTTAGATTGGGATTAATGGCTTTTCATGTAAGGCGGGTCTTTACCCGCCCTACAAACTCGTGATTTTGCATGGCTAATCTGCCCTACACACCTTATAATTGCTGTTTAAACGCAATACCGAACAACTTTTTGAAAAAATAGCAAAACTTAAGGTGACACAATGGCAACAATGGACGATAAGGACGGCCTGATCTGGCTGGATGGGCAATGGGTTGACTGGCGGGACGCCAAAGTCCACGTCTTGACGCACACTCTGCACTATGGTTGCGGCGTGTTTGAAGGCTTGCGCGCCTATCATACCGACAAAGGTCCGGCGATTTTTAAGATGCGCGAACATACCGACCGGCTGTTCCGTTCCGCCCACATCATGAACATGCCGATGCCGTTCAGTAAGGACGAAATCGACCAGGCGCAACTCGATGCGATCAGCAAAAATAATCTGGACAGCGCCTACATCCGCACCATGTGTTTTTACGGCTCCGAAGGCATGGGCCTGCGCGCCGATAACCTGAAAGTGCACGTCATGGTTGCCGCCTGGACCTGGGGCGCGTACCTGGGCGCGGAAAATATGGAAAGGGGCATCCGTATCCGCACGTCGTCGTATACCCGGAACCATGTTAACAGCACCATGTGCAAAGCCAAGGCCAACGGCAATTACATCAATTCCATCCTGGCCTTGCAGGAAGCCTTATCTACAGGCTATGACGAAGCCTTGTTGCTCGACCATGAGGGTTTTTGCGCCGAAGGCAGCGGCGAAAACCTGTTCATCGTCCGCAATGGCAAGCTGTACACGCCCGAAACGACTTCGGCGCTCGAAGGCATTACCCGCGACACCCTGATGACCATCGCCGAAGAACAAGGCATGCCGGTCACTATAAAACGGTTGACCCGCGATGAAGTCTATGTTGCTGACGAAGCCTTCTTCACCGGCTCGGCGGCGGAAGTCACGCCAATCCGCGAGTACGACAACCGCCAAATCGGAAATGGCGGACGCGGGCCGATCACGGAAAAATTGCAATCCATGTATTTCGATTACGTCAAAGGCAAACGTGCTGATCATGCCGAGTGGTTGACTTACGTTAAATAAAATTTTGCAACAGATTCGGTCTTGATAATTTTTAAGTATCTGTTTGTTTTGCCTTCGTTAAAAGCCGTTCAAACTTCGATCCTTCGACATGCTCAGGATTCAGCACGAGCGGTTCAAACATTACAAGACCGAAACGATAACCCTACGAAAATACTGATCGTCGGCCCGTCCTGGGTCGGTGACATGGTGATGACGCAAAGCCTGTTTATTACCCTGAAAGCCAGCAACCCTGCCTGTCAATTGCATGTGCTGGCGCCGGCTTGGTCCATTCCCTTGCTGGAAAGAATGCCGGAAGTCGCACTTGGCATTATTAATCCCATTAATCATGGCGAATTTAACTTAGCTACCCGGTTTAAACTGGGGCAGCAATTGCGCTCGGAAAAATACGATCAGGCAATCGTTTTGCCTAACTCTTGGAAATCGGCATTAATCCCTTACTTTGCCAAAATACCCATAAGAACCGGTTACTTAGGCGAATGCCGATGGGGTCTGCTCAATGACGCCAGACGCCTCGACAAGCAGACGTTAACCATGACCGTGGAACGCTTTGTCGCCTTGGGATTACCAGCTTCCGCCGCGCAGCCGCCGCCATTCCAATCGCCCAAATTGGTTATCACCCCGACTAGCCAGAAGGCAGTCCAGCAAAAATTCGGCTTAGCCATTAATGGCAAGGTGCTGGCTTTATGTCCTGGCGCGGAATACGGCCCGTCCAAACGATGGCCGCCAGATCATTTCGCCAATGTCGCGCTTAAGAGAATCCGGCAAGGCTGGCAGGTTTGGCTCATGGGTTCTGAGAAGGACACAGATGCCGCCGATGCTATTAATGCATTAACTGACAATCAATGCCGCGATTTCATAGGCCAAACGTCATTAACCGAAGCTATCGACATTCTTTCTCTGGCGGATACGGTTATCGCTAACGATTCAGGATTAATGCACCTTGCCGCTGCTTTGGGTAAGAAAGTCATCGCCATTTACGGCTCAACACCGCCTGAGTTTGCACCACCGCTCAGCCCAACAGCCCATTCGGTGTCGCTCAGCCTGCCATGTGCGCCGTGCCGGAAACGGGTATGTCCTTTGTATCCCGTCGATCACCCCGATCACACCCGCTGTTTAACCGGCATTACGCCTGAACAGGTTAATGAATTAATCGAAAATTAGGCCAATTATGCGTATCGCAATCGTTAAACTGTCGGCGCTCGGCGACATCGTACATGCGATGGTAGCCCTGCAATTTATTAAAGCGAATCACCCCGGCATTGAAATCGATTGGATCGTGGAAGAACGGTTTTCCGGCGTTTTAGTCGATAATCCAGACATTTCGCAGATTTTAACGGTTGATTTAAAAACATTAAAAACGAAAAAAAGGGGTATCATTACTGAAATCAGCAAAGTCCGCAGCTACACCAAACGCCAATACGATTTAGTGATAGATGCTCAGGGCTTATTAAAATCAGCCATTACCGCCCGTCTGCTTGGCAATCAGGTTGCCGGTTTTGACAAACACTCCATCAGGGAAAAAGCCGCCGCCTGGCTGTATAGCCAGACCGTATCATGTCCATACCATGAAAATACTATCGGCCGAAACGCCGCCGTGCTGTCTCACCCGCTGGGTTTTACCATATCCCCTGAAGAAATTCTGGCAAAAAAGCCTTTTTTATATGCCGATTTCCAGGCCATTAATCTCGATGCGTATTTTCAACGTAAGCGGCCGACCATCGTGTTCGTCATCGGCTCAACCTGGCCTAGCCGTAATTACCCGCCAGAAAAATTCGTTAATATTGCCAAGGCGCTGCAAGAAAATTGCCTGGTAATATGGGGTAATGCCCAGGAAAAGAGCAAAGCGGAATGGATGTCGACACAAAGTGCTAATATTAAAGTGATGCCGCCATTGAACTTGAATGCACTAAAAGCGGTCATTGCGAAGTCGAATTTAGTGATCGGTAACGATACCGGGCCGACCCATTTTGCCTGGGCGTTAAACAGGCCGTCTATCACTATTTTCGGCCCGACGCCGGTTAACCGGGTTTACCAGACAGCAATTAATAAAACCGTCAAATCAAAGAGCATCGTTAATCCTTATAAACTCAATAAAAATGACGACTCCATTAAAGATATTGACGAACGCCTCATCATCGATCAGGCGCGAATGTTGTTAACAACGCCTGATTTAGAAACATATTAACGAGATGAACGAACTACAAGATCCGTACCAAGCCTTACTCGATATTCTGAAGCGAAAAGAAAAAATTTCGGCTGGGGAATTGAAAAAAGTCGAGCGTGTAAAAAAAACGTCGGTGGCGGAAAACCTGCCGCAACTGCTGGTTAAACTGGGTCTTTGTTCGGAGCTGGATGTTGCGGACGCTTTTGTTGAAGCGGGCCAATACGAAAAAGTAAAAGCATCCGAGTACCCGCTTGAAATGCAACTGCCGGAAAGCGTCTCCCAACGCTTTCTCAAGCAATACCATGTTATCGGCCTGACGCACGATGACAGTTCATTCACTGTCGCCATGATGGATCCGGAAGACCAGTTTGTGATTGATTCTTTAGAGCTGGTCACCGGTAAAAAAATCAATGTCAAAGTCGGGCTAATGTCGGAAATCGATAACGCCCTGGAAGTACAGTACGGCGAAGGCCGCTCGCAAATGGAAAAAACCATTGAAGACCTCAATTTTGACGACATCGGCGAAGAAGATCTTGAGCACTTGAAAGACCTCGCCAGCGAAGCGCCCGTCATTAAAATGGTTAATTTAATCATGCAACGGGCGATAGAAAACCGTGCTTCGGACATCCACATCGAACCTTTCGAGCAAACCCTGAAGGTCAGATTGCGCATTGACGGCGTCCTGAAAGAAATCGACGCGCCTTCCGTAAAATCGACGGCTGCGGTTATTTCGCGTATTAAAATCATGGCGAAACTCAACATTGCCGAACGCCGACTGCCGCAAGACGGTCGCATTAAAGTACAGATGCTGGGCAAAGAGCTGGATTTGCGGGTTTCCACCATACCGACCATGTACGGCGAAAGCGTGGTCATCCGTCTGCTCGACAAAGAAACCACTGTCTTCGACTTCAAATCGCTGGGTTTTGAAGGGCGCCATCTGACGCAATTCTTGGAAGTACTGGCCCTACCGCACGGCATAATCCTGATTACCGGCCCAACCGGTAGCGGCAAATCGACCACCATGTACGCCGCCTTAAAAGTGCTTAACACTTCTGAACGGAAAATTATCACGGTGGAAGACCCGGTCGAATATCAAATGGAAGGCGTTAACCAGATTCAGGCTAAACCGCAAATCGGCCTGACGTTTGCCTCCGCCCTGCGTTCCATCGTGCGGCAAGACCCGGATGTCATCATGATCGGCGAGATGCGCGATCTGGAAACCGCGCGTATCGCCGTGCAATCGGCATTAACCGGGCACTTGGTGTTATCTACTTTGCACACCAACGACGCCGCCGGCGGCGTTACCCGGCTTTTGGACATGGGACTTGAAGAATACTTGCTGACGTCTACCGTCAACGGCATTCTGGCGCAAAGGCTGGTACGAAAACTGTGCCCTGAATGTAAAAAGCCGGTTCCGGCATCGCCCGAATTAATTAATAAACTCAGACTGCGCCGCTTTGCGCCCGAAGGCGACATCATGCTCCACAAGCCAGTCGGCTGTTCCGCCTGCGGCGACATGGGGTATAAAGGACGGATGGCGATCATTGAATTTTTACAGATGACCGACCCTTTACGGAAATTAATCATGGCGCACGAAGAAGCCGGCGCCATCCAAAAACTTGCTATCGAAGAAGGCATGACCACCATGTTCGAAAACGGTCTGGCGAAAGCCATGCAGGGCGTTACCACCATTGAAGAAGTGCTGCGCGCAACATCTGAATCGTAATTAAATAGCGCGATATGCCTTTATATAAATATAAAGCTATTAATAGCTCGGGAGAAACCGAAGAAGGCGTCAAAGACGCCGCCGACGAGCAATCGTTGGTGGCCGCCTTGCAAGCAGACAACTTCATCCCCATCAGCATCGTACCGGCCAGCGGTAAATCGTTTCTGGGCTTGGGGCTAACCGGCAAGCCAGCCAAAATTTCGCAGAAAGATATCGCCTTATTGACCAGCGAACTGGCGACTTTACTGGAATCCGGACTGCCGTTGGACAAATCCTTATCCGTATTAATGGAATTGGCGGAAGATAAGGAACAGCTCAGCAAATTGATCGGCAAGGTACTGGAAAAAGTCAAAGCCGGTTCTTCTCTGGCGGATGCGTTGGAAAAACAGACCGGCGTATTCAGTAAATTTTACTTGAACATGCTGCGCGCCGGTGAAGCAGGCGGTAATTTAAGCGAAGTACTCACCCGACTGTCGGACTACCTTGAACGCTCCAAAGAACTCAAGGATACCGTCAGCACCGCATTAATCTATCCGGCGATTCTGCTTGTCATGTCGGTAGCGTCATTATTTGTCATGCTGGTTTTTGTCGTACCGCAATTTACCGAAATGTTTGAAAGTGCGGGTAAAGATTTGCCGATACCCACGCAAATTGTGGTCGGCATTGCCGAGTGGCTACAAAAATACTGGTGGCTATTAATCGGCATTGCATTTCTGGCGTCCAGCTACGTTCGCCACATGCTGGCCGAACCGAATCGAAAAAAGCGCTGGGACGGCTTTGTGTTAAAGCTGCCGCTGGCCGGTGACATCATCCTCAACAAAGAAACCGCCAACATGAGCCGAACGCTGGGGACCTTGCTGGGAAACGGCGTTTCCATCCTATCGGCTATGTCGATTGTGCGGGAAACCGTCGATAACCGGGTGCTGGCAGAAACGCTACAAAGCACGGAAGAGCAATTAAAACAAGGCAAACACATGTCCGACGCCTTGATGAGCAAAGAAATTTTTCCCAAAATGGCGCTGCAAATGATTAAAATGGGGGAAGAAACCGGACGGTTGGAAGAAATGCTGCTGCGCGTCGCCAACATATACGACAAGCAACTCAGAACCTCCATCGCCCGTCTCTTGGCGTTGCTGGAACCGGCCTTGATTGTGACTTTGGGTCTTATGATCGCAGGTATTATCGTATCGATTCTGACGGCGATTCTAAGCGTTAACGATTTAGCTTTCTAACGAAACATTAATAATGACAAAACAACAACTTAATATGAAAAAACAACAAGGTTTCACGTTGCTGGAATTGTTGGTCGTGCTGGGTATCATCGCCATGCTGGCCGGATTGGTGGGTCCGCAAGTGATGAAACACATGGGCGAATCCAAAGTCAAAGCTGCGAAAGTACAAGTGGAAGATCTGGCGCAAACGCTGGATATGTACAAACTCGATGTCGGCAGTTATCCCACTTCCGCGCAAGGCCTGAACGCATTAATCGAGAATCCGGGCGACGTTAAACGCTGGAACGGCCCATACTTACGTAAATCCAAAGTACCGCTGGATCCCTGGAATAACGATTATCAATACGCCTCCCCCGGCGAACACGGTAAATTCGACATCAGTTCGCTCGGCGCCGACGGGAAAGAGGGCGGCGAAGGCGAAGACCAGGACATTAATAGCTGGGATTAACTAAACGGCTGTGATTAATCATTTGGTTATTAATTAACCGGCAACCAGCCGACTTGCCGACGATTAACTATGCCGCAACAATTTGTGCTTCAACGCACCAAAAAACATTTAATTTCTAACAAAAAAAATATTAATCATTGGCTTACTCGACAAACACAGATTAAATCCAACAGCGGCTTTACCTTAATCGAACTGCTGTTGGTGCTGTTTATTGTGATTTTAGGATTCGGCGCCATCGGCATCAGCATTTCCTCCGGCAACGACGCCACTCAGCATAAAGCAGTCGCCCGCGATCTGGTCTCCGCCTTACGATTTGCCAAAGGCCAGGCCTTAATCTTTCATAAGCAAACCACCGTGGCGCTGGACCTTACCGAAAACGCTTACACCGTCACCGACCGTGACAAAGTTTATGATATTCCCGAATCGATTGATTTAACGGTAGTAACGGCGCAGGAAGAGTTGGTCGGCGAAGGTCTGGCCAATATCCGTTTTTTTCCCGACGGCTCCTCTACCGGCGGACGCATCACTCTGGACAGAGATTCGGATAGCTGGCAAATCGACATTAATTGGTTAACCGGACAAATTGAACTTGAACAGAAAAACGCGTCCTGATCAACAAGGTTTTTCCTTGCTGGAAATCCTGATTGCCTTTTCTATTCTGGCCGTCTCGCTGGGCATTATTTTGAAAATATTTTCCGGCGGACTTAACAACGCCGTTACCGCGGAAGACTACACAGTAGCCGTGCAAATTGCCGAATCGCTCATCGCCAAAACCGGATCCGAAATTCCGGTAAAACCGTTTCAGGATGCGGGCAATACCAATAATAAGTACCGCTGGCGATTATCCATCAGCCCTTACACGGTCGTCAGCGAGAAAACGGATTTCAGTAAAATTCCCATCGAGTTGTATAGGATTAACGTCGATGTATCCTGGAATGACGGTACGGAAGACGATCGACTGCTGCATTTAACCACCTTAAAACTGGCCGCCAAGGACAATGCGCATTAATAAGCATCATTCGGGTTTTACCCTGATTGAAGTCCTGATCGCCATGACGTTGCTCAGCGTCATGGTTGTTTTGCTGTTCAGCAGTATGCGGATCAGCGCAGAAAGCTGGCAGAAAGGCGAAGATAAAATTACTGCCGTTAATGATATTGCTGTGGTTTATCAATTTTTCCGCAATCATTTAGGCACAGCCCAACCGCTTTGGGACGATTTTAGCCAGGAAAATGATGAGTTTTCTTTTTCTGGTAGAAACCAGGAACTTAAATTCGTATCTTATTTTCCCGCCAGCGCCAACAAGACCGGTTTACAGCAGTTTGAAGTGAAGTTATTGAAAGAGGATAAGGAAAAAATCATACAGGTCTCCATCACACCTTTCTTTCCAATCGATAAACATGAAGAATGGCGCAAAGAAGAAGTCACTTTGCTGCGCCACGTGAAAAGCCTGTCGATTAATTATTATTCGGTGGACGACAGCGAAACCGAAGGAATTTGGATGGAAGACTGGATTGAACAAGACGCCATGCCCAAACTGGTGAAAATCCAGATACAAACAGAAAACGGTGATTTTTGGCCTGCCATGGTCATCGATCTGAAGAACGAAGCCAATCCAAACGAAGAAGACGACCTGTCGCTGCCGGATGACGAGCAGGTCATTGATGACGTCGACAGCTTAAACGACCAACAATGATGCCGCGCCGACAACCATTAATCATTAATAAAACCGTGCAAAAAGCGTTCGCTTTGGTGCTGGTGTTGTGGATTTTAAGTCTGCTAACTATCATGGCGGGCAGTTTTGCCCTGACCATGCGCCGCGAATCCACTATTGTTGCCGGTATTAAGGACAATGCCGGTGCGGTAGCCGCGGCGGAGGCAGGTATCGCCTTTGCCGAATTAATGCTATTAAATCCGGAACCTAACAAGCGCTGGCGCGCTGACGGCAGCGTCTATCAGGTCGATTTCGGCGCGACCTACGTCCGCGTCAAACTGGTTTCCGAAAGCGGAAAAATAGACATTAATAAGGCCGGATTACCAATGCTGCAGGCGTTGTTTGCAAACTCACCGGCGGACGAAGAACTTCAAGGCAAACTGGTCGGCGCCATAATGGACTGGCGCGACCCGGATAACCTTATTAATCTCAACGGCGCCGAAAAGGATCAATACAAAAGAGAAGGTTTGAAATACGGTCCGCGCAACAAGCCGTTTCAAAGTTTGGAAGAACTGCAAATGGTGCTTGGCATGGATGCGAACATTTACAATTGGCTTGAGCCGGTCGTTACCATCTATTCCGGCAAACCTCAAGTAAATATTAAATTGGCAACACCTAAAGTATTGAATATCCTACCAGGATTAGACGCGGGCTTGATAGATGGTTTTATTACAGCTAGACTTGAAAGCGCAAGAAACGACCTGCCCGTTCCGGAATTTACCGGCGGGTTGGCGGGTATTGGTAATTCCGGCGGGGACGGCGGCGCGGTAACGATGATTTCAGAAGCGCACATGCCGGACGCCAGCAGCGCTATTGTCGTTGCAACTGTTATTAAAGGGGACATAGGCGACGATTTGCTGCCTGACGAAACCGATCTGTCAGCACCGTACGCCGTATTAAAATGGGAACGGAACCCAGTAAACGAGGATTCATTATTTTCTGTCGAAATGACCGATTTTTTAGTAAAACATCATGCCGAACCTGAACTCAGCGATTAACTTAGACTATAAAAAGTTTTTCCGCTGGTGGAAACGCGAACTTGCATTTCTCGTACCTAATAAAGTCAGGGAACTGATCAGCGATAAACAGGGCACCATTATCATTCGTCCCGACGGCAATCAATTTCTCCTAAGCTATTGGTTTGATTGGCGTAACGAACCGCTCATGAAGATTGAAGCGGACGAAAACGGCAGCACCCAATTCAAAGATCTGCTGGCATCGGATGAAAAATACCAAAAAGCCGACATTATTTTGCGCTTAACCCGGAAGCTTGCCATCCAAAAAGAACTCTCCTTGCCCGCCGCAGCTAAAGAAAATCTCTATCAGGTAGTTACTTACGAGCTATCCCGTTATTCGCCTTTCAGTACGGAACATGCTTACTACGATGTGAAAGCGCTGGATGTTGTTAATGAGCCTGGACAACTGCGGGTTGTGCTCATTCTAACCGCGCGGGAAATGCTCGACACCCTTTGCCGCAACCTGAAATCGTTGGGCATTACCCCGAAATTCGCCGATTACGAAGATATCCCCAACGATCTAGAAGGCAACGAGGAGCCTTATAACTTGCTTCCTGAATGGCTGCGACCTCCGCCGGATAAATCGAGTCGATTAATCCATGGCCTATTAACGGGACTGGTATGCACCATGCTGTTGCTTGCCCTCGCCTTGCCGGTATTATTCGAATCCCACGCCGTTAACGCCTTGCAAGAAAAGATCGACGCCATCGAAAAAGACGCCAAAAACACCAAAGCTTTGCAATCCGAGGTAGCTGCGCTGGTAGAAGAAACCCAACAATTAATCGACAAAAAAACCGAAAAACCGCCGATTGTGGAAGTTTTTAACGCCTTAAGCAAATTAATCAAAGACGATACCTGGCTGGCTTATGCCCAATACGCTAATGGCCAGTTACAAATTCAGGGCGAGTCGCCCGCTGCATCGACCTTAATTTCCGTATTGGAAGACTCTGAGCTATTCGCCAACGCCAAGTTCGTATCCCCAGTAACCCGCGATAACATAAGCAAGCTGGAACGCTTTCAGATTTCCGTTGATATTACCAAGGCCGGAGATAGCAATGGATCTGATGAATAACCCGCAATCGCAACGCTGGCTGGCGGTTGGCCTGCTGGTGCTGGTCGTATTATTTATATTTTCGATAGCGATCTTTCCATTAATCGGCAAAGGTCTGGAACTTCATGATAAAAAGGATGATTTAGCCTTTACCTTAAAAAAGTACGAAAACATTTTGGCGGGTAAAAACGCCATTATCGGCAATATCGAAGACATTAAACAACAGCATGAAGAACAGGGTTACTTTAATACCCAGGGCACCAGCGCCCTTGCTTCAGCGCAAATGCAGGAATTTATTAAACAAGCCATCGTGCAGGCTGGCGGTCAATTAAGCAGTACGCAAGTGCTGCCATCGGCCAATAAAGATAAATTCAACCCCATAACCGTCAGCGTCAGAATGACCGGCAATATAGAAGTCTTACGATCCGTATTGTATAAACTGGAGACAGCCACGCCACTGATCGTCATTGAGCAGCTCGACATCAGGCCCATGCGCAGCATCAGGAACCGGCTAACGCACCAGATAGAGCCTAGCAACGGCTTGAATATTAACTTTCAAGCCGTCAGCTTTATGAGGTCGCAACCGTGATTAATCTCAAACTGGTTAAATTTTTACTCGCCATTTGCGCTGCCTTGGCGCTGATTATGTTACTGGAATGGCTGTATGCGATGTACGCGCAGAAACAACTGCTGGACAGTGTTAATGCTCTTGATAAAAATAAGTCGAACGCGTCTGTGCTACCCTCCATAGAGCTGGAAAACCGCGAAGAATCGAGTTATACCGATCTAGTCGAACGACCCTTGTTTATACCCGGCAGAAGACCGGTAAAAGAAAACAATCCCGCCGATACAACGCCTGTTAATACGGCTTCCAGCACCTTTAACTGGGATTTGAACGGCATTTATACACAAAGCGGCCGGTTATACGCATTATTCAGCCGCAATGGCGCCAAACAACCGAAAGACAACTTCCGTAAAATCACCAAAGACGGCAATATTGACGGCTGGCAACTCACCGAATTAACCAAAGACAAAGCAGTGTTTAGCCAGGGCGGAACGCAAAAGGAACTGTTATTACGCAAAATTAAACCTAAAACGCCGGCAACCGTTCCGCCCGGCGTCAATCCTATGGATGTACCGCCTGTTCCGCTTCCCGCCGGAATGGCTCCCGGCTCTGCGCCTCCTCAGCAGCAACCGGTTATTGCACCGGAACCTATACCGGAACCCGCACCGCAACCGGTCATCGACCCTGAACTAATCCCTGACGATTCAAGCGACTCCAACTTTGAGAATAGCGATGAAGAACAATATTAATAACATCATTAAAACGGCAGGCTTTATTTGCCTGGGCTTGTCATTAACAAGCTGCGAGCTGCTTGGCCCCAGAACCAATTCGAAAATTCCGTTGACGCCAGTGCCGAAAGAACAGGCCGAGTCTGCAACCGACAGCATTGCCTTTCAGGAATTGCAAAATAAAACGCAGAGCACTGCTTTACAGTCGAAAATAGAAATGTACCCCGGCGGACGTTTTAATCCCAGCACGGAAAGCCATCGCCGCCCTTCCAAGGCAGGCGCACCCGGCACTTACAGCTTAAACTTTGATGACGCCGATTTGGGCGAAGTCGCCAAAGTTATTCTAAGCGACATTCTCGGCCAAAACTACGTACTCAGTCCCAAGGTTACCGGCAAAGTCACCCTTAACACCACAGAGCCGTTATCCAAGGCCGAACTGTTGCCTACTCTGGAAATGGTCTTAAACATGAATAATGCCGCTTTGGTAAAAGACGGCAAAATCTACCATATCGAACCGAAAGGCGACGCCTTATACAGTGCGAACGTAGCGGGCAGCAGCACCGGATTTCAATCGCGGGTTATACCGATCCGCAACGTTGCCGCCCAGGAAATCGCCGACATTATCAAACCCTTAGTGCATGATAAAAGCATCTTAAACGTCGACAGTTCCAGAAATACTCTTGTGGTGCAAGGCACCTCGGATGAGATTGCCCGCATTATGGACATGGTTAGCACATTCGATATCGATGTGCTGCGCGGACGTTCCTTCGCCTTATTTCCGTTAAATCACGTTGCGCCCGAGCAGGTCATCGAAGAATTGGAAAGCATTTTTGCCCTCGAATCCGGCAAAGACGGCTCGGAATTCTTCCGCTTTTTACCCATCGAGCGCATGAATGCGGTATTGGCTATTACCCATCAAGCCAACTATCTGCGCGACGTCGAAAGCTGGGTTTACCGCCTGGATCGCGCCCCCACGGAAACCAGCGGCGGTGTTAATGTGTACCGCGTACAACACATGGATGCCGAAGAACTGGCTGCCACGCTTAACGAAATCTTTACCGGGGCTGCGCCACGCGACAAATCGGCAAAAGTCGCCGCCGGCAGAAAATCGTCCAGCGTCTCCAATAAAGATGCCGGAGACGGCAACAGCAGTTCGCGGTCGAGGAGCAGTACCGGCGGTACACCGGGCAGCGGTTCATCCAGCCGGGTACGCAAAAAAGACAAGTCCGATTCCGGTTCAAGCCGCAGCAGCGGAGGTGGCGGCAACAAAAACAACGACATTAGCATCGTTTTCGATACGGCCAACAATTCAATAATCATTACGGCAACGCCTCTGGAATTCGCCAAAATTATGCCGGTGATTAAACGACTGGACATCATGCCGTTGCAGGTATTAATTGACGCGACCATAGCCCAGGTTGACCTAAAGGACGAATTAGAATACGGCATTAAATGGTACTTATCCGAACAAAGAACCGTAGCGGCAGGCAGCGATACGCCGAGCCCGCTCGATTCTGCTCGCGCTTTATTTGACGCCGCCGCCGCCTCCACTGGCGGGCTAAGCACCATTTACAACGCCGGCGACCTGAAAGTCCTGTTAAGGGCGCAAGCGGATTTAAACAACATCAAAATTATTTCTTCACCTTCCGTTATGGTATTGAACAACCAGGAAGCCAGGATTAATGTCGGCGATCAGGTACCTATTCAAACCAGCAACCTGACCAATGCGATTGCCAGTTCCGGCGGTGGCGGCATATTAGGTAACAATAACACCGGTTTTGCCCAAGCCAATCAAATCCAATATACCGATACCGGTGTCACCCTAGAAGTTACCCCACGGGTTAATTCCAACGGCATGGTTATCTTGGAAATTTTACAGATTGTAAGTTCGGCCAAGGAGACCCAAACCGGCGTCACTACATCGCCAACTATTAATAAGGAAGAAATGGAAAGTACCATCGCCGTTAAAAATGGTGAAACTATTGCCTTGGGCGGTTTAATTCAAACCGATAACACAGCTAACAGGAGTGGAATACCTTTCTTACATGAATTACCGTTGATTGGACCTTTGTTCGGCTCAACTAACCTAAAGGATAATCGACAGGAACTGGTCGTATTATTAACACCGCGTGTCGTTAAAACCAAACAAGATTCCCGCGTCGTCACAGACGAGTTTAAACGTAAATTGTCGAATATTTATTACGATCCAATCAGGCCGCGCAGAAAAGGCGACTGGTGGCGCAAACGGGATTGGTAATCCTTACACACAAAAAAAGGCTGACAGGTGTCAGCCTTTTTTATTAATGGCTTATTGCCGTTGATTTAAAACGTAATAATTTGTTCGCCATCGCTCACCAAACAAATATCCGCTGGGCGCATGGCGAATATCCCGACAGCCACCACACCAGTGATGTTATTAATCGTTTGCTCCATCTTGACCGGATCGGTTATATGCAAACCGTGCACGTCGACAATGTGGTTGCCGTTGTCGGTAACGCAGCTTTCCCGCCACACCGGCCTGCCGCCGAGTTCTTCCATTGCCCGTGCGACATTGCTGCGCGCCATCGGAATAACTTCAATCGGCAAAGGAAAACTTCCCAGTACATCGACCCGCTTGGAGCCGTCAGCGATACAAACGAATTTTTTACTAGCCGCGGCGATAATTTTTTCCCGCGTTAATGCCGCACCGCCGCCTTTAATGAGTTGTTTGTTCGGATTAATTTCATCAGCGCCGTCGACATAAACCTCGATTATGCCGGCATCATTCAAATCCAACACCGGAATACCGGCTTCTTTCAATAATTTAGTGGTGCCTTCCGAACTGGATACCGTGCCTTCGATCTGTGATTTCATCTCCGCCAGATAATTAATAAAGTATTTCACCGTGGAACCGGTACCCACGCCGATAACCGGCACCCCTTGTACGTAAGCCATAGCTGCCTGCGCAACTTTTTGTTTTAATTCATCTTGTGTCATGTTGTTACCTTGTTGTTATTAATAAAAGAAACCGGATTGTTGACTATTGCAACTATTAACAGGTTGTTGCTTAACGTTACAAAGGCAAGGCAAAAATTGGAGCAAAAGCGCAGTTTACTGGTGCAAATGAACTTTTTAAGCCGATTTTTAACGCTGAATTTGCAAGCGCAATAGTTAAGCAACATCCTGATAATCCACTAAACGGTGAATATTAACCCAGATGCAAAAATTCCTCAGCTGATTTTTTAGACTTCACCGCGTCGGATCTTTCGATAGAAACCGAAATAACCCATCATGGCAATCATTAACCAGACCGTTACCAAAGGCCCGATTACGCCATCGTAACCGCTGACAAAATACAGATAATCCGACTGCGGATTGGTATCGAACATCAGTTTGCTCAGCTTAATCTGCCACACCCAGCTGGCGTGGCAACCGATACACAAACCTAAGCTAAGGTTGAGTCGTGTTCTGATTAATCCTAAAAACATGCCGACTGTCCACAAAGCGATAAAGGGCGTCAAATAATTCCGGTTGAACACATGCATCAATGCATCTTGAAATAGAACAAACCCGCTCAACGCATTAATCCGATCGGCTGGCAGCTCTATATTGCTATTCATAAAATGTAAAGCCGCATAGTAAAAAGCACCAATAATAACTGCGCCAGTCGCTGGCATTGTTCTCTGCAATCCGGTCAATAAAATGCCTCGGAACAGGGGTTCTTCAACCAGGGAGATCAACAGCGCCAGAAAAAACTCAAGCAACAACTTTTTTCCCAGCCAGATGGCTGTCCACGGTTTGCTATCGTCAACCACGTGGATGCCCAGCAACACCAGTGCGCACAAAACCGGAAATAAGGTAACAAAGCCTAAACCGGCACCGTGTTTTAATTGATTAATAAACTGATGCCGTGTGGCAAAACCCAGATCGCCCCAGTTCAGTTTTAACAACGTCATTAACGGCAATAAGCTTACAACTAAAAAAAACTGGGTAAACCTCTTAAATATTGTGCGGAACGACACATCGTCTCCCAACACGGATACCGCTGCATAAGCCAGAATGCTGGCGCAGAAAATGGAAATCATAAATACGGCGACTGGGCTAAGCGCCGCCAGTACACATCGCAAAAAGGAGGATTTTTTAATCATCGGCTTTCTTCAGGCTGGTTGCTGAAAGCAAAATCGCCCCAGCACATCTGCACCGCCGCCAAAGCCGCAATGGCGGCGGTTTCTGTGCGTAGAATCCGATTTCCTAATCGAACCGGGATAAACCCTGCAGACTTTGCCAACTGACGTTCTTGTTCGCTAAAGCCGCCTTCAGGCCCGCTTAATAAGGTTACCCGGCTATTGCCGGGTCGAAGTTCCCCCAACGTTTGCTCAGCATACGGGTCGAGAAAAATTTTTAATCCGTCCTGTTGTTTTACCCAATTGAATAAAGACGTTATCTCGTCTAATTCCGGCAAGACGGTTCTGCCGCATTGCTCTGCCGCATGCTGGACGATTTTCTGCCAATGCTGACGGCGTTGTTGCTGTTTTTCACCTTTTAACTGCACCACGCAACGCTCGGTTAATAAGGGTGTCATTCGATTTACACCCAATTCGACGGCTTTCTGAACCGACAAATCCATGCGGTCGCCACGAGAGATACCCAGACCTAAATTAATTTGTAATGGCGACTCCACACTTCGATCCGACCAGCCATTAACCTTTACCCTAACGGCGTTCCGGCCGACCTCGGACAGTGTGCAGGCATATTCCCCGCCCTTGCCGTTAAACAGGATAATGCCGTCGCCCTGTTTTAAGCGCAAAACCGTCCGCACATAATGGCCGCTGTCGGTGTCCAACTCGACCTGCCCCCCTGCAGTTAACATTAATGGTGCATACAGCCTGGAAACGCGCATTAATCCTGTACCGCGTATTGAATACCATTCCAGGCTACATCAACCATTAACTTTTGTTCATCTTCGTTAATCACATAAGGCGGCATAAAATACACCACATTGCCTAAAGGACGAAGCAACACGCCTTTTGACAAGGCATAGTGGTAAACCAGCAAGCCGCGCCGTTCCTGCCAGGGATAGGGTTCCCTTGTCTGTTTATTCTTGACAAGTTCAATGGCGACAATCATGCCGCATTGCCGGACTTCCGCCACGTTGGGATGGCTGTTGAAACGTTCACTCAGCTTCGCCATTCTTGCTGCGAGACGGCGGTTCTGATTAATGACATCATTGTGCTGGAAAATGCCCAAGGTGGCCAACGCCGCCCGGCATGCCAGTGCGTTGCCGGTATAACTGTGCGAATGCAAAAAGGACTTAAGCGTTTGGTATTCGTCATAAAAAGACTGATAGAGTTTATCCGTTGTCAATACAGCAGATAAAGGCAAATAACCGCCAGTCAAGCCTTTGGACAAACACATAAAATCCGGACGGATCTCAGCTTGTTCACAAGCGAACATCGTGCCGGTGCGCCCGAAACCGACGGCGATTTCATCGGCAATTAAATGTACGCCGTATCGGTCGCATGCTTTGCGCAGCAGTTGCAAATAAATCGGATCATACATTCGCATCCCACCTGCGCATTGCACCAACGGTTCGACGATGACAGCACATACCTCATCGGCATGTCGTTGTAATGCGCTCTCCATTAAGGCAAAGCGACGAGCGGAATATTCAGACCATGATTCACCCGCTTCCCGGTTATAACAATCAGGTCCAGGAACGCTTATAGTTTCCATTAATAGCGGTTCGTAAGTCTCTTTGTAAAGAGACACATTGCCTACCGCCAATGCGCCTAGCGTTTCGCCATGATAGCTATTTTCCAGCGTAATGAATTTGGTTTTTCTAGCTTTACCCAGGTTCCGCCAATAATGGAAACTCATCTTGAGCGCGACTTCCACCGCGGCAGAACCGATCTCGGCATAAAACACACGGCTTAACCCTTCGGGCGTTATATTTACCAGTTGCTCTGCCAGTTTGATTGCCGGTTCATGGCTGAAACCGGCAAAGATGACGTGTTCTAGGTTATCAAGTTGATCTTTCAGTGCGGCATTAATCGTGGGATTGGCATGGCCGAACAGATTGACCCACCAAGAACTAATGGCATCCAGATAACGGTTGCCGTCAAAATCTACCAACCAGACACCCTGCCCGCTTTTAATAGGAATAATGGGGAAAGATTCATGGTCTTTCATTTGGGTGCAAGGATGCCACAGAACAGACAGATCGCGCCCGGCGTATTGTTGATTGGTCATCACAACGGTAAATGCAGATTTAAACGTAACAGACTGAACTTAATATGTTACCCGTTATTGTGTGTTAAATCTTTATTAATACAGAATCGACATTTATCACAAGTTAGCCAAAATCGCCATGGTCGGCGCGGATTGGTTCATCGTATAAAAATGCAATCCCGGCGCGCCCCCATCCAACAATCGTCGGCACAGATCGCTGACCACATCGAGTCCGAAAGCTTGGATAGACGCCTTGTCGTCGCCGTAGCCTTCCAGTTTCTTTCTTAACCAGCGAGGAATCTCTGCGCCGCACATATCCGAGAAACGGAACAATTGCGCATACTGCGTGATCGGCATGATGCCAGGTACGATGGGTATTTTGATTCCCAGCTTGCCGCAAGCGTCCATAAAATGAAAGTAAGCGTCCGCATTGTAAAAATATTGGGTAATCGCGGCATTCGCGCCTGCGTCTACTTTACGCTTAAAATTCGCCAGATCTGCTGCCGCACTTGGCGACTGCGGGTGTACTTCTGGGTATGCCGCGACGTGGATTTGAAAATAATCGCCGGTTACGTCCCGAATAAAATTAACTAATTCATTGGCATAGCGAAATTCTCCCGCCGACATCATGCCCGACGGTAAATCGCCGCGTAAAGCCACGATGCGTTTTATGCCCTGCTCTTGATAAGCCCTTAGGATCGTGTGAATATTGGCTTTGGTTGAAGCCACACAGGATAAATGGGGAGCAGCAGGAATCCCTTTGTTTTGGATAACCACCACGGTATCGAACGTAAGATCCCGCGTTGAGCCGCCAGCTCCAAAAGTAACCGAAAAAAATTCAGGGTTTTGTTCGGACAAAGTCGCCTGCACCCGCCCAAGACTGGTCGCGCCTTCTTCAGTCTTTGGCGGATAAAATTCAAAGCTAAACGATTTAGCCGGTGCTGTTTGATGAGTCATAGGCATTAATGCTCTGCTAAAACGAACTTAGGATAAAACAAAGGCGCAATTATTGCGCCTTTGTTGCCGAACATATCCCCTTAATTAATAACGGTAATGATCGGCTTTGTAAGGTCCTTCAACCGGCACATTGATGTATTTGGCCTGTTCCTCAGTCAACTGGGTCAATTTGACACCGATTTGTTCCAAGTGCGATTTAGCGACTTTTTCGTCCAGCTTTTTGGGCAAAATATAAACTTTGTTTTCGTAATTGCTGGCGTTTTGCCAGAGTTCAATCTGCGCTAATACCTGATTACAGAACGAATTGGACATTACAAAGCTCGGATGACCGGTGGCGCAACCTAAGTTAACTAAGCGGCCTTCCGCCAATACGATTAATCGCTTGCCGTCGGGAAAAATCACATGATCAACTTGCGGCTTGATGTTTTCCCAGGTGTATTGGCGGAGTTTGGCGATTTCGATTTCGGAATCGAAATGCCCTATATTGCAGATGATAGCCTGATCCTTCATTTTCAGCATGTGCTCGTGCGTGATGACATGCACGTTTCCGGTGGCGGTCACAAAAATATTGGCGACCGATGCAGCTTCCTCCATCGTCACCACGCGGTAACCTTCCATAGCTGCCTGCAAGGCGCAGATCGGGTCGATTTCGGTAATCCAAACCGTCGCGCCCAAGCCACGCAGGGATTGCGCACAGCCTTTGCCGACATCGCCGTAACCGCAAACGACGGCTATTTTTCCGGCTACCATGACATCGGTGGCGCGTTTGATGCCGTCTACCAGCGATTCCCGGCAACCGTACAGGTTGTCAAATTTGGACTTAGTCACCGAATCATTCACATTAATGGCAGGCACTTTGAGTGTACCTTTCGCGACGCGCTCGTATAAGCGTAACACACCGGTAGTAGTCTCTTCGGATAAGCCTTTGACATCTTTCATTAATTCAGGAAACTTATCGTGCATCATGTTGGTCAGGTCGCCACCATCGTCCAAAATCATGTTGGGACGCCAGCCGTTCGGCCCGATGATGGTTTGTTCGATGCACCAATCAGCTTCTTCTTCAGTTTCACCTTTCCAGGCAAAAACCGGAATGCCCGCTGCCGCAATGGCGGCAGCAGCATGATCCTGCGTGGAAAAAATATTGCAAGACGACCAACGCACTTCCGCGCCCAAAGCGGTTAATGTCTCGATTAATACCGCAGTTTGGATGGTCATGTGCAAACAACCGGCAATACGTGCATCTTTCAATGGTTTTTGTGCGCCGAATTCCTTGCGAAGCGCCATTAACCCCGGCATTTCGGTTTCAGCGATGTTGATTTCCTTGCGTCCCCAGTCGGCAAGCGAAAGGTCGGCAATTTTATAATCCTGACTCACGGTTGATTCTCCCTGATTTACTTTATACGCCTGCTGCATCTTTTAATGCCTCCACTTTGTCGGTTTTTTCCCAGCTGAAACTGGCTTCGGTGCGGCCGAAATGACCGTACGCGGCTGTTGGCTGGTAAATCGGTTTCAATAAATCCAACATGGCGATCAAGCCTTTGGGTCTGAGGTCGAAATGTTCGCGCACGATTTGCACCAAGCGTTCTTCAGCCAGTTTACCCGTGCCGAAGGTTTCGACGCTGATCGATGTCGGTTCGGCAACGCCGATGGCGTAGGAAACCTGAATTTCGCAGCGTTCCGCCAAACCTGCTGCGACGATATTTTTGGCGACGTAGCGCGCCATATAAGCGGCGGAACGGTCGACTTTCGACGGATCTTTTCCGGAAAACGCACCGCCGCCATGGCGCGCCATGCCGCCGTAAGAGTCAACGATGATTTTCCGTCCGGTTAAGCCGCAGTCGCCTACCGGACCGCCGATCACAAAGTTTCCGGTCGGATTAATGAAGTATTTGGTGTCTTTGTGTAACCATTCTTTCGGTAAAGTCGGCAGGATGATTTCATCCATGACCGCTTCGTGAATGGCTTTGGCGCTGATTTCAGGCGAGTGTTGGGTTGATAACACCACGGCGTCGATGGCCACCGGCTTGCTGTTTTCATAGCGCATGGTAACTTGGCTTTTCGCATCGGGACGCAACCACGGTAAGGTTTTGTTTTTCCGTACTTCGGCCTGGCGTTTAACCAACAGATGTGAATACTGGATGGGAGCCGGCATTAATACTTCAGTTTCGTTGCTGGCGTAACCGAACATCAGGCCTTGGTCGCCGGCGCCTTGTTCATGACTTTCCGATTCATCCACACCCATTGCAATATCGGCGGATTGTTTGCCGATGGCATTAATAACCGCGCAACTATTGCCGTCGAAGCCGATATCGCCGTGATCGTAACCGATGTCACAAACAACTTTTCTAACGAGTTCTTCCACGTCGACCCAAGCGCTCGTGGTAATTTCCCCTGCCAAAACCACCATGCCGGTTTTGACCAACGTTTCGCAGGCTACCCGCGAGCGTGGATCTTGCGCCAACAAGGCATCCAATATGGCGTCAGAGATTTGATCCGCTACTTTATCCGGGTGTCCTTCGGACACGGATTCGGACGTAAAAATAAAGTTGGCGCTCACTATTTCACCTTAACTATAAAAAATAAATTATGGTTCGGAATTGAGCATCCCGGAATGTTTTCCGGATATGGTGGGCCTTGTAGGACTTGAACCTACGACCTGCCGATTATGAGTCGGATGCTCTAACCAACTGAGCTAAAGGCCCGTCTGCTCTATCCTAAATTAATTATTATTCGCCGTCCAGAAAACATCTTAATTGCTCAGAGCGTGATGGATGGCGGAGTTTTCGTAATGCTTTTGCCTCTATTTGACGAATGCGTTCGCGGGTAACGTCAAATTGTTTACCGACTTCTTCCAGCGTGTGATCGGTATTCATATTAATACCGAAACGCATACGCAGCACTTTGGCTTCCCTTGCTGTTAATCCGGCCAGCACGTTCTGGGTGGATTCTCGCAATCCCGCGATGGTCGCCGCTTCCACCGGCGATAACACTCTGGAATCTTCGATAAAATCACCCAGATGCGAGTCTTCGTCGTCGCCGATCGGCGTTTCCATGGAGATCGGCTCCTTAGCGATTTTTAAGACTTTACGGACTTTATCTTCCGGCATTTCCATCCGCACGGCTAACTCTTCCGGTGTCGCTTCTCGTCCAAGCTCTTGCAATATTTGCCGTGAAATCCGGTTGAGTTTATTAATCGTCTCGATCATATGCACCGGAATACGGATCGTCCTAGCCTGGTCGGCAATCGACCGGGTGATCGCCTGCCGAATCCACCAGGTGGCGTAAGTTGAGAATTTATAGCCGCGGCGGTATTCGAATTTATCCACCGCCTTCATTAATCCGATATTACCTTCCTGAATTAAATCAAGAAATTGCAAACCGCGGTTGGTATATTTTTTTGCTATGGAAATCACCAAGCGCAAGTTGGCTTCGATCATTTCTTTCTTGGCGCGGCGAGCTTTGGCTTCGCCAATTGAAATACGGCGATTAATGTCTTTCATTCCGCTGATGGTCAGGCCGTATTGGGCTTCAACATCGACCAAGACTTTTTGCGCTTTCCGTAAATCTTTTTCGTACTCGCTGACGACAAGCGCGTACGGATGCCGGTCATCCAGATAAATATCCAGCCATTTCGGATTAGTTTCGCTGCTGGTGTACGCCTCAATAAAATCGGTTCTCGGCATTTTTGCTTTTTTCACAAACACATCGTGAATCAAGCGTTCTTGCTCACGGACGAGCGCCACGCCATCAGGGATGATGGACGATAATTTTTTTAGATACTGGGGCGTCCATTTAAACTCCATGAACAAATTAGCCAGTACATCGAATGCTTGCTCGGTTCTTTCGCTAACATAGCCATGCTGACTAACCGCGTCCGAAGCCAGTTTAAGCTGACTTCTAAGCTGTTCTATTTTTTCTTTAACTTCTTCATAATTAAGCCCTTTCAAGTCATCTTCCGGGGCGGCGACTTCCACTGCATCGCTATTGGCGGCGCTGGCGAATAAATCGTCCGGCTCGCTGAAATCGGCGAAACCAGAAATCATGTCGGTCAACCGGATGCTGCCTTCCTCTTCTGAGATAGAATCGAAGGATTGCAAGACATCTTCTACAACAACACAGGAACGTGAAATGGCTTTCAGCAGTTGCTGATGGCCTTCTTCAATACGTTTGGCGATTTTTAACTCGTCGGCGCGCGTTAATAATTCAACCGAACCCATTTCCCGCATATACATGCGCACAGGATCGGTCGTGCGCCCGAACTCACTGTCTACCGACGCCAGCGCGGCAACTTCTTCGGCGTCTTCATCGTCCGCCGCGATTACCGTGACCGAATCGGTGATTAATGAGTCGTCATCAGGCGCTGTTTCATACACCTGGATACCCATGTCATTAATAATGCCGATAAAATCTTCTATTTGTTCCGGATCGGCAATATCGCTGGGCAAATGGTCGTTGACTTCGGCGTAGGTCAGGTAACCTTGCACTTTACCTTTGGCTATCAATTGTCTAAGTTGCGACTGCTGATCGTTCATAAGTTACCTGTGTTCGTTTTTCAAACTTTCAAATCCAACAGAAAATTATACTATAGTTACGAATAAAAAGCACCGACACAATTTGTACAATTAGCCTTTTCCGGCTTTCGCCATTAATGCCCGGAACTCCGCTTTCTTTTTCGCCTGATCCATTAATTTCTCGAAGGCATCCTTAAACTCGCTGGCTACTGCTGTCAAATCAAGTTCTTGCCCGTCAACAAACAAATTCAGCGCCGCTAAATAATTTACCGCTTTAGCTTGCGGTTGCCCCCGGTACAGTTCCATTAACACGGCGGTGTTGGCGGGCTTTTTTTCCTTGATATCGGTGAAGATTAGTTTGAACAAATCGACGCCGGGAAATTCCATTTCTTCCCACAAAATTTCTTTGTGTTCGACAGTGGCAATTAATTCCGGATATTGTACGAGCAACGCTGCGATACGCCTGGGTAGCGGCACTATGCCGTCCTTTCGTTCGCTACGACGTTGGGGCTGTTGCCTTAGTGTAGCCGAATCTGCGGAAACATCCAGCACACCGGCGCGGGTCAATTGGTTTAATTGAGCGAACATCATCTCTTTGAACACCCCCGGCGATAGCTTATCCAGATACGGTTTTGCTTTATTAATGAGTTGGGAACGTCCTTCCAATTCGTTAATGTTTAAATCATGGGTTAATGTAGAAAAAAAATAGTCGGATAACGCCTGAGACCGACCGACTCTTTCGGTAAATTTATCAGCGCCTTCGGTACGCACCAGCGAATCGGGATCGTGTTCTTTGGGCAACAGCATGATACGGATTTGTCGACCGTCTTTGACTGTACCGAACGCAGGCTCCATGGCTTTCCAGGCAGCTTCGCGCCCGGCATTGTCACCGTCAAAACAAAACACGAGTTCGGGCGCAAACCTGAACAACAATTCCAGATGCGCTTGCGAGGTAGCTGTTCCCAGGGTTGCAACGGCATAGTCGATGCCGTAACCGGCCAGAATAATGACGTCGATATAACCTTCAACGATTAATATGCGCTTGGGCTTGCCTTGCTTGCGCAATAATTCGTAAAGTCCGTAGACTTCCTTGCTTTTATGAAAAATTGCCGTTTCCGGCGAATTCAGGTATTTCGGCAGCGAATCATCCAGCACTCTGCCGCCGAAACCGGTGATGCGCCCGCGTTTATCGCGGATCGGAAACATAATACGGTCACGGAAGCGATCGTAAACCTTGCCGTCTTTTTCGATGAGCATACCCGTCTGAATTAATATTTGCCGGTCGAATCGATTAGCTAAAGCCTGCCATTCGTTCGACGCATAACCCAGCATAAACCTTTGCGCCAGCTCATCATTAATACTTCTGGCTTTTAGATAAGCCACCGCTTTTTTCCCGGCTTCGGCGGTTCTTAAAGAGTGCACATAAAACGCCGCGACGTGTTCCAAAAGCTGGTACTGATCGTTTACCGTATCTCGACTGACGGCATTAAGTTGGGTTTCCGCTGCATCGCGGATGACGTCAACACCGGCGAAAGTGGCCAGATCTTCTACCGCTTCGACAAAATCCAGGTGATTGAAATCCATCAGAAAGCCGATGGCGTTGCCGCTGGCGCCGCAACCGAAGCAGTGAAAGAACTGTTTGCCTCGGTTTACCGAAAAACTGGGGGTTTTTTCACTATGAAAAGGACAACGGGCGATGTAATTAACGCCTGCTTTTTTAAGAGGAACGTAGGTGTCGATTAATTCTACAATATCAACCCTGGCTAGTAGATCGTCAATGAAATGCTTGGGAATCCTGCCGGACATCGCCTAAGCCGGATTCATTAATCGGACAACGCAGCCTTGATTTTGGCGCTGACGACAGACATATCGGCGCGGCCCTGCATGTCAGCTTTCAACAGACCCATGACTTTGCCCATGTCTTTCACCGATTCCGCGCCTGCTTGTGCAACCGCCGCGACAACCATCGCATCGATTTCGGCTTCGCTCAGCGCTTGCGGCATAAACTCTTGAATAACGACAACTTCCGCTTCTTCATTCGCCACCAGATCGGTTCTGCCGGCATCGCTGAACTGGCGGATGGATTCTCGCCGTTGTTTCAACATCTTATCCAGAATCTGTAATGCGCGGCTGTCATCGATAACAATGCGTTCGTCCACCTCAACCTGTTTAAAGGCAGCTAATATCAAGCGGATAGTAGCCAGACGAGCTTTGTCGCCGCTTTTCATCGCGGCTTTCATCTCGTCCTTGATGCGGTCGACTAATGAAGTCATTGATTAATATCGAGTTATTAATGACAATTAAAGGGCTGGACGGCCGCGGCGCAGATTTTTCAAGGCGTAACGTTCGCGTGCGAGTTTTTTCAAATGACGTTTGACCGCAGCGGCGCCTTTACGTTTACGTTCAGTCGTAGGTTTTTCATAAAACTCACGGCGGCGGACTTCCGCCAGAACACCGGCTTTTTCGCATGCGCGTTTAAAACGGCGAATGGCAATATCGAATGGTTCGTTTTCTTTAAGTTTTACTGAAGGCATATATCCTCATTATGTTAGTATTAATCGAAACTACGGGCTAAAACAAGCCTTTTCCGGCCTGCCAGCAACTAGACTGCGTATTATAACCCTTACCTGCCATTTTCCAAACCTCAATGTATGTTTTAGGGATAGAAACCTCGTGCGACGAGACCGGTATCGCCATTTACCATAGCGAACGCGGATTAATCTGTCATCAACTGCACAGCCAAGTAGCCATGCACAACGATTACGGCGGCGTGGTGCCGGAACTGGCTTCACGCGATCATATACGCAAACTTATCCCATTAATTAATCAATGTATTATTGAAAGTAAATTAACAAAATCAGACATTAATGGCATTGCTTATACAGCGGGACCGGGCTTGATAGGTGCGTTGCTGGTCGGCGCAGCCGTGGCGAAAAGTCTGGCCTGGGCTTGGGGAATCCCGTCCGTTGCCGTGCATCACATGGAAGGCCATTTGCTGGCGCCAATGTTGGAAGATAAGCCGCCCGCTTTCCCCTTCATCGCCTTATTAATCTCAGGCGGGCATACCTTATTAATCAAGGTGGAGGGCTTAGGCAAGTATGAGTTGCTGGGCGAATCGTTGGACGACGCCGCTGGCGAAGCCTTCGACAAAACCGCGAAACTGCTTGGCTTAAGCTATCCAGGAGGGCCGCGATTGTCGGCTCTGGCGGAACAAGGCACACCGCGCTTCAAATTTCCCCGCCCCATGACCGACCGGCCGGGGCTGGATTTCAGCTTTAGCGGCCTGAAAACCTTCACCTTAAACACCTACCAAGCCAGCGACCAAGGCGAACAAACCAAGGCCGACATCGCCGCCTCCTTTCAGCAGGCCGTGGCGGAAACTTTGGCGATTAAATGCAAACGCGCTATCCAGCAAACCGGGATCAAACGGTTGGTGGTAGCAGGCGGAGTCAGCGCCAACGCATTAATCCGGCAGACCTTAACCCAAATGACGGCCAAACAGCAGGCCGACAGCTACTTCCCCCGCCCGGAATTCTGCACCGACAACGGTGCAATGATTGCTTATGCGGGCTGTCAACGATTAATGCAAGGCGTAGAGCAAAACCTGGAAATATTTGCCAGGGCGAGATGGCCGATTTGCGAATTGCTATGATTTAAGGGCTAGCCTCCCACCGCTTGATCGTCCTTGACAATTTCTCTTCATGGCAGAGTACATTTGAATAACACCAATTTAAAAAGCGACTAACCACTTCCTTTTGTTTTTTGTTGCAAAGAAATTTAAAGTTTAGATTTTCATCTTTAGGGTTTTTATTTCTACCAAATTCCGCTAAAGCACTAATGGTGTAATCACATATCAGATTCCCTTCATCTCTATTTTTTAAGCACCATAACATGTAATTAGGAACATGTGCCATAAGATCAATCTTATCATTTACCCATAAAATATTTTTATTTTTCCGGATATAGGAATCAGACAAGATATTGCTACCTGTCAAAAAAAAATCATTTTTAAGATCGCGCTCTAGAGTCTGTTGACAATTAATATGAGATAATTACGCCAATTAATTGAATAGGTTGGCGAATGTTAAGAAAGATGCTGCGGGATGACCAGTGGGAACGGATTGAGCAGATGTTGCCGGGCAAAAAGACTGATCGGGGACACACGGCGGCGGACAACCGGTTGTTCGTGGAAGCGGTGCTGTGGATAGCCAGGACAGGTTCGCCGTGGCGGGACTTGCCAGACGAGTTTGGCTTTTGGAACAGCGCCTACAAGCGTTTTGCGCGTTGGTCGGATGCGGGAGTGTGGCAACGGGTGTTTGCGGAATTGTGCAAAGACGCTGATTTTGAGGAAATATTCATCGACAGCACCATTGTCCGTGCCCACCAGCATG
>Ga0194127_10000715_pt1 | contig 52158 bp, 43 predicted proteins | sample TA2KigC100mmetaG_FD_148624 | JGI IMG/M metagenome (GOLD analysis project Ga0194127, IMG submission 148624) | Freshwater microbial communities from Lake Tanganyika, Tanzania - TA2015036 Kigoma Deep Cast 100m | ecosystem: Environmental > Aquatic > Freshwater > Lake | place: Tanzania: Lake...
TCCGAAAAGACACACGATGGCCGCCCGCGGCCGCCGCGCCAGCCGGCCCCGCCGGGCGGTGGCCGGAGCGGGGCGGAGGGCGGAAGTCAGAGGGCGGAGGAAGACCGAGGGCCGATGGAAGAGCCTCCTTCGATCGGGCCGATTCACCGAAGCGATCCCGGCGCCGACGGAGCGGCGCCCTCCAGGGGCCCCTGATCGCCCGAACGGCCGGGCGAGCCGCCCGTCTTCCGCCGTGACGAATCCGCGGCGCTGGTGTATGTCTTCCCGTTTGAACATGGACGAGACTTCTCCATCCCGGGCGCCGTCACTGGCCGCCGCGCGCGAGCCCGAGGACGGCGGCCCGCCGGACGCCGAACTCGTCGAGAGCGCGCGCTCCGGCGACACCCCCGCCTACGAGATCCTCGTCCGCCGCTACCAGTCGCGCGTGCACGGCATGGTTTACAACATGACGTCGCACAAGCAGGACGCGGAGGACATCGTCCAGACGATCTTCGTGAAGGCCTACCGCGCGCTCGGATCGTTCGGCGGCCGCTCGTCGTTCTCCACGTGGCTCTACCGGATCGCGATGAACACCACGCTCAACCACCTGCAGCGGCGCAAGCGCCGCCAGGGCGAGATGAGCCTCGACGACCTCGACGAGGGGGCCGAGCGCGACCCGGCCTACGTCGAACTCGTCGCGCGGGAATCCCCGGTGCGCGACCTCTCCCTGACGGAGCTGCAAAAGAAATTGAACGCCGCGCTCCAGACGCTGTCGGAAGAACACAGAAGCGTGGTGGTGCTGCACGATGTCCAGGGGCTGCCGCACGACGAGATCGCAAAGGCGCTCGGGGTGAACGTGGGCACGGTCCGGTCGAGGTTGTTCTACGCCCGCCAGCTTCTGCAGGCCGAGTTAGCGGAGTTTGCGCCATGAACTGCGAAAGCGCCCGATTCGAGATCGCGACGGCGGAAACGGAGACCCGTTCCGCCGCCCTCGCCGCGCACCTGGAGCGCTGCCCGCCCTGCCGCGCCTACGCCGCGCGCGACGCCTCGGTTCGCAACCTCCTTGCGTTCAAGAGGAATGAAACGCCGGACGCCCATTTCGAAACCCGTCTGGTCGCCCGGGTTCGCGGCGAGATCGAGGGCACGGTTCCCACCCGTCGGTGGGTCCCGGCCGCGGCGATCGAGTGGTTCACGCCGGCGGTCCGGTGGGCCGTGGCCTCCGCCGCCATCGTGGTCGCGGCCGTCGGCTTCCTCCGTCCCGGCGCGGTGCCGGTGCCGGTGCCCGGGCTGGCGTCCGAGGCGCCGACGGCCCAGCCGATCTCCATGTTCGCCGACAGCAGGGCGCCGACGCTGATGACGTCCGCCGTCCCTCTGCTGGCCGTCATGACCAACCAGGGTCCGCCCATGCTCCGGCTGAGCCCGGGCGGCCCCGTCGAATACGGCACCGGGGGGACGGTTCCCGTCGGCCTGCAATACTGAGCTTCGATTCCGGCGCCGCGCGCCCCGCCCTCCAACCCAACCCCCCTCCCAAGGGGCGCGCGGCCCGGAATCCTCCCCCCGCCCCCGCACGTTGCGCTTGCCTCCGCCGCCGCGTTCGCGCGACTCTTCCGGCATGAACCTCAACCGCAGGTCGTTTCTCCGCAGGGTCGGCGGAGCCGCCGCCGGGTTGGGTGCAGCGTCATGGACGGCCGGCTGCGCAGGACTCGGACGAGGCGCCGCCGCCGCCGGGCTCCCGCACAGCACGCCCGAGGCGGAGGGCGTCTCGTCCGCCGGCCTCCTCGCCTTCCTCGACGCGGCGCAGCAGGGCGGCTACGAGCTGCACGGCCTGATGGTCCTCCGCCACGGCCGTGTCGTGGCCGCGGGCTGGTGGGCGCCGTACGGCCCGCAGCTCAACCACACGCTCTACTCGCTGAGCAAGAGCTTCACGTCGACCGCGGTCGGCTTCGCCGTCGCCGAGGGCCGGCTGTCGGTCGACGACAAGGTCCTGCCCTTCTTCCCCGAGGCCCGGCCGGCCGCGGTGAACGAGCACCTCGCCGCCCTGCGCGTGCGGGACCTGCTGTGCATGGCCTCGGGCCACGACAAGGACCCCACCCATCCCATCGTGAAGGAGGAGGACTGGGTCCGCGCCTTCCTCGGCTCCGCGTTCGCGCACCCGCCGGGCTCGCGCTTCGTCTACAACAGCGAGGCCACGTACATGTGCTCGGCGATCGTCCAGCGGCTGACCGGGCAGCGGATCCTCGACTACCTGCGGCCGCGCCTGTTCGAGCCGCTCGGCATCGACGGCATGACGTGGGAGGTCTGCCCGCGCGGCATCAACACCGGCGGCTGGGGGCTGAGCGTCCCGACCGCGGCGCTTGCGAAGTTCGGCGAGCTCCTCCGCCGGCGCGGCGAATGGCAGGGCCGGCGGCTCCTCCCGGCCGCGTGGGTCGACGAGGCGACGACGTTCAAGATCCAGCAGCCCATCCCCGCAGGCGGCGAGCGCAAGGACTGGCACCAGGGCTACGGCTACCAGTTCTGGCGCTGCCGGCACAACGCCTTCCGCGGCGACGGCGCCTACGGCCAGTTCATGGTCGTCCTGCCGGAGCAGGAGGCGGTGGTTGCCATCACGGCGGAGAGCAGGAACCTCCAGGGCGAACTCGACCTTGTCTGGGATCACATCCTCCCCGCCCTGAAGCCGCGGCCGCTGCCCGCCGATCCGCGCGCGCACGGCCGGCTGCAGGAGCGGCTCGCCGGCCTGGCGCTGCCTCTGCCCGCCGGCGCGCCGGCCGCGCCGGCCGCAACGGAAGTCCAGGGGCGGACGTTCCGCCTCGAGCCCAACGAGGCCGGCCTGCAGTCCGCGCGATTCGACCTCGGCGGCGGCGGCGGCCGCATGACGCTGACGGAGGGCGGCCGCGACCACGCGATCGACTTCGGCCTCGGCCGGTGGCGGACCGGCGAAACCGCCCTGCCGGGCACCCCGCCGCGGTTGATCTCCGGCGGCGCGCCGAAACCCGGCACGCCGGCGAAGACCGCCGCGGCGGCCGCGTGGAAGGACGCCCGCACGCTGGAGCTGGTCGTACGCTACGTCGAGACCCCGCACCGCGACACGATCGCGTGCCGGTTCGAGGATGGCGCCGTCCGGATCTCGTTCATGAACAGCATCGCCGCGATGGCGGCGAAACCGAAGGATCCCCGGCCGGACCTGGCAGGCCGGGCGTGACCGGCGCGCCGATCGGCGCCGGGGAAGGAGGCGGCATGAGCGACACGGTCAAGATCGCGGTCCTCGACAGCCTCGTCGAGGCGCAGAGCGTGGAGGCCGCACTCCGGGATCTCGGGATCCCGCACGTGATCCGCAGCTACGAGGACCTGGTCCTCGACGGGCTCTTCCTGGGCAGCAAGGGCTGGGGCCACGTCGAGGCGGCCGAGGAGCACCGCGCGGCCGTCCTCGCCGTGCTTGAGGATCTCCGGGCCTCGGGCGACCCGCCCGCCTGATTCACCCGTCCGTCCAACCGCCGGCCAGCAGCGCCGAGTGGCGGCGCAGCCAGCGCCGGTGCGCCGGGTAGTCCGGGCAGTGGGCGTGGACCAGCATCCAGAACGCCGTCGAGTGGTTCGGATGCACCCCGTGGGCCAGCTCGTGGACCACCACGTAGTCGAGGACCTCCGGCGGGGCCTGGATCAGGCGCCAGTTGAACGACAGCCCGCCCGCGCGCGAGCAGCTCCCCCATCGCGTGCGCTGCGCGCGGACCTGCATCCCGGCGGGGCGCACGCCCATCCGCGGCGCGTGCCGCGCGACGGCCGCCTCGAGGGCCGCCCGCGCCCGCGCCCGGAGCGTCCGCTCCAGCGCCTCGCCCTGCGGCAGCTCGTGACGGGGCACGGGACGGCCCTCCAGGAGCACGGTGCCGTCGGGACCCCGGGCGGTCGCCCGCGCCGCAGCCGCCCTCCGCACCTGCGCGATCACCCACGCGGCGTGCTCGTGCAGCAGCCGCAAGGCGGCGCGCTCGCCGACCCGGCGCGGACGGACCAGCGTGACGCCGTCGGGCCCGACCTGGATCCTGCACCGTCGCGCCCGGTCCGACACGCGCACCCCGACTTCGAGGTCGCGGCCCAGGCAGTTGACGCGAAGGACGTCCATGGGGCCGCATCCTACCGGAGCCTCCGCGCCGCGGCGACCGGAAGAAGCCCCCGGACACCCCGGCCCGGGCCCCGCGCACCAAACCGGAAACAGGCTGCAAGCGCCGGCCGCATCTGTCAGGATGCAGGGCCGGGCGGGCGGCGGACGTTTCGTGGAAGGACACACCGTGCGCGTGAACACCCTGCGCTTCATGGAGCGGTGGCGGCGGCGGATTCCGCCGCTGGCGGCCATCGTTCTCGCCGCGGGCGTGCGGGCGGCGGAACCGGAGGCGCCCCGGCCGATGGCGTCGATGTATCCCGGCGCACAGGCGCTGCGCGAGGCGGCCGGCGAGATCGTCTGCCTCGTCGACACGGAGCACCCGGACGACGTGCGGAAGAACCTCCGGGACCGGGCCCCGCGCCACCACCCGATGGAACGGATCCGGCTCTGCCTCGAACTTGAGACCGCAGGGCTGCCCTGCCTGCTGGTTCATGCCTCCATGGTGTCGACCGGGGACCTGGACCGCGCCGCCGTGAGGGCCGTGGTCCTCTGCGGACGCAATCGGAGTTCCGGCGCGGCGGCCGACGAGGCGCTCTTCGCGCTGATCCGCGGCTGCCGGAAGCCGCTGCTCGGCCTCGGCGGCGGACAGGGCCTGATCGCGCGGGCGTGGGGCGGAACGGTCGGCAACCTGCGGCGCCTCGCCCCCGGCGAGACCGATCCCGAACCGGGCTACGCGCCCGGACTTCTCAAGGAGACGGGGTTCACGGCGGTCCGGGTGTCCGGGCATGACCCGCTCTTCGAGGGGCTCGGCGGGACGATCGCCGTGATGCAGCGGCACAGTACGGAGATCCAGGAACTTCCGCCGGGGTTCCAGGTTCTCGCGTCGACCGACGCCTGTTCCGTGCAGGCCCTGCGCCACCGCGACCGGCCGGTCTACGGGGTGCAGTTCCTTCCGGAACGGTTCGACGAGGCGCACCCCGACGGGCGCCGCGTGCTGCAGAACTTCTTCGCGATCGCCGGCATCGACACCGCGCGGCGCCTGCCCGAGGCCCGCGCCGCCTTCCGGGAGCGGACGCGCGCGCTGGTGCGCGAGGTCTGCCGCGATCCCGCGGAGATGCTGCGGCAGGCGGAGCCCTTTGTGGCGCTGATCGACATGGAGGGCCCCGAGGCCGTCGCCAGCCCCGTCCGCGGCAGCGGAACCGGCAGGACGCACGCCGGAAAGATCGCCGAGTTCCGCGCGCGCATCGAGGGCGAGCTGGCGGGCCTTCCGTGCGTGGTCGTCCACTACGCCGAGGTGCGGACGGAGCACTTCGCAAGCCCGAAGCTGCGGGCGGTCGTGCTGTCGGGCGCCGCGTCGCCCTCCGTCGAGCCGATGCTCCACGATCTGTACGCGGTGATCCGGGATGCGCGCGTGCCGGTCCTGGGCATCTGCGCGGGCCACCAGCACATCGCGAAGGCCCACGGCTCCGCCGTCGCCTCCATGCGCCCGCTCCGGAAGGGGGAGACGGACCCGAATCCCCGGTATCACCCCGGCCTGTTCAAGGAGTGGGGCTTCCTCCCGGTTCGAATCGCGCGGCGCGATCCGCTCTTCGAGGGGTTGCCGGACACGATCGTCGTGCAGGAGTACCACGTGGCCGGGGTCCGCTCGCTCCCGGAGGGGTTCGACCGGCTCGCCGGAACGGACGAATGCGAGATCGAGGCCTTCCGGCGCCGCGACCGCACGGTCTACGGCATCCAGTTCCACGCCGAGTGTTACGACGACGATCATCCCGACGGACGGCTCGTCCTGCAGAACTTCTTCCGCATCGCGGCGGAGCGGGCGGAGGCGCCGCCGTAGCGGCCGGAGTACGCGCCCGCCGCGCCGTGGGCCGGACGTCCGCGGACGCTCCGGCGCGGGCCGCGCCTAGCTCCCGCGCCACGGCGGGATGCCGGACTCCGCCGCCACGGCAAGGGCGGCGGCGACGTCGTTGGCGAGGGGGAAGTCGATGCCCGCCTTCCACTGGCGGCGCAGGCCGTCGGGCGTCTCGTCCTGGAAGTAGTTGATCCTCACGCCGGCCGCCCGAAGCATCTTCACGACGTCATCCGGGATCCCGCCCTTGCCGAGGATCTGGATGAAGTCGGCCTTCATGGCGATCGTGGCCTTCGCGTAGTCGAGGGAGCCTCCCTGCCGCTCCATGTTGCAGATGAGGATGCCCGGCACGGCGGCGCGCGCGCCGCGGGCCGCGTCGGCCGTGGCGGCAAGGAACGCCTGGTGCAGCCGTCCCGCCCGGGCGATCGCCCGGGCGGCGGCCGCGCCGGTTTCCGCCTTCCCCTTGAGATGGCAGTTCAGCCACACGGTGCGGGGCATGACCGCGAGCGCCTCCTCGAACGTGGGGATGCGGGTTCCGGCGAAGCGCGGGTCCTTCCGGATCCCGGCGTCCAGCGTGCGGATCGTCTCGAAGGGGAGATCGGCGACCGTGCCGCGGCCGTCCGTGGTCCGGTCCACGGTGGCGTCGTGCATCAGCACCAGAACGCCGTCGGACGTGGGCTGGACGTCGAACTCGATCATGTGCGCGCCGAGCCGGACGGCCTCGGCAAAGGCCGGGAGCGTGTTCTCCGGGTGGGTCGACATCGCGCCGCGGTGCGCGCACACGCCCCGCTCCGGCATCCGGACCTCCCCGGCGCCCGCGCCCCCGACGCACGCCATCCACCCGGCCAGGACCGCGACTCGGACACCGGGGGCGGGACTCATGGATTCACCTCGTCCGCCGCCCCGCTAGGCGATCCCGTCCGGCACCCGCATCAGGGTCCGCAGTTCCTCCCGGCGGCGGACGGCGGTGAGGGCGGCCTCGCAGACGGCGCGGATCTCCAGCAACACGTCCTCGGTGATGCGCTGGTCGCGGGCATCCTCCATGATCAGCCCGGCGAAGGCCCTCCGGCTCCGGGCCAGCATCTCGATGGCGACGCGCATCGTCTCCTCGGGCGTCGGCGCGAAGGGTTCGGGCTCCACCTTGGGCTTGACGCCCAGCCTGGCCTTCTTGTCGACATAGGCCAGGGCGAGGCGCCGCTGCAGGCAGTCGGGCTGTTCACGGATCGCCTTGCGTATCTGACCACAGGCCGCTTCATCGTCCCGCGCAAAGGCATCCACCCATGCCTCGCATTGGTCCTTGAAGGCGCCCAGTTGCGCGGCTTTCGGTCCCGGTATCTTGAAGCCCATCCTACCCCCGATCCTGATTGAGCTGGAGCTGGGTTCCTTCGTCTGGTGCTCGGGGGGGGACTTGAACCCCCACGCCTTGCGGCACATGCCCCTCAAACATGCGTGTCTGCCATTCCACCACCCGAGCAGCACGAAGACGAACGAAGGCGGGCGCGGGAGGACCGCGCGGACGCCGACCGAGCGGGAGACTACCCGGCGGCGACCCCGTTCGCAAGCGGATTCCCGGCGGCCAGGCGGGCGAAGGCCGCGTCGAGATCCTCGCCGCGGTCGAGCGCCGCGACGAGCGCCGCCGGGGTGTGGGCGTCGCGCCGGAGGTCGGGCATCACCGCCGCGAGGTGCGTGCGCAGCGCGGCGCGGTCGTTCCACGCCCGGGTCACGTGCGCGGCGACGGCATCGACGGAGAAGTCCTCGAAACCCAGGCTGCGCTCGCGCAGGCCGATGCGGCTGTAGTAGTGGTGCACCTTCGGCTGGTAGGCCAGGCCGCAGACGGGCGTCTCCTCCGACGAGCCGAGGATCATCGCGTGCAGCCGCATGCCGAAGAGCAGGCCGACGCGCCGGAGCACGCCCTTGATCTCGACGTGGTTGTGCTCGACGTTCGTGACGATCCCCGCCGGCCGGACCTTCTTCAGGCGCCCCATCAGCTCGCGCGTGATCGGCACGTCCGCATGCTGCGTGCAGACGAAGACCATCCGCGCGCCGGTCGTCCCGCCGACACGGTCGAGGGCCTCGGCGTAGATCCCCAGGAAGCGTTCGCGCGTCAGCGGCTCGCGCCCGGTGCCGGCCCACGAGTCGAGGTAGTGGTTGATGTTGACCGCCATCAGCGGCGCGCCGGCGTCGGGATCGGCCCCGGCGGCGCGCAGGATCGCGTCGGCGCGGGCGTCGTCGCAGGCGGGGGCGTTGATGGCGGCGTCGGCCGTGACGAGCAGCCGCGGGTTCTTCACGCCGATGTCGAGGAGCACGTCGCGCGAATCGGCGTCGCGCACGGTGATGAAGTCCATGACCTCCATCAGCTCGCGCAGCATCCGCCGGCCGGCCGGCGTCGTGACGGGGCCCGTCCCGACGTTGTAGCAGGCCATGCGCTTCCCGCGCCGCTTCGCCGCGGGCAGCAGGAGGCGGAGGGTCGACAGGAAGTTGAAAAGCGGATTATAAAGGGCGCGGTCGAACAGGATCGCGTCGAAGATCAGCGAGATGTCCGCCCGGCAGACCGAGCGCCACGTCGGAAGACCGAGCATCTTGACCGACAGGTTCCACGGCAGCATGCCGACCGGGACGGCGCCCTCGGGGTAGTTGTTGCGGACGTAGGACGGGCAGATCGTCGGGATCTCGAAGCGCAGCGTGCGGCCGCAGGTCGCGTTGACGGACGCCTGGATGGCGGCCATGAGGGCGGCGTCGCCGGCGTTCCGGCCGGACGACGAGCCCAGCAGCGTGACGGTGCGGATCGAGCCCGCGGAATCGTTGAAACTCATGCGGCCGAATGCTATCGGCCCTCGGGAAGGAAGGCAATGGCGGAGACAACCACGGGGGGCGCCGGCCGATCCTGGCGCCGCATCGTGCTGGTCCTGGCCAACGTCGCCATGACGGCGGCGATCTTCGGTTATCTCTTCCGCCACATCCGACCGGGCGAGGTGCTCGCCCTTCTCCGCAACCTGGACCTCCGCGCGGTGGCCATGTTCGTGGTCCTGTCCCTGGGGGCCAGCCTGTTCCGCCTGTGGCGCTACCGGATCCTCCTGCGGCTCTCGGGCTACGACGCCCCGCCGCTGCCGCTGTTCCTGATGGTGCTGGTCCGCAACGCGTTCTCGGACCTCCTGCCCGCGCGGCTGGGGACGCTGATCGACGTCTACTTCTTCACCACGCGCCTCGGCGTCCCCTTCCCCGCCGCCGCCTCGTGCTTCTCGCTGACCTTCATCTTCGAGATCCTCGCCCTCGCCCCGCTGATCGCCCTCGCCGCGTGGCGCGCGGGCGCGGCGGGCACGCTGCCGGCCGGCGGCCTGCTGCTGGGCGGCCTGATCCTGCTGGCGGTCACCGGCGGCCTCGTCGCGCTGATGCCCTGGGGCTTCGGCCTCGCGGCGCGGCTGGCGGAGCGCCTGCTGCCGGCGCGCTGGGCGCTGCGGCGATGGGTGTCGGAAACGCTCGGCGCCATCGGCGGCGAGGTCCGGCGCGTGCAATCGGCCGGGCTGTACGGGCGCGTGCTGGCGCTCTCGGTGATGCTGCGCGTCGCGAAGTACGCCTCGCTCTACGTCTTCCTGTTCGCGCTGCTCGCGCCGATGGGATACACGTGGGCGCAGCTCGACGCGCCGCGCGTGTTCCTCGGCCTGTGCGCCTCGGAGCTGGCGGCCAGCCTGCCCGTCTCCGGCATCGCCGGCTTCGGCGCCTACGAGGGCGCGTGGGCGGCCGTGTTCCAGTTGCTCGGGTTCCCGAAGGACATCGCGCAGGTGACCAGCGTCGCGCACCACCTCTTCACGCAGGCCTACGGCTACGGGCTCGGCGGCCTGGCCCTCGTCGCCCTGCTGCTGCCGGTCTGGCGGCGGATGCGCGCCGCGCCGGCCGCGACGCCCGTCCGCGACCGCCCGGTCGCCTTCTACGCGAAGGTCGCCGCGACGGTCGCCGTCCTCGCCGCCGCCGAGCTCGCGCTTGCGGTCCTGCCCGCGCCGCGCGCGCACGCGGGCGGCGCGACCGACCGCCCCGGTCCCGCCGACGCCGCGCGGCGCGCGGACTTCGCCGCGGCCTTCGGGGGCGACCTGCTCTTCGACAGCACGCGCTCCGGAACCTTCGGCGTCTGGCGCATGTCGGCCGACGGCCTCCGCGCGGCCGCCGTCGCCGACACGCCGGCGCACGAGATGTACCCCGACCCCTCGCCCGACGGCCGCTGGATCGCCTACGCGCGCGCCGCGACCCTCGCCGCGAAGTCGCCCAGCGAGATCCGCGTCTGCCGTCCGGACGGCTCGGACGACCGCAAACTCGCCGACAACGGCACCTTCCCGACCTTCGGTCCCGACTCCGCCACCGTGTACTTCGAGCGCGACCGCCTCCGCGTGATGGCCGGTCGCCTCGACGGCGGCGAGCCCCGCGAGGTCTTCCCCGGCCCCCATCGCGGCTGGCGCCATCACGTCGTGAAGCCGCGCGTCTCGCCCGACGGCCGCCGGGTCTCGTTCATCTCCAATCGCGGGAGCATGATCGGCTGGAGCGCATGGACCGCCGATCTCGCGTCCGGCGAGGCGGCCCGGCTCGGCGCCGGCTGCCAGCCCGGCTGGTTCCCGGACGGACGGCGCGTCGTGCACGTCGTCGAGAAGGGCATGAAGGCCTCCACCGGGATCGTCGCGCGTGATCTCCCCGCCGGCCCGCTGGCGGTTCTGCAGGATGCCGGCGACCCGCTCGGCCACGAGTACTTCCCCACCGTCACTCCCGACGGCCGCTGGCTGCTCTGGGGCGCGTGCCGCCCCGGCCAGCACGACCACCTCAGCCCGAAGTCCAACTACCAGGTCTTCGCGCGGGCGCTGCCGGACGGCGCGGCCGTCCGCCTCACGTTCGACGGATGGAACAACCGGTGGCCGAAGCGCATTCCCGCGCCCGGCGCCGGAACGGAAACCAGCACGAAAGGGAGCGGACCATGAAGATGAAGCGGCGGGAGATCCTGGCGGGTGCGATGGGCGCGGCGGTGGCGGGCGCGGCGGGAACGGTCCGGGCGGCGGATCCCGCCCCGGCGAAACGCCTGCGGCACGTGGTGCTCTTCAAGTTCAAGGACGGCGCGGCCGAGGCCGACATCCGCGCGGTCGAGAACGCGTTCCGCGGCCTCGCGGTGAAGATCGACCTGATCCGCGAGTTCGAGTGGGGCACCAACAACAGCCCCGAGGGCCTCTCGCAGGGCTTCACCCACTGCTTCTTCGTCACCTTCGCGACCGCCGAGGCGCGCGACGCCTACCTCCCGCACCCCGACCACAAGGCCTTCGTCGACGTGCTCAAGCCCGTCCTCGACAAGGTCCTCGTCGTCGACTACTGGGCGAAGCCGTGAGCCGCCGCACGGGGATCGCGGGGGGGCGCGCGCAGGCCGCCGCCCCCGCGCTGGCCTTCCTGCTCGCCGCGACGGCGCAGGCCGCCGCGCCGGCGAAGCCGAACATCCTGTTCGTCTTCTCCGACGACCACTCGCTGCAGGCGATCGGCGCGTACGACACCTGGCTCTCGCCGTTCTGCCGCGAGCAGAAGGTGACGCCGAACATCGACCGCCTCGCCGGCGAGGGCGCGCTGTTCCGCAACAGCTTCTGCGGAACCTCGATCTGCTCACCCAGCCGCGCGGCGATCCTGACCGGTCTCCACGGCCACGCGAACGGCGTGCCGAACCTCGGCATGACCGTCTGGCCGGGCACCTGGATGTTCCCGGACGCCATGCGCCAGGCCGGCTACCAGACCGCCGTGATCGGCAAGTGGCACCTCGGCAACCTGCCCGAGGGCTTCGACCACTGGCGCGTCCTCCCGGGCCAGGGCGCCTACTGGAACCCCGCCATGACCGGTCCCGACGGGCCGGAGAAGAACACCGGCTACGCGACCGACGTCATCACCGACAAGGCCCTCGCGTGGCTCAAGGGACGCGACCCGGCGAAGCCGTTCCTGCTGATGGTCCACCACAAGGCGCCGCACCGGAACTGGACGCCGCCGCCGCGGCACTACGGCTGGCTGGCCGACGTGAAGATCCCGGAGCCCGCGACGCTGCTCGACGACTACGCGACCCGCGCCTCGCCGGCCCGCACGCAGAAGATGGAGATCGGCCGCGACATGACGCTCGAGAGCGACCTCAAGGTCGTCCCGCCCGACAAGGGCGCCCGCCCCGTGCCGCCCGAGGCCGCCGCCGCGTGGGACGCCGCGTTCAAGGCCCGCAACGAGGCGTTCCTGAAGAACCCGCCGGCGGGCGAGGCGCTGACGCGCTGGAAGTACCAGGAGTACATGAAGGACTACCTCCGCTGCGTGAAGGCGGTCGACGAGAGCGTCGGACGCCTCCTCGACGCGCTGGTGGAGGCGAAGGTCGACCGCAACACGGTCGTGATCTACTCGTCCGACCAGGGCTTCTTCATGGGCGAGCACGGCTGGTTCGACAAGCGCTGGATCTACGAGGAATCGATCCACATGCCCTTCATCGTCCGCTGGCCCGGCGTCGTGAAGCCCGGCAGCCGGCCGGACGCGATGATCCAGAACATCGACTACGCCGCCACGCTCGTGGAGATCGCCGGCGGCAAGGTCCCGGACGGGCTGCACGGGCGGTCCTTCCTGCCCATCCTGCGCGGGGAAACGCCGTCCGACTGGCGCACGAGCGTCTACTACCGCTATTTCGATCCCGGCCATGGCGTCGCCGCGCACTACGGCGTCCGCACCGCGGGCCACACGCTGGCGTACTACCCGAAGACGGACGAATGGGAGCTCTTCGACCTCGCGAAGGACCCGGCGCAGGTGCGCAACATCGTCGGCGACCCCGCCGCGGCAACGACCGTGGCGGACCTCAAGGCCGAACTCGCCCGGCTGCGCACTCTCTACCGCGACGACGGCTCCATCCAGCCGCCGGCCGACGCCGCAACCGGCAAGGCGAAACGACCCGGGAAGAGGACGTGAGACGCTGGGATGCGCTGACGTTCACGCGGGATCCGGGGTGCGGCACGGGTAGCCGCGGGGCTACGACCCGCGGCGCCGCGACGACCGCCACCCTCCTGGCACCCGCCGCGCCCACACGCGCCACGTCGTAGCCGTGGCGCCACCGGGGAGGGACAGAGAAGCTCGGCCCGTGGTGAGGCACGGGTAACCGCGGGGCTACGACCCGCGGCGCCGGGGCGACCGCCATCCGCCTGGAATCCGCCGCGCCCACACGCGCCACGTCGTAGCCGTGGCGCCACCGGGGAGGGACAGAGAAGCTCGGCCCGTGGTGAGGCACGGGTAGCCGCGGGGCTACGACCCGCGGCGCCGGGGCGACCGCCATCCGCCTGGAATCCGCCGCGCCCACACGCGCCACGTCGTAGCCGTGGCGCCACCGCGGAGGGACACGGAAGCTCGGCCCGTGGTGGGGCACGGGTAGCCGCGGGGCTACGACCCGCGGCGCCGGGACGACCGCCACCCGCCTGGCATCCGCCAAGTCCCACGCACGCCACGTCGTAGCCGTGGCGCCACCGGGGAGGGACAGAGAAGCTCGGTCCGTGGTGAAGCACGGGTAGCCGCGGGGCTACGACCCGCGGCACCGGGGCGACCGCCACCCTCCTGGCATCCGCCGCGTCCCACGCACGCCACGTCGTAGCCGTGGCGCCACCGCGGAGGGACAGAGAAGCTCGGTCCGTGGTGGGGCACGGGTAGCCGCGGGGCTACGACCCGCGGCGCCGCGACGACCGCCATCCGCCTGGAATCCGCCGCGTCCCATGCGCCACGTCGTAGCCGTGGCGCCACCGCGGAGGGACGGAGAAGCTCGGCCCGTGGTGGAGCTCGGGTAGCCGCGGGGCTACGACCCGCGGCACCGGGGCGACCGCCACCCTCCTGGCACTCGCCGCACCCCATGCGCCACGTCGTAGCCGTGGCGCCACCGGGGAGGGACAGAGAAGCTCGGTCCGTGGTGAGGCACGGGTAGCCGCGGGGCTACGACCCGCGGCACCGGGGCGACCGCCACCCCCCTGGCATCCGCCGCGTCCCACGCACGCCACGTCGTAGCCGTGGCGCCACCGGGGTCAGTGCACCACGCCGTTGCTGCAGAAGCTGACCGCGATCTTCGCGTTCTTCGTCCGCTTCGTGCATGCCTCCAGCGCGTTTCGCTCGGCGTCCGCGCGATTGCCGGCGTGACCCCAGCCGAAGACGCCCTTGTCGTCGCCCAGGGCCAGGGCGAGCCAGCAATCCTCGGCCTGTGCGACGACCTTCGCGTCCGGCGCGTTGCAGTATCGAACCGCCTTGAACGGAGCCTCGCGGGCGCCCCCGGTGGAGTATCCCCAGCGGCCGGTGGACTCGGAAAAGGCGATCGCGCCGCCGGTCCGCATCTGGCGTGCGTCGATGCTGTAGACGACCCTGGGTTTCGCCACGCCCTGCTTGGCGGCCCCCTCAAGGGCGAACCGTTCGGCCGCGGCCTGGTCCGGCCCCCAGCCCACGCCCCACTTGAAGTCCTTCGACTCCTTCGGATCTCCCAGGGCCAGCGCGCACCAGCCGTTGGCGCAGAGGACAACGGTGCGCGCGTCCGGGGCATTGCACTTGTCGCGGGCCGCGCGGGACGCGACGTCGAAGGCGATGTAGGAGCAGCTGGCGGCGTACTTGTGCGTGGACGGCGATACGGCGATGGCGGCCCAGTAGTCGGTCTTGTCCCAGTCGGAGGCGTCGCGCCGATTGCGGTCCTTCCACTCGACGTATCCCTGCACCGGCCCGTCGGCCGGGGCGCGCCGGTTCCAGACGTCGGCGGGCACCGCGTTCTCGATGAGGTCGACGCCGGGCGCCGGGCCCGTGAGGATCCACACCGCCAGAGCGACCGGCAGGAACCGCGTGTTCATGGGCATTCCCCTCCGGATGTATCCCACCGGAGCCGGCGCACCGCAACCCGCCGTGCGTCGCACCCATCCCGACCCTGCACCCGCACGGCGGGCGTTCGCGGCGGAGGCCGTCCCGGCCCGGGGCCATTCTACCCCACGTCCCGCCGACACGGAACCCCATCCCGGCGCCCGCGATGCCCGGCCCCGCCGTTCTGCGCGAGGGGGACACCGACGTTGTGCCGGTGGCAGCACGGGTAGCCGCGGGGCTACGACCCGCGGCGCCGGGACGACCGCCATCCGCCTGGCACCCGCCGCGTCCCATACGCCACGTCGTAGCCGTGGCGCCACCGGGAAGCTCTATGCGCGCCTCCATTCGGTTGTCCCCATTCGGTTGTCATCCTCCGGCCGGCCCGCCGGTCCGTCACGAATCCGGCGGCCGCTTCGTGCTTTCCGCGGCGCTTCCGCCGTGACTTCGGGTCCGGAATTGGCTATTGGCGATTGGCTGTTGGCCATGCGGGCGGAGCCCGCGCCGGAGTGAGATCATGATCGCCGCCGAACTGGTCGCCACGGGCACGGAACTTCTCATCGGCCGCACGGTGAACACGCACGCGCAGCGGCTCGGGCGCGCGCTGTCTCCGCTGGGGATCGCGCTGGAACGCGAGACGACGCTGCGCGACGACCGTCCCGCCATCGCCGCGGCGGTGCGCGCCGCGCTGACGCGCTCGCAGGTGGTCTTCGTCACCGGCGGCCTCGGGCCGACGTGCGACGACCTGACCCGCGAGGCGCTGGCCGACGCGCTGGGCCGGAAGATCGTCCGCGACACCGCCGCGCTGTCCCGGATCCGCGCCCGCTGCGTGCGCCTGGGCCAGTCCATGACCGACTCGCGCGCGCGCCAGGCGGACATCCTCGAGGGCGCCGCCGCCCTCTCCAACTCCGTCGGCGCCGCGCCGGGCCAGCGGATCGAGCTCGGCGGCGGACGCGTCCTGCTCGTGCTGCCAGGCCCGCCGCGCGAATTCGAGGCGATCCTCGCCGAGCACGTCCTCCCCTGGCTGCGCGGGCACCTGCATGCGCCCGTCGCGCCGGAGCGGATCCTGATGGTCTGCGGGCTGGGCGAGTCCGACGTCATCGAGCGCTTCGCGGCGGCCGGTTTCGATCCCGCCCCGCTCGACCTGGCCTACTGCGCGGGGCCGGGCCAGCTCGAGGTGCGGCTGACCGGAAAGCCCGGCGAGGAGTCCGTCGTGACATCCGCGGCGGCGCGCGCGCTGGCGGTCCTCGGCGACCACGTTTACGCGGAGTCCCGCGAGGATCTCGTCGCCGCCGTCGGCCGCCGCCTCGAGGCGCGCGGGGCGACGGTCGCGACGGCGGAATCGTGCACCGGCGGACTCGTCGCCCAGGTCCTCACGTCCGTCCCCGGCAGCTCGGCGTGGTACCGCGGATCGATCGTCGCCTACGCCAACGACGCGAAGACCTCGCTCCTCGGCGTGCCGGCCGACCTGATCGCGGCCCACGGCGCGGTCAGCGAACCGGTCGCCCGCGCGATGGCCGAGGGCGCGCGCCGCGCGCTCGGGACCGACTTCGCCCTTGCGACGACCGGCGTCGCCGGGCCCGACGGCGCGACGCCGGAGAAGCCGGTCGGCCTGGTCTGGTGGGCGCTGGCCGACGCGAAGGGGACGGTCGCCCGCACGCGGCGGTTCCCCGGCGACCGCGACCTCATCCGCCGCTGGACCGCCCAGTACGCCCTCGACCTGCTGCGCCGCCGTCTCGACGGCACGGCCTGAGGGGTTTCGAGTTCCACGGTTCCGGTTTCACGTTCGAGGCGGAGGACGAGGCCCCGGGCCGTCGTGCAACTTGGTCGAAGAAAGTTCCGGAATTCCGGACGGCGGTTTCCTTCCCTAGGATGAGATGAGCGCATCGGATCCAATCCCGGCGGCGAGGGGCGACGAAGTGTGGCGGCTGTTCGTCGGCCTCCGTCTCGACCCCGGAACACGGGCGTCGCTGGTGCGGGCGCAGGGGCGACTGCGGCGCGCCGGGGCGCGGGTTTCGTGGGTGAAGCCGGAGAACCTGCACCTCACGCTGGCCTTCCTCGGCGACACCTTCGCGGCGCGCGTGCCCGGGCTGACGGCGGCGCTCGATGGCGCGGCGGGGGGCGTCGCCCCGTTTGATCTTGAGATCGCCGGGCTCGGCGCCTTCGGAAGCCCGCGCTCGCCGCGGGTGATCTGGGCGGGCGCGGCGTCGGTCCCGCCGGGCCTGACGGCCCTCCACGAGCGGGTTTCCGCCGCGCTGCGGGCCTGCGGAGTGCCGCTGGAGACGCGGCCGTTCGCGGCCCACGTGACGCTTGGTCGCGTGCGGTCGGCGCACGGCGCGGAGGCGTTGACTTCGGTCCTCCGGTCCCCTATGAATCCACCGCCCGGGGGGCGGCTGGTGGTGGACCGGGCGGACCTGATGCGAAGCGAACTGGGGCCCGGCGGGCCGGTCTACACCGTCCTGCACGAGTCCCTCCTGAAGGAATGAGGCATCCCATGGCAAAGGCAGCGAAGAGTTCGGGCGACGAGGCCGCGAAGGGACCGGGCAAGGAGCTTCCCTCGGCGCTCGCCAACGTCCTGGCGCAGATCCAGAAGGAATACGGCGACGGCGCGATCATGCGCCTCGGCAACGAGGAGAGCGCCGTCCAGGTGCCCTGCATCCCCACGGGCGCCCTGACGGTCGATATCGCGCTGGGCATCGGCGGCGTCCCGCGCGGCCGCATCATCGAGGTCTTCGGCCCCGAATCGTCGGGCAAGACCACCCTCGTGCTGCACATCATCGCCAACGCGCAGAAGAACGGCGGCATGGCGGCGTTCATCGACACCGAGCACGCGCTGGATCCCGCCTACGCGAAGCGGATCGGCGTCAACCTCGACAACCTGCTGGTCTCCCAGCCGGACTCCGGCGAGGAGGCGCTGAACATCGCCGACCAGCTCGTCCGCAGCAACTCGCTCGACGTGGTCGTGGTCGACTCCGTCGCCGCGCTCGCGCCGAAGGCCGAGCTCGAGGGGCAGATGGGCGACAGCTTCGTCGGCCTGCAGGCGCGGCTGATGTCGCAGGCGATGCGCAAGCTGACCGGCGCGATCAACCGCTCGAAGACCTGCTGCATCTTCACGAACCAGATCCGCGAGAAGATCGGCGTGATGTTCGGCAATCCCGAGACGACGCCAGGCGGGCGGGCGCTCAAGTTCTACGCCTCGGTCCGCCTCGACGTCCGCCGCATCGGCACGATCAAGGATTCCGCCGGCGTCGCGATCGGCAGCCGCGTGAAGGTCAAGGTCGTGAAGAACAAGGTCTCGCCGCCGTTCACCGAGGGCGAGTTCGACATCCTCTACGCCGAGGGCATCTCGTGGACCGGCTCGATCATGGACGCCGCGATCGCGGCGGGCATCGTCGAGAAGCGCGGCTCGTGGCTCTCGTGCGAGGGCCAGCAGCTCGGCCAGGGCCGCGAGGCGGCCGCCGCCGATCTGAAGAAGAACCCCGACCTCCAGGCGATGCTGATCGAGAAGATCAAGGCGAAGCACAGCGCGACCGGCCCGAAGGTCGCCGCGCCGTCCGCCGAGTAGGTCCGCGGGCCTTCCAAGGGTTGGACGTCCGCGACGCGGCGGCTTCCAACCCTTGGAAACCCGGGGAGCCGGCGCTAGGGCTTCGGCCGGACCGCGTCGGCCGCGTTCTGGAGCGCATCGGCCGTGGCGCCGGCCGCCTTCTGCGCCGCTTCCTTGGTCGCATCGGCCGCCTTGCCGGCGGCTTCCTTGGTGGCCTCGGCCGCCTTCGCGGCCGTTTCCTTGGTGGTCTCCACGGCCTGGCCGACCGCATCCTTGGTGGCGTCCGCCGCCTTGCTCACGGCCTCCTTGGTTGCATCCGCCGCCTTCGCGGCGGCGTCCGCGGCCGTGCCGGCAGCCTGCTCCGTGGCCTCGACCGCCTTGGTGACGGCCGATCCGACGGCTTGGCCGACCTTCTCGGCGACGGCGGAGGCCGCCGCGGCGGGCTCCGGCTTGGGTTCGGCGGGCTTCGGGCCGCAGCCGGCCGCCAGGAGGGACAGGGATACCGCCGCGCATCCGAACAGAACGATCGTCTTCATGGACCACCTCCGCTCCGGCGGCGTCCCGCCGCCGGGTCTCTGGGCAGAACCTTCGCCCAAGGCCCCGAAATGTCAACCCGGGCCCGGGCGGCTACGCCGGCGCGCCGAGGGCCTCGACGTCGGCGCGCATGCGGGCGAGCGTTGCGGCGTCGAGCGCAAGGCCTCCGGCCTTCGCGTTCTCGACCGCGTGGGCGGCCTTGCGGGCGCCGCACAGCGCGATCGTCAGGCCGGGCTGGGCCACCGTCCACGCGACCACGAGCTGGCCGAGCGTGCAGGCGTGGGCGGCGCAGAGGTCCTTCCAGCCGTCGAGCATCGCGAGCACGCGCGCGCGGTTCGCGGGCTGGAACCAGGGGATCCGGTTGCGGAACTCGTCCGCGGGGAAGGTGCGGTCCATGCCGATCCGCCCGGTCAGCAGGCCCTGCTCGAGCGGCGAGTAGGCGAGCACGGCGATGCCGTGGCGGTGGCAGTAGGGCAGCACGTCCGCCTCGATGGCGCGGTCGAGCATGCTGTAGCGCGGCTGGCAGGCGCTGAGATCGCCGGCGGATCGGTAGGCATCCATCTGGGCGGGGCTCGCGTTGGAAACGCCGATCGCGCGGATCTTGCCCTGGGCGCGCAGGTCCATGAGGCACGCCATGGTGTCCTCGATGGGCGTCTTGTCGGGTTCGATCGCCTGCCAGTGGGTCTGGTAGAGATCGATGCGGTCGGTGCCGAGGCGCCGGAGGCTGTCCTCGAGTTCGAGGCGGATCGTATCGGGCCGCAGCGAGATCCGGACCGTGTGCGGCCCCTGCACGAACCACTCGCTCCCGCGCGCGTCGCGGGTCCACAGGCCGCACTTGGTCGCGAGGAGCACCTTGTCGCGGCGGCCGCGGATGGCGCGCCCCACGAGGTCCTCGCTCTTGCCGTGCTCGTAGAGCGGGGCGGTGTCGATCAGGTTGATCCCGGCATCCAGCGCGGCGTGGATGGCGCGGATCGACTCGTCGTCGTCCGTCGGCCCCCACCACGGCCCCCCGCCGATCGCCCACGCCCCGAACGCAATGCACGAGGCCCGCAGGTCCGTGGTCCCGATCCGCCGGTATTGCATCGTCGCTCTCCCGTGTTTCCGACCGCCGCCGGACCTTACTTCACCGCGGGCTTCTTCGCGGGCGCAGGCGTCCTCGCCGCCGCGGGACGCGGGGCGGGAGCGGGGACGGGCTCGCACGTCGGCAGGGCGGCCTTCACCGCCTCCCAGTCGGGATTGCGCGTTGCCTCCCACACCTTGAAGTTCCGGAACGAGGCCGTTTCGCCGGCGACGGTCAGGCCGACGTTCGACTTCGGGCCCGCCAGTTGCTCGTGCGTGCCGCAGGCGACGATCTCGCCGGCCTTGGCCAGCATCGTGTCGCCGACGATCTCCATGCGGACCTTCGTCCACGCGCCCGGCGCGATGTCGGCCTTGAGATGGCCGAAGACCTCGGCCTTGTCGGGGCCGGTCTTGTCGTGGTCGTCCTTCGTCACGCGCACGCTCGTCGGCGCGACGGCGATCCGCGCGAGATGGCCCTTCGGATCGTTGATCGAGAGGCTCGTGCCCTTCGCCCCGTCGAGCTTCACCTCGAACCCGATGATGAAGTCCTGGAGGGGCCTGGCCATCCGCATCACCGCGCCATGCTTGTCCGCCGCCAGTTCGGCGCCGCGCAACGCGCCGTCCGCCGCCTCCCACTTGCCCTTGGCCGCCGCCCATCCCTCCGGGACCCCCGCGGCGAGGTCGTTCTCGTAGACAAGTTTCCCCGGCACCCCCAGCAGCGGCTTGTCGGCGGCGAGGGCGGGAAGCGCGAGTGCGAGCGAGAGAACAACGGCTGCCTTCATGATGATCCCTTTCCTCCGCCCTGCGGGCGGCACTGCGGCAGAGCATGGAACAGGCGCCGCTGCCCTGCAAGCCGCACCCGGGCCCGCGCCCGACCGGCGGCGCGGGGTTGACTTCGGCGCGGTTCGGACCGAGTAATCTCCGCATGCGGGTCGGGATTCCCAGGTGCGTCGTGATGGCCGGACTGTGGCTTGCCGCCGCGGCGGGCGCGCACGCCGCGGGTGGCGACCGGCTGCTGGAGGAGCTGGTCCGGGCCCGGACCCCGGGCTTCGCCTACGACTTCGCCGGCGTGATGTCCGGCGCCCATCGCGCGCAGATCTCGCGCGTCCTCGAGGAGCTGGAGGCGAAGACGGGCGCCCAGGTGAAGGTCGTGGCCTTGAAGTCGCTCGACGGCGGCGAGATCCGCGACTTTGCGACCCGGCTGTACGAACGCTGGGGAATCGGCGCGAAGGGGAAGGACGAAGGCGCCCTGCTGCTTGCGGCGATCGAGGATCGCAAGGTGCGCATCGAGGTCGGCTACGGATTGGAGGGCGTCCTTCCGGATGCGCTGGCCGGCCGCATGCTGGACACGCATGTTCTTCCCCGGTTCCGGGCCGGTGACTTCGGCGGCGGCCTCATGGCCGGCGCCGAGGCCATCGCCCTCGCGGTAGCCGCCAGCCGCGGTCTCGCCCTGTCCTCCGTCGGCGCCGTCGCACCTCCGTCCCCCGTCCACACCCCTCCGGGCGGCGGCGAGTCCCGGACGATCCCCCTGCCCGTGTTGATCCTGATGGGGATCGTTTTCGTCTACATGGCCATCCGCCACCCCGAGATCCTGATCTGGATGCTGCTCAGCAGCGGCGGAGGGCGCGGGGGAGGCGGCGGATTCGGGGGCAGCGGATTCGGCGGTTTCGGCGGCGGCCGCAGCGGCGGCGGCGGGGCGACGAGGGGATGGTGAAGAGAGCGATGAGTGATGAGTGCAGAGTGATCAGCGGGGAGCGGTGTTCGGGGCTTCCCGGATTTCCGGTTTGGGATTCGTTTCGTGCTTCGGAATTCGTATGTCGTGCTTCCGCCGCGACGCGCGGCGGGGCGGGGAGGTGGAGATGACGCCGGAGGAATTCGCAGCCAGGCTCGTGGCGACACCGGAACTGCCGCTGGTGTCGGTGATCCTGTACGGGTCCGCCGCCGCCGGCGATCACGCCGCGAAGGGGTCGGACTACAACATCATGGTCGTTCTCGAGCGAGTCGGCGCGAAGGAGCTCGAGGCGATGGCGCCGGCGGTCCGCCCGTGGGTGCGGGCGGGCAACCGGCCGCCGCAGGTCTTCACCCGCGAGGGGCTGGAGCGCTCGGCGGACGTCTTCCCCATCGAACTGGCCGACATGAAGGACCACCACCGGGTCCTGCACGGAACCCATGGGCTCGACTCCCTTGAGATCGCGCGTCCGGCCCTCCGCCTCGAACTGGAGCGGGAGCTGAAGGTCAACCTGATGCGCCTGCAGGAGGGCTGTCTTCTCGCCGCGGGACGCGCGTCGCAGATGGCATCGCTCATGCGGGAGTCGGTCGCGACGTACGGCGTGCTGGCCCGAGCGGCGCTGCGTCTCTTCGGCGCCCCCGCGCCGGCGGGCAAGCGGCAGGCGATCGAGGCCCTGGCGTCCCGCGTCGCCTTCGACCCCCAGCCGTTTCTCCACGTGCTCGACGCGAAGGCGTCCGGGAGCCGGATCCCGTCGTCCGGGATCCCGGCCCTGTTCGAAGGCTACCTGGCCGCGGCCGCGGCGCTGGCGGACGGCATCGACCGGCAGATCGCGGGCCAGGGCTAGCCGCCGCGGCTCAGGCCGGCCAGACGAACCGGATATCGGCGTGGATGTCCGGGTGGAGGCTCTGGGCGACGGGGCAGGCGCGGGCGATGCCCTCGGCGCGTTCGCGGTCCACGGGAGCCAGCGCGATGGGCATGTGGATGCGCACGGCGAGCCGCGAGATGCGGCGCGGGGGGCCGCCCATCTCCTTCTCGACCTCGACGCGCATTCCGCGCAGGTCCCAGCCCTCCTCCTCGGCCAGGATGCCCACGATCGTCGACATGCAGGTGCCGAGCGCGGCGGCGACGAGATCCGTCGGAGAGAACCGCTCCGCCCGGCCGCGGTTGTCGGCCGGAGCATCGGTCTCGATCCGCGAGCCCGAGGGCCCGTGGACCGCCTCGCACCGCAGCCCGCCCTTGTACTCGATTCCGATCTTCACCATGGCGCACCTCCCCGCGCAACCGCGCGGCCGGGACGCAGCATACACCCCCCGCGCCGCATCGGGGAAGCACCGGCGGATTGCGCCTTCGGTACGGGGGCGCCCTCTGCCGGGACGGGCGCGGATTTCCGCAGCGAGTCCGGCTCCCCTCCGCGAAAGGTCCGCGGCACGGTGGCGGGCATGGCGTCGATGTCGCCCCATTCCAATCCGGGGTGCGGACCGGCGGAATGCCGGAATGCATGGCGGGGGATGGATATCCGCCGGAGGGAGGGGGCGAAGACCAGGCGGGCGGAGGGACCCGCTACTTCCCGCCCTGCGCCTGCTTCATGCGTTTGGCCAGCTGCTGCGCCTTCTTTCGCAGGCTGCGCGAGTTGCCCTTTCCGCCATCCTTCTTCTCGGCGGATTTCGGCTCGGCCTTGGCCTTGGGCTCGTGGGCCTTGTCGAACTCGGCCGCGCTGACCTTCCGGTCGCGGTCGTCATCCATCTTCTGGAACTCCTTTCGAAGCTCCAGTTGCCGGACCGGGGCGATGGCGGTGAGGTTTGTGCCGCCCCCGCCGACGAACTCGGTCTCTGAAAGGAAACCGTCGTCGTCGGCATCGAGCTTCGCGAAGTTCGTCGGGGCCGGCGCCGCGGGGTCGGCCTTCGGGGCGGCGGGCGCGGATGCCGCCGCCGCAAGGCCCAGGACCAGGATCCATACTGTCTTCATGGCACCCCTCATCGCATCTGCCGGCGCATCATCCGCCGGTAGTACTCACGCTTCTCTTCGAGTTCCTTCTCCTTGTCCCCCGCGGTCTCCGGGGGGGCCTTGGCGGCGAGCTGGGCCTCACCGTAGCCCGACCATTCCTTTTCGGTCAGGATGCTGCTCCGGTCTTGGTCCGCCTCCTTGAAGGCCTTCTTGATCCGGGTCTGCTCCTTGGCGGGCAGCGTCGCCGCATGGGCCGCCGGCTTCCCCGAGGCGACCGCCTGGCCGACCAGGAACTCGTTCCACGTGACGCCGCCATCCTTGTCGAGGTCCATCGCGTCGAAGGCCGGGCCCTGCTCCTCGGGGGCGGCGGGCGCAGGGGCCGCGTTCTTCGCTTCCGGCCCGGCGGCGGCATCCTTGGCGGCCGGCGCGGCGGCCGGCGGCGGGGCCACGGGGTCGGCCTCCTTCTTCGCGGCAACGGCCGCGGCGGCGGACCACAGGAGGACCAGCATCCACGGATACGGCTTCATGGCTTTGATCCGGCGCTCGGGCGCCGCTCCGAAGGCAGGATGCCCCCCGGACAGCCCCGTGGCAAGCACGAGGTGCAGAACCGGGGACCCAGGGGCGCATCTCCGGGCCTGTGCAGGGTGACACGGCCGGGGGCGGGTGCCAAAGCAGTCCTCACGCTCCGCGTGAGGACATCTCCGCAATCCGGATTATCATCACGCGGAGCGTGATGACTACCCTGCGGGGCCACCGCCGATCTTGCGCGGGGTGATGGCCGGAGGGGCGCATCTCAGGTCCTGTGAAGCGAGGACGAAGGCGCCCGCGTGATCCGGTCCATGAACCGGAGATGCGCCGGGGACCCGGGATGCGTCATTCGTTCCGAATTGAAATGCGGCCGCGGAAACACGACTGTGATGGCCTCGTGAATCTCTGCGATGCCCATGCGCACCTGCAGGACGCCGCGTTCGACCGCGATCGCACCGCCGTGTTGAGCCGCGCCGCCGCGGCGGGCGTCCGGAGAATCGTCGTCAACGGGACCTCGCCGCGCGACTGGGACGCCGTCGCCGCGCTGGCGACCCGATTCCCGGCGATCGCCCCGGCCTACGGGGTCCACCCGTGGTTCCTGGAAGCGCTCCGCGCCGACTGGTTCGACGACCTCGCGCGGCGGCTGTCCGCGGACCCGTCGGCCTCCGTCGGCGAGATCGGTCTCGATGCCGCGATCGAACCCCGCGACGACGCCCTCCAGCACGACGTGTTCCTCCGGCAGCTCCGCCTCTCGCGCGATCTCCGCCGGCCCGTCTCGATCCACGGCCGCCGCGCATGGGGCGCGCTGCTCGATCTGCTCCGTGCCGACGGTCCGCATCCCGCCGGCCTCGTGCTGCACTCCTACGGCGGCGGTCCCGACCTCGTGGCGCCCTTCGCCGCGCTGAATGCGTTCTTCTCGTTCTCCGGCACGATCACGCACGCCCGCAACCGGAGGTCGCCCGCCGCGGCCCGCGTGGTTCCTCCCGACCGCCTGCTCCTCGAGACCGACGCCCCCGACCTCCCCCCCGAGTCCCTGCCCGCGCCGGACGGCGGCGGCACGCCCGTGAACGAGCCCGCCAACCTCCCCCTCGTGGCCGACGCCCTCGCCCGCGCCCGCGGAATGGACGTCGCGTCCGTCGCGGACCTGACCTGGGCCAACGCCCTGCGGCTCTTCGGCCCGCCGCGTTCCGGCCTCCGGCCCGATTCGCCACGATGATCGCGGGGACCTTCCCGAGGACAACCCGATCCGCGAGGCGGCGCCGCTGATCCCTGACCGGCGTCTCGTTCAGCCGATCCTGCCGGTCCCGCTGATGCCCGCGGTCCTGCCGTGCAGGTCGAAGCCGACGAGGCCCTCGATCGAGAAGTTGCTGTCGCGCGTACGGAGCCACGCCGGGTGCGTCCTGCGGTTTGGCGCGAGGATCAGCGCCACCGCGCGTTCGCCGACGACGGAGGCCGACAGGTCGTCGTTGACGAGCGCACGCGATCCGCGAGCCCCCGGCGAGGCGGGGGCTCAAGCGGCGGCCGGGCGGGCGACCTCGACGGTGATCTCGGGGGCGCCGCCGCCCGAGAAGTCGAAGACGGCCTTTTCGACGCCGAAGGCGCGGGCGAGGGACTGGAGCGTCGCCTTCGCAGAGGCCTGCACCTCGGGCTGGAGGTTGTCGATGAGCGACCGGGCCTGCGCCTCGGCGTGGGCCTTGGCGGCGGAGACGAGGCGGTTCTTGTCCTCCTCCGTGAACCCGCCGGACAGGAACCCGTTCACCAGGTCGGGCAGCAGCCACGGCAGGAGGCGCGAGCGCTGCTCGTCGTAGAACCGGATGTCGCGGATGCGCGCGTCGTGATGGCACGGCGGCATGCGGACGACCACCGAGCCGTCGGCGGCGGGCACGATGTCGAACTCCGGCCGCCTCAGGTCGTAGCGGAAATCGATCTCGAACTCGAAGATCATCGCCATCTTCTTCGTCGAGAGGATCCACGAGAGGTACTTCTTCCCCAGCTCGCCCCACGTGTGGTCCGTCTCGGTGACGATCTCGCGCGTGACGGCCTTGAAGACGGACAGGTGCCCGACCGCCCGCAGGTTCTGCAGGCCGGACTGGATCGAGAGGGCGGGCGCCGGGCGCCGGCGGCGGAGGGCCGTCGTTGCCCACCCCGCGCCGGCGAGCGTCGCGAGCGCGGTCAGTACGATCAGGAGCAGGTCATCGCCCATCGCCGGTTCCTCCGTGCCGCTCCAGTCTACGCCCGCCCCACCCCGCCGCCAAGGCGCGGGCGCGGCGGTTGTGGCATACTGCGCCCGCGGATCGGATCGTCCGCGGAGGGAACCGGCCATGAACGCGCTCGCACGCACGCTGGTCGCACTGCCGCTGCTGGTCGCCCTGCCGGGGGGCGCCGGGGATCCGCCCGCGGTCTGGCACGACCGCCCCGCCGCCGCGTGGACCGAGGCCACGCCGCTGGGCAACGGCTCGCTCGGCGTGATGGTCTTCGGCGACCCCGTCCGCGAACGCCTTGCGCTCAACGACGACACGCTGGTCTCCGACGAGCCCGGCTACCGGACGATCCCGCTGGACATCACGAAGACCTTCGGCCACGTCACCGACCTGATCGCGCAGCGCCGGTTCGCCGAGGCCGACGCCTTCGTCTCCAGCAACTGGCTCGGCCGCGCGTGGGCCTGCTACCAGCCGCTCGGCGACCTGCATCTCGACTTCGACCGCACGAACGCCGTTGCCGGCTACCGCCGCGAGCTGGACCTCGCGCGCGCGGTCCTGAAGGTCGCCTACACGCAGGACGGCGCGGCCTTCACCCGCGAGATCTTCGCCAGCCACCCCGACCGCGCGCTCGTGATGCGGCTCGGCTGCGACCGGCCCGGCGCCCTCTCGTTCCGCGCGCGGCTGACCTCGCCGCACCCGACCGCCGCCGCCACGCCCGACGCCGCGAAGGCCGTGCTGCGGATGCAGGGCCAGGGCCCGGGACTCGCCCTGCGCCGCACCCTCGACTGGGTCGAGAAACGGGGCGACGCGTGGAAGTACCCCGAGCTGTGGGACCGCGACGGGAAGCGGCACCCGTGGGCCGCGCAGGTCCTCTACGGCACCAATATCCAGAACCGCGGCGTCCGGTTCGAGGCGCGGCTGGCCGTTGAGATCTCCGGCGGAACGGTCGCCGCCGACGGCAACACGCTGGTCGTCCGCGGGGCGGATTCCGTCGTGCTCCGCCTCGTCACGGCGACTAGCCACAACGGGTTCGACCGCAGCCCGAGCCGCGACGGCGCCGACGCGGCCGCACTCGCCACCGACCGGCTGGCGGGCGCGGCGAAGCGGAGCTTCGACGACCTGCTCCGGCGCCACGTCGGGGACCACGGCGCGCTGTTCGACCGCGTCGCCCTCGACCTCGGCCCCGCCCCGGCCGACCGTGCCGCCCTGCCGACCCACGCCCGCATCCGCATGGCCGGCGACGGGGCCGACGCCTCGCTCGCCGCCCTCTACTTCCAGTTCGGCCGCTACCTGATGATCGCCGGGTCGCGCCCCGGCTCGCAGCCGCTCAACCTGCAGGGCATCTGGAACGCAGAGGTCATCCCGCCCTGGGCCAGCCAGTACACGATCAACATCAACACCGAGATGAACTACTGGCCGGCGGAGATGTGCAACCTCTCCGAGTGCGCCGAACCGCTGCTCCGCATGGTCCGGGAGCTGGCGGTCGACGGCGCACGCGTCGCGCGCGGCATGTACGGCCGGCCCGGCTGGGTCGCCCACCACAACACGACGCTCTGGCGCTGCGCGCAGCCGGTCGACAACTCCGCCGTCTGCTCCTACTGGCCGATGGGCGGCGCCTGGCTCGCCCGGCACCTGTGGGAGCACTACGCGTTCTCCGGCGACCGCGCCTTCCTCGAGCGAGAGGCCTACCCGCTCCTCCGCGGCGCTGCGGAGTTCCTCGACGCGTGGCTGGCGGAGGACGCGCAGGGGCGCCTCACAACGCCCGTCAGCACCTCGCCCGAGAACGCGTTCGTCTACGCCGGCGCCGACGGCGCGAAGCAGCGCGCGAGCGTCTGCACGGGCACCGGCATGGACCTCGGCATCGTGCGCGACACGTTCGAAAGCGCGATCCGGGCCGCGGAGGTCCTGGGGGCCGATGCGGACTTCCGCCGCCATCTCGGCGCGCGCCTCGCCCGGCTCCGGCCCCTTCAGATCGGATCGCGGGGGCAGATCCTCGAATGGCAGGAGGAGTTCGACGAAGCCGATCCGAAGCACCGGCACGTGTCGCACCTCTTCTCCCTGCATCCCGCGGGGCTCATCACCCCGTCGGGAACCCCGGACCTCGCCGCCGCGGCCCGCCGGACGCTCGAGCTGCGCGGCGACGGCGGCACCGGCTGGAGCAAGGCGTGGAAGGTCAACTTCTGGGCGCGCCTCGGCGACGGCGACCACGCGCACCTGCTGCTGCGCGATCTGATCGCGAAATCGACCCTCCCGAACATGCTCGACTCGTGCCCCCCGTTCCAGATCGACGGCAACTTCGGCGGCTGCTCCGGCGTCGCCGAGATGCTCCTGCAAAGCCACGTGAAGGACGAGGGGCGGGGGACGAGGGACGAGGCTGCCCCCCGGCCCTCGACCCTCGCCCCTTTCCTCGTGCATCTGCTTCCCGCCCTGCCCTCCGCCTGGCCCGGGGGCTCGGTCCGCGGCCTGCGCGCCCGCGGCGGCTTCGGGGTCGACCTCGCGTGGCGCGGCGGGGCGCTGGCCGCGGCGACGATCCGCTCGTCGAAGGGCGGTCCGCTCTCCGTCCGGTGCGGCGACCGCACCGCCTCGTTCGAGACCCGGCCCGGCGAGGTCGTGACCCTCGGGCCCGGCCTGGCGCGTGTCCCGCCGGCCGACCCGGGGAATTGACAGGGCTCCTTCCCGGGCCTATTTTACGCGCGTTTGCCAACCAACCCAACGGAAGGAATCGCACCCATGGCACAGGCGGATATCGGCTTGATCGGGCTGGCGGTGATGGGCGAGAACATCGTCCTCAACATGGCCAGCAAGGGCTTCACGGTGGCCTGCTACAACCGCACCACCAGCAAGGTCTCGGAGTTCATGGCCGGCCGGGCGAAGGGCAAGACGATCCTCGGCTGCATGTCGCCCGAGGAACTGGTCAAGTCGCTCAAGCGTCCGCGCAAGATCATGATGCTGGTCAAGGCCGGCAAGGCGGTCGACGCGCTGATCGACCAACTCATCCCGCTGCTCGAGCCCGGCGACATCCTGATCGACGGCGGCAACTCGCACTTCCCGGACACCGTCCGCCGCACCGCCTACGTCGAGGGCAAGGGCCTTCTCTACATCGGCACCGGCGTCTCCGGCGGCGAGGAGGGCGCGCTGCTCGGACCCTCGATGATGCCCGGCGGATCGCCCGCCGCGTGGCCGCACGTAAAGAACATCTTCCAGAAGATCTGCGCCCAGACCGACGCCGGCGAGCCCTGCTGCGACTGGGTCGGCGAGAACGGCGCCGGCCATTTCGTGAAGATGGTCCACAACGGCATCGAGTACGGCGACATGCAGATGATCTGCGAGACGTACCAGATGATGAAGGACGGCCTCGGGATGACGAACGAGGAGATGCACGCGACCTTCGCCGAGTGGATGAAGGGCGAGCTGAACTCCTACCTGATCGAGATCACGCGCGACATCCTCGCCTACCGCGACGAGGAGGGGAAGGCCACGATCGACCTGATCGTCGACACCGCCGGCCAGAAGGGCACGGGCAAGTGGACCGCGATCGCCGCCCTCGATGTCGGCCAGCCGCTGACGCTGATCGGCGAGGCCGTGTTCGCCCGCTGCCTGTCGGCGATCAAGGACGAGCGCGTCGCCGCCGCCAAGGTGCTGCCGGGCCCCGGCAAGAAGTACAGCGGCGACCGCCAGGCGCTGATCAACGACCTCCGCCAGGCGCTGTACGCCTCGAAGCTCGTCTCGTACGCGCAGGGCTACCAGCTCATGCGCGCCGCGGCGACCGAGTACAAGTGGAACCTGAACTACGGCGGCATCGCGCTGATGTGGCGCGGCGGCTGCATCATCCGCTCGGTCTTCCTCGGCGACATCAAGAAGGCGTTCGACAAGGATCCGAACCTCGTCAACCTGCTTCTCGATCCGTTCTTCCGTGCCGCCGTCACGAAGGCGACGGCGGCGTGGCGGCGCGTGGTCATGCTCGCGGCCGAGACCGGCATCCCGATGCCGGCGATCGGCTCGGCCCTGGCCTACTACGACGGCTACCGCACCGCGCGGCTGCCGGCGAACCTGCTGCAGGCGCAGCGCGACTACTTCGGCGCACACACCTACGAGCGCGGCGACAAGCCGCGCGGCGAGTATTTCCACACCAACTGGACCGGCCGCGGCGGCACGACGGCGGCCAGCACCTACGTGGTGTAGGAAGCGCCGCGCCGGAAGCGGCGCAGGACACGATCCACCCCCGTCGCGGGCAACCGCGGCGGGGGTTTCGCGTTCCCGGACGCCTCCTTTGGCGCAGGCGGAGCGGCGCCCTCCACGCCCTCATTGCCCTGGAGGGGCACGCTCCGTCGTGCCCCGGAACGGACACCGGAACCCGCCGGTTCCCTCAGCCCGCGCCGCGCTCGCTCTCGAGGCGGTAGAGGTGCTCGCCGGCGTGGGGGACGAGGAGAACGCCCTCGGCCTCGCGGCCGGCGTACTCGGCGGGGTTGAACGTCTTCGGGTCGCGGTAGCCGAGCCCGATCCGGCGGCAGCGCTCCTCCGGGATCGAGGTGGCGAGCGTGACGCGGATGCGGCCGCGCTCGACGCCGTTCTCGTAGGTCCCGACGCCTCGCAGGTGCGTCGAGTGCGCCAGCACGCCCCACGGGTACGACTTGAACTTGTCCCACTGCTTCACGAAGTAGTCGCGCGTGTGGTAGCCGATCTCGTCGAGCAGCTTCCCGTGCGAGTACGACACCTCGGTGATGTGCGGCGCGTAGATGATCACCTCGCCGCCGTCGGCGACGACCGGCTCCATCTTGTACATGCCCTTCGCGCCGGTCCAGATGTCGTCGTACATCTCGGGCATCACCGAGACGACGGTGCGGAACGGCCGCGGCACCCACTTCACGTGCACCTGGGCCGAGAGGTCGGCCGCAGCCGACCACGCGGCGTCGACCGGCCCCGCGTAGAGACCCGCGAGCCCCTCGCCGCGGCTGACCATGCACAGCGCCGACTTCCGCGTGCGGATGCAGGCCGCGGCCCGGTTGATCGCCTCGCGCACCGGCGTGCTCTTGACCCCGATGATCTTCCAGTTCGTGATGAGAGCGCCGAGCCAGTGCGTGAAGTTGATGACCTCCGGGCCGCTGATGCCCGGGAAGAAGTACTTGGTGCCGCCGGAGAAGCCGGCGACCTCGTGCGGGAAGACCGGGCCGCAGATCAGGACATGGTCGCACTCGACCACGCGCCGGTTGACCTGGACCTTCACCTCGAGCGACAGCATGCCGCGGCTCAGCGTCTCCACTTCCGCGCGCGAGATCGTGTCGAGCGTCGCGAACGTCTTCGGCTTCTCCCAGAGATGGTTGTGCACCGCGACGTTCGGCCATCGTCGCGTCCATTCCGCGGCGGTCATGCCGACGAGCTTCGCGATCGCCCCGTCGTTCATCGCCCCGTGCGTGCCCAGCGCGATCAGGTAGTCGAGCGCCTTCGCGCGGCCCGCGAGGGCCTCGTTGACGAGGCGGAACATCATCGGAACCGGGGCGGTGCGCGTGCCGTCGGGGATCAGCACCGTCACGCGCTTCCCGTCCAGCGGCCGCGCCGCCAGCGAGCGCGCGACGATGTCCCGCGCCTCCGCCTCGGTCAGGAGCCGGTCCGTGAAGCCCTCGCCGATCGCGCCGTCCGTCATGGTCACACCCCGCTGAAGGCCGAGAAGCCGCCGTCGACCGGCACGACGATGCCCGTGACGAACTTCGACGCGGGCGACACGAGCCAGATCAGCGTGCCCATCAGGTCCTCCGGCACGCCGAAGCGGCCCATCGGCGTGTGGCCGACGATCTGCTGCCCGCGCGCGGTCAGTTCGCCCGTCTTCTCGTCGCGAAGCAGGAACTTGTTCTGCGCGGTCTCGAAGAAGCCGGGGGCGATCGCGTTGACGCGGATGCCCGGCGAGTAGTTCTGCGCCAGGTGCACGGCGAGCCACTGCGTGACGTTGTTGATCGCCGCCTTGGCCGCCGAGTAGCCGATGATCTTGGTCAGCGGCCGGAACGAGTTCATCGACGAGATGTTCAGGATCACGCCCTGCTTCTGCCGCGCCATGATGCGGCCGAAGATCTGGGTCGGGAAGATCGTGCCGAGGAGGTTGAGATCCATCACGAACTTCAGCGCGTCGGACGGCATGTCGAAGAACGACAGCTCCGGCGACGTGGAGGCCTCCTTGCGGTTCCCGCCGGCGCCGTTGATCAGGATGTCGACGCGGCCGTAGCTCTCCATCACGCACGAGAGCGCGTCGCCGAGGCTCTTGCGGTCGAGCACGTCGGCGATGACCGCCTCGGCCATCCCCCCCTCGGCGCGGATGCCCTCGGCCACCTTCTGGGCCTGGTCCACCGCGCGGTCGACGACGACCACGTGCGCGCCACGCCGCGCCAGCTCCCGCGCCATGCCGCCGATCAGCACGCCGCCGGCTCCGGTCATCACGGCCACCTGGCCCTCCACCGAGAACAACGGATCCTGCTCCGAACTCATCGAGTGCCTCCGGATTCCTTGCCCTGCTTCTTACCCCGGCCGGTCCAGACGGTAGGCCCGGCGGGCGAGCCCGCAGGCCATGTCGGCGGCCATCTCGAACCCCTCGTCCTCGGCGATCAGCCCGCGGACCACCAGGCCCGCAAGCCAGTTGCACGCCGCCCGGCGCCACACGTCGTGGCGGGCGGGAATGGAGGGGAACGCGCGCGTATCATCGTTGAAACCGGCGGTGTTGTACAGCCCGGCGGTCTCCATGACCTGGTCGAGGTAGCGGCGCATGCCGTTGAGGCTGTCCTGGAACCACCACGGCGGGCCGATCCTCAGCGCGGGGTAGTGGCCGGCCAGCGGGGCCAGCTCGCGGGAGTAGGTGGTCTCGTCCATCGTGAAGAGCAGGATGCGCAGGTCCTTCTCGCGGCCGTAGAGGTCGAGCAGCGGCTTGAGGCCGGCGACGAACTCGCACGGGATCGGGATGTCGGCCCCCTTGTCGGCTCCGAAGGCCCGGAAGACCTCGACGTTGTGGTTGCGGTGGACGCCGACGTGGATCTGCATAACGAGCCCGTCCTCGAGGCTCATCCGCGCCATCTCGACGAGCATATGGCCGGTGAAGCGCGTCGCGTCCTTCTCCGTCGCCTCGCCGCGCAGCGCGCGCGCGAAGATCGCCCCGGCCTCCGCGTCGGCGAGCCGCTCCGTGTGCGCCGACACGACGCCGTGATCGGTCGCCGTCGCGCCCATCGACCGGAAGAACGCGCGCCGGTCCGCCAGCGCGGCGAGGAGTTGCGGGACCGTGTGAATCGTCACCCCCGCGGCCTCGCCCAGCGCGCGCAGGTGGCCGGCCCAGTTCGGCGTCAGGAGGTTCGTGACCTGGTCGGGGCGGAACGTCGGCCGGATGCTGCCCTTCCACCCCGAGGCGCGGATCGCCCGGTGCGAGGCGAGCGGGTCGGCGGCGCCGTCGGTGGTGCAGAGCACCTCGATGTTGAACCGCTCGAACAGCGCGCGGGGCCGGAAGTCGGGCGAGGCCAGGCAGGCCTCGAGCTGGTCGTAGATCTCCTGCGCGGTCTTCGAGTTCAGCCGCTTCGTGACGCCGAAGACCTCGATCAGCTCGTGCGCGAGCCAGACGCCCGACGGCGTGCCGCGGTAGAGGTGGAAATGGTCCGCGAAGACCTGCCAGATCTTCCGGCCGTCGCGCTCGACGGGGCCGCCGTCGGCCCGCGGCACCCCGACGGACTCGAGCGGGACGCCCTGGGAGTAGAGCATGCGGAACACGTAGTGGTCCGGCACGATCAGCAGGTCCGCCGGCGAGCCGAACGTCGCGTTCGCATCGGCGAACAGGCGCGGGTCGACGTGGCCGTGCGGGCTGACGATCGGCAGCGTGCCGACGGTCGCATACAGGCGGCGCGCCACGGAGAGCTGGGAAGGCTCCGGGTCGAAGAACCGGTCGGGCGAAAGGGTCCAGGCGTCGGTGCTCATGATCGCGATCTCCACGGTGTCCGCGTACGCCCGCGTTCCGCCGGCGACGACGGCCCATCGTGTCCGGCCCCCCGCGGGCTGTCAAGAAGGCTCCCGCGATCCCGGTTGACTTCGGGGCGGAGGTGCCCGACCTTGAGTTCTTCGCGGCGCCCGGCGCCGAACGACCCGTGCCCCAACACCGAAAGCTGTCCGAGTACGTTCTCGAGCACCGGCGCGACGTGGGACTCTCCGCCGCGTGCGTGGTCGCCGTCGTGCTGTTCCAGCTCGCCGCGCCGGTCGTGATCCGGCACACGGTGGACGGCCTGGCCGACGGCACCCTCGGCCGCGCGGGCCTCGCGTGGGACCTTGCCCTCTTCCTCGGCCTGACCCTGGCCGGCGCCGCGCTTTCGCTGGGCATGCGCGCGCTGCCGCTGCGCCTGAGCCACCGGGTCGAGCTCGACCTGCGGAACGACGTCTTCGCCCACCTGGCGTCGCTCGACCCCGCCTTCTACCGGGAGGTTCGCACCGGCGACCTGATGACCCGCATGGCGTCGGACATCGCCATGGTGCGGGACTACATCGGCCAGGGCCTCCTCCAGGGCCTGCGCTCGGTTGCCGTCTGCGTCCTCGCCTTCGGCGCGATGGCCGTCACGAGCCTGAAGCTCACGCTGGTCATGGTCGCGCTCTTCCCGCCGATGATCCTCGTCTTCTTCCTTCTCATCGCCGTGATCCGGCGCCGCCACGAGTCCGTCCAGGAGCAGTACGCCGAGATCTCGAACTACGCGCAGGAATCGTTCGCCGGCATCCGCACCGTGCGGGGGTTCGCGATCGAGCCGCTGCGGGAGGCCGGCTTCGCGGCCCTCAGCCGCGAGCTGATCCGGCGCAACATCTCGCTGGGGTTCGTCCAGAACCCGCTCTGGCCCCTGTTCGGCCTCTGGTTCAGCCTGGGCGTGCTCGGGCTGCTGGTGTTCGGCGGACGGATGATCGTCGGCGGCACGCTGACGCTGGGCGAGCTCATCCAGTTCCAGCAGTACCTCCTCTTCATGCAGTGGCCGATGCTGGCGATCGGCTGGACGGCGAGCCTCCTGCAGCGCGGCCGCGCGTCGTGGCGCCGCATCGAGGAGATCCTCGCCCGCGCGCCGACGATCGCCGACGGTCCGGGCACCGACGCCGCCCTCGCGCGGGTCGACGGCGACATCGAGTTCCGCGAGGTCACCGTCCGCGCCGGCGGCCGCGCCCTGCTCGACCGCGTCTCGCTGCGCATCCCGCGCGGCTCCACCGTCGCCGTCACCGGCCCCACGGGCAGCGGCAAGACCCTGCTCGTCTCGCTGCTGCCGCGCCTGCTCGACCCGACCGAGGGCGAGGTCCGCATCGGCGGCCGCGACCTGCGCGCCTACCCGCTGGCCACCCTGCGCGCCGCGCTCGGCGTGGCGCCGCAGGAGCCCGTGCTCTTTTCCGACACGCTCGAGGGCAACCTGACCTTCGGGCTCGACGCGCCGACACACGAGACCGCCCTGTGGGCCTCCGCGCTCGCGCACCTGCACGACGACGCCGTCGCGCTGCCGCAGCAGTACGAGACCTTCATCGGCGAGCGCGGCGTGACGCTCTCCGGCGGCCAGCGCCAGCGCACCGCCATCGGGCGCGCCGTGGCGCGGCGGCCGGACTACCTGATCCTCGACGACGTGCTTGCCGCCGTCGACACGCAGACCGAGGCCGCGATCCTGGAGAAGCTGCGGCCGGTCCTTGCCGGCCGCACCGCCATCCTCGTCAGCCACCGCGCCTCGACGCTCCGCCACGCCGACCTCCTCGTCGTGCTGGAGGACGGCCGCATCACCGCGACCGGCACGCACGAGGAGCTCGCCGCGCGCCCCGGCTACTACCGCGACCTGGTGCGCATGCAGGAACTCGAGGCGGAACTGGAGGGCCGGCCATGACCGACGACCTTCCGGACACCCTCCCCGCCATCCCGTCGCGCCGGCTGGTCGCGCGCGTGCTGCGCTACATGCGCCCCTACGCCGGCTGGATGGCGGTCTCGCTGGCGCTCCTGCTGGCGATGTCGCTCGCGCTGAACTACCTCCCGGTGCTGATCAAGGATGCGATCGACGCGTGGATCGCCGCGGCCGGCGTGCCCGCCGCGGACCGCATCGCCGGGCTCACGCGCGACGGCCTGCTCTACCTCGCCCTCGCCGCCGCCGCGTTCGCCGTGCGTTTCGGCGAGAGCCTGCTGACGGCGTGGATCGGCCAGCGCATCGTGTACGACGTCCGCGCGGACGTCTTCCGCAAGACGCACGCGCTCGACCTGGCGTTCTACGACCGCACGCCGGTCGGCCGGCTGATGACGCGCGTCACGTCCGACGTCGAGGCCGTCCAGCGCTTCGTCACCGAGGGCGTCGTCGGCGCGATGGCCGACCTCTTCCTCCTCGCCGGCGTCATCGGCTTCATGTTCGTCGTCCACCCGCGCCTCGCGGCCCTCGTCCTCGCCGCGATGCCCCCGCTCTTCGCCGCGCTCTTCTGGGCCAACCAGAAGCTCCGCCGCGCCAGCCGCCTCATCCGCGAGCGCACGTCGTCGCTGAACGCCCTGCTCCAGGAGCAGATCGCCGGCATGGCGACGATCCAGCTCTTCAACCGCGAGGCCCGCGCCCGCGCCCGGTTCGGCGAGCGCGCCGCGGTCCTGCGCGACGCCCATTTCGAGGAGATCCGCTGGTTCAGCATCTACTGGCCCGTCCTCGAGATCGCCCAGGCCGCGTCCATCGCCCTCGTGCTTGCCGCCGGCGGTCTCGCCTTCGTCCGCGGCGACGCGGCGGTCACGCTCGGCGTCCTCGCCGCGTTCCTGGCCTACGTCCGCGACTTCTACCGACCGCTCGGCGCCCTGGCCGACAAGGCCGGCATGCTCCAGCAGGCGATGGCCTCCGCCGAGCGGCTGTTCGACCTGCTCGACACGCCGGTGGGCATCCGGGATCCCGCGCCCGCGCTGCCGACGGCGCCCGCGTCGCCCGTCGGCCGCGGCGCCATCCGTTTCGACCACGTCTGGTTCGCCTACATCGACGACCACTGGGTGCTGGAGGACGTCGACCTCGACATCCGCCCGGGCGAGTCCGTCGCGCTGGTGGGCGCCACCGGCTCGGGCAAGAGCACGATGGCCGGCCTGCTGTCGCGGTTCTACGACGTGCGCCGCGGGGCGATCCGCGTCGGGGGCGTCGACGTGCGCGAGCTGCCGCAGCGCGAGCTGCGCCGGCGCATCGGCCTTGTGCTGCAGGAGCCGTTCGTCTTCTCCGGCACGCTGGCCGCCAACATCGCCCTCGCCGACCCGTCGATGTCGCGCTCGCGGATCGAGGAGGCCGCGCGCTTCGTCAACGCGCACCGCTTCATCGGGCGCATGCCCCAGGGCTACGACACCGTCGTCGGCGAGCGCGGCGGATCGCTCTCGACCGGCGAGAAGCAGTTGCTCGCCCTGGCCCGCGTCATCGCCAGCGACCCCGAGGTGCTCGTCGTGCTCGACGAGGCCACCGCGAACGTCGACAGCGAGACCGAGCGCCTCATCCAGGAGGCCGTCCACCGCATGATGCGCGGCCGCACCAGCCTCGTCATCGCCCACCGCCTCTCGACCATCCGCGACGCCGACCGCATCGTCGTCCTCCGCCGCGGCCGCATCACCGCCCAGGGCACCCACGACGAACTGATCGCCACCGACCCCTATTACCGCCACCTCTACGAGCTGCTGGGTGTCTCAAGTTCCGTGTGCCGACAAGAGGGGACAGAGACGCAGAGCAAGTAGCGGGCGGGCGGGGACAGAGAAGTAGTCGCAGAAACTCCCGGAATTCAGGCGCGCCGGTTTCTTCCTGTGGGTGGGGGGCAGAGCCCTCCGCAGAGGAAGGAGCAGGGCGATGAGACATGCGAGACTCAAGCCTGACTGGCGGGACACCTGGCACCATTGCTACAACCACGCCGTCGGCACCGCCGAGGACCGGCCGTTTGGCCCGGCCGAGAAGGAGCAGTTCGTCCGTATCCTCATGCGGATGGCCGACTTCTACTGCGTGAGGATCGTCGTCTATCAGGTCATGTCCAACCACTGGCACATCCTGCTTCGGGCACCCGAGGCCCTGCCGTCGGAGGAGGAGACCATCCGGCGGTTCGAAGCCTTCCACCACGGCAAGCGCCGGCTGATGCCGGGCAGCAAGCTCTGCGCCCAGTGGCGGGAACGGCTGCGGGATGTGAGCTGGTGCATGCGCCATCTGCAGCACCTCTACACCGCATGGTTCAACCGGAGCCGGCCGGTCCGGCGCAAAGGCACGATCTGGGCCGGACGGTTCAAGAACACGGTCTTGGACACGGGTGCGGCGCTGTGGGCCTGCTGGGCCTACATCGAGCGCAACCCGGTTCGCGCGAAGATGGTGGCCGATCCCGGGGACTATCGATTCTGCTCCTACGGCGCCTGGGCCCAGACGGGCCGGCACCCGTTCGAGGAGGCCGTGCGGGAGGTGCTTCTCCCGGCGCTGCCGGAGCATCTCAACAAACTGGGCCTCAAGGCGCTGCGGGCGACGCTGGCCGCCGAGTTCGCGCGCAAGGCGGAGGAGGACAAGGCCCGGGCGTCCGCCTCGGCCACTTCAGCAGCGCCGCTGACGGAGGACGCTGCGCCCGCGGAGGCGTTCACGCTGTCGGCCCGCCGGCGGGTGCGGCACTGGGTGGACGGCCTGGTGATCGGCTCGGAGCTGTTCATCCGCGAGACGATGCGGCGCGTCCGCACCGAGGAGGAGGTCGCCCGCCACCGTCTGGCCCGCGCAGAGGTCGCGGCCGCCGGTCAGGCCCCCGTCTGCTGCTGGCGCCGACTGCGCGTGACGCGCGCCTGAGCCCGCCGAACAGCGGCGATCCGATCAACCGCCAAGCTTCATCGTACTCGCGCCGCCTGCCCGCCGCGCGATGCCCCCGGCTCCGTCCGCGGCGCCTCGCGGGGTGATCCGTCGTTCGGGCGGCGGGGCCGCCGCCCCTCCCGGTCTTCCTGCCCCCATCGGTTTGCCGCCCTCCGGGTCCCTATGCCGACACAGCGTCTCTGTCCCCCTCCCTCCTCTACACCGACACGGCGTCTCTGTCCCTCCTCGGAGGACGGAGGGCCTGCAGTGCGGTCGTTCGGAGGGGGCGGATGTCGAGTCCGCGCCGGTGTCGCGGGTTCGCTTCCAACGCTTGGAACCCCCCTGCGGACTGATGTCCAAGGATTGGAAGACCCGAGGTGTCCAGACGGCGTCAGCCGATGCGGCCGTCGCGGAGGGTGAGGACGCGGTCGCAGCGGGCGGCGATGTCGGGGTTGTGGGTGACCATCACGACGGTGCGCTCGCCGCCCTCGACGAGGGCGAAGAGACTGTCGAGAACCTGCCCGCCGGAGGCGGAGTCGAGGTTCCCGGTCGGCTCGTCGGCGAAGAGGATGTCCGGCTCGTTCATTAGCGCCCGCGCGATGGCGGCGCGCTGCTGCTCGCCGCCGGAGAGCTCGTCCGGCCGGTGCGTGGCGCGGGCCGCGAGCCCGACCCGTTCGATCAGCTCGGCCGCCCGCTTGCGCGCCCCGGCGCCGCCGCCGAAGCCCTCCCACCGCACGCGGGCCGGCAGGTACACGTTGTCGAAGAGCGTCAGCTCCGGCAGCAGGTGATAGGCCTGGAACACGAAGCCGATCCGGCGCGCGCGCATCGCGGTCCGCTCGCGGGGGGGCATGGCGTAGAGGTCGCAGCCGTCGATCCGGATCGCGCCGGCGGAGGGCCGGTCGAGACCGCTCAGCACGTTCAACAGCGTGCTCTTCCCCGAGCCGCTCGCGCCGACGATCGCCAGCTTCTCGCCCGGACGCACCTCGACCGACGCGCCGTGGAGCACCTCGACCACGCGCGCCCCGGCGCGGTAGGACTTGTGGACATCCATCGCTTCGATGCGCGGCGCCGCGGGCGTGTCATGGAGGGAGGAATTCATGTGGGGGACAAGCACGAAATCCTAATTCCGACGCACGAGACAAGCACGAAGCCCAAAGCCGGAAAGCTCCAAACAGCGACGGCCGTTTGGTGTTTGAAGTCTCCGATTTCGAATTTGTTTCGTGCTTCGGAATTAGAATTTCGTGCTTTCATTCGTACCTCAGCGCCCGGGCCGGGTCGAGTTGCGCGGCGCGCCAGGCTGGGATAAGGCCGGCGAGCAGGCAGATGACGAGGACGACGCCCGCGATGAGGGCGAGGTCCGCGCCGGTGGTGACGGACGGGATCTCGGCGAGCTGGTAGAACTCCGGCGGTAGCAACTCGAGCCCGAAGCGGCGGTTGAGCATCCGGAGCAGGTCGTTGCGGTAGTGCAGCGCGACGAGGCCGGTGCCGATGCCGGCCGCGGTGCCGATCACGCCCGCGACGGCCCCCTGCCAGAGGAAGATGCCCATGATGCCCCACGGCTGGAAGCCGAGCGCCTTCATGACGCCGATCTCGCGGGTCTTCTGGACGGTGACGGTGATCAGCGTGTTCGTGATGCCGAAGGCCGCGACGACGGTGATGAAAATGAGCAGGAAGAACATCATGTTCTTCTCCGCCTGCAGCACGCCGAAGAGCTGGCGGTTGATCTCCATCCACGTCCGCGCCTCGAGGTCGAGGCCGATCGCGCCGCGCAGGCGCGCGGCGATCTCCGGGGCGCGGTCGGGGTTGGACGTCATCACCTGGACGCCGTGCACGCCGCCGGCCATGCCGAAAAGCTCGCGCGCGGTGCCGAGCGAGGCGATCGCGTAGCCGGCGTCGAGGTCGTACATGCCGACGTCGAAGATGCCCGCGACCGTCATCTCCTCCGGCAGCCGCAGCGAGTCGGCCTTCGCGAAACTCTGGGGGGAGTAGACGAGGACCGTGTCGCCCGCGCCGAGCCCGAGCTTCCGCGCGAGGTCCCGGCCGAGCAGGACCTGGTTCCGGCCGAGCGCGAACCGGCCCTCGACGATGCAGGTCGGGATGCGGCTGACCCGGCCCTCGCGGGCGGGATCGACGCCGCGCATCAGCGCGCTGTGGACATCGTCGCCGCGGGCGAGGAACGCGAGGCCCTGCACGTACGGCGCGGCGCCCGTGACGCCCTCGACCTTCTCGAGCCCGTCGAGAAACTCCGCGTCGGCCTCCATCTGGCGGACGCCGCTGACGGTGATGTGCGCGTTGAAGCCGAGGATCCGGTCGCGCCACATCAGGTCGAAGCCGGTCATCACCGAGATCACGACCACCAGCACCGCCACGCCCAGCAGCACCCCGAGGATCGAGAGCACCGTGACGACCGAGAAGAACGTCCGCTTCGGCCGCAGGTACTTCAGGGCGAGGAAGAGGGAGAACGGGAGGGTCATGTCGCCGTCAATCCCTCGGCTTCATCTGCGGGAAGAGGACGACGTCGCGGATGGACTCCTGCCCGGTGAGGATCATGACGAGGCGGTCGATGCCGACACCCATGCCGCCGGCGGGGGGCATGCCGTACTCGAGGGCCTCGAGGAAGTCCTCGTCGATCCTCTGCGCCTCACCCGCGGCCTGGTGCTCGAGCCGGCGGCGCTGCTCGACGGGGTCGTTGAGCTCGGAGTAGGCGGGGGCGACCTCCTTGCCGTCGATGACCAGCTCGAAGACGTCGACGCAGGACGGATCGTCCGCGCAGCGCTTCGCCAGCGGGATCAGCTGGGCCGGCACGCGCAGGACGAAGGTCGGGTTGCGGAGCGACTTCTCGACGAGCTTCTCGTAGACCTCGTGCGTGATCTCGAGCTTGCCCCACGCGGGGTCGACCTCGAGGCCGAGCGCGGCGGCCTTGGCGCGCGCGGCGGGGACGTCGAGCGCGTCCCAGTCGGCGCCGGCGGTCTCGCGGACGAGTTCCGCGTAGGTCGCCTCGCGCCACGGCGGGGTCAGGTCGACCGGCCGCTCCGCGGTGCCGACCCGGAGCGTGCCCATCACGTCCTGCGCGACGGTGACGATGAGGTCTTGGATCAGGGCCTTCATCGAGCGGACGTCGCCGTAGGCCTCGTAGATCTCGAGCATCGTGAACTCGGGATTGTGCGAGCGGTCGAGCCCCTCGTTGCGGAAGTTGCGGTTCAGCTCGAAGACCTTGTCCATGCCGCCGACCATCAGCCGCTTGAGGTAGAGCTCCGGCGCGATCCGGAGGAACATCGGGCAGTTGAGCGCGTTGTAGAAGGTCTCGAACGGCCGGGCCGCGGCGCCTCCGGCGACCGGCTGCATCATCGGCGTCTCGACCTCCTCGAAGCCGCGGCCGGCGAGGAAGGCGCGGATGCCGCGGACGATGGCGGCGCGGCGGCGGAAGACGGAGCAGACGTCCGGGTTGGCGATGAGGTCGAGGTAGCGCTTGCGGTAGCGCAGTTCGACGTCGGTCAGACCGTGCCACTTCTCCGGCGGAACCTGGAGGGCCTTGCCGAGGAGGGTCCACGAGGTGACCTTGAGCGTCGGCTCGCCGGTGCGGGTGGTGAAGCACTCGCCCTCGACGCCGACGTGGTCGCCGAGGTCGACGAACCGGAACGCGTCGAAGGCGGCCTCGGGCAGGGCGTCCTTCTTGAGGTAGATCTGGAACTTGCCGGAGGCGTCCTGGAGGTGGCCGAAGACGCTCTTGCCCATGTCCCGCTTGGCGATCAGGCGTCCGGCGGCGCGCACGGCCTTCCCCTCGGCGAAGGCGGCGCGGACGTCCGCGAGCCGGCCGTCGCGCGCGAAGGCCTGCCCGTACGGCGCGATGCCGCGCGACTCGAGCTCCCTGAGGTTCGCGAGCCGCTGCTGCCGGTACTCGTTGTCGAGATGGGAATCCATGGAATCTCCCGGGGAATCCGCGGGAGCCTACGGGCGGCCCCGGGGCAAGTCAATCCCGCGGCCTCCCGTCCCCGCTCCGCGGCCACCCCGGGGGCGATCCGGAACGATCGACCGGGCCTGGCCGGGGATCCGGGGCCGTCTTTGCGTTTCCCGCCGCGCATCGTATGATGTGCCTTCGGGGCCGGCGCGGAGGGCCCGGGGGGTGTTCCCATGATCATCGTGATGCGGCAGGGCGCGTCGAAGCGCGAAATCGAGGCGGTCGAGCAGGAGATCCGCCGGTACGGGTACACGCCCCACCCGATCGTCGGCGTCGAGCGCACCGTGATCGGCGCGATCGGCGACGACCGCGGCAAGGAACGGCTGCAGGCGCTGGAGACGACGGACGGCGTCGAGCGGGTCATCCGCATCCTGAAGCCGTACAAGCTCGCGGGCCGCGAACTCCACAAGGAGAAGAGCCGCGTCGAGGTCGCGCCGGGCGTCGTCTTCGGCGGGAAGCGGATCCCGGTCGTCGCCGGTCCGTGCTCGGTCGAGGGGCTCGACATGATCTGCGCGACGGCGGAGGCGGTGAAGGCCGGCGGCGCGACGGTGCTGCGCGGCGGGGCCTACAAGCCGCGCTCGTCGCCGTACGCGTTCCAGGGTCTCGCGGAGGACGGCCTGAAGATGCTCGCCGAGGCGCGGGCGCGCACGGGGCTCCCGATCGACACCGAGGTCATGAGCGAGACGCTCGTCGAGAAGGTCGCCCAGTACGCCGACATCATCCAGATCGGCGCGCGCAACATGCAGAACTTCGACCTGCTCAAGGTCGTCGGGCAGACGCGCAAGCCCGTCCTCCTCAAGCGCGGCCTCGCCAGCACGATCGCCGAGTGGCTGATGGCGGCCGAGTACATCATGTCGCAGGGCAACCCGAACGTGATCCTGTGCGAGCGCGGCATCCGGACGTTCGAGACGGCGACACGCAACACGCTCGACCTGAGCGCGGTCACGGTGCTCAAGCGCGAAACGCACCTGCCGGTCGTTGTCGACCCAAGCCACGGCACCGGCGTGGCGGAATACGTCGCGGACATGGCGCTCGCCGGCATCGCGGCGGGGGCGGACGGCATCATGATCGAGGTCCACCCGAACCCGCACGAGGCGTGGTCCGACGGCGCCCAGTCGCTGACGCCGGCCCGCTTCGCGGAGACGGTCGCGAAGATGCGCGCCGTCGCCACCGCCGTCGGGCGGGAGATCTGAGCCGGGGACGGGCGCTGGGCGCTGGGTTCTGGCTCTGGGTTCTGGGTGCTGGGTGCTGGCTCTGGGTTCTGGGTGCTGGGTGCTGGGTTCTGGGTTCTGGGTTCTGGGCTCTGGGTGCTGGGCGCTGGGTTCTGGCTCTGGGCTCTGGGCTCTGGGTTCTGGCTCTGGGTTCTGGGTGCTGGGTGCTGGGTTCTGGGTTCTGGGCTCTGGGTGCTGGGTGCTGGTGTCTTGCATCGACGGCGCGCACCGCGGAGCCTGGGCGGGCCCTGCCAAACTTCCACAATTCGTGCGGAATCGTCCATCGATTCTGCACGCTCATCCATTGCCCCCGCCCCGGGGCTGGCCTAGGGTGGCTCCCATGCCCGCGCTCCGGCGCGGCGGAAGGAGTGCGCGGATGCATGTATCGCGACGGGGCGGACGGCGGTTGAGCCGGAGGGCCTTCCTGGGGCGGTCGCTGGCGGCGGGCGGCGCGGCCGCGGCGCCATGGATCATCCCCTCCAGCGCCCTCGGCCTCGGCGGCGCGGTCGCGCCGAGCGAGCGGATCGTGCTCGGCGGCATCGGCGTCGGGAATCGCGGGCGGTACGTCCTGTCGTCGATGCTGGCCGAGAAGGACGTGCAGTTCGTCGCGAACTGCGACGTCCAGCGCTCGCGACGCGAGGCGGTGAAGCGGATGGTCGACGAGCACTACGGCACGACCGACTGCGTCCTCTACCGCGACATGTTCGAGCTGCTCGCCCGCCCGGACATCGATGCCGTTCTGATCGCCACCGGCGACCACTGGCACGCCCCCGCCTCGCTGCTCGCGGCGCGCGCGGGCAAGGACGTCTACAGCGAGAAGCCCTGCGGCATGACCATCGGCGAGATCCAGGCGCTGGCCGACGGCATCCGCCGCCTCGGCCGCGTCTACCAGGCCGGCACGCAGCGGCGCAGCCTCGCCAATTTCCAGTACGCGGCGGGCCTGGCCCTGGGCGGGAAGCTCGGCCGGCTGCACACGCTGCACGCCTCGGTCTACGTCCCCCGCATGAGCTTCGACTGGCTCCCCGCCGAGCCCGAGCCGCCGAAGGAGGAATGCGACTGGGACCGCTGGCTCGGTCCCTCGCCGTGGAGGCCCTACAACTCGCGCTACGTCTCCGGCGGCTGGCGCGGCCACCACGACTTCGAGGCCGGAGGCAACTTCCTCGACTGGGGCGCTCACACCGTCGACCTCTGCCAGTGGGCGAACGGCTCCGACGCCACGATGCCCGTCGAGTACGAGCCGACGCCGACCGCCCTCGTCGCCCGTTATGCGAACGGCGTGAAGCTCGTCTGCGACTACCTGCCCGACGCCTTCGGCAACCGCGCGCCGCAGTACCGCACCTCGACCGGCACCTGCCCGGTCCGCTACGAGGGCTCCGAGGGCTGGGTCGAAACCGGCGACAACGGCGAACTGGTGCTCTCCGACAGCCTGCAGCGCACCCTCGGCCGCGCCTTCGCGCGCCCCGGGACCAGCGCCGCGGGCCACGGCCGCAACTTCTTCGATTGCGTCCGCTCCCGCGCGCAGCCCGTCTGCAATCCGGATGTCATGCGCCGCTCGCACATCGCCTGCCTCGCCGCCGCCCTGGCCTGGCAGCTCGGCCGGCCGATGAAGCTCGATCCGGCGAAGGAGGAGTTCGTCGGCGACGACGAAGCCAACCGCATGCGCGCCCGCGTGGTGCGCGAACCCTGGTCGCTCCACCTGTGAGGCCCGCGATGACGACACGATTCCCGACCGCCGCCGCCCTGACCGCGCTGTTCACCGCCACCGCCCTCGGCACGGGGAACCCCCGGGCCCCGCGCGACCTCCTCGCCGCGTTGAACTCGTCGACCAGCCTTCACGAGCGCGCCCGCGCCTGCCAGCAACTCGGCTCGCTCGGCACCGCGGAAGCCGTCCCCGCGCTCGCGGCGCTGCTGTCCGACCCGGTCCTCGCCGCCTACGCCCGCCAGGGCCTCGAGGGCATCCCCGGCCCGGAGCCGGCCGCCGCCCTGCGCGCCGCCCTCGCCACCCTGAAGGGCGACCGCCTCCTCGGCGCGATCGACTCGCTCGGCTCGCTGCGCGACCCGAAGGCGGTCGCCGACCTCGAGCGCATCGCCGGCGGAACCGATCCGGCCGCCACCCGCTCCGCCCTGCGGTCGCTGGGCCGCATCGGATCCCCGGCGGCCGCCGACGCCCTGAAGCGCGTCATGACGTCCGCGACCGATGCAACGCGCGCGGACGCGGCGTCGGCGATGCTGCTGGCCGCCGACGCGATGAGGCGGGAGGGGCGCGCCGGGGAGGCCGCCGCGCTGTGCGACGCCGTGCGGACCGCGGGCGTGCCGGACGGGCTCCGGGCGGCCGCCGTGCGCGGCGCCCTCGTCGCCCGCGGGCCCGCCGCCGCGCCGCTGTTCGCCGACCTCGTGAAGTCCGCCGACCGGCACGTCCGCCACGCCGCGCTGCTGGCGGTCCGCGAGATCCCGTCCGACGCCCTGGCCGACGCCCTGCGCGAGTCGCTGGCCGCCGCGGCGCCGGATCTCCGCGCGCACCTGGTTCTCGCGATGTCCGGCTGCCGCAACGACCGCACGATGCCGGCGATCCGCGCCGCGGTGGCGGACCCGGACGCGGGCGTCCGCCTCGCCGCGCTCACCGTTCTCGCGCGGGCCGGCGCGTCGGCGGAGGACGCCGGAGCCCTGGCCGCCGCCCTGCAGCGCGACGGTCCGGCGGAGGAACACGCCCTCGCCGCCGAGGGGCTCGGTCGAATGCCCGGCCCGGAGGTCGATGCGCTCGTGCTGAAGGCCGTCGCCGGGGCCGCCGCGGCGGACGCCCGGGTGCGGCTGATCCAGGTGGCCGGCGCGCGGGCGCCCGCCTCCGCCGCCGGCGTGTTGATGCCGTGCGCGGCCGACGCCGACGAGCGCGTCGCCGTCGCCGCGCTGCGCGCGCTGAAGGGCCTCGCGGCATCCGCGGACCTCCCCGCGCTGATCGAGCGCACGAAAGCGGCCGGGAGCGCGGCGGTCCGCGCCGCCGCCGAGGGCGCGGTGCACGGCGTTTGCCTGCGGACCGGCGCGGGGGCGGATGCGGTCCTCCGCGAGTGGTCGCCGGCGGCCACGGCGGCCGACAAGGCCTCGTGGATCCGGATCCTCGGCGCGCTGGGCCACGCGCCGGCGCTGCCGGCGATCCGCTCGGCGGCGGCCGACGCCGACGAACCGGTGGCGGTCTGCGCGCTCGAGCAGCTCGGCCGCTGGCCGGATCCCGCCCCGATGACGGACCTTCTCGCCGCGATCGATGCGTCCGCCACGCCGAAACGGCGCGCGATCGCGCTGGCGTCGGCGGCGAGCGTGGCCGGCGCCGCGGCGGAGGCGGGGCGAAGCGCGGACCCCGACCTCTCGGCCTGGTTCCGGCGGCTGGTCGCCGCCGCGCGCGATGCCGGCGAGAAGCGCCTCGTGCTGTCCGGGCTCGGCCGCTGGGCTTCCGCGGAGGGCCTGCGGCTCCTTTCGCCGTACCTGGCCGATCCGGAGGTCGCCGCCGAGGCGGCGTGGGCGGTGGTGAACCTGCCCTCCGCGATCGAGGCGCCGGCGGACCTGGGCGCGCTGCGCGACGCGCTCGGGGCGGTCGCGAAGTCCAAGCTCCCGGCCGACGTCCGGGGCAAGGCGTCGTCGCGGCTGCGCAACCTGCCCAAGCCGCCGGCCGCCCTGCCGCTCTTCGACGGACGCAGCCTCGCCGGATGGGAGGGCGCGACGAACGTCTGGCGCGTACGCGACGGCGCGATCGTCGGCGGATCGCTGGCCGGCAACCCGCGCAACGAGTTCCTCGCGGCGGACCGTCCCTTCACGAACTTCGTCCTCCGCCTCGAGTACCGGCTCGAAGGCACGGAGGGCTTCGTCAACGGCGGCGTCCAGTTCCGCAGCGAGCGCATCGCGCAACCGCCGAACGAGATGAGGGGCTACCAGGCCGACATCGGCGCGGGCCACTCGGGCTGCCTCTACGACGAGTCGCGCCGCAACCGCTTCCTCGCCCGCGCGGCAGACGGGCAGATCCGCCGGCTGGAGAGGCCCGGCGACTGGAACCGGCTCGAGCTTCGCTGCGAGGGATCCCGCATCCGGATCGCGCTCAACGGCGAGCCGACGGTGGACGTTGTCGAGGGCGACGCCTCGATCCCGGCCCACGGGCGGATCGCGCTGCAAATCCACGGGAACTGCAAGGCCGAGATCTCGTTCCGGAACCTGTCGATCGTCCCGCTCCCCTGAGGCAGAGGCAAGATCCCGGCTGACGCGCGAATGTTGACCTGCTATCCTTTTGCCCGCAGGCGCGCCGTCCGGGCGCGGGGGAGGATGCCATGATCGTCCGGGTGCTGGGGGACAAGGTCCGGCTGGGCCAGGCGGCGGCGAAGGCGGGGGCGTCCGCCATCCGCAAGGCGATCTCCGAACGGGGGCGCGCGCGCATCATCGTGGCCACGGGGGCCTCGCAATTCGAGTTCCTCGACGCGCTCGTGAAGACGCCCGGCATCGACTGGTCGAAGGTGGAGATGTTCCACCTCGACGAGTACGCCGGGCTGCCGGTCACCCATCCCGCGAGCTTCCGGCGCTACCTGCTGGACCGGCTGATCCGGCCGACGGGCATCGCGAAGGCCCATCTGATCGACGGCGAGGGCGACCTCCCGACGGTCTGCCGCGAGACGGGCCGCGCGCTGAACGAGGCGCCGATCGACGTCGCCTTCGTCGGCATCGGCGAGAACGGTCACCTGGCCTTCAACGATCCGCCCGCCGATTTCCAGACGCAGGAAGCCTACCTCGTCGTCAACCTCGACGAGGCGTGCCGCATGCAGCAGGTCGGCGAGGGATGGTACGCCTCGCTCGCCGAGGTTCCGACCCAGGCGATCTCGATGTCGATCGCCCAGATCCTCAAGGCGAGGAAGATCCTCTGCATCGTGCCCGACGCCCGCAAGGCGCGGGCCGTCCGCAGCTGCTTCGAGGGCGCGATCACGCCGACGGCGCCGGCGTCGGCCCTGCGGAAGCACGGGGACGTCGAGGTCTTCCTCGACCCCGATTCCGCCGCGCAACTGCAGCGGACGAGGATCGTGCGCGAGTAGGGCCGCCCGGCGCGCCATGATCGTCCACGGTCCAGGCTTCTTCGATCTCCAGGTCAACGGCTTTGCGGGCGTGGACTTCAACGACCCGGCCGTGACGCCCGGCGACGTCCGGCGCGCCGCCGACGCGCTGCGGACCACGGGCGTCACGCGGTTCCTTGCGACGCTGATCACCGGGCCGCTGGACGACTTCGCCCGGTGCGCACGCGCGATCCTCGACGCCGGCCACCCGGCCATCGCCGGCGTGCACATGGAGGGGCCGTACATCAACCCGAACGACGGCCCGCGCGGCGCGCACCGGAAGGCGCACGTGCTCCCGGCGCTGCTGGGCGACTTCCTGCGCCGGCAGGACGCCGCCGGCGGCCGCGTCCGCCTCGTCACGCTGGCGCCCGAGGTGCCGGGCGCGATCCCGCTGATCGAGGCGCTGGTGCGGACCGGCATCCGCGTCGCCATCGGCCACAGCGCCGCGACGCCGGCCCAGGTCCGCGACGCGATCCGCGCGGGCGCCACGCTCTCCACGCATCTCGGCAACGGATGCTCGAACCTCCTGCCGCGGCATCCGAACCTGGTCTGGGAGCAGCTGGCGGCGGACGAGCTGACGGCCTGCCTGATCGCGGACGGCCACCACCTGCCGCCGGCCACGTTCAAGGCGATGATCCGGGCGAAGACCCCCGCGCGCGCGGTTCTGGTGAGCGACGCCATCGCCGCCGCGGGCTGCGCGCCAGGCCGCTACCGGCTCGGCGGGGTGTCGGTCGTCCTCGACCACGCCGGCCGCGTGACGGAGCCGGGCGCCGGCCACTTCGCGGGCTCGGCGCTGACCCTCGATGCGGCCGTTGCGAACGCCGTGCGTTTCGCGGGGATCCCGGTCGCCGAGGCGATGGCGATGGCCTCGACGCGGGCGGCGGCGGCGGTCGGCCTCGAGCCGCGCGGACGGATCATCGCCGACTGGAACCCGGACGCCCTCGTCCTGACGCTGCGATCGGTGAACGCGGACGGACCCGGGTAGGCGCCCGCCGGACGGAGGTTTCCCCGCATGACGAACACCCTGGCGGTTGCGGACTACGGGATCATCGCGGGCTTCTTTGCCGTGATGCTCGGGATCGGCTTCCACTACAGCGGCCGCATGCGGAGCATGGCCCAGTTCTTCGGCGGCGGGAAGCAGGTCCCGTGGTGGCTCGGCGGCGTCTCGTTCTACATGGTCAGCTTCAGCGCGCTGGCCTTCGTGATGCACTCCGAGATGGGCTACAAGTACGGGATCGTCTCGCTCGTGCTCAGCTGGCTCGCCGTCCCGGCGGCCGCGCTGAGCGCCCTCCTCTTCGCCCGGCGCTGGCGCCGCGTGGCCGAGACCAGCCCGCTCGAGTACATCGAGGCGCGGTACGGCATCGGCATGCGGCAGGGGCTCGTGTGGCTCGGGCTGCCCACGCGCCTGCTGGACGACTCGCTCAAGCTCTTCGCCATCGGCACCGTCGTCTCGGCCGGCCTCGGGTTCCCGTTCACGACCGGCGTGATCGCGTGCGCCGTCATCATCCTCGGCTACACGTTCATGGGCGGGCTGTGGGCCGCGCTGGTGGCGGACTTCGTGCAGTTCGTCATCCTCGTCGCCGCCGTGATCGTGCTCCCCTTCCTCGCCGTCGACCGCGCGGGCGGGATCGCCGCGGTGATCGGGCGGCTGCCGCCCGATTTCCTGCGTCTCACCCGCCCGGACGCCGGCTATCCGATCGTATTCCTGCTCGGCTACTTCCTGCTGCTCTTCCTGAACTATTCGACCTCCTGGGCGCTGGTGCAGCGGTACTACTCGTCGTCCAACGACCGCAGCGCGCGCAAGGTCGGTTTCCTCGTCTCCATCCTCTACCTGGTCGGCACGCCCGTCTTCTACCTGCCCGCCTTCGCGGCGTTCGTGTTCCTGCCCGAGGTGGCGAACACCAAGGACGTCTATCCACTGATCTGCCGGTCCGTCCTGCCGGTCGGCATGCTCGGCATGGTCATCGCGGCGATGTTCTCCGCGACCATGTCGACGCTGGCGGGCGACTACAACGCGGTCTCGTCGGTGCTGACGAACGACCTCTACAAGCGCCTGATCGGGCGCGACGTCTCGGACCGGCACCTCGTCGTCGTCGGACGGGTCAACACGGTGATCGTCGGACTGATCGTCCTCGGCATCACGCTCGTCATGCGCTCGCTGCAGGGCTCGGGCGACCTGTTCAACACCATGGCCAAGGTCTTCGGGCTCTTCCTCCCGCCGGTCGCGCTGCCGATGCTGCTGGGCATGCTGACCCCCCGCCTGTCGGCGCGCGGGGCGCAGGCCGGGCTGTTCGCGGGCATCGTGGCCGGCCTGGCCGCCTTCGTCCTCGGGGCGACCCACCCGGTCCTGCGGCAGGCGCACGTGCTCACCTTCCTGACCGGCGGCGTGGCGCTGGCCGTCATGGCGGCCGGCTCGTGGTTGCGTCCCGACACGGGCGCGCGGCGCGAACGCGTGCTCGCCTTCTTCGAGCGGATCCGGGAGACGCCGCCGCGGGCCGCCCCCGGGACCGAGGAGGCCGACGTCTCCTTCCTGCCGGTGATCGCAAGGGGCGTGGCCGCGGTCGGCGCGATCCTGATCGTCGCGGTGCTCGCAACGGCCGGGTTCGACCGGGGCGCGCTCAGCATCGGCATCGGCGCGGCGCTCCTGGCGGTCGCGGCCGCCTTCCACGTGGCCGGGCGGCGCACCGGAACACGAGGAGCGCCCGAACACACGCGACGCAGGAGGACCCGGTGATGCCCGCTGAAAACCCCAGGCCGGTCCGGAACCTCCGGTGGTCGATCGCCGTCCTGCTCCTGCTGTCGACGGCGGTGAACTACCTCGACCGCAACACGCTCTCCGCGCTGGC
>Ga0194127_10000725_pt1 | contig 51745 bp, 39 predicted proteins | sample TA2KigC100mmetaG_FD_148624 | JGI IMG/M metagenome (GOLD analysis project Ga0194127, IMG submission 148624) | Freshwater microbial communities from Lake Tanganyika, Tanzania - TA2015036 Kigoma Deep Cast 100m | ecosystem: Environmental > Aquatic > Freshwater > Lake | place: Tanzania: Lake...
TACGCCGTGCCACCGATCTCGGCCCTGCGACATCGGTGCCCCCCGCCCTACGCCGTGCCACCGATGTCGGCTCTGCGACATCGGTGCCCCCCGCCGCAACCCGGTACGCTGTGCACGTGCCCACCCCAGCGCCAATCCGCAAGCGCCTGAAGCGTCGGGAGGTCGCCGGGCAGGTGCGTTTCGTCACCTTCTCCTGCCAGCGACGCCTGCCGTTGTTCTCCAATCCGCGGATCGTCAGCGTGTTCGTCCGGGCCATGGTCGCGGCACGCCGCAAGCACGCCGCCGAGCTCTTCGCCTGGGTGGTCATGCCCGAGCACGTCCACATGCTCCTGCGTCCCGCGCCCGGCCGCCCGCTCGGGCCCATGCTGGTGAGCCTCAAGATGGCCGTCTCCAAGAGGGTCATCCCGCGCTGGCGTGAACTCCGAGCCCCGATCCTGAACCAGATCGGCGATCGGCACGGGCGGCCCCGGTTCTGGCAGTCCGGCGGCGGGTTCGACCGCAACGTGCGCGATGCCGACGAGTTCCGCCGCGAGGTCCGGTACATCCACCTCAACCCCGTGGAGCGCGGCCTCGTGGAGCGTCCGGAGCAGTGGCCGTGGTCGAGCGCCCGATGGTGGCTGGGCCTGAGGGAAGGCGAGGTCGAGTGCGATGCTCCGCCCGGACGCCCGGAAGCGTGGGCGGGCTGGAAGGGGTACGCATGAGCGATGCCAAGACACCGATGTCTCCGAGCCGACATCGGTGGCACGGTCCGTTCTGGGATGCCATGGCAGACTTCGGTGCCATCGGCCGCCCGCCCTTGGGACTGACCGGCGGATCGGGCACGCGTGCCGCCAGCCAGTCGAGTTGCTCGTCCGTGAGTCGCATCGCCATGCAAGGCTTTACGACGGCGGAGCATGCACGGTTGCGCGGTTTACGGATAGCCTCTACGGAGGCCGAAAGCCACGAATGGCCAAGACGCCGGCCCATCAATCGCCGGGCATGAGCACGGGGAACTCCCCTTCCCAATCTGGCCTTCTGACTACCTGTCTCTCTGGCGCTCTTCTCAGCACCCCGCGTTGTAGAGATTCAGGTACTCGAGGAAGTCGTTGAAGTCGACGACGGAGTCGCCATTGAGGTCGGCAAGCGGACTCCCCGCGTTGTAGAGGTTGAGGAACACGAGGAAGTCGTTGAAGTCCACGACGCCGTCGCAGTTGACGTCGGCGCGGCAGATGGTCAGGAGGGCGGGCAAGGACCAGGAAGGTCCGCACGGGTTGGTCGGAACGGCCCGGATGTCCAGGTCGGCGCCGCTGCTGATCTGCGTCACCTGGAGCGTCGCCGTCGTCGCGGAGCCGCTGACGTGGAAGCGGGCCACGGGCCCCGGGCCGAAGTTGGCCGCGGCCACGGCGGGGCGATAGGAGGGCTCTCCGACCTCGCGCCATTCCCACGAAAAGGAGAGCAGGCCCGGGGCGCTGGCCCCGACGCTCAGCGTGGCGCCGCCGCCGACGCAGACCGGGCCTCCCGTCGGGTTCAAAGTGACCACGGGCAGAACGCTGCATGGCATGTTCCTGATCACGAAGCCGCGCTGTTGCCCGTTGAATGTGCCGTGCCCGACGATGACGGAGCCGTCGCCCGAGACGCCGCGGGCCTCCTCGAGCACCCACCCCGTCAGCGGCAGGCCGATCGTCGGCAAATGGGTGTTGAGGTCGACGGCGCCGATCCCGGGAAACCACATGGCGCGGCGCCCAAAGGTGAAGATCGCGTACCCCACGGTGGCCTGCCCGTCCGCGCTCACCGCGACGGCGATCGAATCCGACGCGCCGGCCGGGGCGCCGAGGTTCTGAGCCACGGGCGTCCCCGCGCCGGACCACCGCGTCGCACGCCGACCGGTGCCCGACCAGTCCGACTCGCCCACGATGATCGTGCCCGCGGCATTGACGGCGTGGGCGAAGGAGCTGGCCCCGCCCGGGAGCGCGCCCAGATTCTGGAATCCGCCGGAACTCGTCCAGCGGTAGGCGCGCGAGCCCGCGCCGCTCCACCCGCTGGCGCCGACGATGGTCAAGCCGTCGGGCGTTACGGCGTTGGCGGAGGACCCCTGCCCGCCCGGAAGAGCGCCGAGATTGACCATGCCGCCGGATGGGGTCCAGCGGAAGCCCCAGAAGCCGTTGGCGTTGTTGGAGGTGCCGACGACCACGTTGCCGTCGGCGCTGAGGCCGTAGGCCAGCGCGAGCGTGCCGCCGGGGAGCGTGCCCAGGTTCTGCATGCCGCCGGCGCTGGTCCACCGGAAGGCGCGGTTCGTGGCGTTGCCGGCGACGGCGTTCCCGACCCCGCCGATCGAGTTGCCCGCAGTCCACGGCAGCCCGATGGGCGTACCCAGCGACTGGATACCACCCGCCAGCGTCCAGCGGAAGGCGCGGTCTCCCCACAGTTCGTCGGTGAAGAGGTCCGCGATGCCGGTCACGACCTGCCCGTCCTGAGTGACTGCGGCGGCGCGGCTGTACGTGCCGCCGGGCAGGAGCCCGACGCTGTGGATCGTCGGAGGGGCCGCCAGCGTGCCGCCCGCCAGGAACGTGACCATCGCCGCCGCGCCCAACAACGCCCTGTTGTTGCCGTTGCTTCTTGTGCCGTGCATCATGGCCTTGCTCCCTTCGCCCCGAGGCCGAACACCGTCCGAGCGCCGTTGCCCCCCTTTTCGGGGTTATGCGGCCTTAGCCGCTGGGCAAGCCCCACAATGAGACTGCGGCCGCACCGCCCGGATCTAACAGTTCGATTGCACTGTTTCAGCACGGCCCGGCCAAGGCAGTCCGCTCCCGTGCGGCATCAAGGCCGGTCCGGCGAGCCCGGCCGCTGGACGGCGCTCCAGGGCGTCGGTCCATCGGACAGGTCGACCGGCCGGTGGCACCGAAGTCCGGCGGCCACGGCGTGTGCCGGCCCTACGCCGTGCCACCGATGTCGGCTCTGAGACATCGGTGCATCCTGCCGCAAGCCGGTACGCTGCACACGCGGGCGGCTGAACTGAGTCAATCGCCGCCACACTCCCCGACCGTTCGTGCCCCCGACTGACCGGCTCGGCGGTCAGTCGGGGTTGGGTGCCCAGACCCGACGCGGGCCGTTCACTGCCCACTCCCCACCCCTCATCGCTCCCTTCGCCTCGCCACCACCACGCGCGGCAGGTCCTCGAAGTCCTTGAGCACCGCGGGCTCCTCCAGGTCCGGGTGCTGGGTCGCCAGCAGGCGCACCCGCTCGGCGGTGCTGGCCGCGGCCTCGATGAGCAACAGCCCGCCAGGGCGGAGCAGGCGCGGGGCGCCCTCCAGCAGCGGCACGATGTACCGCAGCCCGTCGGAACCCGCCCGCAGGGCCGACGTCGGCTCGTGGTCCTTGACGTTGGGGGCGACGTCCTCCCACTCGTGGTCGGGGATGTAGGGCGGGTTGCTGACCAGGTAGTGCAGCGAGCCGGCGCCCCGCGTCGCCGGGAACTCCTCCAGCGGCGAGAGCAGGTCGCCCGCGAGCAGGTCGAGGCGGTCGATCACGCCGTGGCGCACGGCGTTGTCGTGCGCCACCGCCAGGGCCTCCGCCGACAGGTCCGTGGCGACCGCCCGCGCCCCCGCCAGGTGCTTGAGGATCGCGACCGCGATGCACCCCGAGCCCGTGCAGACGTCGGCCAGCAGGACGCCCTCGCCGCTCTTGCCGCCGAAGCCGGGGGTGGTGCGGGCGTGCTGAAGGACGTGCTCGACGATGGTCTCGGTGCTGGGGCGGGGGATGAGGACGCGCCGATCGACCTTGAAGGGGAGGCCGAAGAACCACGCCTCGCCGACCAGGTACTGGATCGGCTCGTGCTCCAGGGCCCGGGCCACCAGGTCGCGCAGCGACTGGCGTTCCAGGGGCGAGGCCGGGCGGTCCGGGTCGGTGTACAGCCTCAGGCGGTCGCACCCGATCACGTGGGAGAGCAGCATCTCGGCCTGGAGGCGGGGGCTGTCGAGCCCGCGCCTGCCGAAGGCCTCCCCCATCCAGGCGAGCAGCCGCCTCGTGGTCCACACGCCGCCCCGAGTTGTTCCGGCCTCGCTCACGGGCTTCAGTCTAGGGAATGCCTACTTGCCCTCGTACCAGTCGCGGGCGACGTGGGCGTCGGCCTTGAGGGGGACCGAGAGCGTCATGGCGGCCTCCATGCGCTCGACCACCACGTCCCGGACCCGTTCCGCCGACGACTCCGGCGCCTCGAAGACCAGTTCGTCGTGGATCTGGAGGAGCATGAGCACGTCGGCGAGGGGGTCGCTCTGCCCCCGGGCCGCGTCGATCCGTCCCTGGATGTCCACCATGGCGATCTTGATCAGGTCCGCCGCCGACCCCTGCACCACGCTGTTGATCGCGACGCGCTCGGCCAGGGCCCGCCGGCTGGGGTTGTTCGAGTCGATGTCCGTGATGGGCCGCCGACGCTTGAGCATGGTCTCGACGTACCCGAACCGCCGGGCCTGGGCGATGCACTCCTCGAGGAACGTGGTGATCCCTGCGAAGCGCTTCTTGTACCCGTCGATGATCTCGGCGGCCTTGTCGTTGCCAACGCCCAGGCGCCGGGCTAGCCCGAAGGGCGTCACGCCGTAGACGATCCCGAAGTTGACCATCTTGGCGCCGGAGCGCTGCTCCTTGGTGACCTTGTCGAGCGGCACGCCGTGGATCTGGGCCGCGACCGCCGCGTGGATGTCGTCGCCCCGGTGGAAGGCCTCGACGAGGGCGGGGTCGCGCGAGAGGTGGGCGAGCAGGCGCAGCTCGATCTGCGAGTAGTCCGCGGACACGAGCACGCGCCCGGGCGGGGCCACGAACGCCTTGCGGATCTCGCGACCCACGTCCGTCCTGATCGGGATGTTCTGGAGGTTGGGGTCGCTGGAGCTGAGGCGCCCGGTCGCCGCCACCGTCTGGTTGAAGCGCGCGTGCACGCGCCCCGTCCGCGGGTTGATCGCCTCCTTGAGCGCGACCAGGTACGTCGAGACGAGCTTGGTCAGTTGGCGGTATTCGATGATGAGGGCCGGGATGGGCGTACCGATCTCCGGGTCCGCCGCGAGCTTCTCCAGCACCTCCGCGTCCGTCGAGTACCCCGTCTTGATCTTGCGTCCGCCCGCCAGCCCCAGCCCGGGCACGTCGTCGTCGGGCTTGTTGAAGAGGACCGCCGCCAGTTGGCGGGGCGAGTCCGGGTCGAACGTGCGGGCGAGCCTGTCGCGCGATTCGCGGTCGATGCGGGCCCGCAGTTCCTCGATCCGCCCCAGCAGGCGCCCCCGCTGGCGGTCCAGCTCCGCCGGGTCCACCGTGATCCCGTTCCACTCCAGCTCCGCCAGCACACCCACCAGCGGCAGCTCGACCTTCACCATCAGGTCAACCAGCCCCATGGCCCGGATCTGGGGCAGCATCGCGGCGCACAGCCGGAACGAAAGGTCCGCGTCCGCGGCGGCGTAGGGGGTCGCCCGCTCCACCGGCACGCGCTCGAACGTGACCTGCTCGCGCCCGCTTCCGATCAACTCCGTGATCGACCGCTTCCCCACGCCCAGCAGCGCCATCGACAGCGCATCGAGCGAGTGGCTCGACCGCGACGAGTCGATCAGGTAGCTGGCGACCATCGAGTCGCACGAGCCCGGCGTCGGAAGCCCCGCCAGCCGCACGCCCGCCGAGCGCAGGGCCAGCATGTCGAACTTCAGGTTGTGCCCGTGCTTGGGCTTGCCCGGGTCCTCCAGGATCGGCCTGAGCGCCGCCAGCACCATTGCCTCGTCCAGGTGTGAAGAGGGTTCCGGCGAGCGCACGGGCACGTACCACGCCCTCCCGGCCTCCACGCAGAACGACAGCCCGCACAGCTTGGCGTCGATCGGGGAGAGGCCCGTCGTCTCGGTGTCGAACGCGACCGCCGGGGCCGCCGCGAGCGCCGCGGCCAGCGCGTCCAGCTCCGCCCGCGTGCGCACGCAGCGGTAGTCCCCCTCCACCACCCGCCCGGCGTGATCCTGGGCCGGCGGGGCGAAGGCGTCGAACAGCCCGCCGATCATCACCGGCGCGGGGCGGGGCGCGGGCTCCGGCGACGCCCCGCCCATCAACTGCTTCACCTCCTCCTGGTAGCGGTTGAACCCCAGCTCCTTGAGGATCGGGGTCAGCCGCTCCAGGTGGATGCGGTCGGCCCGGGCCCGCTCCAGGTCGAACTCGACCGGCGCATCCGTGCGCAGCGTGACCAGCTGCCTGGACAGGGGCAGCAGGGGGGCCGCCTCGCGCAGGTTCTCGCCGCGCTTGCCCTTGACCTCCGCCGACCGCGCCAGGAGTGCGTCGAGCGACCCGAACTCGCGGACGAGCTGGGCCGCGGTCTTCTCGCCCACGCCCTCGACGCCCGGCACGTTGTCCACCGTGTCGCCCGAGAGGGCCAGCATGTCCACGACCTGCCCGGGCGACAGCCCCGTCTCCTCCCGGAGCGTCCGGGCCGTGTACGCCGAGTCCGTGTGCACGTCGAAGACCTCGACCACGCCCCCTTCCGGCTTCCCCCCCTCTCGCTCCCTCGCTGTCTCGCTCTGCGCCTCCCTGAGCAACTGCTTCAGGTCCTTGTCCTTGCTCACCAGGCGGATCGTCAGGTCCGGGTGCGACTCGCGCAGGCGGTCCACCAGCGTCGCCATCACGTCGTCGGCCTCGAACCCCTCCGACCCCACGACGGGCACGCCGATCCGCTCCAGCATCGACAGGCATCGTTCGACCTGGACTCGAAGGTCGTCGGGCGGCTCGGGGCGCGTGGCCTTGTACTCCGGGTAGAGCTGCGAGCGAAACGTGCCGCGGTCGCCCGAGACGTCCAGCGCGACCGCGACGTAGTCGGGCTTGCCGCCGAGGTTCCCCTGCCCGCGGAGGAGCTTGAGGAGCATCCCCACGAATCCGAACGTCATGTTCGTCGGCTCCTTGGTCACCGGGCTGGTCATGGGCGTGCGGATGGCGTGGTAGGCCCGGAAGAACTGGGCGTAGCCGTCGATGAGGTAGAGAGTCGGCATGGCGTTCAGGAGCGGCTTCACCACGGGGAGGCACGGAGAGACACAGAGAGGAACCCGGGCTCAGAGCACGCGGCGGACGATAGCATCGACAACTCGGCGCGAGTTGAAGTTGATGAGCAGCCCCACCCGGTTGCCGCTGAGCCTGAGATAGGTGAGGAGCTGGGCTTCGTGGATCGGGGCCGGCTTGTCGACCGCTTTGATCTCGACGATCACCGCGTCATCAACGATCAAGTCGATCCGAGACCCAGCGTCGACGATGGCTCCCTTGTACTCCACCGGCAGCGCCTTCTGGCGCACCACCGTTGCGCCCCGGTTCGCCAACTCGTGGGCCAGACAGGCTTCATGCGCCGATTCCAACAGGCCAGGCCCGAGGGCCCGATGGACCTCGATCGCCGCACCGATGATCCGGTCTGTGACCTCTCCGTGCAGCAACTCGGGTTGATCTGCTCTCGGATCCACCTCGCCTCCGTGCCCCTCTGTGTCACTCCGTGGTGAGCGTCCTGAGCCGCGCTTCGTACGCCGCCCCCGGCGTCACGCCCCGGCGCGCCATCGCCGCCCGCGCCACCTCCATGAACTTGTCGAAGCGATAGACCCGCCGCCCGGCGTCCGTGACCCAGCTGAACGCCGGCACACACCCGCTCACCGGCGCGGTGCACGCGAACATGCTCCCCGTCCCCAGCACGCACCCGGTGTAGAGCCGCGTGCAGATCGCCGTCTTGACGTGGTCGCCGATGATGGCGCCGAGGAACTGCTCCCCCGTGCGCTCGTTGGGCCCGTCGGGGCGGGCCTTGGCGACCACCTCGCCGTAGGTGTTCAGCAGGTTCGAGTTGGTCGTCCCCGCGCCCAGGTTCACCCATTCCCCCACCCACGAATCGCCGAGGTAGCCGTCGTGGGCCTTGTTGGCGTACCCCTGGAAGACCGCGCCCCCCACCTCGCCGTTGACCTTGCACCAGGGGCCGATCGCGGTCCAGGGGCGGATCGTCGCCCGCTCCAGCACCGTCGAGTGCGGCCCGACGGAGCAGGGCCCGATCAGAATGGCCCCGGGCCTGACCACCGCCCCCTCGTCGATCACCACCGCCCCGCCCTCGTGGTCGATCACCGCGCCCGGATACACGCGGGCGCCGGGGTGGATAAACAGCCCCTTGCCCTGGACCTTGCCGCCGATCACGACCACCCCACGTGGCGCCGCGGCCCCCGCCGCCGGGTCGAACCTCGCCAGGTCCATCGCCAACGCGCGATCGCGGACCGCGCGCGCGTCCCACGGCCTGCGCAGGAGCGCGAACCCGGGCTCGGGGCGCCGGATCGCGCTCAGCCCCGAGAGGTCGTGCGTCGCCACCCGGGCCGCGTCCGACGCCGCGACGTGGGCCGCGATCACCTCGCCCGACGCGTCTACCCACGCCTCGCCCTCGTCGAGGTTGGCGGCGCTCGACCCGTCGGCCAGCGCCCAGCGCCCGTTGATCAGGAGCACGGGCCCGTCCGCGCCCGCGTTCACCGGCAGCGCGTGCCGCTCGCGCGTGAGGGCCGCCAGCCGCTCGGGCACCCACAGCCCCGCGACCTCCACGTCGCCGTCGCGCCCCAGCCGCTCCAGCGCCGAGAACGCCCCGCACCGCACCTCGAACGAGGCCCGCAGGTCGGTCAGCGGCGACAGCTCGCCCCGCCCGTCGTCGAAGAGAATCGCCCGCATCGGCACGAGTGTAGTGGCACCCCCCAGCCCGCACGCCGAGTCTGGGCGGGTCTTCGAGCGAAGGCTCGGGTGGTCACGCCCCGATCCGAGCCTTCGTCGCCGGGCCTCCTCAGGCTCGGCGTGGTATGCGGGGCGATCCCACCAATGCACCGTGAGCGGTGAACAGTGAACAGTGGCACCGGCCTCGGGCCGATCCCACCCTTCCCCGGGCAACCTCCTACGACACCCGCCGCCCAAACCGCCGCGCCTGCGGCCCCGAGAGGCCCAGCGCCCCCGCCATCGGGAAGAGCACGAGGGCCAGCCCCACCGCAAGCCCCCCGGTGTAGAGCGCCGACCCCAGGCGCGGCACCAGTTGCCCCGACGCCGCCCACGCCACGTCGTTGACCATCAGCCCCCTCACCGCGAACACCGCCACCACCACGATGTGGCACACGATCGACGCGACCAGCGCCAGGAACCCCAGCGACAGCGGGTTCCGCCCCATCATCACCCCGCGCATCGTCAGGACGAGCTGGCACCCCAGCACATACCCCAGCGCGTAGGGCCCCACGACCACCGCCGACCCCCCCGCCGACAGGCTCACCGTGTGCGTCAGGTCGATCACGAGCCCCAGCGCCAGGCACGTCCACAGGGCCGTGCCCGCCGGCGCCAGCAGGGCGACGAACGTCGCCAGCACGAAGACGAAGCTGGGCGCGATCCCCGAGGCCCCGAGTTCCAGGGCCCCGCGCAGCCCCTTCTCCAGCCCCAGCATCACCCAGGCCACGAGCCCGACCATGATCCAGTTCATCGCGGGCCCCCCGTCTCCCCGCCCAGGGGCACGCGCAGGATCAGCTCCGACACCCGGTGCAGTTCGAGCGTCGGGCGCACCACCACGATCTGGCGCCCGGGCGCCCGCGGGTTGGGCTCGACGCGCTCCACCTGGCCCACCAGCAGCATCTGGGCCCCCTCGGGCCACGTCGGGTCGTCCAGCCGAACCACCTGCCCCGGCGCCGCCTCCAGCACACGCCCCGGCGCCTGCGCCTGCATCCGGTACTCCACCGGACCACGCAGTCCGCCCTCCCCGTCGGGCGTCAGCGTCGAATCCAGCCACAGCCCCGCCTCGCTGAGCATCACCCGCGCCCGGATGGGCCCGGCCTCGCGGGCCGTGATCGGCCTCACCAGGCTCGTCAGCGCCTCCACCTCCGCCACGCGGCCCACCAGTTGCAGCCCCACCCCCACCGCCACCGAACCCGCCTCGACCCCCTGACGCCGACCGCCCCGCACCCGCAGCAATCGGCTCGACAGGTCCGACGACGCGCTCACCACCGACACGGCCAGGTCGCGCGTGGGCGCCGCGCTCGCCATCGCCATGCCGCCCTGCAGCATCTTGATCAGCTCGCGCAGGCGGACGTTCTCCGCCTCCACGCGGTTGACCTGGGCCGTCAGCCGCTCCACCTGCTCGCGATACTGCTCAACCTCGGCGCTGCCGCCGGACACCCGCGCCGGTCGGATCCACCCGGCCATGGCCCGCATCGGGTTGGCGATCGGGCTCACCACCAGCTCGGCAAAGTCGCCCAGCCGCCCCACCCACCCCGTCCAGCGCACCGGCAGCAGCGCCAGCACCAGCAGCACTGCCAGAGTTGCCGGTAGGAGCCTCACCCCCGCGCCGGAATGTGGAGTCGCGTGCGTCGCCACGGGGCCAGTTATACCCGGGCCGCCGCCGCCGTGCGAATCGGGGTCAGGCCCCCGCCAGCGCCTTGCGGCACTCCTCGAGCAGGCGATCAACCTGGAAGGGCTTGAACAGCACGCTCTGCAGCCCCTCCTGCGACGCCCGCACGATCGAGTGGTGCGGGTCGTACCCGAACCCCGTCATCAGGATCACCGGCGCCTTGCGCCCCGACGCCCGCGCCGCCGCGAACACCTCGTATCCGTTGGCGTCCGGCATCATGATGTCGCTGATCACCAGGTCGAACTCCACGCCCCCGGGCTTCGCCGCCGCCTGCAGCTCCGCGATCGCCTGCACGCCCCCCTCGACCAGCGTCACCTCGCACCCGCGGCTGCGGAGCACGTCCCCGATGATCCGACGGATCTTCGCCGCGTCGTCCGCCACCAGCACGCGCCGACCCTCCAGCATCGGGTCGGGGGCCGCCTCCTCCATCGCCCGCTCGACGCCCAGCAGCGTCTGCGGCCCGCTCGCGACCTCTCGCACCCGCTGCCGGATCGAGTCCACGTCCAGGCGGATCCGCTCCAGGTGCCGGCGCGTCTCCGCGTCCAGCTCCCCGCTCCGCGCCAGGATCTCCACCTCGTTGCAGATGTCCTGCAGGGGCCCCGCCACCTCCCCCTCCACCCGCCCCGTCAGCGTCTGGCTCGTGCTCGACCGCTCCACCACCAGCAGGTTCAGCACGTGCAAGGCCAGGGCCACGTACCGCGCGAACGCCTCCGCCAGCTCCAGGTCCTCCTCCGTGAACGCCTCCGCCCGCTGGCTCTCGATGTCCATGATGCCGATCACCCGATCGTGCACCTTCAGCGGCACCGTCAGGCTCGAACGGGCCCCCGTCAGCCCGGGCAGGAACAGCTCGTCCTTGCTCGTGTCCCGGCAGATGTAGGCGATCCCCGTCGCCGCCACGTACCCCGAGATCCCGTTCCCCTCGGGGCTGGCGTAGATCTCGAAGGCGTCGAACTCGGGCGGGAGATTGTGCTTGACCACCAGCTCCAGCTTCCCCGTCCGGTCGTCCAGCAGCCGGATCGCGAAGTGGTCGAAGTGCAGCACCTCGCTCGTGGCCCGCACGATCCGCTTCTCGACCTGCGCCAGGCGCTCCATGGCGTTGAGCCGGCGCAGCGAGTCGGCGTCCATGCGCAGCAACTCCGCCCCCGCCGACTCCACCGCCGCCCGCCGCGACCGCGACCGACGGACCGCCGTGACGTCCCGCAGGCACACCGCCGCCGCCGCCCAGCGCTTCTGCGGGCCCGCAGCCAGGCCCGACACGAACGCCTCATACGTGCGCGCGCCGTCGGCGGTCGAGAGCTCCGGGCACGACCCCGCCACGCTCGACGCCTCGCCCCCACGCGCCCGCCTCAGCGCCAGCTCCGCCTCCGCCCGTGCCACCCCCAGCGCCCGCTCCGCCACCCACGCGTCCAGGGCCAGGAACGCCTCGTTCCGCCACAGCACCCCCGCCGGCGCCCCAGCCTCGACGCCGGGCGCGTCGCCGGCGGCGACCACCGCCACCGCGTCCCCCTGCGCCGCCATCACCACCCGCGACCACCCGCGGTCCGCCGACGCCTCCACGGCGAAGCGGCCCGCCAGTTCGCGCGCCAACTCCGCGACGCCCTCCGCGTCCACCCCCGACACCGCCACCTTGGGAAGCTCATCCCCCATCGCTCCGGAGCATCGGCCGCCCGCCCCACCCCGCTCCGGCTCATTCCTATGCACGCCGCTCGTCATGGAATCCTATCAGAATCCTAATCGCCAACCAACGATCGCCGACGACCTCCCATCGGTCCGTCGTGGTCCGATACTCTCCTCCCGCATGATCCTGGCAGAGGGAATCGAGAAGTCCTTTGGGTCTGTTCGTGCTGTTCGCGGCGTGAGTTTCCAGTTCCGCCCCGGAGAGGTCGTCGGCCTCCTGGGCCCCAACGGCGCCGGCAAGAGCACCACCATCCGGATCCTGGTGGGGTACTGTCCCCCCGACCGCGGACGCGTCGAGGTCAACGGGCATGACAGTATCCGCGCTTCGCTCGCCGCCCGGGCCGGCATCGGGTACCTCCCGGATTCGGCCCCGATCTACCCCGAAATGCGCACGGTGGACTACCTGCGCCACCGGGCGCACCTCTTCGGGCTTCGCGGGCGGCGGCGGACCGAGGCGGTGGAGCGCTCGATCGAACGGTGCCGCCTGGGCGACGCCCGTCGGCGGCGCGTGGGCGAGCTGAGCAAGGGGTATCGCCAGCGCGTGGGGCTGGCCGCCGCCCTGCTCCACGACCCGCCCGTGCTCATCCTCGACGAGCCGACGAGCGGTCTGGACCCCACGCAGATCATGCAGGTGCGGGAGCTGGTGCGCGAGCTGGCGGAGACGCGCACCATGCTCATCAGTTCCCACATCCTGCCCGAGGTCGAGCGGGTGTGCGGGCGGGTGATGGTGATGGCGGGCGGGCGGATCCTCGCCGACGGCCCGCCCGACGCGCTGGTCGCCGAACACGCCGACCCCGCCCTCTATCGGCTGGAGGTCGCCGGCGCGCCGGCGCCCGGTGACTCGCCGGGCGCGATCCCCGGCGTGCGGGGCCTCGGCGCCGCGGCGGGCGCCCCGGGGCGCAGCGCCTGGAGCATCACGGGCGACCGCGGCGCCCCGGACCTGCGCGAGGCCCTGGGGCGGTGGGCCGCCGACCGGGCACTGGTCGTCACCGAGCTGACGCGGGAGCGGACCTCGCTCGAGCGTGTCTTCCACGGGCTGATCGCCGGGGTGGAGAGCGGCGACACGGAGCGCCGGGCGTGAGCGCCGCCCTCTCCATCGCCTCGCGCGAGTTCCTGGCCATGTTCCGACTGCCGGCGGGGTGGATCGTCACGGCGCTCTACCTGCTGATCTCGGGGCTGGTCTTCGGCCTCGTCGTGCTCGACCCGGGCGGACCGGCGAGCCTGCGGGCCTTCTTCGGGGTGTCGGGGTGGCTGCTGCTGCCCGTGGTTCCCGCGGTCTCGATGCGCCTGATGAGCGAGGAGCTGCGCTCCGGCACCATCGAGCCCCTCCTCACCGCGCCGGTGAGCGACTGGGCCGTCGCCCTGGGCAAGTACCTGGGCGGGGCCCTGTTCCTGTCGGCGATGCTCGCGCCGACGCTGGTGTACGTCGGCGTGCTCTTCGCGGTGGCCGACCCCGCCCCCGACCCGGGTCCCATCGTCGCCGGGTACGTCACGCTGCTGCTCACGGGGTTGCTGTACCTGGCCGCCGGGCTCTTCTTCTCGTCGCTCACGTCGAGCCAGACGCTGGCGTACCTGGGCACGATGTTCCTGTTCCTGGCGCTGCTCGCGGCCCCGGCGGGGGCGGCGTGGGCCCCGGGACCGGTCCGCCCCGCGCTCTTCGCCGTCGCCCTCGGGCCGCGGATCGCCGACCTGGCCAAGGGCGTGATCGACCTGTCGCACGCGGTCTTCTTCCTGTCGCTGTCGGCCCTGTTCGTGGTGCTGTCGGCCCTGGCGATCGAGTCGCGGAGGTGGCGATGAGCGCCCCCCGCACGCGCCTGGGCCTGGCGGCGCTGGCCGTCGCCGGCGCGTCGTTGGCCTCGGTGGTCCTCGTCAATGCGCTGGCGCCGCGCCTGGGCGTGCGGATCGACGTGACGGCGACGGGCGAGCACCGCCTCGCGCCCCGCACCCGCGCCATCCTCGCCTCCATCGACCGCCCCGTGCGCATCGTGATCGCGACCGACTTCTCGACGGTCGATCCCCGGGCCCGCCAGCGCGTCGAGGACGTGCTCGACCAGGTCCGGCGGGCCCATCCCCGAGTCTCGACCGCCATGATCGACGTGGGATCGCCCGCCGGCCTCCCCGAGTTCAAGGGCGTCGTGCGCGGCCTGGCGTCGGCGTGGAAGGGGCCGATCGACCGGCGCACGGGCCAACTGAGGGCCGCGTCGGACGCGGTGTCGGCCCTGGCGTCGGCCCTCGAGAGCACGGTCGCGCCGTCGCTGGCGGCCCTGCGCGAGGCCGCCACCGGCACCGACGACGCCGCGATGGACCTCCGCCGATACCTCGAATCGCGCGGTACCGAGGCCCGCCTGGTCGCCCGCGAGCTCCGCGGCGCGATCGCTCAATCGCAGGAGCGCCTGGCGGCCCAGGTCGCCGGGTCGGCCCTGCCCCGGCTGGGCGAAGCCCGCGACGCCCTGCTGCCCCCCGCGGACCAGGCGCTGTCGCGCCTCGACGGGTTGTCGCGCGACCTGTCGCGGCTCTCGCCCTCGGTCGCCGAGGGCGTGCGCCAATCGGCCCGCGCCCTCGAGACTCTGGTGCGGCAGGCCCGCGACGCCTCGGCGGTGGCGCTGGACCCCGTCCGACGGGCCGCGCCGCTCGAGATCGAGCGCGTCGTCGGGGCGCTGCAGGCCGGGTCGTGCGTCCTGATCGTGGCCGAGCCCGACCCCCGGTGGGGCCGGCCTGAGGCCGGTCCCACTGAGAACGGAGCACGGGGCGGGGCGATCGCGGGCATCGAGCCCACGGAGCTGTTCCCGCCGGGCGAGTGGCTGGACGCGGCGGGGCTGGCCCGCGCCGACGTCCGGCGACGCGCCGAGGAACTGCTGGCGACGGCCCTGGCATCGCTCGACACCCCCCACCGCCCGATCCTCGTACTCACCCACGCCGAACGCGGGTCGGTCCTGCCCCTCTTCGGCGCGGTGCAGGATCGCCTGCGCCTCCGCGGCATGGACCTGGCCGAGTGGCGCGTGCTCCAGAGCCCCGACGCGGCGCCGGCGCTGTCGGACCTGAACCCCGGCGGTCGGCGGCCCGTGGTCTACGTCTCGATCGCGCCCGACTCGGCCGCGGGCACGGGCCCGGGGGGCGAGCCGACGGGCGCCGTCCGGGCGGGCATGCTCGGGGCCGCGCTCGCCCTCGTCGCCGAACGCGGGGACCCGGTCATCCTGTCGATGAACCCGTCGATCCTCCCGGGCACGGGTCAGCCCGATCCGACGGTCGCGGTGCTCTCGCGCTTCGGGCTGGAGGCCCACACGGGGGCGCCGATCGTCGAGGAGGAGCAGACGCCGCAGGGGCGGGCCATCCGCACGGAGTTCGCCGTCCGGCCCGCCGCCGGCGAGCACCCGATCAGCGGCGCCGTGGCCAACCTGGCGACGGCCCTGGTCTGGCCCGTGGCGATCGCCGCGGCGCCGGGCCCGACCGCCGCGTCGCACTCGGTGATCGCGAGCCTCGCGGCGTCGGAGCGGGCCTGGGGCGAATCGCAGTGGCTCCGGGTGTGGCAGACCCCCGCCGCCCAGCGCCCCCTCATGCGCGACCCGCCCCGCTTCGACCAAGGGCGCGACACGCGCCTGGACGCCTACCCCGTCATCGTCGCCGCGTCGCGCCCCTTGCCCGACGGCGGCGAGCAGCGCCTGATCGCCGTCGGCACCAACGCCTGGCTCGTCGACCCCGTCATCCGCCAGTCCGCGACCATCGACGGGCGCACCGTCGACGTCTTCCCCGGCAACCTCGAACTGCTCGAAGCGGGGCTGGCGTGGCTGACGGGGCAGGAGCGCCTGATCGCCCGCAGCGCCACGGCCCAGGCGACGCCCCTGGTCCGCGAGCTCGACCCGGGCACCTTGTTCTGGCTCCGCGTGGGGGTCATCGCGGGGATGCCGGGCGGCACGCTCGTGCTGTTGCTGCTGGCGCGGGCCCTCCGCCGCTGAACCCGGCTACGCTGGCGCGTGTCGAGCGGGCCCGAGGAGATCGCGCAGGCCATCGCCCGCCTGAAGGCGGGCGGCGTGGTGGCGTTCCCCACCGAGACGGTGTACGGGCTGGGCGCCGACGCCTTCAACGAGGATGCGGTCGCGAAGGTGTTCGCGCTGAAGGGCCGCCCCGCCACCAACCCGCTCATCGTGCACGTCTCGGGGTCGTCGATGGCGCGGCGGGTCGCGGCGGACTGGCCCGCCCGCGCCGACAGACTCGCCCGGTCGTTCTGGCCCGGCCCGCTCTCGCTCGTGGTCCCCAAGGCCCCGGACCTGCCTTCGATCGTCACCGCAGGCCTCCCCGCCGTCGCCCTCCGCTCGCCCCTACACCCACTCACGCTGGCCCTGATTGACGCGGCGGACACGCCCATCGTCGGCCCCAGCGCCAACCGCTCCGGGCACGTCTCCCCCACCACCGCCGAGCACGTCCGGCGCGAGTTCGACGGGGGCGACGTGCTGGTGCTCGACGGCGGGCCCTGCCAGGGCGGCATCGAGAGCACGGTGGTGTCGCTCCTGTCCCCGACGCCCCGCGTCCTGCGCCTGGGGCTGGTCACGCCCGAGCAGATCGCCCATTGCCTGGGGCGCATCGTGGACATCGGGCCCGCGCCCGCCGACGAGGCCCCGGTTCCCAGCCCGGGACAGCTCCCGACCCACTACGCCCCGCACGCCCCCGCGCGCCTGGTCGCCCGCGAGGCAGTGCCGGCGTTGCTCGCGGAGCGGTCGGCGGACGCCATCGTCGTCGTTGATACCCGGTCTCACCCGGGCGTGCGCACGGTCGTGCTGCCGGCGGAGGCGCGGGAGTACGCGGCGGGGCTGTACGCGGCCCTGCGCCGAGCCGATGACATGAACCCGGGGCTCATCGCGATCGTCGCGCCCGAGCGCAAGAACCGCGACGGGGCCCTCTGGGACGCGATCGTCGACCGCCTGGCCCGCGCCACCGCGCCCCGCCCGTGACCGGGAGCGCACCCCCGAGCCCCTACGCTTGACCCCCTTCGGAGACCGCTCCCATGGCGAAACTGACGATCGCGCTGGCGCCGGGCGACGGCATCGGCCCCGAGATCACCGACGCCGCCCTCGCGATCCTCAAGGCCGCCGGCGCCCTGGACAGCCTCGAGTTCGTCCGCGTCGACATCGGCAAGTCCGAGTTCGAGAAGGGGAACACGCGCGGGATCTCCGACGCCGCCATCCGCGCCATCGAGGACTGCGGGCTGGTCCTCAAGGGCCCGATGGAGACGCCCAAGGGCGGGGGCGGCAAGTCCATCAACGTCACGCTCCGCAAGCTCTTCTCCGCCTTCGCCAACTTCCGCGTCTTCCGCACGCTCCCGGGCGTCGAGACCGTCTACAGCAAGGCCGGGCTGCGGATCGACATGTCGATCGTCCGCGAGAACGTCGAGGATACCTACGGCGGGGTGGAGCACCGCCTGACCAACGACATGATCCAGTGCAAGCGCCTGATCTCCGCCCCCGGGTCCGAGCAGGTGGCGCGCTTCGCCTTCCAGACGGCCCGGCGCCTGGGCATCGCCAGGGTCCACTGCGGGCACAAGGCCAACATCATGAAGATGACCGACGGGCTCTTCCTGGATCGCTTCCGGGCGGCGGCCCGGGACTTCCCGGAGATCGAACCGGCGGACGTCATCGTCGACGCCCTGTGCATGAACCTGGTGGTCCGCCCGCAGCAGTACCGCATGATCGTCCTGCCCAACCTTCAGGGCGACATCGTCAGCGACCTGTGCGCCGGGCTCGTGGGCGGGCTGGGGTTCGCGCCCAGCGCCAACATCGGCACCCACGTCTCCATCTTCGAGGCCGTCCACGGCACCGCCCCCGACATCGCCGGGCAGGGCATCGCCAACCCCACCTCGCTGCTGCTCTCCTCGGTCATGCTCCTGCGCCACGTGGGCCTGCTCCACGAGGCCGCCACCATCGACAACGCCCTGCTCGCCACGCTGGAATCGGGCGTGCGCACGGGCGACTTCGGCGATCGGAACAGGCCCGCGGCGGGCACCATGGCGTTCGCCGACGCCGTCGTCGAGCGCCTGGGCAAGACCCCCGGGACGGTGCCCCCCGTGGCCGTCCCGCCCAGGGGCCAGGCCCGCCTGGAGCGCGGCGAGCGCCCCTCCGGGCAGCGCGTCATCCGGACCTTCAAGAACGTCGTGACCCACGTCGTGGGCTGCGACATCTATCTCGACACGCCCCTCTCCGCCGCCGCCCTGGCCGAGGAGATGGCCCGCGCCTGCGCCGACACGCCCTTCAAGCTGAGCCTCATCTCCAACCGCGGCACGATGGTCTGGCCCACCGGCAGCGTCTACACCGAGTGCGTCGACTACTACCGCGTGCGCTTCGAGCTGCGAGACGGCGTCGTGCCCGGCACCTTCGGGCAGTCCCGCTGCGTCGCCCTCATGGACCGCGTCGCCGAGTCCTTCACCGTGTGCAGCTACGAACTCCTGCGCACGTTCGACGGCGTCAAGGGCTTCAGCATGGCCCAGGGGCAGTGACCCATGGGAGGCGTCGAACTGGCCCCGGGCGTCACCGTCCCCGAGCAGGCGCTGTCGTTCACGTTCACCACCAGCACCGGGCCGGGCGGGCAGAACGTCAACAAGCGGGCCACGCGCTGCGTCCTGCGCATCGCCCTGGCCGACCTGCCCCTCCACCCCGAGGCGGTCGAGCGGCTCCGGCACGCCGCGGGGCACCGGGTCACCGACGCGGGCGACCTGGTGATCTCCGGCGGGCGCGAGCGGACGCAGGAACGCAACCGCGACGACTGCCTGGCCCGCCTCCGCGAGCTCCTCGTCGCCGCGATGGTCAGGCCCAAGACGCGCCGACGGACCAGGCCCACGCGCGGATCGAAGGAACGGCGCCTGTCGAGCAAGAAGCGGCGCGGCGAGATCAAGCGCTCGCGCCGGTCGCCGGAGTAGACCTCACACGACCCGGTCGCGGGACATGCGCCGCACGCGCCCGTCGGCGCTCTCGACCAGCACCTCGTGGGCCTCGGTCAGGAAGAGCCCGTGCTCGATGACCCCGACGCAGCGGTCGAGGAACGTCGCCACCTCGTCGGGCCGGTGCTGCTCGCTCAGCGACACGTCGAGCACCAGGTGCGAGTGCTCGGTGCGGAAGGGCTGGCCTTCCAGCGTGCGCCGCACCACGCCCGAGAGCCCGATCTTCCGCAGCTCCTCCCGGATCCACGTCAGCCCGAACTCGAAGATGCAGATCGGCAGCGTGTTCCGCGTGCCCAGGCGCTGCACGATCTTGGACTCGTTCACCAGGTACACCGCGCGACGGGCCGCGTGGGCCAGGATCCGCTGGCGCGCGATCGCCCCGTGCTGCCCCTTGAGCATCCGCAGGTGCCCGTCCACCTCGTCGGCGCCGTCGAAGAGCACGTCCAGCGACGTCTGACCGCTGAACGACTCGACCTTCAGGCCCAGGTCGAGGGCCTGGGCGTCGGCGGCCGTGCTCGTGCCGAAGCACACCACGTCCAGCTTCTCGTCGCGGACGCGGGCCGCCAGGGCCGCCAGGGCCCGCGACGGCGCCCGCCCCATGCCGATCCCGATCGTCATGCCCGACGCCACGCCGGCGACGGCGGCCTCGGCGAGGGCGTCGCGGACGGGGGCCTCCGGGCCCGCCTTGGAGGTCGTGGGTTCAGCCAAAGTTGATCCCCTGGGCCAGCGCCAGATGGGCCCCGTAGTTGACGGTGCACGTCTGACGCCGCATATAGGCCTTCCACGAGTCCGAGCCCGATTCCCGTCCGCCCCCCGTGTCCTTCTCGCCCCCGAAGGCCCCGCCGATCTCGGCGCCGCTGGTCCCGATGTTCACGTTGGCGATGCCGCAGTCCGACCCGGCGGGCGCGAGGAACCGCTCCGCCGACCGCACGCTGTCCGTGAAGATCGCCGACGACAGCCCCTGGTCCACGTCGTTGTTCATCCGCACCGCCTGCTCGACCTCCTTGAACGTGAAGACGTAGAGGATCGGCGCGAAGGTCTCCTCGTGGGCGATGGGCAGCCCCCTGTCCGGCGGGGCCCGCACGATGGTGGGCTCGACGAAGTTGCCGTCCAGCCCCGGCACGCGCACGCGGTCGCCCCCGATGACCACCCGCCCGCCCTGCTCCCGGGCCGTCGCCACCGCCGCCAGGAACGCGTCCACGGCCCGGGCGTTGATCAGCGGGCCCACCAGGTTCCGCTCGTCCATGGGGTCGCCGATGCGGATCTGCTTGTACGCCCCCACCAGCCTGGGCAGCAACTGCTCCACCACCGACTCGTGGACGATCAGCCGCCGCGTCGTGGTGCAGCGCTGGCCCGCGGTGCCCACCGCCGCGAACAGGATCGCCCGCGCCGCCAGGTCCAGGTCCGCCGAACGGTCGACGATCACGGCGTTGTTGCCGCCCAGTTCCAGCAGGCACCGCCCCAGCCGCCCCGCCACCACCTGCCCCACGCGCCGACCCATGCGGCACGAGCCCGTCGCCGAGATCAGGGGCAGACGCCGGTCCGCGACCATGCGCTCGCCCACCGCGTCGTCGGCGCCGATCACGAGGCGGAAGACGCCCGGGTGCCCCATCTGCGTGGCGACGCGGTCGGCGATGCGGTTGCCGGCGATCGCCGTGAGCGGGGCCAGCAGGCTGGGCTTCCACACCACCGTGTCGCCGCACACCGCCGCCAGCATCGCGTTCCACGCCCACACCGCGTTGGGGAAGTTGAAGGCGCTGATGACGCCCACGGGCCCCAGGGGCAGCCACTGCTCGAACATGCGGTGGCAGGGGCGCTCGCTGGGCATCGTCAGCCCGTAGAGCTGGCGCGAGAGCCCCACCGCGAAGTCGGCGATGTCGATCGACTCCTGGACCTCGCCCAGCCCCTCCTGCCGGATCTTGCCGACCTCGAGCGTGACCAGTTCGCCCAGGGGCGTCTTGAGCCGACGGACCTCGTCGCCGATCGCCCGCACGACCTGCCCGCGCACCGGCGCCGGCACCTCGCGCCACTTCAGGAACGCCTCGCGGGCCCCGGCGACGCACGCGTCGTACGACGCCGCGTCGTCCAGCCGCACCGCCGCGATCGCCCGCCCCGTCGCGGGGTTCTCGCTGACGATCACCCCGGGATCGCCCGCGCCCGCCTTCCCCGGCTCCAGCACGCGCGGTTCGTCCCACAACCCCAGCGCTCTCAGGCATTCGGCGGACATCGTCTCACTCTAGCCCTACCGCCCTCCCCGGGGGGCTGGCTGCCGCAGCATCCCGAGCACACGCGCCACGTCGGGCGACGCCGCGTCGCGCACGTAGGCCCCGCTCGTCGCCGCCCCCACCGCCAGGCACTCGCCCAGCCCCATGCGGAGCACCTGCGCCAGCGCGAACCCCGCGTTGAAGTGGTCGCCGGCGCCGGTGGAGAGCCTGGGCGTCGGGGTGAAGGGCCCGTCGACCCACGCCGAGCCGTCGGCGTCCGCCGCCGCCGCGCCCTCCCGCGGGTGGATCACCACGCAGTCCAGCCCGCAGGCGCCGCGGATCGCCTCCGCCGCCGAGCGCACCGCCTCACCCCGCGCCTCGAACCGCGCCAGCCCCAGCGCCCCCGCCAGCCTCTCGCCCTCGGCGAGATTGAGCCCCAGCGTCACCGGCGCCAGCCCGTTCATCCGCGCCAGGTGCGCCAGGGCCCCGCGCAGGTCCGCGTCCGTGCGCTTGGCCGGGTCGCACAGGTCGATGTAGACGCGCCGGGGCCGCGCCGTCACGATCGGCAGCACCTCGTCGCACAGCCCGTCCCAGATCCCCTCCACCCCCGCCATCATCACCCAGTTGACGATCCCGATCAGGGCCGAGCGGTCGACCAGATCGACGATCGCGCCCAGCCCCATGCGGTCCTTGATCGCGCCCCACGTCACCCGCTGCACGTTGGCGGGGCGCCCCAGCATGAGCTTGCCGTCGTCGAACTCGAGGGCGTCTGTGTGGGCGGGCGGGGCGATGGGCACGACGCGGGCGCACCGCCGGGCCAGCTCGCCGTAGAGCGGGTGGAGCTGGGCCGGGTTCTCCTCCATCCCCACCGCGCCCACGAACGTCGTGGGCATGCCCAGCCTCGCCAGCCCCGCCGCCATCAGCGGCCCGTTGCCGCCGAACCGCTCCTCGGTCACGACCATCTCCAGGTTCGTGCTCCGCCCGGCGGCCCCGGCGACGCGCTCCGCGAACCCCGCGATCGTGCGCACACGCTCGTAGTCGCCCGGCCCCATCGAACGCCGACGGTCCACGACCTCGATGATCGCGTCGATGAACCCGTCGAACCCGACCAGGGCGTGGAGCCCGCGCACGTCCGCCGACGCTCGCTCCAGCGCCGCCGCCGCGGATTCGTGGACGTCCGGGTGACCCATGGGCCTAACTGAAGCACGGCGTCCGCCCGCGGTCCAACCGCCTACCACTGGGCATGCGGTTCGTGCTCGCGACGGGGAACCCGCACAAGCTGGAGGAACTCCGCGCCATCCTGGCCCGCGAGGGCGTGGCCGACCGCGTCGAGCTCCTCTCGCTCGCGGAGGTCCCGGGCGGGCCCTTCCCCGAGCCCGCCGAGACGGGCCGCACGTTCGAGGCCAACGCCGCGATCAAGGCCCGCGCCTACGCCGACGCCACCGGGCTCCCGTGCCTGGCCGACGACTCGGGCCTCGAGGTCGACGCCCTCGCCGGCCGACCGGGCGTGATCTCCAGCCACTACTCGACCGACGGCGTGGAGACCGGCCTCTCCCGCCCCGAGCGCGACCGCCTCAACAACGAGCGCCTCCTCCGCGACCTCGACGGAGTCCCCCCCGACCAGCGCACGGCCCGGTTCGTGTGCGTCATGGCCCTGGCGTGGCCCCACTCCCAGGCCCGGCGACACCGGCCGCGGGCCGGTCCCCCGGACACACCACGCTTCTTCCGCGGCGCCTTCGAAGGCCGCGTCGGGCTGCGCGGCGACGTGCCCCGCGGGCCCCACGGCTTCGGGTACGACCCCCTCTTCCTCGTCGCGCCCGACTTCCGCCTCACCAGCGCCGAACTGCCCCCCGACGAAAAGAACCGGCTCAGCCACCGCGCCGCCGCCGCCCGGTCACTGTGCGAGTTCCTGCACACGCTCCCGGGCCGGCCCTGACCGGCGAATCATCCACCATGCGCCACCCCGCTCTCGCGTGCCTTCTCCTCTCTCTCGCGCCGCCCGCGCTCGCCGGGCAGGACCCGCCCATCACGCTCACCAGGGGCCTCTTTGTCGATCGCGTGGTGCGAGCCGGGCGCGACCTGGTTCGGTTCGACCCGATCGCCCAGTCCGTCGCGTCCGGCGCCTTCAGGGCCCCGGCGGCCGGCGACGCCGTCGCGGGCGGTGATCGCACCTGGACCGTGGGATCCGCCGACGACCATGGGTGGTTCGACGCCGCCCTGGGGCGCTCCGGCTACGGCTACTTCGAGGTGACCAGCCCGCGCCAGCGCGTCGCGGTGCTCGACGCCCTCGCCCACGCGATGATCTACGTCGACGGCGAGCCCCGGATGGGCGACCCCTACGCGGGCGGCGCCGTCAGCGTCCCCGTCCGCCTCCGCGCGGGCGTCACGCCGCTGCTCGTGGCCATGGGCGGGCGGGCCCCATTCCGAGCCGTGCTGCGCGAGCCCCGCGCCCCCGTCGAGCTCGACGCCCGCGACACCACGCTCCCCGACCTGCTCGAAGGCGACGACGTCACGCCGGTCTGGGCCGGGATCGTGCTCCGCAACTGCACGATCGAGCGCCAAACCGTCCGCGTCGAGGCCCGCGCCGAGGGCGCGGGCGATTGGCGGTTCGTCCGCGACCTGACCCTCGAGCCCCTCGCAACCACCAAGCCCGCCCTCACCCTCCCCGGCACGCTCCCGGCGACGGGCGACACGGCCGGCGTCGAACTGCGGGCCCGCGTGCCGGGGCTGGAGGGCGAGGACATCGCGAAGCTCGCCCTGCGCGTCCGCCGCCCCGACCAGTCGCGCCGCGTCGTCTACCACTCGACACTCGACGGAAGCGTGCAGTATTACGCCGTCGTCCCCCCGCTGGGGGAAGAGCCGCCCGGGATGGTGCTCTCGCTCCACGGCGCCAGCGTCGAGGCGACGGGCCAGGCCGACAGTTACGCACGCAAGCCCGGGCTGTGGATCGTCTGCCCGACGAACCGCCGCCCCTTTGGCTTCGATTGGGAGAGCTTCGGGCGCGAGGACGCCTTGAGCGTCCTCCAGGCCGCGGCCCACCGGTTCAGGCCCGACCCCTCGCGAACCTACCTGACCGGGCACTCGATGGGCGGGCACGGGTCGTGGCAGCTCGCGACGCTCTTCCCCGACCGCTTCGCGGCGGTGGCGCCCAGCGCGGGATGGATCAGCTTCGAGTCCTACGCCGAGGCCCGCGGCGACGCGCCGGACCGGGGCGACCAGGACCCGATCCGCCTCATGCTCCGCCGGGCCGCGTGCACCAGCGACACGCTCGCCCATGTCTCCAACCTCGCGTCGATGGGGGTGTTCATTCTCCACGGCGACGCGGACGACAACGTCCCCGTCGGCGAGGCCCGACGCATGGGCGAGGTGCTCGGCGTGTTCCACCGCGATTGGCGGACGCACGAGGAGCCCGGCGCCGGGCACTGGTGGGACTCGGGCCGGTGGAAGGACCACGCCGGCGCCGCCTGCGTCGACTTCCCGCCCATCTTCGACTTCTTCGCCGCACGCCGCCTGCCCCGGCCGGGCGAGGTGCGCCTGGTCGACTTCGTCACGTCCAACCCGGCGGTGTCGGGCGAGTGCCACTGGGCCGGCGTCGTGGCCCAGGAGCGGCGCCTCCGCCCCTCGCGGCTCGTGCTCGACTTCGACCCGGCCTCGCGCCGCGTCCGCGGGACCACCGACAACGTGCGCGCCATGACGCTCTCCCCCGACCTCCGAGGCGAGCGCGGGCTGTCGCTCACGCTCGACGGGCAGGACGTCACGCTCGACGCCGCCGGGCCGATCGTGATCCACCGCCTCGGCGGGCGCTGGGAGCAGGGCCCGCCCATCGCGCCCATCCCCCCCGGCTCGTTCGTCGATGCCTACGCGGGCTTCGTCTTTGTGTACGGCACGGGCGGGTCGCCCGAAGAGTCCGCCCAGGCCCTCGCCCACGCCCGCTACGACGCCGAGCAGTGGTGGGTCCGGGGCAACGGCTCCGCGCGCGTCCTCTCCGACCGCGCCTACCTGGCGATGCAGGACCCGCCGATCGTCAGCATGCTCTACGGCGGCGAGGACACCAACCTCGCCTGGGCCGCGGTGCTCCCCGACGCCCAGGTCCGCGTGCGCCGCGGAGTGGTTTCCCTCGGCTCGCGCGAGATCACCGGCTCGGCGGGCGTGCTCGCGGTCCAACGCGGGCGCGACGGCGGGCCCGTCGGCGTCATCGCCGGCACCGACCTCCCCGGCGCCCGAACGCTCGAACGCCTCCCCCTCTTCGTCTCGGGCGTGGGCGTCCCCGAGGTCGTCGTCGTCCGCCCCGACCTGTTCACGCGCGGCGAGGGCGCCATCGTCGCCTGCGGGTTCCTGGGCAACGACTGGGGCGTCGAGTCCGGCGAGATCCACTTCCGCGACCAGACCGGCAGGCGATAGCCCCGCGGCGTCAGGGGATCAGCGTGATGGCCCCGTCGCCCGCGTCGAACGCGGGCACGACCGGGATCGTGTCCGGGAGCGAGCAGAACTCGACGTCCGCCCCGAGGCCGATCCGCACCAGGTTCCGCCCGCCGCGCGACTCCCTCATGAGCCCCCGCAGCCCTTCGCGCAAGGCAAGGCGTCCCCGCCACGCCGCCAGACACAGCCGCCCCGCGTCGTCCGGCGCGAGCATCCGCCCCATCCCGACGAGCCGCTCGACCATCGCGCCCGCGGGCAGGCAGTCGTCGAGACTGACCCGTCCTCCCGTGCCCGCGCAGAGCAGGTGCACCGGTCGCTCGTCCGCCGCCACCGCCGCGCACAGCGCCGACAGGTTGGCCATCGACCCGACGAGGACGCGGTCGGCGAGGCCCGCGTGCCGCAGCGCCGCCGTGCCGTTGGTGGTGGTGAAGACGACCTCGCGCCCGGCGACCCGCTCGGGCGTGTAACTCGCGGGCGAGTTGTCCAGGTCAAAGCCGGGGATGAGCACGCCCCCGCGCTCGCCCCCCAGCAGGGCCCCGCCGCCCCGCCCCGCCAGCGCCTCCTCGACGGTGAGCGTGGGGATGACGCGGGCGGCCCCCGCCGCCAGCGCCGCCGCGATCGTCACGCTTGCGCGCAGGTTGTCGATCATCACCACCACGCCGCCGCGCAGGGCCTCGGGCTCGACGTGGGCCGGCACAAGGTGCACGTGCGTCGGTCGCCGTCCCTCGCTGGGGTCGGTCGTCGGCGCGGCGGCGTCGGGCGCGGGCATCGGGGCTGAGCGTAGCCCTCGCGCCCGTGGGACCGGCCCCCGGCCCGTGGGCGGCGCCGCTTCTCCCGCGCGCAACAAACCCCCGGCTTGCGCCGGGGGCTCGTCGATCAGGCGATCGCTCCGGAGGCTACTCCTCCTTCACCTTGTACTCGGCGTCGATGACGTCGTCCTTCTTGGGCTCGCCCGCCGCGGTCCCCGCCGTCTCGGGCCCGGGCGTCTGCTTCTTCGCCGCCTCCTCGTAGACGATCTTGCCCAGCTCCATGCTCGCCTTTTCGAGCTCGGCCAGGGCCGCGGTGATCGCGGCGGGCTCGTCGCCCCGGGCGGCCGACTCCAGGTTCGACAGCGCGCTCTCGACCTTGGCCCGCACGTCCTGCCCCACCTTTCCGCCGTGCTCCTCAAGGGCCTTGCGGGTCTGGAAGAGGGCCTGGTCGGCCCGGTTCTTGAGGTCGGCGACCTCGCGGCGCTTCTTGTCCTCGTCGGCGTGGGCTTCGGCGTCGCGCTTCATGCGCTCGATCTCGTCCTTGGGGATGCCGCCCGAGTTGGTGATCTTGATGTCCGCCTTCTTGCCCGTGCCCTTGTCGGTGGCGACCACCGTCAGGATGCCGTTGGCGTCCAGCGAGAACTCGACCTCGATCTGCGGGGCCCCGCGCGGCGCCGGCGCGATCCCGGTCAGGTCGAACTGCCCGAGCAGGCGGTTGTCCCCCGCCATCTGCCGCTCGCCCTGGTAGACCTTGATCGTCACCGACGTCTGCCCGTCCGCCGCCGTCGAGAAGACCTCCTTCTTCGACGTCGGGATCGTCGTGTTCCGCGCGATGAGCACCGTCATCACGCCGCCCAGCGTCTCCACGCCCAGGGAGAGCGGCGTGACGTCGAGCAGCAGGATGTCCTTGACGGCCCCCGTGAGCACGCCCCCCTGGATGGCGGCCCCGATCGCCACCACCTCGTCCGGGTTCACGCTCCTGTTGGGCTCGCGCCCGAAGATCTCCCTGGCGATCTGCTGCACCCTGGGCGTGCGCGTCGATCCGCCCACGAGCACGACCTCGTCCACCTTGGACGCGTCCAGCTGCGCGTCCTTCAGGGCCGAGAGGCAGGGCTGCTTGAGGCGCTCGAACAGGTCGGCGCACAGCGACTCGAACCTGGCCCGCGTCACCGACACCTGCAGGTGCTTGGGCCCCGCCTGGTCCGCGGTGATGAAGGGCAGGTTGATCGTCGTCTCCTGCATCGTCGACAGCTCGCACTTGGCCTTCTCGCACGCCTCCTTCAGGCGCTGCAGGGCCATCGAGTCCTTGCGCAGGTCGATCCCCTCCTTGCGCCGGAACTCCTCGGCGACGTGGTCGATGAGCTTCTGGTCCCAGTCGTCGCCGCCCAGGTGCGTGTCGCCGTTGGTCGAGAGCACCTCGAAGACCCCGTCGCCGATGTCGAGGATCGACACGTCGAACGTGCCGCCGCCCAGGTCGAAGACCGCGATCTTCTGGTTCTTGGCCTTCTTGTCCATCCCGTAGGCCAGGGCCGCCGCCGTCGGCTCGTTGATGATCCGCTCGACCTTCAGCCCCGCGACCTCGCCCGCGTCCTTGGTGGCCTGGCGCTGGGCGTCGTTGAAGTACGCCGGCACCGTGATCACCGCCCGCTCGACCTTCTCGCCCAGGTAGTCCTCCGCCGTCTTCTTGAGGTCCTGGAGGATGAAGGCGGAGATCTGCTGCGGCGTGAACTCGCCCTGGTTCACCTTGACCTTGACGAACTCCTCGGGAGCCCCGGTGACCGCGTAGGGCACCTTGCTCTCCTCGTCCCCGGACTTGCCGTAGCCCGCCGCCGCCCTCGCCGACACCTCCGCGTGACGCCGACCCATGAACCGCTTGATCGAGAAGATCGTGTTCTTCGGGTTCGTCACCTGCTGGTGCTTGGCGGGCTGCCCCACCAGGCGCTCGCCCTTGTCGGTGAACCCGACCACCGAGGGCGTGATCCGCGAGCCGGAACTGTTGATCAGGACCTTGGGCTGCCCACCCTCCATGATCGAAACGACGGAGTTGGTGGTGCCCAGGTCGATGCCGATGATCTTGGACATGCGCGGTTCCTCCCCACCCGGGCACGGACGCCGGGCTCCTCACCCCATCGTTGCAACCTCGGTGCCAGCCGACCGCCCCGCGACGCCGCGCCCGTGGGCCCGGACCGCCCCGCACGCTCCCACGACCCCGCTCGCCTCAACGCGAGGCCCGACGCGCCTGCCGAAATGGCAGACGACCCGCGCCCGCCCAGCCCCACGCGCGAGCGTGGGGTCCGCGGGCCGCCGGGCCCCGGGCGTGCGCCCGGGGCCCGTCAGACACCGAGCTCCTCCGCGACGCTCTCCAGCGTTTCGGGCTCGCCGCTCTCGCCCGCCAGCGCCGCCGCCGTCGGCGCCGTCGCCAGCGGCCTGCCCGACGCGTCCGTCAGCGCCTTGCCGTCCAGGGTCCGCACGATCGCGACCGGATTGGCCTTCGCGTGCGCCTCCAGGGCCTTCTCCAGTTCGGCCCGCTGGGCCTCGGGCAGGTCCGCCCACTTGCCCCGCCCCCGGCATTGGGGGAAGCGCGAGCACCCCAGCCACGGCCCGCGCAGGCCCGACCTCAGGTTCAGCGGCGCCTCGCACGTCGGGCACTTCAACTCGGTCACCAGGGGCGGCGGGCTGGGGGCCGTCACCTTCCCCTTGCGGTCGATGTTCAGGATCCCGTCGCAGGGGTTCTCCTTGTCGCCGTAGCGCGAGCACCCGAGGAAGTCGCCGAACCGCCCCGTGCGCTTGGTCATGGGCCCGCCGCACTTCACGCACGCCACGTTCACCGTCGCCGCCGCCGGCCGCGGCCTGCCTTCGCGGTCCACCGGGCTGGCGTAGCGGCACTCCGGGTACAGCGAGCAGGACAGGAAGCGCCCGTTCTTCCCGAAGCGGTACACCAGCGGCGAGGCCCCGCGACCCGCCTTCTCGCACTCCGGGCACGTGTACTCGGGCGGCGCCGGCGTCGTCTCCGCCTTGGCGTGCTGCATCAGCTTCTCGGCCTTGGCCAGGTCCTTGGCGAAGGGCACGTAGAAGCGCTTGAGCATGTCCACCCAATCGAGGTGGTCCTCCTCGACCTTGTCCAGTTGCGCCTCCATCTCGCGCGTGTACCCCACCTGGATGATGTCGTCGAAAGCCTCGAGCAGCTTGTCCGTCACCACCTCGCCCAGGTCCGTGGCGTAGAAGCGCCGCTGCAGCTGCTCGACGTACCCGCGCTCCTGGATCACCGAGATGATCGACGCGTACGTGCTCGGGCGACCGATCCCCTCCGACTCCAGCGTCTTGATCAGGCTCGCCTCGCTGTAGCGAGCCGGCGGGCCCGTGAACTTCTGCTGGGGCTCGACGCCGAACGCCGCGACCCGCGCCCCCTCCCGCACCGCCGGCAGAGTCTGGATGTCGTCGGCCCCGGGCACGCCCACGACCCTGTAGAACCCGTCGAACGCCAGCCTCCGCCCCGTCGCCCGGAACGTCAGGGGCGTCTTGGGGTCCGCCCCGCCCGTGATCGACACCGCCGTCGAATCCCACTCCGCCGGCGTCATCTGGCCCGCCACGAACCGCTCCCAGATCAGCGTGTACAGGCGGAACTGGTCCTCCGAGAGCGCCCGCCGCACCTTCGAGGGCGTGAGGGCCACGTCCGTCGGACGGATCGCCTCGTGCGCCTCCTGGGCCGCCTTGTTGCTGCTCGAATAGACGTTGGGGCTCGCGGGCAGGTAGCGCTCGCCGAACTGCCGCCCGATGAACGCCCGCGCCATGTCGACGGCCTCGCCCGACAGGTTGGTCGAGTCCGTGCGCATGTAGGTGATCAGGCCGACCGGCCCCTCGCCCGGGATCTCCACGCCCTCGTACAGCGCCTGGGCCGCACGCATGGTCCGCTGGGCCCCGAACCCCAGGCGCGAACTGGCCGCCTGCTGCAGCGTGCTCGTGATAAAGGGCGCCGGCGGGCGCGACGCCGTGCGCCTGGTCTCGATCGCGCTCACGCGGTAGGGCGTCGCGGAATCCACCCGCCCCGTCGCCGTGCGCACGAACCGGGCCGGGCCCTTGCCCTCAGGATCCTCGCGGACCGTGACCTCGGGCCCGCCGATCCCCGCCAGGCGCGCGATCCTCCCGATGCGCTCCGAGAGGTCCTCGGGCTCGCCGTCGCGCACCGACGCCGACAGGTCGAACGCCTCGCCCCCCACCTCGACCAGGTCGGCCGCGAACCCGCCGTGCTCCGCCAACCACGCGTTCTGCGCCTTGAGCGTGGGCGCGGCGCCCTTCTCATCGCGCTGCCCGAGCACCTTCGCCCACCGCTCCGACAGCCCCGGGGCGGCCGACAGATCGGGCGTGAACTCGCCGCGGACCGCCCAGAACTCCGAGGGCACGAAGGCCCGGATCTCGCGCTCGCGCTCCACCACCAGCCGCACCGCCACGCTCTGCACGCGGCCCGCCGACAGCCCCCGCGCCACCTTCTTCCACAGGAGCGGCGAGACCTGGTACCCCACGATCCGGTCCAGGATCCGACGCGCCTGCTGCGCGTTCACCCGGTCCTGGTCGATCGGGTGCGGCTTCCTGAAGGCCCGCTCGATCTCGCTCTTGGTGATCGCCGGGAAGATCACCCGCTTGGCCCGCCCCGGCTCGATCCCCAGCTCCTGGGCCAGGTGCCAGGCGATCGCCTCGCCCTCGCGGTCAAGGTCCGTCGCGAACCACACCTCGCCCCCCGTCGACCGCACGTCCTTGGCCGCACGCTTGAGGTCCTCGACCACCTTCTCCTTGCCCGGCAGCACCTGGTACGTCGGCTCGAAGCGGTTGGCCACGTCGACGCCCGGCACCGGGTCCTTCACGCCCTTGGGATTGCGGTTGGGCAGGTCGCGCACGTGCCCGATGCTCGCGAGCACCACGTACTCCGGCCCAGGTACTTTGTTGATCGTCCTGGCCTTGCTGGGCGACTCGACGATCACCAGGCTCTTGCCCTTGGCCGACCCGGCCACGTACCCAAGCCCCGCCGATCGCCTCCCCGGGCCCCGACCGCGCGCTCCGCCCCCGCCCGCCGCGGCGGGCTTCTCCTTGGACTTGCTCGCCGCCTTCTTGGCCATCGGGTTCGTGACTCGGCGCGCCCAGACCCGGGCACGCACCAGAGACAAGGACCCAAGGAAAGCGACCGCCCGCCGACGAGTCAAGCGGTTCGGGGTCCGGTCGGTATCCTACGCCCGCCCCGCCGCCGTCCCGAGGTGCCGCAGCACCAGGCCGGGCCAATCCGCCTCCGGGACGCCCCCGGCGTCGATCCACAGCCCCCCCGGCACCGCCCGCAAGCGCCGCAGCCACGTCCGCTGGTTCTTGGCCAACCGCCGGGTCTCGATCTTGATCGCCTCGACGGCCTGCTCCAGCGGCTCGCCGCCGACCAGGTGGCGCACCAGCTGCTTGTACCCCAGCGCCTCGGCCGCCTGCCCGGTCAGCACCCCCCGCGCCAGCAGCGAGCGGGTCTCGTCGAGCAGGCCCCGCTCCATCATCGTGCGCACGCGGGCGTTGATGCGGGCGTTGATCGCCCCGCTCGCCCAGTCGAGCCCGATCAGCGCGGCGTCGGGTCGGCGGGCCCGGTCCCACTGCGACTGCTGGGCCGAGATGGGCGCGCCGGTGAGGCGGTGGACCTCCAGCGCGCGCACGGTGCGGCGGATGTCGTTGGGGTGCAGGCGGGTGGCGGCGGCGGGGTCGACCCGCTCCAGTTCCCGCCGCAGCGCCTCGGGGGACATCGCCAGGAACTCCGCGCGGAGCTCGGCGTCGGCCCGCGGGCCCTCGAACATCCCCTCCAGGAGGATCTTGACGTAGAGGTGCGTGCCGCCGACGACGATGGGGAGCCGCCCGCGCGAGCGGATGTCGGCGATCGCCGCCTCGGCGCGCACGAGCCAGTCGGCGACGCTGAAGGGCTGCCCGGGCTCGACCAGGTCGATGAGGTGGTGCGGGACCGCCGCCCGCTCCGCCCCGGTGGGCTTGGCGGTGCCGATGTCCATGCCGCGGTAGACCTGGAGGGCGTCGGCGGAGACGACCTCGCCGCCCCCGGGCCAGTCCCGCGCCAGCGCGAGCGCGAGGGCGGACTTGGCGCCAGCGGTGGGTCCGACGATGACCGGGAAGGGGGTCACGCTCGAGCGTAGAGCGTCGCGGGGCACGAGGTTCGGGTACTATCCGGTCGCCCCGGGGGCGGTCGGCCTCGTCGCCCGGGTCCCGCATGCTCCTGACACTCAACGCCTCGTGCCTGCGAGACAAGCTCCTTTCGTCCACGCCGGGCGGGGTGTCGCTCGATTCGCTGCCGCGGTTCGCACGCGACGTGATCGGGGTCCACGGGCTGTACCTCTCGACGGAGCTGTTGAAGGGGGCGGACCGGAAGCGCCTGGAGCAGATGCGCGAGCGGGCCGACAAGGCCGGGTGCGCCGTGCTGCTGCTCCAGGAGACCGCCCCTGCGGTGCTCACGACCCCCGCCAAGGCCGACGCCGCGGTCGAGCGGCTGACGCGGGTGGTGGAGGCGGCGTCGGCGCTGGGGGCCGCGGCCATCAGCGTGCGCCTCGAGGCGGGCGCGACGCCCGCGGCGGTGGAGTCGGCGGTGGCGCGCCTCAAGGAGGTCGCGAAAGCGGCGGACGCCCGCGACGTCAACGTGCTGATCGCCCCGGGCCCGGGCCTGACCGACGACCCGGACCGCGTCACCGAGATCATCAAGAAGGTGGGCGGGTTCCGCATCGGCACCTGCCCCGACTTCGAGTCGGCGCTCACGCACAAGAACCCCGGCGCGTTCCTGCGCCGCCTGACCCCCTACGCCACGGCCCTGGTCGCCAACACGGTCCAGTTCGAGGAGGGCGAGCCGACCCCGCCGCCCGTGCGGCCCAAGAGCAAGCCCGAGGCGGCGTCCGCCAAGGGCAAGCCCGCCGACGTTGACGACGAGGACCTGGACGAGGAGATGTCGCCGGAGGACCTGCTGGCGGCGTTGGCGCCCGAGGAGGACGAGGAGGAGCCCGAGCCGGAGCCCGCGCTCATCCACCGCCCCTACGACCTGGCGCCGCTGCTGGAGTCGGTGCTGGCGGTGGGGTACGAGGGGAGCATCGGGCTGGACTACCGGGGCTCGGGGGACGCGACGACGGGTCTGATCCAGAGCCGACGGGCCATCCAGCGGATCCTCGACGCGCAGGCGTAAGCCGTCGCGCGGGCGCGGGGGGTACACTGAAACCGGGCCGCCGCGTTCGGTCGAGCGCGGCCCGCGGAGCACGGCGACATGGCGGCGGTGCCCTCCAGCACGACGACCCGGACGGCCCACGGCGCCGTGCCGCACGTCGAAGTCCGCACGCCCCGCCGACCACTCCACCCCTTGCTCCCCAGCGACAAGCCCATCATCGTGACGATCGACGGCCCGGCGGGGACGGGCAAGTCGTCGGTGGCCCGCCTGCTGGCGCGGCGGCTGGGGCTGGACTTCCTCGACACGGGGGCGATGTACCGGGCCGCCGCCGTCGTCGCCATCGAGCGCGGGCTGGGGGTGGATCGCGCGGCGGAACTGGTCGCCGCCGTCGTTGACGCCGACCTGCACTTTGACTGGTCCGCCGACCCGCCCGACATCCTCGCCTCCGGGCGGTCCGTGTCGTCGCGGATCCGCGGGGGCGACGTGACGGCGGTGGTGTCGCCCATCGCGGGCATCCCCGCCCTGCGCCGGCACATGGTGCGCAAGCAGCGGTTGATCGCGGCCCAGCACCCGCGCCTGGTGACCGAGGGGCGCGACCAGGGCTCGGTGGTGTTCCCCGCCGCCCCGGTCAAGTTCTACCTGGACGCGGCCCCGGCGACGCGGGCCCGGCGACGCGCCGACCAGTTGCGCGAGGCGGGGCTGGACGCCGACGCCGACGCGCTCCTCGCCGACATCACCGAGCGCGACCGCTCCGACAGCACGCGCCGCGAGGGCCCGCTGATCAAGCCGGGCGACGCCATCGTGGTGGACACGACGTCGCTCTCGCTCGAGGGCGTGGTGGGCACGCTGGAGCGCCTGGTGCTGGAGCGGATGGCAAGGGCATGACGCCTCCGCCCGACCCCGGCCCTTTGCAGCGCCTGATCTACCGCCTGGCCCGCGCGACCGTCGCCCTGCTCACGTCCATCGTCTACCGCGCCCGGGCCTTCGGGGCCCACCGCGTGCCGGCGCGTGGCGGCGTCCTGCTGGTCGCCAACCACCAGTCGCACCTCGACGGGCCCCTGATCGGCATCGCCGCCCACCGGCCCCTGTGGTTCGTCGCGCGGGTCGGGCTCTTCTCGTTCAAGCCCTTCGGCTGGCTCCTCGCCGCGCTCAACTCCATCCCCATCCGCCAGGGGGAGAGCGACGCGGCGGCGATCCGGGCCCTGATCGCCCGCCTCGACGCCGGCGGCGCGGTCCTGATCTTCCCCGAGGGGTCGCGCACGCCCGACGGCTCGCTCCAGCCCTTCTCGCGGGGGACCGCCCTCCTCATCAAGCGGACCGGGTGTCCCGTCGTCCCCGTCGCGGTCGAGGGTTGCTTCGACGCCTGGCCGCGATCCAGGCTCCTGCCGCGGCTGTGGCGGCGGCGGGTCGCCGTCGCGTTCGGAGAGCCCATCGGGCACGACGAGTTGATGCGCGACGGGCCGGACGGGGCCCTGACGCGCCTGGCGGAGGAGATCGAGTCGCTGCGGCGCGGGCTCGTGCCGTTCCCGCGCTGAGGGGGGCAAGGCGGGCGCACCCTACGATGCCCGCGTGACGATCCCGCGGATTGCCATTGTGGGCCGACCCAACGTCGGCAAGAGTTCGCTGCTCAACATGATCGCCGGGGCCAAGGTCTCGATCGTGGACCCGACGCCGGGCGTGACGCGCGACCGGGTCGCGGCCATCATCGACCTGCCGCCGCCCGACGGCCTGGGCCCGGTCAAGACCGTCGAGCTGGTCGACACGGGCGGGTTCGGGGTGTACGTGGCCGAGGGGGCCCGGTACGACGAGATCGGGCACGACCTCACGCGGCTGACGGGGGACATCGAGGCCCAGATCAGGCACGCGATCTCGACGGCGGACGTGGTGCTCTTCTGCGTCGACGCCCAGCGCGGGCTGACCCCGCACGACGAGCAGATCGCCCGCATGCTCCGCCGGCAGGAGCTGGGCGACACCCAGCGCCAGCCCGCCCGCAAGGGGAAGGGCAAGGCCCGCACGCCCGCCGCCTCCGTCCCCATCCGCGTCGTGGCGACCAAGGTCGACGGGCCCAAGTGGGAGGCGCACGCGCTCGAGCTTGCGGCCCTGGGCTTCGGCGAGCCGCTCATGTGCTCGGCGAAGAACAACTACATGCGCCGCGACCTGGTGGACACGCTCTACGGGCTGACGCCCCAGGCCCAGGACACGGGCAAGGACCTCCGCGCCGACCTCAAGATCGCCATCATCGGCAAGCGCAACGCGGGCAAGAGCACCCTGGTCAACACGCTCGCCGGCGAGGAGCGGATGATCGTCAGCGAGATCCCCGGCACCACCCGCGACGCCGTCGACGTCCGCCTCGAACTGGACGACGGGCGCGTCGTGGTGGCGATCGACACGGCGGGGCTGCGGCGCAAGAAGAGCCTGCGGGGGGCCCTGGAGTGGTACGCCCTCGACCGCCTGGAACGCTCCATCCACCGCGCCGACGTCGTCCTGCTCCTCCTCGACGCCACCACCAGGATCAGCCAGGTGGACGAGCACCTGGCCCAGTTGGCGGCCCGGAGCTACAAGCCGGCGGTGCTGGTGGTGAACAAGTGGGACATCGCCTCGGGGCGTCCGGGGCGCAAGGGCGAGCCGGTCACGCCCGAGGACTACGAGACCTACCTGCGGGACGAGCTCAAGGGCATGGCCCTGGCGCCGATCAGCTTCATGTCGGGCAAGGACGGGCTGAACGTGCGCGAGACGATCGACCTGGCCTTCGAGCTGCACGGGCAGGCCGGGCGGCGCGTGACGACGGGCCGGCTCAACCGCCTGCTCCGCGAGATCCTGGACCGGCGCGGGCCGCCCAGCAAGCTGGGGACGATCGCCAAGCTCTACTACGCGGCCCAGGTGGCGACGCACCCGCCCACCATCGCCATCGTGGTGAACCGCCCGGAGCAGTTCACGCCCAACTACCGGCGCTACCTGGTGAACCGGATCCGCGAGGGGATGGGGTTCGACGAGGTGCCGGTGAAGCTGCTGGTGCGGGGGCGCAAGCCGGGCGAGTCGTGGGAGGACCCCGGCGCCGAGGCCCGCCTCAAGGCAGAGGCCGCGGGCGCCGAGGAGGGCGTGCTGTCCGCCGCGGAGTATTTCGAGGACGAGTAGGCGGTCAATCCTCGTCGGCGTCGTCCTGGGCCTGTGCGGCGACCTCGGCCTCGACCTGCTCGAGGGGCTTCTCTTCCTCGACCTTCTCGCCGCGGGCGAGCTTCTCCGCCTTTTCCTTCTCCATCTTGCGCTTGAAGGCCTCGACCTTGGGTCGGTCGGGGGCGAGGATGATGCTGGCCTGCTTGCCCATCCATCGGGGCGTCTGCTCGACCTTGGCGACGTCGGCGAGGGCGTCGGCGACGTCCTTGAGCTTGGCCAGGCCCAGGTCCTTGTGGGCGATCTCGCGTCCGCGGAAGCGCTGCGTGACCATGACCTTGTGCCCCTCGAGCAGGAAGCGCCGGCTCTGGTCCACGCGGATCTTCACGTCGTGGTCGCCGATCTTGATCGAGCGCCCCAGGCGCACTTCCTTGAGCTCGCTGGACTTGGAGTGCGCCCGCCGCTGCCGCGCCTCCAGGCTCATCTCGTACTTGTACTTGCCGTAGTCCATGATCTTGCAGACCGGGGGGCGGGCGTCGGGGCTGATCTCGACGAGGTCCAGCCCCAGCTCCTGCGCCCTGCGGAGGGCCTCGGAGGTCTCCACGACGCCGATCTGCTCGTTCTCCGGACCGATCAGCCTGATCGGGGTGATCCGGATCATCATGTTCACGCGGATGCGCTGCGGCATCCCCGACTCACGCTGAAAACGCCCGAATGCGATGTTCGTCACTCCCTTCGTGCACACACGCACCGCCCGCCGGGACACTTGCCCGGAGCCGCGTCGGCCCGCACCTTGGCAAAAGCCTAACCCGCCCGCCCGCGCCGAGCAACCCCGGCGCCCGGATCGGTCCCCCGGCTCCCGTCATTGACGCGTCGCCAGCAGGGCGATGTTGAACCCCACGCTCAGCACCAGCAGCCCCGAGAGCGTCCAGAACCACCACTGCCGCAGCACGTCCCCCGAGTCGGTGGAGATCAGGGCGGGGGCGACGGCCTGGAGGGGCTGGGCCGCCTCCGCCTGGGCCAGCTGCGCCAGCGCGTCCGCCGGCGCCTCCCTGTGCGCGATCGTCGGCGTCTTCCCGGACCGCACCGCCCGAAGGTCGATCAGGAGGTCGGCGCAGGTCTGGTAGCGGCGTCGGGCCTCCTTGGCCATCATCATCTCGATGACCTCCGAGATCCCAGCCCCCAGCTTGGGGTTCACGTGGTCCGGCGCCACCAGGTCCGCCTTCAGGTGCTTGTGCATCACCGCCGACGGGTTCTTCCCGTCGAACGGCACCGACCCCGTCACCATGTGATACAGCGTGGCCCCGAGGCTGTAGATGTCCGCCGGGGGCCCGATCGTCAGCTCCCCCCGGATCTGCTCCGGCGAGATGTAGTAGGGCGTGCCGAAGGCCTTGCCCGCCTCCGCCTCCGCCATCTCCTTGTCGCTCACGGCCCGGGCCAGACCCATGTCCGCCAGCTTGGCCATGCCCTGCTGGTTGATCATGATGTTCTTGGGCTTCACGTCGCGGTGGATCAGCCCGCGCTGGTGGGCGTGCTGCAGGGCCTCGGCGATCTGGATCACGATGTCCAGCGCGTCGGCCTCCGCGTAACGCCTGTGCCTCACGATGTCGTCGTACACCGTCCGACCGTCCACGAACTCCATCACGAAGTAGTGGTAATCCCCCGCCTTCCCCACGTCGTAGGCCTGCACGATGTTGGGGTGGTTGAGCTGGGCCGCCGCCCGGCCCTCGGCGTAGAACCGCTCGATGAACTGCGGGTTGCTCGAGAACTTCCGCGGCAGCACCTTGATCGCCACCGTCCGGTCGAGGCTCATCTGGCGGGCCTTGAACACCGACGCCATCGCCCCCGCCCCGAGCTTGCCAAGGACCTTGTACCCCGGGATCTTCTGCCCCGAACGCTCCGCCTCGACGATCTGCTTGAGCCGCGCCATCTGGCGCTTCGTGACGTAGTCGTTCCGGACCAGCAGGTGCACCAGCGACCGCTGGTTGTCGTCCTCCGCCGTCTGCCGCGCCTGCACCAGGCAGTGCTGCACTTCTTCCGCCGTCGCCAACCCCTGGTCCACCACCAGGCGACCGATCACCGTGTCGATGTTGCTCCCGCCCTTGGCCATCTCCTGGACGGCCTGGCTCGCCTGCTCGTCCGTCGGGATCGAGGTCTGCGACGGCAGGGGCGCCGTGTCCTCGGGCTTGCCCGCGGCGGTGCTCTCCGCAAGGTCCGTTTGTCGCGAAGTCTGGCTCATCCGGTCCTGTCGGATCGGTCGATCACGCCGCCCGCGGTCGCGCGGACGGAGGCGGCGCCTCCGGTGCCCCTTGAGAACATACCCCATCCCGGGGGCGAAGGGTTCCGTCCGGGTCGGAAGCGAGTCAAAGTCAGGTTACCCGGACCGTCGCACGCCAACCATACCGCCCATCCCGGCGGATCGACCGCCGAACCGAGCAACTTGACCGGATTCGATCGCCGCTGGCCCTTCAGCACCGCACAGAGGTCGGCACGTGTTCGGTATCCGCGCGAGTTGGTTTGCGAGGTTGCGCCGAGTTGGGTGAAGCGTTGGAGGACGAGCCGTCGTATACTGGACGGATGCGTGGCTCCCGCTCGGGGGCAGCGCGCCTGCCGGAGCCGATCCGGCAGCGATGTCGAGGCGCGTCGACCCGTTCTGGGCGGCGCAGGAACGGTCGCTGAACCCCGTACGACCCTTGGATCGGACGGTCGCTCGGCGGCTGTGAGTTGAGGCCGGAGACGCTCAACCAGAAGGGAACCATGCACCAGATCCGACGGCACACCAAGGCGGGCTTCACCCTGATCGAACTCCTGGTCGTCATCGCGATCATCGCGCTCCTGATCGGCATCCTCCTGCCGGCGCTGGGGCGGGCCCGCAACGCGGGTCGCCAGGCGATCTCGCTGAGCAACATCCGCCAGATCACAACGGCGGCGATGGTGTACCGCGAGGATTTCAAGGGCTTCCTGCCCATGGTGCTCAGCTACACGCCCCGCGGCAGCGTCCAGATGCAGGGCAACTCCCTCGCGGGCGCCTGCACCTGGGCCTTCGGCGGCAAGAACACCAACGCGTTCTGGGCCGGCGCGTACGGCGGGGCGTTCGACATCGAGGCCGCCGACCGCCCGCTGAACCCCTACCTGTACCCCGACCTCACGCCCGACGCCCCGGCGGGCATGGTGGCCCTGCCGCCGCAGGACCCCGCCCGCAAGGCGCTCGAGATGTTCGTCTACCGCGATCCGTCGGACCAGGCGACCCACCAGCGCAACTGGCCCGAGCCGGACTTCCGCCAGACCAGCTACAACGACGTGGGCACCAGCTACCACACGAACTTCAAGTGGTTCGAGGAGCTGCGCAACCGCCTGGGGTTCGCCCCCGGGTGGAACTTCGGGTGCCTCCGCTTCAAGGTCGCGGACGCGTTCCAGCCCTCGCGCATGGTCTGGATCGGCGATGAGACGATGGACCTCGTGACCAACAACTCCTTCGCCGCATACCAGTACCGCAACGGGTACGGGGACATCAACAAGGCGGTCCTCGGGTTCATGGACGGCTCGGGCCGCTACGTCACCATGATCCCGGGCAACCTGCCCCAGTCGTTCGCCAACGACAGTTACACGCTGGTCTTCCCCGACCTGCGCCTGCCCTGAGCGAGGATCGCCATGAGTGAACTGATCAGCGACACTCTTGCGGCGCTCCGCGGCGACCCAAAGAAGAAGATCATCGCGCTCGTGGCGATCGTGGCGCTCGGCACGGGCGTGGTCCTGATCGCCAGGTCACTGTTCGGCGATGGCCGCGCCGGCCCGGTCTCGCCCGAGACGGGCGCGCCGATCGCCGACCCGGGCCCCGAGAACAACCCCAACTACGACAAAGAGATGGACCCGAAGCGGGGTCAGCGGCAGGGCAACCGCTACCTCGCGCCCTCCGGGCAGTAACCGGCCGCCGGGGTTGGCGGGGCGGCGCCCCGATCCGCGAGTGTCAGGCGGGGCGGACGGTGGGCTTTGACCCCCCGCGGCAGATCCGCCGGGCCTCATCGGGCGTAGGAGTGCGCATGAACACGCCGGCAATCGTCCCGTCGCGGCGCGGTTTCACCCTGATCGAGCTCCTGGTCGTCATCGCGATCATCGCGCTCCTGATCGGCATCCTCCTGCCGGCGCTGGGCGAGGCCCGCCGGGCGGCCCACAACACCGTCAGCCTGTCCAACCTGCGGAGCCTCTCGCAGATGATGGCGGCGTATGCGGGCCAGTCGAGAGACCAGCTCATGAACCCGTTCTTCCTGCCGGGCGAGCGGGCCGTGGGCAACCCCACCCCGCCCTGGAACGGCATCGAGGTGTCGCACCAGCCCGGGGCGTTCTGGATCTTCGCCGACGGCGGGCGCTCCACCGAGATGTTCGGCTTCCACTGGGCGAGCCTGATGATGCACTGGAACAACCCGGAGGACCTCGGGAACAAGGTGCAGTTTGCCCCTGGCGACCGCACGGTGGTCACGCGCTTCAACAACTTCGTGCCTCAGCCCCCCTTCACGCGCAGCGACTACATCTGGGACGGGTCCTACGTCTATTCGCCCGCCTGCTGGTTCAACTCGATCCGGTACGAGCAGCCCGTGGGCACCCCCGCCCTGCCCGCGGCCCAGGCCCTGCTCCGCCGCAACACCTACGCCTCCGTCATCAGCCCCTCCGCCAAGGTGATGCTGTGGGAGCGCTTCGACTACAGCCGGAAGTGGCGCCTGGACGCCAACGGACGCACCGAGAACCCACCCCAGTGGAACAACCCCGAGGCGACGGCCCGCTTCGCCGCGGTCGACGGCAGCGTCGACGCCGTCCGGATGCGCACCCTGTACGAACTCACCACCCCCGGGTCGTCCACCCCTCCCAACGAGCGCTCGCTCACGCCCACGGGGCGCTTCAACATCCCCACCTCCATGTTCGCGGCGTATGACATGAGCCGCGACGGGTTCGAGAACGGCGAGAACGGCACCGTGGCCAACCCCGCCTTCTTCTGGGCGACCCGCGACGGGGTCAAGGGACGCGACATCAACCGCTGACGCCCGCACCGGGGAGTCCGCTCCATGGCTCTGGACCTCTATCGGCTCAGGGAATCGCTCCGGGACCTGCGGTGGGCGCGCGACCTGCCGCCCAGGAAGCTGGCGTTGGCCGGGCTCTCGGCGGTGCTCCTGGCGGTGGCGGCGTACCTCATCCTGTTCCGCGGCACCTCGCCGCCCCCGCTCACCCCGGCGGAGCAGAAGGCGGTCCAGGCGGTCGACGCCGTGATGCCCGACGAGTCCAAGTCGTACACCATCCCGGTCCGCGAGCCGGGCAGCGGGCGGGTGCCCGTGCAGGCCCCCCCCAGGTAGCCAGGCGGGCCCCCCACGCGCCAGCGCGCGGTGGGGCGCCCGGGTCCGATCCGCCCGGGGCTCGAAGGCGGGAACTCCTCTGGTATGATGGAGCGATGACAAGCCCACGCAGGATCGGCGGCTTCACGCTCATCGAACTCCTGGTCGTCATCGCCATCATCGCGCTGCTCATCGGCATCCTGCTGCCGGCCCTGGGGAGGGCCAAGCGCAGCGGGCAGGAGGCGGTGAGCCTCGGAAACCTGCGCAACAACGTGCAGTTCCACGCCATGTACTGGAACGACCACAAGGACCGGCTGATCAACCCCTTCAGCACGAGGCTGGAGCCGTGGGTGTGGTACCCGGGGCGGATCAACCAGTACGGGTGGTGCTACGGCCCGCCCTACAGCACCAGCGGGTCGGAGAGCTACGGCTACCACTGGCTGGCCCACACGCTCTGGTTCGACGACGAGCGCATCAGCCGGGCGAGGTCGATGATCTCGCCCGCGGACCGGGCCCTGCAACTGTGGTTCCAGAACAACGTGGCGGCCCAGACCAACTTCGAGTGGATCTTCCCCGGGTCGTACTGGTACCCGCCGGTCTTCTGGCAGCAGGCGTCGCGGTTCGTGGGCGGCATGCGCACGCCCGGCACCACCGCCAACCAGTACTTCATCGCGGCCCACGCCTCGGCCGACGTGCTCTTCCCCCAGCGCAAGGTGCTGCTCTTCGAGGCCAAGCAATACACCCACCCCCTCCAGCCCCAGTGGAACACCCCCCAGGCCGTCCCCCTCATCGCCCTGTGCGACGGCAGCGCCCGCTCCATCCGCATGTCGGAGGTGATCGCCAACACGGGCCCGCGCGGCGGGACGCCCGCCGAGGGACAGCTCTGGCACCCCGCCGGGCTCTGGAACCCGGGCGACGCCGAGATGAACGGATACCTCGAATACGGTCGGCCCCAGGGCTTCATCTGGACCATGCAGCTTCCAGGCTACTTCTGGGCGACCCAGAACGGCATCCGCGGCATCGACTTCTGACCCGAGGCGGGGCCTTTCACGCCCCGTCGGCCTCCCCGGCGCCTCACATCGAAAGGAACGGCGCTCCATGGACGATCGGCGGAAGCGGGCGGTGAAACTCGGCGCCGCGATCGCGCTGGCCCTCGCCGCGGGCGCGATCTTCGCCATCAACTCCGGCGCACTGAGCCCGCCCCCCGTCGATCCCCGGGTCGCGGAGGCCCAGAAGCGCGCGGAAGAACTCGCGGCCCAGTCGCGGGACGCCGGGTTCAACGACGCGCCGCCCCCGCCCGCGGCCAGGGAGAAGCCGGAGGGATCGGGGCGAAGACCTCTGCCCACCGCCCCCTGAAGCCGCGCTCCGCCGCGGCCGGAATCGGGATCCCCCGCATACGATCCCCCGTGAACACCGGAACGGAGGCCGAGCCATGAACCGGAAGAAGATCGCCGTGATTCTGAGCGGCTGCGGGCGTGGCGACGGAAGCGAGGTGCACGAGTCGGTGAGCGTGCTCATCCACCTGCACCGTCACGGCGTGGAGTATCGCTGCTTCGCGCCCGACGCGCCCCAGGCCGACGTCATCAACCACGCCACAGGCAAGCCCACCGACGAGACGCGGAACCAGATGGTGGAGTCGGCGCGGATCAGCCGGGGCGAGATCGCGCCCGTGTCGTCCCTCAACGCCGACGCGTTCGACGCCCTGGTCTTCCCGGGCGGGTTCGGGGCGGCCAAGAACCTGTGCACGTTCGCCAGGGACGGCGCCGACTGCACCGTCAACCCGGACGTGCGCCGCGTCGTGAGCGCCTTCCACGCCCACCGCAAGCCGATCGCTCTGTGCTGCATCGCGCCCGTGATCGCGGCCCGACTCCTGGGCACCGCCATGGGGGGCGAGGGGTGCACGGTCACGATCGGGAGCGACGAGGGCACGGCCCAGTCCATCAGGCGCATGGGCTCCACCAACGTGCCCAAGCACGTGACCGAGGCCTACGTCGACCGCGACAACCGCCTCGTCAGCACGCCCGCCTACATGTGCGACGCCGGGCCCTACGACGTCTTCACCGGCATCGGCAAGATGATCGACGAGCTGGTGGCGATGGTCGGGCAGGCCCCGGCCCGCCTGCCCGCCCACGCCTGACGGGGCCACCGCTATACTCGCCGCCTGTCCGGGCACCAGGCGGGCTCCCGTCCGCCATGACCCGACCGGATTGCGATCGCCGATTGTCGATCCTCGGGTCGCCCGTCCATGCTGGTCGCTGAGAACCGGCCCCGCAATCTGAGCTGGCTGCACGCGGGCCCGCTGCTCTACGGCGACTGGGGGACCAGCCGACTCTACGTCCTCGGGCTCGCCTTCTTCTTCGCCGCCCACGGCTCGGTGCTCTTCCTCGCCGGCATCGGGCTCGTCATGATCGCGGTCGCGTGGGCCTACACGATCATCTGCCGCAGCTTCCCCGACGGTGGGGGCGTGTACACCGCGGCCCGCCAGATCAACCCCACGCTCGCGGTGGTGGGCTCCACGCTCCTGCTGGGCGGGTACATCATGACCGCCGCCATCTCGGTGGTCGAGGCTTTCCACTACTTCGGCGCCCCCCGCGGCACGGTGCTCGGGCTCTCGATGGCGTCGCTGGCGCTCATCGGCGTGGTGAACTGGCTGGGGGCGCGGAGCGCGGGGCGGTTCGCGCTGGTCATCGCCATCGCCGCCCTCGTCGTGTCGGGTCTGGTGGCCCTGGCGTGCCTGCCCTTCGTCCCCGCGGGCCTGGGCACGATCTCGCTGGACGCCCTCCCGCCGCCCGGGGCCTCGTGGGTCATCTTCACCAAGATCTGCCTGGCGATGGCGGGGATCGAGGCGGTGGCCAACATGACCGGGCTGATGAAGCAGCCCGTCGCGCGCACGAGCAAGCGCACCATCGCCCCCGTCCTCATCGAGGTCGTGGCCCTGAACCTGCTCTTCGGCGTCGCCCTGGCGGGGATCCCGGGGCTGGTCGACAAGGTCACGCCCGACGCCGCGGCCTTCAGGCCCGGCACCGCCCCCGCCGACGTCCTCGCCTACCGCGACACCGCCATGAAGGCCCTGGCGATCGAGAGCGGGCGTCACTGGCTCGGCGCGGGCGCGGGGTACCTCTTCGGCAAGGTCTCCGCCGTCGTCTTCGGGCTCCTGCTGCTCTCGGCGGCCAACACCGCGGTCATGGCCATGGTCTCCGTCCTCTACGCCATGGCCCACGAGCGCGAGCTGCCCAAGGGGCTGACGCGCCTGAACTACTCGGGCGTCCCCTGGATCGGGCTCGTCGTCTCCCTCGTCGCGTGCGCCGGCGTCCTGCTCATCGAACACGACGTGCAGATCCTCGCCGAGCTCTACGTCATCGGCGTGTGCGGGGCCGTGACCACGACCGTGCTGTGCGCCGGGGCCAACCGCGGGCTCGAGATCCCGCGTCGGCACCGGGCCGTCATGGCGGCCCTGGGCCTCTTCCTCCTGGCCGTCACGCTCACCATCGCCCTGACCAAGCCCCGGGCGACGGCGTTCGCGGGCGTGTTGGTCGCGTCCGTGCTGGTCACGCGCTCCGGGCTGCGCCTGGCCCGGCGGGGCGAGCCCGAGATGCTGCCCGAGCCCACGACGGGGTGGCTGGCCGAGGTCAAGCGCGGGCCCGTCAAGTTCGACGCCCGCAGGCCCCGCATCATGCTCGCCGCCCGCGGGCGCGACCAGGCCCAGTTCGCGGTCGAGCTGGCCCGCCGACAGGGCGCCACGCTCTTCGCCCTCTACGTGCGCACCCTCCGCGTCATGGACTACAACGCCACCCTCGTGCCGCGGATCGAGGAGGACAAGGAGGCCCAGGAATCGCTGGGCACGGCGTCGCTCCTGGCCGGGCAGGCCGGCATCCCCTTCGTCCCCATCTACGTGATCAGCACCGACATCGCCGGCGAGATCCTCGACTACACCGTGACCTTCGGGTGCGACACGCTCATCATGGGTAAGACCCGCCGATCCGTGCTCTCGCGGGCGGTCGCGGGCGACGTGGTGGCCCGCGTCGCCCAACTGCTCCCGGCGGGCGTCACGCTCCTGACCCGCGCCGCCGGGGGTCCGGCCGAGTTCGTCCCCACCGGGCCCAACGGCGCCGGCGAGGAGGAGCGCGGCCCGGGGCCCACCTGAGCCCCCCGGGGCCTACGCTCCACGCCGCACCTCGGCGGAGCCGACGCACGGATGCTCGACCAGCAGACCCTCCTCGACGACCTCACCGACCCCCAGCGCCAGGCCGTGCGTCACACGGAGGGCCCGCTCCTCGTCCTGGCCGCCGCCGGCAGCGGCAAGACCCGCGTCATCACCCGCCGAATCGCCTACCTGGTCTCCTGCGGCGTGCCGGGCTGGTCCATCCTCGCCCTCACCTTCACCAACAAGGCCGCGGGCGAGATGCGCGAGCGCGTCCACCGCCTCCTGGGCGGCGAGACCCCGGGCGACGACCGCGCCCTCCGCGGGCTCACCGTCACCACCTTCCACTCGCTCTGCGCCCGCCTGCTGCGGCGCTTCGCGGCGGCCCAGCCGGACCTCGTCGGCGTCAGGCCCGAGTTCACCATCTACGACGCCGACGATCAGTCCAAGCTCTGCAAGAAGGTCATCGAGGGGCTCGAGCTCTCGACCAGCAACTTCCCGCCCCGCAGCGTGCTGGCGGCGATCTCGGGGGCCAAGAACGAGCTCCTCGACGCCGAGGGCTACGCCGCCCGCGCCGCCGACTTCTACTCGCGCACGGTCGCCAAGGTCTACACGGGCTACCAGCGGGGGCTGCGGGCCGCCAACGCCGTCGATTTCGACGACCTGCTCATGCTCACCGCCCGGTCGCTCAAGGCGTCCGAGGCCCTGCGGGAGCAGTGCCGGAGCCGATGGCACTACCTGCTCGTCGACGAGTACCAGGACACCAACCACGCCCAGTTCGTCATCGCCTCGCTCCTGGCGGGCGAGCCGGGAAAGGGCCCCAACATCTGCGTCGTGGGCGATCCCGACCAGTCGATCTACGGCTGGCGCGGCGCCGACATCGCCAACATCCTCGAGTTCGAGGAGCACTACCCCGGGTGCACCACCATCACGCTGGGCGAGAACTTCAGGTCCACCGCCCCCATCCTCGCCGCCGCCGACTCGCTCATCCGGAACAACAAGCGACGCAAGCACAAGGACCTCTTCACCCGGCGCGAGGGCGGCGAGAAGATCGAGCTGGTCCACTGCCACGACGAACGCCACGAGGCCGCCCTGGTCGCCGAATGGTTCGAGGCCCGCAAGGCCCGGGACGGCGTGGCGTGGCGCGACATGGCCGTCTTCTACCGCTCCAATGCCCTCAGCCGCGTCATGGAGGAGGCCATGCGCCAGGCCGGAATCCCCTACGTCATCGCCCGCGGCACCGCCTTCTACGAGCGCGAGGAGGTCCGAAACGCCCTGGCCTACCTCCGACTGCTCGCCAACCCCGCCGACGAGGTCTCCCTCGAACGCATCATCAACACCCCCACCCGCGGCATCGGCGACGCCTCCGTCGCCCGCGTGCAGGCGTTCGCCGAGCGACAGGGCCTTTCCACCTTCGGCGTGCTCTCCCGCGCCCCGCAGATCGACGGGCTCTCCGCCAGGGCCCTGGCTTCGATCGCCAGGTTCGTCGCGCTGGTCGACGCCTGGACCGGCGCGGGCACGTTCCTGGGCGGGCAGGTGCCCACGGCCCTGGCCGACCTGGTCGAGCGGGTCATCAAGGAATCCGGGCTCGAAGCGATGTACGCCAGCCAGGCCAAGGCCAGCCACAGCGAGACCGACCTGGAGCGCCTCGACAACCTCGCCGAGCTGGTCAGTTCCGCCCTCCAGTTCGAGCAGGAGTTCGACGCCTCCGCCGATCCCGCGACGGGCGACGGCTCCGCCCCCCCGCTGCTCTCGCTCCTGCGGGCCTACCTCGAATCCGTCTCGCTCGTCGCCGACGCCGACGCGATCGATCCCTCGCAGGGCGCCGTCACGCTCATGACCCTGCACGCGGCCAAGGGGCTGGAGTTCCACGCCGCCGCCCTGATCGGGCTGGAGGAGGGCTTGCTCCCCCACGCCCGCTCCCAGGCCTCGGACGCCATGCTGGAGGAAGAGCGCCGCCTGTGCTTCGTCGGCATCACCCGGGCCATGCGCCGCCTGCTCATCACCAGCGCCCGCTACCGCACGCTCCGCGGCATCCCCGAACGCACCATCCCCAGCCGCTTCCTCGACGAGATGGCCCACGAGGCCCTCGCCACCTCCGACCGCGCGCACGAGGCCGAGCAGGCCTGGATCGAAGCCGGCCCCGGGCGCGGCGGCCCGACCCAGCCCCAGGCCAGCGCCCAGTACCCCGTCGGCAGCCGCGTCAAGCACCCCCAGTTCGGCGTCGGCATCGTCGAGTCGATCTCCGGCAACCTGGCCACGGGGCGAGCGGTGATCGCGTTCAAGACCGTCGGCCGCAAGACCCTCGTGCTCGAATACGCCCGCCTCACGCGCGTCACCTGACCCTGCCCTGCCTCTCTCCCGTGCGTTCCTCCGCGTTCTCTGATCCCGACGAACGCAAAGGCCGCGGAGTTCGCCGTGAAGAGCGGAGGGTCTGCTCCAAGCGCTCGAAGAGCTCGAAGGGGCACGCCGCCGGGGAGAAGACGCCGCGCGAGCACGACCTTGGAGTTCTTCGAGCCCCTGGAGTTGATGCGGACTCCCGATGACACGCGCGCGGCGGAGCCGAAGATCGGGTCGAGCGTGAAGGCCCCCGCGGGGCGAGGAAGGGCCCGCGACGCTCGCACGGCATCTGGAACCCGCGCGACCCCTCACGCCGGGCGGATGCCGCGGTAGAACTGCTGCACCCGCTCGATCTCCTGCTTGCGCACCTGGTCGAACACCGCGCGGGGGATCCGGAAGTCCGGGTTGTCGCGCGTCACCGCGGCGCAGTGCTCGGCCATGCAGCGGTACAGGAACTTGAAGGCGTCCCGCGGCTGGTGCAACTGCTCCAGGGCGTCGAGCAGCTCGCGGCGCGTGACCTCCTCGCCGAACAGGTCCAGCACCGTGACGGGCTGCACGCCCGGGGCCCGGCAGGCCTCCAGCCGCGCGTTGCACAGGTCATAGAGCGTGGGCCCGCTCCAGCTCAGCCGCTCGACCAGGCACTGCTTGTCCAGGCGCGCGCTCTGGAAGAACGCGCTCGACTCCTTCAGGATCGCGTGCCGCAGCTCCGTCGGCAGCAGCATCTTGATCCCCAGCCCGTCCTGCTGCAAAAACTTGTTGGAGAGCAGGGGCCAGATCACCGCCCGCATCCGGTCCGGGTCGCCCCCGATCAGCGTCGGCTCGTCCACGCGGTCGACCACGACCGTCACGCCCGTGTACCCGAACCCGCCCAGCACACAGCGCAGCCGCCGCAGGGCCGCGTACCGCTGCTCGTCCGAGTCGGTCAGCGGCAGGGAACTGGGGTCGCGCAGGGCCGACCGGAGCTGCCTCAGGCTGAAGGCGTACGAGCGGTGCGACCGCGGGATCACCCGCACCTGCTTGCGGATCCGCCGCCCCACCTGGAACAGGTACGCCCAGTCCACCGCGATGAACCGCAGGACGAACAGGACGTACAGCCCGCACAGCCCCAGGACCAGCCAGTTCATCCACTGGGCCCCGCGCATGCTCTCCGGCCCGAAGAAGCGGGCCCACGCCACGAACGCCGCCAGCAGCGACGGGTACAGCCACATCAGCACGCGCCCCGCGGCGATCCGCCAGGGCAGCGACACGCCCAGCCGCCGCCGGAGCGTCCCCGTGCGCAGCGACGCCCGGTCGGGGCGGTCGTAGACCGCCTGGAGCAGGAGCAGGTCGTCGCGCAGGGCGCGGGGCACACGCCGGGCCCGACGCCGCGCCGAGCCGCCCCGACCCGACAGGTCCAGCGGGGCGTCGTTGGGGCGTTCGAGGATCGCGTCCACGACCCGCGGCACCACCCCGTGCAGGATCCCGTCGACGTGGTCCACCGTGCGCGTCTGGGCCAGCGACTCGGCGGGCGTCCGCCCCGCCAAGCGCTGGTGCAGCCGGTCCAGGATCGCGTTGAGGTCGTCATACGCCACGAGCAGAACGCGGGCGTCGGGGTGGGCCGCGTTGTGCCGACGGATCCGCTCCTCGATCTGCAGGCGGATCGCCGTCTTCCCGCTCCCCTTCTCCCCGAACACGATCGAGGACGACGGGCTGGCCAGGTCGCCCAGGATCTTCTCAAAGTCCGAGTGGAACGCCTCCGGGTGCCGCTCGGGCTCGCCCCCGGGCGCCCCGCCCGGCATCCCCGACATCCGCAGCAGCACGCCGTCGCGCCGGGCCTCCTCCGCCCGGAACGGGTTCTCGAGAATCGACCAGTGCTGGAGGAACTCGTCGAGCGTCATGCGTCAGTGGTCGACCTGCTTGCCCATCTTCGGCTTGATCTTCTCGAGCAGCCTGTCCAATGTCTTGCGGTCCCTGGCCTCGGCGTTCAGGCGCAGCAGGGGCTCGGTGTTGCTCTTGCGGACGTTGAACCACCACCCCTCGCGCCCGAACCCGTCGATCGTCAGCCCGTCCAGGTCGTCCACCTGCCGCTGCGGGCCCGCCGGGAACATCCCCCGCAGCTCGTTCAGGGCCGCGTCCTTGTCCTCGATCTGGAAGTTGATCTCGCCCGACTGCGCGTACCGCGCCAGGGGCCTGATCAGCTCGCCCAACGTCCTGGCGGTCGACGAGAGCAGCGTCAGCACCGTCGCCATCGCGATCGCCCCCGAGTCGGCGTTGTAGTTGTCGCGGAAGTAGAAGTGCCCGGAGAGCTCGCCCCCGAACACCGCCCCGTGCTCGGCCATCAGCGCCTTCATGAACACGTGCCCCACCCGCCCCCGCACGGGGCGGCCCCCCGCCTTCGTGACCTCCTCCGGCACCGCCTTGGTCGATCGCAGGTCGTACACCACCGCCGAACCCGGGCTCGGCCCCAGGAAGGACTTCGCCAGCAGCGCCGTCAGGTGGTCGCACCCCACCACGTGCCCCTTCTCGTCCACCACCACGCAGCGGTCCGCGTCCCCGTCGAAGCAGATCCCCAGGTCCGCCCCCTCCGCCACCACCGCCGCCTGCAGTTGCCTGAGATTCGCGGCCACCAGCGGGTTGGGCTCGTGCACGAACGTGCCCTTGGTGTTGTCGAAGTTCAGCGGCACGATGGTCAGCCCCGGCACGCCCGAGGCCCCCCGGGTCCCGATCGGCCCGAAGACCCTGGGCACCATCGTCCCCGCCATGCCGTTGCTGGCGTCGATCACCACCTTCACCGGACGCTTGAGGGTCAGGAAGTGGCGCACGTGCCTCGTGTACGCCGCCCACAGGTCGCGCGTCTCGCTCCGCCCAGACGCCGGCACCAGCGTCGCCTTGTCCACCATGGCCGCGAACTTGCGCACGTCCGCCAGCCCCGTCGCCTCCCCCACGGGCTTGGCCCGGCGCTTGGACACCTTGAACCCGTTGTACTGGGGCGGGTTGTGGCTCGCCGTCACCATCACCCCGCCCGCGCAGTCCAGGTGGTTGATCGCGAAGTAGACCATGGGCGTGTCGACCAGCCCGATGTCGATCACGTTCCCGCCGTGGTCCGCGATGCCCTGCACCACCTGCTTGCTGAGCGTGGGGCTGCTGGTCCGCATGTCGCGCCCGACCACCACGTTCTTCATCATGGGCGTGGTTTCACCCGCCGATGCCGCGTCCGCCAGCAGGAACTTCGAGCACCCGTACCCGATCTGCCACGCCATCTGGTCGTTGAGCAGATCCGGGTACGTCCCGCGGATGTCGTAGGCCTTGAAGATCCGTCCCAGCATGCCCAGGCTCCCT
>Ga0194127_10000726_pt1 | contig 51688 bp, 51 predicted proteins | sample TA2KigC100mmetaG_FD_148624 | JGI IMG/M metagenome (GOLD analysis project Ga0194127, IMG submission 148624) | Freshwater microbial communities from Lake Tanganyika, Tanzania - TA2015036 Kigoma Deep Cast 100m | ecosystem: Environmental > Aquatic > Freshwater > Lake | place: Tanzania: Lake...
GGTCGACCCTTTCTGTTGGCCCGTTTTGTCTTGCAACTCAACGGTTAACAGAAGTCAGCCGGCCTGTGCTCGTTTGAGTGGTGAGAAATCCAGGCTAGGTCTTCGACCCGCGCGGCTTCCTCGCGAGCACGCGCGCGTAGGCATCGCGCCGCGCGAGTCCGGTCTCTGCGGCGAGCCGGCGCGCGGCATCGCGCGCCGAGAGCCCGGATTCGAGCAGGCGATCGACGCTCGCGTCGACGTCCTCGGCGGTCGTTTCCGGCGGCGCCTGCTCGGCCGGACCCTCCACCACGATCGTGAGCTCGCCGCGCAGATCGTCGAGCGCGAGCTCGCCCAGAACGCCGCGCAACACCGTCTCGTGTCGCTTGGTGAGCTCTCGGGCGAGCGCCACGCGGCGCGGTCCCAGGGCGGCGCGGAGATCCGCGAGCGTCGCGGCCGCGCGATTGGGCGCCTCGAAGAGCACCAGCGACCCGGAGAACGCGGCCAGTGCGGCGATCGTCCGCGAGCGGTCTGCGCCCTTCCGCGGCAGGAACCCGAAGAAGGCGAAGCACCGCGTCGAAAAGCCGCTCGCGACCAGCGCGGCGAGGATCGCCGATGGCCCCGGAACGGGGACGACCGGCACGCCCGCGTCCAGCGCCGCGCGCACGAGCCGCTCGCCCGGATCCGAGACGAGCGGCGTCCCCGCGTCGGAGACCAGCGCGATCGACTCGCCGCGCGCGAGCCTCTCGAGCAGCTCCGGCACCCGCCGGGCCTCGTTGTGCGCGTGCAGCGAGACGCGCGGCGTCGCGATCGAGTAGCGCTGACAGAGCAGCGAGGTGTGGCGGGTGTCCTCGCACGCGATCAGCGAGACCTCGCGCAGCAGGCGCTGCGCCCGCGGCGACAGATCCTCGAGATTCCCGATCGGCGTGGCGACGACGTAGACCGTCGCGCCCGGGTCGGGTACGGTCACCTCGCCTCACCCCGAAGACGAGGCACGTCCATGTCCGAACGACCTCCGGGGCGCGCTCCCGGGCAGCTGCGGGCGCGAGGCGCCGCTGGCGAGGCACTCGCGGCGCGACATCTCGAACGGCTCGGTTTTCGCATCGTCGCGCGAAACGTACACCTTCGGCACGCGGAGCTCGATCTGATCGCGCTCGACGGCACGGCGCTCGTGATCGTCGAGGTCCGTCTGCGCTCGAGCGACCGCTTCGGCTCGGCCGCGGCCTCGGTGGACCGGCGCAAGCAGGCCCGCGTCGCCCGTGCGACCGCCGAGCTGCTCGCACGCGGCGGTCTGCCGCGCTTCTCGTGGGTTCGCTTCGACGTGGTGGCGATCGACGCGGGCGCGACGCCGCCGGTCGTCACGCACTTTCGCGACGCCTTCACGGCGGACCGCCGCTAGAGCTCGACGCTCCTTCCGGCCTGCTCCGTCCACGGCGCCGACGTCGTCACGATCTGGATCACCTGCACGACCGAGGCGAGGCGTTTGAACGCCCGAGCCAGCGCGCGCTGCTCGGCATGGCCGCGCACCGGCAGATCCGGTCCGACCAGGAGCGGGACGCGCCGATCGGCGGCGAGCGCCTCGAGCAGCGCGAGCTGCACGGCGAGCCGCACCAGCTCGCGCTCGCGGTCGGGAAGCGCCGTGTACGGCTGCTCGTCGCGGTCGGCGCCGCGCAGGATCCAGCCGCCCGCGTCTCCGACGCGCGCGCTCGCGAAGACTCCCATCGAGAGCGCGCGCAGGTAGACGGGCAGCACCGGACCCAGCCGCGCGCGAAGCTCTGCTTCGCTGCGATCCAGGAGGCGGGATGCAGCCGAGAGCAGACCCTCGGGGCCGATCGACTCTGGAGCCGGCTCGGGCTCCTCGTCGGGCTTTTCGAACAGATCGACGGCCGTATCCGCGTCGAGCGGCGCCGGCTCGGGCTGGGCGGCTTCGGCCGGCAGAGGGGCGGCCGGGAGCTCGGGGGGCGGAACGTCGGCCGGGCACGCTGCGAGCGCAGCCCGGGCCGCGCGCACCGCCGGAGCCTCCTCGCCGTCCCGAAGCGCTTGCTCGAGCTGCGCGCGTTCTTCGCGACGCTCGGGGGGATAGACCTGCTCGAGCTCCGCGATCCGCCACTTGCGCGTCTGCACGGCTTCGAGCTTCTCCGCGAATCCGCGCGCGGCGGCGCCGAGCTCCTCGGGCGAGCCGACGCCGAGCGCGACCATGATTGCGCGGACCTCTGCCCCCTCGCTCTCGAAGCGCCGCTCCGAGGTGCGCTCCCGGACGCGAAGCACGGCGAGCAGCGTCTCGATCCGGGCGAGCTTCGCGCGCACGACTCGCGTGGTGACGAGCGCGGCGAGAAGCGAGACGACGCCGATGCCGGCGAAGACGTAGCCGACGGGATGGCCAACCGCGCCCGCGGCTCCGCCCGCGATCCCCAGCGCGGAGCCGAGCGCGATCGGCACGAGCAGCCGGCGCGGCGTAGCCCGGAGCCGGGCGCGATCGGCCAGCAGAGCGGAGCGCGTGTCCTCGACCACCGCGCGCTCTTCTTCGTGCTGCGTGGCCAGCGTCCGAAAGGCCCGCAGTCTGGACTCGAGCTCGTCTTTCGGGCCTGCGAGCGCGGAGTGCTTCTCGATCTCCGCCAGGGCACCCTCGTGCTCGCGCTCGAGCTCGGAGAGCTCGTCTTCGAAGAGCTGCAGCTCGCGCAGCCTGGCTTCGTCGCGGACCCGATCCACCGCCGCGCCTCGAAGCGCGCGAGCGAGCTCCGCTTCCAGCCGGGCACGCTCGCGCGCGAGCGCGCCGGCGCGTTGCTCGTGCTCGGCCAGGAGCCGCGCGCGTTCCGCTTCGAGCCGCGCGGCCGTCGCCTCCGGCGTCGGGCCCGGCCGGCTGGCCTCGATGGCCGGCGGGTAGATCGGCTCCCGGCTCGGACCGTTCGGGCCGCGCCCGCCCGCCCCGGCCGAGCCCGAAACGTGGAGCAGCTCGAACTCCTCCGCCGCAGGAAGCCCCAGCGCCGCGAGCTGCGCCTCGATCTCGTGCGGGTCGCCCGAGATCGCCTTCGCCGGCCCCCCGCCCGCCTCGATCCGGCCGAGCGATACGCGCCCGCGCGCGAAGTCCGCGGCGATCAGACAGCCATCGGAGCGGAGCGCGAGCGTCAGCACCGCGCGCCCGCGCGAATCGAGCCGGGTCGCCTCGTTGCAGGCCGGATGCAGGAGCCCGCGAATCAGCGCGAACAGGGCTCGCGCGGCGTCGGGTCCGGAACCACGCAGAACGGTGTAGCCGGGATCGAGAACGAGCTGGTGATCGCCGGTCAGCGAGGTCAGCCCGCGCAGCTGGATCCCGTGGATCCTCATGCGTCCGGAGTCGTCTCTTCCTTCGCCGACGCTGCCGCGGCCTCGCCGCCAGCGGACGCGAACGTGTCGCGCTCCTTGATCCTCGCGGCCTTGCCGGAGAGCTGGCGCAGATACGTGAGGCGCGCCCGCCGGACGCGTCCGCGCGCCTTCAGCTCGATCTTGGCGATCGCAGGCGACTGAAGCGGGAAGATGCGCTCCACGCCCACGCCGTAGGAGACCTTGCGCACGGTGAAGCTGGCCGAGTCGCCGCCACGCCGGCGCTGCAGCACCACGCCCTCGAAGACCTGGATGCGTTCCTTGTCGCCTTCCTTGATCCGCACGTGCACGCGAACCGTGTCACCCGCGCGGAACTCGGGGTGTTCTCGGAGTCCGAGCCGGCCGACTTCGGAGATCTGTCTCATCGCTTCGCTCCCTTGGATTCGAGGAGATCCGGCCGGCGTTCGCGCGTCAGCCGCTCGGCTTCTCGCGCGCGCCAGCGCTCGATCTCTGCGTGATTGCCCGAGAGCAGGACCTCGGGAGTTCCGAGCCCGCGAAACTCGCGCGGGCGGGTGTACAGAGGATATTCGAGCCGATCCCCCGAGAAGGAGTCCGCCTCGGCCGAGATCGGATTGCCGAGCACGCCCGGCACCAGACGCGTCACCGCTTCGGTCACGACCAATGCCGCAAGCTCCCCCCCGGCCAGGACATAGTCCCCGATCGAGAGCGGCTCCGCACCCGTGGCCGCGAAGATTCGCTCGTCGAACCCCGCGTAGCGCCCGCAGAGCAGGACCAGCTGCCGCTCGCCGGCGAGCTCCCGCGCGAGCGCCTGATCGAAGCGGCGGCCACGCGGGCAGAGCGCGATCACCCTGGCGCCGGGCCGCGCGATCGCCTCGATCGCCGCCACGACCGGCTCGCACTTCAGCACCATCCCGTCGCCGCCCCCGAACGGGGCATCGTCGACGCTGTGGTGCCGGTCGCTCGAGAACGAGCGCAGGTCCGTGACCCCCACGTCCAAGAGCCCGTCCCTGCGGGCCTGACCGAGCAGCGAGCCCGAGAGGAAGTGCTCCACCAGCTCGGGGAAGATGGTGACGACGTCGATCCGGGGGCCAGCGCTCATGATCGCGCCTCGGCGATCAGCTCGCGCGGCGGATCGAGCCAGAGCTCGCCGTCCTCGCGCTCGAGCCGCAGGATCCACTCCGAGACCACCGGCAGGAGCAGGTCGGCCCGGCCCTCCCGGCGAATCACCAGCACGTCGGCGCCCGCGGTCGCGAGGATCTCGGCCACGACGCCGAGCTCCGATCCGTCGGCGGCGCGCGCCACGAGCCCGATCAGGTCGCGCCAGTAGTACTCGCCCGCAGGCAGCTCGCGGATCGACTCGGGTGGCACGAGCACCGCCGCGTCGTTCCAGACCCGCGCGCGGTCGCAGGAGTCGATCCCGGAGAGGAAGAGCCGAAGTCGAAGCCGGCCACGGGGGGCGCCGACGGGCTCGGCGCTCTCGACCCTGAACGGGATCGTCCCGGGGCGGGAGCGCAGCGCGATGGTTTCAGCCGAGAGGAGATTCGAGGGGTCGTCCCCGTGCAGCGCGACGAGCAGGCCGCCGTCCAAGCCGTGCGGCCGGAGCACCCGGCCCAGCTCGACCCAGTCCCGGCCGGCGACGCCAGGCGTCGCTTCGATCTCGTTCACTCGTCCGCTCGCTGCCACGGCTCAATCCCGATCGTCCTCGTCGACGTCGCCGTCCTCGTCCTCATCGTCCTCGCCGTGCCCGGCGATGTCGAGGTCCCAGCCATCGCCGCCCACGGCCAGCAGGGTCCGGATGGCCTTGGCCGTCTTGCCGCGCCGGCCGATGATCCGGCCGACGTCGTCCGGGGCAAGCCGAAGCTCGATCACGTGATCCTCGGCGGCGTGGACCTCGACCTCTTCGGGCTCCTCGGCCAGCGTGCGCGCGATGAACGTGACGAGCTCCTTCATCGGCTCGACCTAGCTCGCGCTCGTCGCGCTGGCCTGCGTGGCCTTCTGACGCTTGACCAGCGACGCGACGGTGTCGGAGAGGGTCGCGCCCCGCTCGACCCACTTCGCGAGCGACGCCTCGCGAAGCTCGACCGCGCCCCCGCCGCGCGGGTCGTACGTGCCGAGCTGCTCGAGCACGCGTCCCTGGCGCTTCTTGCGCGAGTCCATGACGACGATGCGATAGGAAGGCGTGTTCTTGGCGCCGGTGCGATAGAGGCGAACGGTGACCATGGCAAGACTCCGAGAGCGTCGAGTTGGCTCGGCCCGGGCGGGCGAAGTCGCGAAGCTATAAGGGCTTCTGGCGGGCGTCAACCTTGGCCGCCCTGGCCGCATCCTTCTCGCGCGAGCACCTCTCGCAGGCGTAGCGGACCACGTGGCGTTGGCCGAGCCGGTCGTAGCCGGTATCCAAGGCGATGCGGCGCACGCGCCTGGCCTCGTGGCCACAGAAATCGCACTTCAAGGTGGTCGTCTTGCGCTCGCCCATCGTCGGCGCGGACGGTAGCACGTCGGATACCATGCCGACCGTGCCGAATGCTGGCGATCCCCGTCGTCCCCCGCGAGGGCGCACCTCCGACGATCCGAAGCGCCGGCGGGGCCCGGCGGAGTCGATCGCCGACCTGCTGCCGCGAATGCTCGAAGAGGTCGGTCTGGGCGCGACCGCGATCGCCGTGCAGGTGATCCGCGCCTGGGACGAGGCGGTCGGGCCGGAATTCCACCCCCACTGCCGCCCGGACGGGGTGCGAAACGGCGTGATCCAGGCGCGCGTGCGCGATTCGTCCTGGATGCAGCGCCTGCAGCTGGAGAAGCCGCGAATCCTCGCGCGTCTGCGCGAGCGACTCGGCGAGACCGCGCCGAAAGACCTGCGGCTCCGGATCGGGCCGGTCGACTAGCCGGGGCCCGCGAGGACCGCCTCGAGCTCGGATCTGGAGAGCGAGCCCTCCCGAAGCAGCTGGAGCCCGCCACCGCCTCGGATCGCGACGACGGTGGACGGCGCGAGCCCCGAGGCGGGCTCGCCGCCGAGGATCGCGAGCTCGGGTCCGAACTCGCGCTCGACCTCGGCGGCGGTCGCGCACGGCTCCTGGCCGCTGCGATTGGCGCTGGTGGAGACGATCGGGCGCCCGGATGCGCGCGCGAGCGCGCTCGCGCTCGACTGCGAAGAGCAGCGGAACCCGACACCGAGCGGTGTGCGAACGCCGGCGAAGCGAGCGTCGGCGACCGGCACGACCAGCGTGAGCGGCCCGGGCCAGAAGCGTTCGGCCAGGAGCCGCGCTTCGGGCGCGAGCGGCGCGGCGAAGCGCTCCAGGGCGGCCAGGTCGGCGATCAGCACCGAGAGGCCGCGCTCGGCGTCGCGGCCCTTCAGCGCGCGCAGCCGCGCCAGCGCTTCGGCCGAGAACGCGTCGGCGCCCAGGCCGTAGACGGTCTCGGTCGGGTACGCGACGAGCTCGGAGCGCGCGAGCCGGAGGACCGCGTCCGCGAGCGGGACGATCAACGCCGAGGCGACGTCGCAGCGCCGGCCGCGATGTCGCGCCGGTAGTGGGCGCCGTCGAAATGCACCCGCGCGGCGAGCTCGTAGGCGCGCGATCTCGCGGCTTCGAGCGTCGCGCCGCGCGCCGTCACGCCGAGCACCCGGCCGCCCGCGGTCTGCCAGCGGCCGGCGACGCGCCGGGTCCCGGAGTGAAACACCTTTGCGTCGGGAAGCCCGGCGAGCGCGTCGAGCCCGCTGATTTCGCGTCCGGTCGGGTAGCCGCGCGGATAGCCCTCGCTCGCCAGCACCACGCAGACCGCGGGGTCGCCGAAGCGCACCGGCGCGGGATCGTCGGGCAGGCGCCCCTCGGCCGCTCCCACGAGGAGCGGCACCAGATCGCTCTCGAGCCGGAACAGCAGCGCCTGCGTCTCCGGATCGCCGAAGCGCGCGTTGAACTCGATCACGCGCGGCCGTCCCTCGTCGATCATCAGGCCGACGAAGAGCGCGCCGCGAAACGGCCGCCCCTCGGCGCGCATTCCGGCGACGGTGGGCCGCACGATCGTCTCGACGATCTCCCGCTCGAGCGCCGCGTCGATCGGGCGGGCCGGCGAGTACGCGCCCATTCCGCCGGTGTTCTCGCCGCGGTCCCCGTCGAGCGCGCGCTTGTGGTCCTGCGCGTGCGAGAACACCGTGAAGCGCTCACCGTCGCAGATCGCGTAGAAGCTCGCCTCCTGGCCCTCGAGCCGCTCCTCGATCACGATCTCGGCGCCCGAGGCGCCGAAGCGCCGCTCGCGCATGACCTCGCCGATCGCCCGCAGCGCCTCGTCGGGTCCGGCGCAGACGAACACGCCCTTCCCCGCCGCCAGACCGTCCGCCTTCACCACGCAGGCGCCGCCGCGAGCGCGCACGTGCGCCTCGGCCGCGTCGGCGTCGCGAAAGCCCTGGAATGCGGCGGTCGGAACTCCGTGCCGCGCCATGAACTCCTTGGCGAAGTGCTTGCTCGACTCGAGCCGCGCGGCCTCGGCGCTCGGGCCGAAGACCGCGACGCCGGCGTCTGCCAGACGATCGGCAATGCCCGCCGCGAGCAGGTCCTCGGGTCCGACCACGACGAGCGAGACGCCCTCGCGCTTCACCGCCTCGAGCAGCGCGCGCGGATCGAGCGGATCGACCGCGAGCCCCTGCGCGTCCTCTGCGATCCCGTCGCTGCCCGGGGCGCAGAGCACCGCGTCGACGAGCGGGCTGCGCGCGATCGCCCAGGCGAGCGCGTGCTCGCGGCCTCCGGAGCCAAGGACGAGCACGCGCATGGTTCCCTCCGAGTGAGGCCCCGATGTACGCGGGTGCGGCGCTGGAATCAAGTCGCGATGCGCGGCACCCGTTTTCCGATCCGCGCCAGAATCTCGTACGAGATCGTGCCGGCCGCCGTCGCCACCTCTTCGACCGGAATCGCGAGCTCGCCGCGCCTGCCGAAGATCAGCACCTCGTCGCCCGGGTCGATCGGCTCGCTTCCGGGCACGGCGGCGGCCGCGAGATCGCACGAGACGCGCCCGACCAGGGGCACGCGACGGCCGCGAAAGCCCACGTCGATCTTCCCGCCGACCGCGCGCGGCAGACCGTCGGCGTAGCCGATCGCGAGCGTCAGGATCCGCGTGGTCTCGCGCGCGACGAAATCCCCGCCGTAGCCGATTCGCGTGCCGGCCCGGACCGTCTTCGCGTGGCAGACGCGCGCGAAGAGGCTCATCACCGGCTCCAGCCGATGCTCGCCCGCGAGCAGCGGCTCGGCGCCCCAGAGCCAGATTCCCGGGCGAACCGCGTCGGTGCCGGGCGCGGACCCGCGCGCGATGCCGGCGGAGTTGTCGAGGTGGACCCAGTCCGGCGCGAAGCCCGCCTCGCGCAAGCGACGGACGAGCTGCGAGAACAGCGCGCGCTGGCGCTCGGTGGTCGGGGCGTCCAGATCGTCCGCTTCGGCCAGATGACTCATCACTCCGTCGAGGCGCAGCGCCCGCGAGGCGCGAAGCCGCTCGAGGAACGCCGGCAGATCCTCGGGCGCGAGTCCGAGCCTCCCCATTCCGGTGTCGAGCTTCAGGTGGAAGCCCGCGGCCCGCCCGACCCGCGCCGCGGCGCGATCGAGCCAGTCGAGCGTCTCGAGCCGGCCCACGACCGGCGAGAGCTCTCGAACGAGCGCTTCGTGCGCCTCGTCGGGCGCGAGCAGCTCGCCGAGAATCAGGATCGGCTCGCGAATTCCGGCGTCGCGGAGCTCGAGCGCCTCGTCGAGCGAGATCACCGCGAACGCGTCGCAGCCGTCGGCGGAGAGCGCGCGGGCTACGGGCACGGCGCCGTGCCCGTAGGCGTCCGCCTTCACGACCGCGATCAAGCGGCGACCGCCGGCGCGCGCGCGGATCGCGCGCGAGTTGCGCACGAGCGCACCGAGGTCGATCTCGGCCCAGGCACGCGTCTTCGCTCCCCCACTCACGCGCTTCAATCTAGGCGAGCTTTCCGCTAACGTCCCGCGCGTGAAGTACGTGCTGAACGGCGAATCACTGGAGACGCCGGAGCCCCTCCGCGTACTCGACCTGCTCGATCGCTTCGATCTCCGGAAGCAGCGGGTCGCGGTCGCCGTGAACGCCGAGGTGGTCCCGAAGTCGCGCTTCGCGGAGGTCTGGATCCGCGACGGCGACAAGGTCGAGGTGATCCACGCCGTCGGAGGTGGAGCTTGAGCCCGTCGTTTCGACTCGGTGACCTGGAGCTGCGCTCGCGGCTGATCATCGGAACCGGCAAGTACAAGTCGTTCGAGGAGAACCGCCGCGCGCTCGACGCGAGCGGCGCCGAGATGATCACGGTGGCGGTGCGGCGCGTCGATCTCGCTTCGCGCGGAGCCGGCTCGCTGCTCGAATGGATTCCGCCCGACCAGTTCCACATCCTGCCCAACACCGCAGGGTGTACGACCGCGAAGGAGGCCGTGACGACCGCGCAGCTCGCGCGCGAGCTGCTCGACACGAAGCTCGTGAAGCTCGAGGTGATCGGTGATCCGCGCACGCTCTTCCCCGACACGGCCGCGACGCTCGAGGCGGCGCGGATCCTGGTCGCCGACGGATTCACGGTCCTGCCCTACATCAGCGACGATCCGGTCGCCTGCATGCGCCTGGAAGAGATGGGCTGCGCGGCGGTCATGCCGCTGGGCGCGCCGATCGGCTCGGGACTCGGGCTTCGCAATCCGACGAACCTGCGCATCATCCTGGAGAGCGTGTCCTGCCCGGTGATCGTCGATGCCGGCGTGGGCACGGCCTCCGACGCCGCGATCGCGATGGAGCTCGGCTGCACCGCAGTGCTGATGAACACGGGCATCGCGAGCGCGAAGGATCCGATCAAGATGGCGCACGCGATGAAGCTCGCGGTCCTTGCCGGGCGCGCGGCCTACGAGGCCGGCCGGATGCCGCGACGGCTCCACGCGCAGGCTTCGAGCCCCGAGACAGGGCTGATCGACCTGTCGTGATCCCGCGCCTCTGCTTCATGAGCGACGGGCCGCGCGGCACGGCGGGCCGGCCGCTGCTCGACGTGATCGAGGCGCTCGCCCGCGGCGGCGTGGGGCTCGTCGTGCTGCGCGAGCGCGACTGGTCGGGCGCGCAGTGGACCGAGGCTTTGCAACGACTCGAACCCGCCCGGCGGCGCGGCCTGCGCGTGGTGGCGAGCCGTCGTCTCGACGTGGCGAGAGCCCTCGGCCTCGACGGCGTTCACCTGGGACGCGAGGCCGTCCCGGTGCGCGAGGCGCGAGCATTCCTGGGTCCGGAAGCGCTGATCGGCTATTCGGCGCACGAAGGCGACGAGGCGCGGCGCGTCGCCGCGGAGGGCGCGAGCTACGTGATGCTGTCTCCGATCTACCCGACGACGTCGAAGCCCGGCGCGGTCGCGCGCGGATGCGCGTGGCTTTCGAAGGCCTGCGAGGCCCTGCCCGTTCCCGCGTTCGCGCTCGGCGGAGTCACTCCGGCGCGGGTCCGCGAGACACTCGCCGCGGGCGCATCCGGGGCCGCTGCGGTCGAGGCGCTCGGCGCCGCGCCCGATCCAGAGGCCGCGGCCCGGGAGTTCCGCCGCGCGCTCGACGCCGGGGTGCCGCGATGAAGCGCCGCGCCCTGCTCGCGCTGCTGGCCTTCGCGATCTGCGGCTGCGCCGCGCTCCCGCGCGCGTTCGCGCGCGACGCTCTCGACGAGCTGCAGGCGCGAATCATCGAGGTGAACCGCAACGTCTCTCCGGCGGTCGTGCACATCGAGTCCGCGGTGCGCGTGAACAACCGCCGCGACCTGATCGAGGGATCCGGATTCCTGATCGACCCGGCGGGCGTGCTGCTCACGAACTGGCACGTGGTCGACCGCGCCGAGAAGGTGAGCGTGATCGTGACCGGACGCGACGGGCGCTACGACGCCGAGATCGTCGGCACCGACAAGCAGACCGACGTGGCCGTGCTCCGGCTCGTCCCGCGCGCCGGCGAACCGCCGTTTGCGCACGCGAAGCTCGGCGACTCGGACAAGCTCTCGGTCGGCGAGTGGGTGATCGCGATCGGAAACCCGTACGGCCTCGAGGGCTCCGTCTCGCTCGGGATCGTCTCCGCGAAGGGCCGCGACCTGCGCACCGAGCAGCTCCTGAACGACTTCATCCAGACCGACGCGATGATCGATCACGGCTCCTCGGGCGGGCCGCTGATCAACCTGCGCGGCGAGGTGGTCGGCATCAACTCGCGCGGCCAGGGCCGCGGGATCGGCTTCACGATTCCGATCAACACCGCAAAGCGCGTCTCCGGCGACCTGCTCGACGCCGGGCGGATCGCGCGCGGCTACCTCGGCGTGACGATCCAGCCGCTGCCACGCGAGCTCGCGCGCTACTGGGGCGAGCCGGACGTGCACGGCGTGGTGGTCGGATCCGTCGCGCGCGGCTCGCCGGCCGAGGCCGCGGGGATCGAGGTCGGCGACGTGCTGACGAGCTTCGACGGAGAGGCGCTCCGCGCGGAGAAGGACGAGGACCTCGGCCAGTTCCAGCGGCTGGTGGCGCTGAAGAGCGTCGGCAAAGAGGTCTCGATCGAGGTCGCGCGCGGCGGCGAGCGCCGCAAGCTTCGCGCCACGCTCGCCGCTCAGCCGAAGTACGTGCCCGACGAGGCGGAGAGCGCGCACGGCTTCACCGTAGAGGAGATCACCGAGGCGAGCTTCCGCCTGCAGCGCCTGCCCCGACGCGAGGGCGTTCTGGTCTCGTTCGTCGAGCCCGGCTCCGAGGCGGCCGAAGCCGGCATGCAGCGGGGCGATCTGATCGTCGAGATCGAGAAGTCCCCGATCGCGACGCTCGACGATTTCCGACGGGCGCTCGGCGCGAAGAAGGACCACCCCTTCCTGCTTCGCGCCCTGCGCGGCGACGACACGCGCTTCGTGCTCGTGAACCCGCGCGCGAAAGCGGAGTCACAACCGGCCGCGACCTCGTCCAGCGTGAGCGAGTGACCGGATCCCGGCAGACACCGCGGCGGATGCTCGGCCTCGCGAGCGCGGCATGGCTCGCGCTCTCGACGAGCGCGTGCGCCCTGACTCCCGGGATCAGCGACAAGCCCGAGCAGCGAGGCAGAAAGAACTACGCGATGACGGTCGAGGCCCTGCGCGCCGAGCCGATCCGCTTCGAGCTCGACGTCCCCTACGATGGCGGCGCGAATGCCCGGCATCGCCTCGACCTGTACCGGCCCGCGAACCCCGCGAGCGCCGCTCTGCCGGTGGTCGTCTTCTTTCACGGCGGCGGCTGGTCCATCGGGGACAAGTCCGACGGCGCCGGCCGGCTCCTGCCGTTGGTCCGCTCCGGCGAGTACGCGGGAGTGTCGGTCGAGTACCGATTCAGCGACGAGGCGCGCTGGCCGGCGCAGATCCACGACTGCAAGGCGGCGATCCGCTGGATCCGCGCGAACGCCACCGCGTACGGGCTCGATCCGGAGCGGATCGGCGTCTGGGGCTCGAGCGCCGGCGGCCACCTGGCGCTGATGACCGGCCTGACCGGTGACGTCGCGGCGCTCGAGGGTTGGGTCGGCCCCGATCCAGGCGTGAGCAGCCGGGTGACCGCCGTCGTGAACTTCTTCGGCCCGGCGGACCTGAACGCGACCCGGGGGCCGTCCGACGAGGACATGCCGCCGGCGAGGCTGATCGGCGGGACCGTGCGCGAGAACCCGGGGCTGGCGACCTCCGCTTCGCCGATCCACTACATCACGCCGGATGATCCTCCGGTGCTCTCGATCCACGGGTCCGATGACGGGACCGTCGCGGTCGACCACTCGGTCGCGCTCGACCGCGCGCTGCGGGCCGCCGGCGTTCCCAGCTACCTGGTGATCGCGACGGGCGCGCGCCACGGGGGCTTTGGCCCCTCCGGGGACGCCCGGGTTCGGGCGTTCTTCGACCGGTTTCTTCGCGACGAGGACGTCGAGATCTCGACCGCGCCGATCGTCGACTGGCCGCCCTGAGGGCGCGCGACGCCGCGCGAGAGCTCAGATCAGCCCGGCCCCTCCCGCGGCACGCGTGCGCCAGAAGCGCGGCTCGCGCGCGAATCGCGCGCGGAAGCGATCGGTGAGCGCGGCCGCGAAGAGGCTGGCCTGCTCGGCCCGGACCAGATGGACCGTGCAGCCACCTAAGCCCGCGCCCGTCATCCGCGCCCCGATGCAGCCCGGCAGCCCCCGCGATTCCTCGACGAGCGCGTCGCTCTCCGGCACGGTCACGTCGTAGTCGCTGCGCAGGCTCTCGTGCGAAGCGAACATCTCGGCGCCCGCTCGCTCGAGCTCGCCGGCCGCGAGGGCGCGGGCGAACTCGCGCACGCGCGCGTTCTCCGAGACCACGTGTCGCGCGCGTCGCAGCGCGACCGGGTCCAGGCTTCGGGCGAGATCCGCGAGCTCCTCGATCGAGAGCTCCGAGAGCGAGGCGAGCTTCCGGCCGAGCGCTCGCCGCGCGCCGGACAGCGCCCGCTCGCAGTCCGCGCGGCGCTGCGCGTAGCCGCCCGAGCGCAAGCCGCGCGAGACGCCGGTGTCGAAGATCTGGATCTCGACTCCGGCGGGGAGCGGAACGCGGCTCGCGACCAGGCTCGCGCAGTCGAGCAGCAGCGCGGACCCGGGCTCGCTACACAGGACTGCGTACTGATCCATGATCCCGCACGGCACGCCCGCGAACTCGGCCTCGGCGCGCTGGCAGAGCCGCGCGAGATCGGGCCGATCGAGCGCAACCTCGGGGCCGCCGGAAGCGGCGAGGAGCGCGAGCGAAGTCGCGGCCTCGAGCGCCGCCGAGCTCGAGAGCCCCGCGCCCTCGGGCAGATCCGATCGGACCGCGATCTCGAAGCCGCTCTCGCGAAGCAGGCCCGCGTCCGCGAGGACCCGCGCGGTGCCGCGCGCGTAGTCGAGCCAGTCGCCCGCGGGTGGCTCGTCGAGCTCGGAGCTCGCGGCGCCGCGCTCGCGCGAGAGGCCGACCACGCGAGAGTCCGACCGCATCCGGACCGCGACCCGCGTCGCGAGCTCGATCGCGGCCGGAAGCACGAGCCCGCCGTTGTAGTCGGTGTGCTCGCCGATCAGATTCACCCGCCCGGGCGCGCGCGCAGCCGCGGCGGGCGGCGCGCCGAACGCGGCAGCGAACGCCGCCCGAAGCTCCAAGCCCCCCTCGCGCGTGTGAGGCTCCATGCGAATCCCCTTCACCCTTGGGAAAATCCGGCGCCTGGCCTAGCGTCCCCACCGGAATTCCCATTATGGCGCGGTTGTTCCTGATCACCCTGATCGCGTGCGCCCTCTGCGCGGACGCGCACGCGAACCAGGCGTCGCGGCGGACTCCCGTGGTCGCGGCCGCCGAGAGCGGGGCTCCCTCGACCGTGAACATCATCTCCACGCAGCAGGTCGCGGACAGCGGCAATCCGTTCGTCCGCGGCGACCCCTTCTTCGACGAGTTCTTCCGCCGCTTCATGAACCCGCGACCGAGCACGACCCAGAGCCTGGGCACCGGCGTGATCATCAACAGCGACGGCTACGTGCTCACCAACGAACACGTGCTCGCGGGAGCGACGCAGATCCGGGTCAGCCTGGCGGACGGGCGCAGTTTCGACGCAGAGCTGGTCGGCGGCGATCCGGCCAGCGACCTCGCGGTCGTGCTCGTCCACGCGAACGAGTTGCTCCCCGCCCCGAAGCTGGGCGACTCCGACGAGGTGATGATCGGAGAGACCGTGGTCGCGATCGGAAACCCCTTCGGGCTGAACCACACCGTCACGACCGGCGTGCTGTCGGCCGTGAACCGCTCGATCCGCGGCGACGGACGCGAGTACCACGGCTTCCTGCAGACCGATGCCAGCATCAATCCCGGGAACTCGGGCGGCCCCTTGCTCAACCTGGACGGCGAGGTGATCGGGATCAACACGGCGATCCTCGGAAACGCCCAGGGCATCGGCTTTGCGATTCCGATCAACCGCGCGCGCCGCATCGTGGACGACCTGATCCGCCACGGCGAGGTCGTTCCCGCCTGGCTCGGCATCTGGCTGCAGGAGCTCACCCCGAAGCTGCGCGAGGCGCTCGACGTCGGCGCGGCGGCGGGAGTGCTGATCTCGAGCGTCTACGAGGGCTCGCCGGCCTCGGCGGCGGACGTGCGCCGGGGCGACGTGCTCGAGATGGTCGACGGAACGCCGATCCGCACCCGCCGCGACTTCTACGAGATCGCGCGCAGCCTCACGGTCGGCCAGCCCGTGAAGCTCGCGCTCGCCCGCGCGGGAGCTCGCCTCTCGCTCGAGGTCGAAGCCGAGAAATTCCCCGAGACTCGCGCCGACGAGTTCGCGCAGATTCTGCTCGGACTCGAGCTCGCCGACCGCAGCGACGCGCTGGCTCGCCGGCACGGGATTCGCGCGGAGCGCGGGATGTTCGTCGCACGCGTGATCCCGCACAGCGCCGCGGAGGCGCGCGGACTTCGCCCCGGCGATCTCGTGCTTCAGATCGGCCGCGATCGGATCGATGAACTAAGCGCGCTCCGGCGGGCGATCCCGAAGATTCTCGGCCAGGACGGCGTCGTAGTCGTGGTGCAGCGCGGCCAGCAGTACGGCAGCGTGATGCTCGAGCTCTGGTGAACCGAAGCCCCGAACCCAAGGGAGAAGAATCGATGTCCGGTCTTTCCGCACTCCGTCCGATCGCGATCGGAGCCCTGGCGCTCTGCGTCGCCGCAGCCACGCCGCTCGCGCCGAGCGCGCGCGCGGAGCTGTCGAAGCCCTTCTGGACCGAGGGCGAGCCGGGCGACGCATCCGCGCGACCGGACTCGCTCGCGGATCTGGCGGAGAACGTCTCGCCCGCGGTGGTCAACATCAAGGTCGAGCGCAAGCAGACGCTCCGCAGCGGCCCCGAGGAGCTCTTCGAGGAGTTCTTCGGGCAGCAGCGGCCGGGGGGGAAGCCCCGTAAGAAGGGGCCGCGCGAGTTCAGCGTGCCATCGTCGGGCTCCGGCTTCGTGGTCTCGGGCGAGGGGCTGATCGTCACGAACAACCACGTGGTCGAGAACGCCGAGAAGATGGTCGCGGTCTTCGAGGACGGGACCGAGCTCGAGGCGAAGGTGGTCGGCCGCGATCCGAAGACGGATCTGGCGCTGATCAAGGTCGAAGCCCCGAAGCCACTGCGCGCGGTTCCGCTCGGCGACTCCGACGGCCTGCGGGTCGGCAGCTGGGTCATGGCGATCGGAAATCCCTTCGGCCTCGACCACACCGTGACCGTCGGGATCCTCTCCGCGAAGGGTCGCTCGAACTTCGGCGGCGAGCAGATCGCCGGGCCCTACGACGACTTCCTGCAGACCGACGCGAGCATCAACCCCGGAAACTCAGGCGGCCCGCTGATCGACATGAAGGGACGCGTCGTCGGCATCAACACGGCGATCGCCGCGAACGGACAGGGCATCGGCTTCGCGATTCCGATCAACATGGCGAAGAGCCTGCTGCCACAGCTTCTGGAGCACGGATCGGTGACGCGCGGCTGGCTGGGCGTGCAGATCCAGCGCGTCACCCCGGCGCTCGCGAAGACCTTCGAGATCGAGAACGCCAAGGGCGCTCTGGTCGGCCAAGTCTTCGAGAACAGCCCGGCTTCGAAGGCGAAGATCGAGCGCGGCGACGTGATCACGAGCTTCGACGGCAAGCCGATCGAAGACTACGACGACCTGCCGCGAATCGTCGCCTCGACGCCTCCCGGCAGCGCGGTCGAGGTGCAGGTGCTCCGCGACGGCAAGCCGCGCAAGCTGAAAGCCACCCTCGAGAAGATGAAGGACGAGGAGATCCAGCCCGCCAGCGACGAGTCCTCCGAGATGAACTGGGGCTTCGAGGTCCAGGCGATGAACGAGGAGATCGCGGGCCAGCTCGGCCTCTCGATCGGATCGAAGGGCGTCGTCGTCTCCGCGGTCGAGCCCGAGTCCGCCGCCGCGCGCGCCGGGCTGCGAGCCGGCGACGTGATCATCGAGGCGAACCGCACGGCGGTCGGCTCGCCGAAGCAGCTGAAGGAAGCACTGGCGAAGGACGAATCCTCCGCCGTGCTCCTGGTTCAGCGCGGCGACGGGACGCTCTACCTGGCGATCGAGCGGGAGAGATAGACAGGCGCTAGCGCACCGAGAGCCCCGCCCAGCGCTTCAGCTCGCGGCGGGCGATCACCATCTTGTGGACCTCGTCCGGGCCGTCGGCGATCCGCAGCGAGCGGCCGTTGCGCCACATCGAGGCGACCGGTGTGTCGTCGGAGACGCCGAGCGATCCCATCACCTGGATCGAGCGGTCGCAGACGTCCATCAGCAGGTTCGCCGCGATCACTTTCACCATCGAGATCTCCTGCGCGGCCTCCTTCTTGCCGACGGTGTCCATCTTCCAGGCGGTGTAGAGCGTGAACAGACGCGCCTGGTCGATCTCCATCTTCGAGGTCGCGATGAACTCCTGGACGAACTGCTTGGTGCCGAGCGGCTCGCCGCCGACCTTCCGGTTCGCCGCGTAGTTCACCATGATCTCGTAGGCCCGCTGCGAGCCGCCGATGCAGCGCATGCAGTGATGGATCCGTCCCGGGCCCAGGCGCGCCTGCGCGATCGCGAAGCCCGCCCCTTCGGGGCCGAGTCGATTGTCGACCGGAACGCGGCAGTCCTCGTATCGGATCTCGCAGTGGCCGCCGCCGCCGGAGTGCCCCATCACCGAGACCGAGCGCACGATCTTGAAGCCGGGCGTCGTCGTCGGCACCAGGATCATGCTCGCGCGCTGGTGCGGCGGCGCCGATGGATCGGTCACCGCCATCACGATCGCGAACTCCGAGCCGATCGCGCCCGACGTGAACCACTTGTGGCCGTTCAGCACGTAGCTGTCGCCGTCGCGCTTGGCGAGCGTCTGAAGCTGCGTCGGATCGGCGCTGGAGACCTCGGGCTCGGTCATCGAGAAGCAGGAGCGGATCTCGCCGTCGAGCATCGGCTGCAGGTACTTCTTCTTCTGCGCGTCGCTCCCGAACTGCGCCAGGATCTCCATGTTGCCCGTGTCGGGCGCCGCGCAGTTGAAGATCCGCGAGGCGATGCCGCTGCGGCCCATGATCTCGGCGAGCGGCGCGTACTCGAGATTGGTGAGCCCCGCGCCGTGCTCGGCGTCGGGCAGGAACAGATTCCATAGCCCGATCTTCTTCGCCTTCGCCGCAAGCTCGACGATGATCTCGGGCATGTGGTGGGGATTGCCCGACGCCTCGACCTGCTCCATCGCCACGCGCTCGGCCGGGTAGACGTACTCGTCCATGAAGCGATCGAGCTGCCGCTGGATTTCCTTGACCTTCTCGCTCGGCTCGAAGTCCATCGCGAAGCCTTCCTTCTCTTGTTCGGCGAAATCCTACTCGATCCGGCGTCCGAGAGTGGGCTCGTCAGTCGCCGGAGTACTTGGGCGGGCGCTTCTCCAGGAAGGCGCGCACGCCCTCGCGAAAATCTCCGCTCTGGCTGGCGAGGATCTGGTTGCGGTCCTCCATCGCGATCGCCGCTTCGAGCGTCGGCGCGTCGACGCTCCAGTTCAGGCAGTCCTTGGTGAGACGGACGCCGACCGGGGAGTTGCGCAGGATCGCCTCGGCCATCTCGCGCCCGGCGCGCTCGAGCTCCGCGTCGGGCACCACGCGCGAGACCAGGCCCGTCTGCAGCGCGCGCGGCGCTTCGATGAAGTTTCCGGTGAGCAGGAGCTCCGAGGCGACCGACGCGCCGACGATCCGCGGCAGGAAGTACGACGACCCGATGTCGCACGCGCCCAGGCCAATGCGGATGAACGCGGCGTTCATCCGCGCGCTCTCGCCGGCGATGCGGATGTCGCTCGCGAGCACGAGCGCGAAGCCGCCGCCCGCAGCCGCGCCGTGCACCAGCGCGATGAACGGCTGCGGGACGCGCCGCATCTTGATCACGAGCTCGGCGATCTTGTGCTGGCCGCGCAGGCTGGCCGAGACGCTGGGCCTCACGGTCGCGCCGCCGCCGGCCTGCTCGCGCAGATCGAGACCCGAGCAGAATCCCCGCCCCGCGCCGCGCAGGATCACCAGACGCGCATCCGTATCGTCGTGGAGCTCGTCCAGAAACGCGTGCAGCTCGTCGATGAGCTTCGGGCTCATCGCGTTCAGCGCCCGGGGTCGGTTCAGCGTGCAGAAGACCAGGCCGCCGGGCTCGCGCGTGACGAGCAGTGTTTCGTAGCCGTCGGACATCTCAGGTTCCTCCAGTTCGGTGGCCGTCTCGATTCCGATCGAAGAGCACACCGGGATTCAGCACCCACGCGGGATCGAGCTCGGCCTTCGCCGCGCGCAACACCCGCGCGAATCCGTCCGGCCGCTCGCGATCGAACCAGCTGCGGTGATCGCGTCCGACCGCGTGGTGGTGGGTGATGGTTCCGCCCTCGGCCAGGATGATCTCTCCCGCGACGCGCTTCACCTCGTCCCAGAGCTCGAGCTCGCCGCCGCGAGGCGCGGGCGCGAGCATGGAGTAGTACGGCGCCGGACCGTCGGGGTAGACGTGCGTGAAGCGACAGGTGATCGAGCCCGCGCCGCAGAGCCGCACGAGTGTGTCGCGGACCTCGCTCATCAAGCGCGCGTGCAGGCGATCGAAGCGATTCCAGGTGACCGCGGTCTCGAAGGTCTCGCAGAAGATCCCGATCGCGATCAGCGCGTCGCGAACGTACGGCGCTCCGATGAATGCGTTGCGCCACGCGCCGGCCGCGCCCTCGCGCGAGGCGCCCGCGTCGGAACGCGTGCGGACCGCGTCGTCGGGCACGATCCCGCCGTGGTCCCGGCAGATCTCGACGGCGCGCGCGATCCATGCGTCGAGCGCGTGGTCGGCCGACTCGAAGCCGAGCACCAGGATCGAGTCCCCGCCGGTGGCACCGGCCGACGTCGCCGCCTCTCCGGGATCGAGCAAACGGCAATTCGCGGGCTCGAGCCCCGACTGGCCGAGCGCGCGGACCGCCGCGACACCCGCCTCGAACTTCGCGAAGCGGACGCTCGCGTTCGCGCGCAGCGTCGGCCGATCCTGGAGCCGCATCCACGCCTCGGAGATCACGCCCAGCGTCCCCTCGGACCCGATGAAGAACCGGTCCGCGGACGGTCCTGCGCCGGAGCCCGGGAGCCTTCGCGTCTCGATCACACCCGACGGTGTCACCACGCGAAGCGCCTCGACGAACTCGTCGATGTGCGTGTAGTGCGTGGCGAAGTGGCCGCCGCTGCGGGTCGCGATCCAGCCGCCGAGCGAGCTGAACTCGAACGACTGCGGGAAGTGGCGCAGCGTGAGGCCGTGCGGGCGCAGCTGGTCCTCCAGCGCCGGCCCGAACACGCCTGCCTGGATTCGCGCGGCGCGCGACGCTCGATCGACCTCGAGCACGCGATCCATGCGCCCTAGATCGACCGTGATCACCCCGCGGTAGTCGCCGCCCACGTCGGTCCCGACGCCGCCCACCACGCTCGATCCGCCGCCGAACGGCACCGCCGCCAGCCGCTCGCGCGAGCAGAAGTCGAGCAGTGACTGGATCTCGGTCTCGTTCCGGGGAAACGCCACCAGGTCGGGCGGCGTGAGGAACTCGCGCCGCAACGTGCGGACGATGTCGCGGTAGCCCTGGCCGTGCGCGTGACGCGCGCGCTCCCAAGGCTCGTCGCTCAGGATCTCGGCGAGCGCAGCGGGCGCGCGCACGCGCGGCGCTGGCAGCGAGATCTCGGAGATCTGCGGGTACGGAACCGGCGCGAGGTCGGAGCGCCCGAAGCGCTCGCCGAGGCCGCGCGCGAGGCGCGCCCGCGCCGCCTCGTCGGGCCCCTCGTCCTCGTAGCCCCAGCCCCAGAACTTCAGGCGCTTCACCGGCGCATTATGAACGGGAGGCTCGCGTGCGGCCATCGCGCTAATCTGGCGCGGAATGTCGGGACCGGAGCGCATTCGCGACCTGCCGCGAGGACTGCTGGTGCTCGCGCTGCTCCCGGCGAATCTGATCTTCTGGAGCGCGGCCGCGCTCGTCTACTCGTTCTGCGGCGCGAGCCCCCGTGCAGCGAACCGCTGCTACCGCGACTTCTCACGCTCGAGCCTCTTCGTCGCCGGCACAGACGTCGAGCGGCACGGGATCGAGAATCTCGCGGCCGGCCAGGCGTACGTCGTGGTCTCGAATCACGAGAGCAACTGGGATCCGCCCACGATCATGGCCTCGCTTCCCGACCTGGTGATCCGCTTCGTGATGAAGACGCAGCTGCTGAAGATCCCCGTCTTCGGCCCCGCGCTGCGCCGCACCGGGAACATCCCGGTCGAGCGCACGCGCACCGGCGGGGACGTGAAACGGCTGCAGGAGGGAATGTCCGAGCGCGATCCGGAGGTCTCGATCCTGTTCTTCGCCGAGGGCAACCGCTCGCGCGACGGGTCGTTCGGCCCGTTCAAGATGGGCGCGTTCGCGACCGCGCTCGACTTCGGCCTGCCGATCCTGCCGGTCGCGGTCGCGGGGACCTTCCCGATCTGGCGCCCGGATACGATCTGGGTCCGGCGCGGCTCCGTCGCGCTCGAGATCGGGGCGCCGATCCCCGTCGAGGGTCTAGGCACCGAGGACCGGGCTCTGCTTCGCGAGCGCACGCATGCCGCGGTCGGCGAGCTGCGCCGTCGCGCGCGGGCGCGGCTCCGGGCGCGCGGGATCGACCCGGGGGGCATCGACTGAGGTAGCATTGCGCGATGGAACCACGCTCGATCCGTTTGCCCGGCACGCATGGCCTCCACCTGCACGCGCTCGAGTGGAGCCGTGAAGGGACGCTGCTGCTGTTCCTGCACGGCTTCTCGAACGACGCCCACGTCTGGGACTGGGTCGCTCCGGTGCTCGCGCCGCACTACCGCGTCGTCGCACTCGATCAGCGCGGACACGGTGACTCGGACCGCGATCCCGAAGGCCGCTGGGACCACGAGACGATGGCGCGCGACGCGAACGCGGCGATCGAGTCACTGGGCGCGAGCCGCGCGGTGATCGTCGGCCACTCGCTCGGCGGGCGCGTCGCGATGCGCTTCGCCGGGCTGTTTCCCGAGAAGCTCGCGGGGCTGGTGATCGTGGACTCCGCTCCAGATCTCGACGCGCGCGGCACCACGAGGATCAGCCTCGACGTGAAGCAGCAGGACTGGTCGTTCGCCAGCGTCGCGGACTACGAGCGCGTGCTCCAGCGTCAATACGCCGCGACCCGCCCCGAGATCCTGGCGAAGCTCGCCGTGCACTGGACGCGCCCGCGCGGCGACGGGCGCTTCGAGCTGAAGCTCGACCCGGCGTTCACGAAGGCGCGAGCGAACGTCTCTGCGGAGGAGCTCGCGGCCTGGTCCGAGCAGGAGGCGAAACACCTCTGGGCGGCGCTCGCGAAGCTGCCCTGCCCCGCGCTGGTCGTGCGCGGCGCGGCGTCCGACGTGATGAGCGCCGAAGTCGCGGACAAGATGGTGGACGACGTGATTCCGAACGCCGTGCTGGAGACCATCGCGCGCGCCGGTCACTCGGTCATGCTCGACAATCCGGAAGCGTTCGAGAAGGCGCTCACGGGCTTCGTTCTGGGAGACTGAGCTCGGGCTCCGTTTCGTGAAGGTGCCGCAGGAGGATCCGACGGATCTCCTCGATCGCCGTCGGATTGCCCTGCGCCGAGTGACCGGACCGGATGATCTTCTCGGACTCGACGCCTTCGATGTGCGCGCTCGTGTACCGGACCACGCCGTCGCTCGCCTCGTCGAGCTCGTCGGTGTCGTCCACCGCGATGATCGAGTTCGCGGCGATGCCGGGGGCAATCGGCAGCGCGGCCAGCGTGCGGATGAACCCGCTCGACGGAGCCATGTTGTCGATGCTCGTCGGAATCGTGTCGAAGGAGCGCAGCGCGCGGGCGCCCCGGTTCATCGTCACCACCTCGACCATGCGTCCGGTGAGCTCGCTCGGCAGCGAGACGAGCGAGCTAGCGATCCGCCCGAGCGTCATCCCCGCCAGATAGCTGCCGCGGTGCGGCGTGCAGACGAAGATCACGCGTTTCACGAACGGCTCCGGCGTGAAGAACGCGGAGCGGCGCAGGACCTCGCGCGTCTCGTCGTTCATCTGCAGCTCGTCGATCGATCGCTTCGCCGTGAGCTTCCAGAAGCGGTCGCCGCTGTCGACCGCGGTGAGCTTGGTCAGAAGCCCTCCCTGGCTGTGTCCGATCACGACCATCCGCCGCAGCGCCGCGTCGGTCCCGAGCGGATCGAGCTCGCGCAGCGCGCTCTCGAGCGCGTGACGCAGCAGACCGGCGGAGTACCCGATCGGGTTTCCGGTGTTGTACATGTACAGCCAGACTTGGTAGTGGTCCCAGATCTCGCGGTCGATCTCGAGCTCGTTCACCAGATCGGCCCAGCGCGCGGGGCTCGACGCCGTTCCGTGTACCAGCACGATCGGAATCCGGCCGGGCCGGTAGGGATGCACGAGCAGCAGACCGTCGTCGTCCGCGCCGCTCTGCGCGTTCGGTCGGAACGCGCCGGACAGGAAGCCCGCGAGCTCGAAATCCCACCAGGGCGAATCGCCGAGCATGTAGGCGAGCGCCGAGCTGGTCTCGAACTCGAGCGGCCAGGCGACGCCGTCGACCTCGACCTCGAGCACGTCGTCCTGCGAGTAGAGCTCGAGCGTTCCCGCGAGCCAGCCGTCGCTCAGATCCGCCCGCGGCATCTCGAGCCGCAGGAACGCGGTGATCGGCACCTTGACCAGATCGGGGATGCGCCGGTTCGCGGCTTCCTGACGCTCGACCTGGCCCGGCGCCACGCGCGCGACCAACGGCGCGCCGATCCCCGCGCGCCGGTAGCGATTGCGCAGGCCGCGCACCCGCAGGTCGGCGGCGGGGACCAGCTCCTCGAGCCGGTACCCCGCCCACTCGAGCCCGTCGCTCTGCAGCGCCACGTCGAGCACGCCGAACGGCAGGATGCGCGGCCCCGATTCGAGCTCGAGCGTGCTGCGGCCGGCGGCCCTCAGCCCCTCGGCGAGCGCGCGATTGTACAGATCGCATGCGACGCGAACCCGCGGGTCGCTCGCCCCGAGCGGCGCCGAATCGCCGTCGCCCGGAAACAGCAGCGCGTAGGCGTAGACGGCCGCGGCCAGGTAGTAGCTGCGGTCGCCGGAGGCTTGCGCGTGCGCGTAGGAGAGCTCGGAGAGCGCGAACAGGCGGTACTGCGCGCCGGCGTCGCCGATGCGCCGGTGCAGGACCTCGAGCGCGACGCGCGGCTCGCGACGCCAGCGCTCGTAGAGATTCTGCCGCTGCAGGACCTGCGTCGAGAGCAGGCTCGGCTCGCCCGAGTTCAGCACGTTCGAGGTCAGCTCGCGCTGGATCGAGGTCGGGTCGGCGGGCGAGACGCCGACGGGCGCGCCGAGGCAGCCCGCGAGCGCGAGCACGGCGCAGCTCAGGCCGGCGGCGGTGGAGCAACGGATGCGACGCGCGTTCATGGTGCGGGCGCAGGGTAAGGCGAGGGACAGCCCGCAACCAGCCCTCGGCTAAGATGCCGACGGAGGAGCGAAGCATGGAGCTGGTCGAGCTCGAGGAACGCCTTGCGCCGTTCGCGCGCGAGAACTACTCCGACCCGGAGGCCTCGGTCCGCGACGTGCACAAGATGCCCGGCCACGCCGGCTTCGCCTACGGATTCTCGGTGGTCTCGCGCGGGAGCAAGGAGAGCTGGTTCCTGCGCCTGCCGCCCCCGAACGTGCAGTGGAAGGGGACGGCCGACGTGCTGCGCCAGGTCGCGGTACTTCGCGCGCTCGACGGAGGCCCGGTTCCGCACTGCTCGGTGAAGTGGGCCGGCGCGGATCTGGGCTGGTTCGGCCGTCCCTACTTCGTGGTGCCGAAGCTCGAGGGCGACGTGCTCCGCTTCGGCCCAGGCCAGTGGGGCGAGAAGCTCGGCGAGACGCAGCGCCGCGAGATGGCCCGGCGCGCGATGACGGCGCTCGCGAACATCCACCGCGTCGATTGGCGCGCCAAGCTCGATTACCTGGGCGCGCCGGTTCCGTTCGAGGACGACGTCGTCCGCTGGGACCGCTTCGTCGAGCGCGCGGCCGACCCGGAGTCCATGCGGCTTCAGCCGGAGGTGCGCGCGAAGCTCCTGGCGCGTCTGCCCGAAGACGCGCCGATCGGCCTGTTCCACGGCGACTACAACTGGATGAACACGTTCTGGTCGCCGGACGGCCGGCTGCTCGCGGTGATCGATTGGGAGCTTTGCGGAATCGGAGCGACACTGAACGATGTCGGATGGGTCGCCACGTTCAACGATCCCCTGGCCTGGGCGAGCGACGCAGCTCCGACGCCGATCCTGATCCCCGCCGACGAGCTGATCGCGCTCTACGCACGCGCCTGGGGCGACCCGCTTCCCGACCTCGGCTGGTTCCGCGCGCTCGCCGCGTACAAGTTCGCGATCATCACCGGCCTGAACCTGGGCCTGCACCGGCGCGGCAAGCGCCACGACCCGCTCTGGGAGATCACGGGCCGCTCGATCGTTCCCCTGCTCGAGCGCGCAAGAGCGCTCCTGACCTCGGGCCCGTAGTCGTGGCGCGCGGCGCGCGCAGCTACTGCGTGGCTTCCGCCGCCTTCCTCGCCGCTTCCTTCGCGACCTCCTCGGCCTTCTTCGCGGCTTCCTGAGCCGCATCCGACGCCTCTTCGACGGCGTCCTGCACGCCTTCGGCGGGTCGCCGGTCGAGCGCGTCGTTCACCGCGTCCTCCGCCTTCTCCACCGCGCTCTTCTCCTGGCAGGCCGAAAACGCGAACAAGGCCAGCGCAACCGTGAGAATTCGGACGAGCTTCATGCCTCCACCTCCGGCTGGATCCTAGCACCCTCGCGGCGAGCTACACCGAGATTTGTCGCAGGATGTCGCCTGGGTTGAAGTACACCCGCTCGCAGACGATTCCGTCGTCGTCGAAGATGAAGAAGGCCATCATTCGCGTGCGGAACGCGCGACCGGTCGGCTCGAGCGCGCCGAGGCGCCCCAGGTGGGTGCCGAGCAGCCAGAGCTCCACGATCACCGCGTCGTCGGCGTGGCGAAGCGAGATCAGCTCGTTGCGCTGGTCCGGAAAGCTGCTGCGCGAGGCGCGGAAGTACTCGCGCACCGCCGCCTCTCCGTCGTGCACCTGTCCGGTCGCGATCAGCTCGTAGCGCGGGTGAGAGAACGTCGCGAGCGTGGTGTCGAAGTCGTGCTCGTTCTCCGACTCCATGTGCCGGCGCACCACGGCCTCGCGAAAGGCACGCACGTCGCCGGGTTCGAGGCTTCGCGGGTGATCCGGCAATGCGACCTCCTCCGATCTCAGACCGGCTCGAGATCGCGACGCGGCGCGGCCGGGAGCTCGACCGCGATCGAATCCCCCGCCCGCACGTCCCCGCCCGCGATCACGACGCTCATGACGCCCGCCTTGCGCACGAGCCGGCCGGCCGCGTCGCGAGCCAGCGTCGCCGCCATCAGACCCTTCGCGATCCCGTCGAGCTGCGGGCACGGGTTGCGCAGGCCGGTCAGCTCGACGACGGCGTCGTGACCCAGCCGGAGGCGCGCACCTACGGGCAGATCGAGCAGCCCGATCCCTCGCGTCGTCACGTTCTCGCCCATCTGCCCGGGCGCGATCTCGAAGCCCTGCACGGCGAGCTCGTCGAAGAGCTCGGCGTGGATCAGGTGGACCTGGCGGAGATTCGGCTGGCTCGGATCGCGCGCCACGCGCGAGCGGTGCTTCACGGTCACTCCGTGGTGCGCGTCACCCGCGACGCCGAGCCCCGGCTCGAGTCGGATGCTCGAGCGCGTGGGCTTCGCCATCGTGTGGGTCGCGCTGCGACTCACGGCGATCACCTCGCCCGAGCTCAGCGCCCGCGCTCCAGCGCGAGCGGGCCCGGTCCCATCGCGGCGATGAACAGGAACACGAACGCGTACAGCGCCGCGAGCTCTCCGCCGTTCTGGATCGGCAGCGCTCCCCGCGACTGGTGGAACATGAAGTACGCGACGGCCATCTGCCCGCTGCAGAGGAACGCCGCGATCCTCGCGCGCACGCCGAGCATCACGAGCGCGCCGCCGACGAGCTCGATCACGCCGCCGAACCAGATCAGCGTGAAGAGCTTTGCGGTGGCGCCGGGATTTCCCCCGTGGCCGCCGAAGGCCCCGAAGAGCTTCTGCGCCCCGTGGCAGCCGAACATCAGCCCCGAGGAGATGCGCAGCAGGGCATGCGAGAGCGGACCGATTCGCGCGAGCAGTGCTTCCATCGTTCACCTCACTCCGACCAGGCAAAGCGCGTGCCCTGCGGCGTTTCCCGGCGCACGAGCGCTCCGAGCGCGAGCACGCGGTCGAGCTCCGCGGCCGCGAACTCGGGCTTCACGCTCGCCGCATCGACCACGGCCGAGACGAGCCCTCCGACGGCATCCCCGCGGAACGCGGGGAGCCCCTCGATCACGTCGTCGAGCAGGAGCTTCCAGAGCAGCTGCTGCCGCAGCCGCCGCAGATACATCTTGCGCTCGAATGCAGGCAGCTGGTCTCTCGCGAACAGGTGGTCCTGGTACGCGAGGTAGCGCTGCATCGTGTCGTCGTATTCGTCGGCGACGCGCTGGATCGCCTCGGTCGAGGCGCCCCTCGTGCGCGTCACGACGTGGTTCGCGTCGTACTTCGTCCAGTCGTCCGTGAGGATCTCGAGCCCGTACTCGGCGGCGCGCTCGCGCACCTCGGTGCCGGGGAACGGCGCCAGGATGTGGAAGCCGTAGAGCGAGCCGAACTCGGAGTGCAGCTCGCCTGCGAACTCGACCGTCTTGCGCAGGCTCTCCTCGGTCTCGCCGGGCAGCCCGATGATGAACGACGCGAGCGCGCTGATCCCGGCGGCCTGCGTCATTCGCATCGCCTCCTTCACCTTGGCCAGGTTCGACTTCTTCTTCACCAGGTCGAGGATTTCCTGGCTCCCGCTCTCGACGCCGAAGCAGATCGCCTGGCATCCCGCGCGCGCCATCGTCTCGACGACCTCCGGGCTGATCGTGTCCACGCGCGAGAACGCGTTCCAGCGGATTCCCGTGTTGCGGCGCTCCAGCTCGCCGCAGACGGCGAGGAAGTGGCTGCGGTAGAGCGTGAAGAGATCGTCCTCGATCGAGATCTCCGTGAAGCCTAGGTCCGCGAGCTCGCAGATCTCGTCCACGCATAGCGTCGGATTTCGGTAGCGCACCTGCCGGTCGGTCCGCTGTGGCGCGGAGCAGAACACACAGGCGTACGGGCAGCCGCGGCTCGTGATCACGCTGGCGTGGCTGTCGAAGGCCAGATAGCGCGCGAGCGGCACGAGATCGCGCGCCGGTCCCGGCAGCCGATCGAGGTCGTCCACGTAGCCGCGCGGGGGGGTGCGGCGGATGCGGTCGCCGTCGCGGAGCGCGAGCCCGCGCACGTCGCGCAGGTCCATCCGGCCCTCGAGCGCGCGCACCAGCTCGATCATGGTGTGCTCGCCCTCGTTGATGGCGATGTAGTCGAGCGCCGACAGATCGCGGAAGCTCTCCTCGATCGCGAAGGAGACGTGCGGCCCGCCCATCACCACGGGTACCGCGCCGTCGCACTTGCGCACGACCTCGGCGATCGCGGAGGCGATGTGGTGATTGAGCGTCACCGACGTGATTCCCACCACCTGCGGCCGGAAGCGCGACATGCGCCGCTCGATCTTCTCGGGCGTGGTGCGCGCGAGCATCAGGTCGAGGATCTCCACCTCGTGCCCCTCGGCCCGCAGCGCCGAAGCGACGTACGGAAGCGTCACGAGCAGCCGTGGGAACTCCTCGAACGGGTACGAGGGATTGATCAAGAGCACGCGCATGCGATCTCCCACGCCTCTCAGGGCAGTGCGGGCAGCTTCTCGCCGGCGAAGAAGCGCCGCGGATTGTGCACGAGCAGATTCTCGACGTCGTCCTTGGTCGCGCCGCCATCGAGCAGGCGCGGCACGATCCGGCGCGTGAAGTGCGACGGCGTCCACACCTTCTCGATCTCGTCGAGCAGAGACTTCGCGATCGGCTGGCCGCGCCAGCACCAGACGGTGTCGTGCGAAACCACCACGCGCTCGCCCGCGCCGCGCCGGATCAGCCGCAGCAGCGACTCGACGCGCTGCGCGTCCGGATGGATCAGGTCGAGCCCGAAGCGGTCGAAGCCGAGGTAGGTGCCGCCGGCGACCAGGCGGTCGTGGTACGCGGCGTCGGACGTTCCGCAGGAGTGGCCGATCACGATCCGGTTCGGCGCGGCGCCTGCGCCGGTCAGGATGCCCTGCTGCTCCGGCCCCATCGTGCCGCGATCGGTGTGCGTGGTGATCGGCGCTCCGGTGACGACCGACGCCTTCGCGGCCGCGCGCATCACCGACGTCTCGTAGTCGGTGATCGCGGCGAAGCCAGAGGCCACCTTGATGATTCCCGGCTTGATCCCGGTGCTTGCGACGCCCTGCTCGAGCTCGCGGATGAACAGCTCGGCCATCGCCTCGTCCTGGGCGCCGCCGAACGCCGAGCGCGTCTTCCAGTGCGCCGCCCCGCCCTCGGACTCGTAGTAGAGCCCGGTGGCCGCGACGATCTGGAAGCGCGCGCGCTGCGCGACCTCGGCGGTGAGCTCGATGTCGCGGCCGAGGTCGCAGGGGCACGGGTCGACGATCGAGGTGATCCCCTCGGCCTTGATCTCCTCGAGCTTGTCGACCGCGCGCGCGATCATCTCGCGGCGGGACGGGCCGGGTCGGATCCAGTCCGCCTCCCAGCCCGCGTAGCCGACCAGAACGTGCTCGTGCATCAGCGTGCGTCCGAGCTGCTCGGGCGCGATCGGACCCGTGACGGTCTGGACGTTCGCGCTCATCGGTGCGCCCTCGCCTTGAACGGCGCGAGATCGCGCGTCGCCTGGCGCGCGTCGATGCCCAGCGGCAGGATCGCGAGCGCCGGCGTGTCCACACCCGCGTCGACGTAGCGCTGGATGTGCGCGCGGCACTCCTCGGGCGTGCCGTGGACGATCAGCTCGTCCACGACCTCGTCGGGAATCGCGGCGATCGCCGCCTTCCGGTCGCCCTTCTTCCACGCCTCCCACATCGCCGCGAGCTTCGGCCCGCGCCCGAGCCACTCGTGGAACGCGGCGTAGACGGGAACGTTCAGGTACGCGGCGATCGCGAACTTGGCCATCGCGCGCACCTGCGCCTTGTCGGGATTCGGCGCGACGAAGATGCGCGCGACGATCTCCTTGTCGGGCCCGGCCTCGCGGACGATCGGCGCGACCTTCTTCACGTCGTCGGCGGAGAGCCAGTTGATGATCGCGCCGTCGCCCACCCGGCCGGCCAGGCGCAGCATCCCCTGGCGCAGCGCCGCAACCAGGATCTTCGGCTGGGTCTCGAGCTTCACGCCCAGTCGGAAGCCCTGAACCGAGAAGCTCTCGAACTCCTCGCTGATCTTCTCGCCCGCCAGCGCCTTGCGCAGGAACTTCACCGTGTCGCGCACGCGCTGGTAGGGCTTGGTGAAGGGAATGCCGTTCCACTTCTCGACGATCACGTCCGACGAGGTGCCGATGCCGACGACGAAGCGGCCGGGCGCGGCCTGGCACATCGAGGCGACGCTCATCGCCATGAGCCCCGGTCCGCGCGTGAATGCGGGCAGGATCGCGACGCCGAGCCGCAGGTTAGGCGCCCAGATCGACGCGAGCGCCAGCGGCGTCAGCCCGTCGTAGCCGCCGGCCTCGGCCGACCAGAGGTCGGTGTAGCCGAGCTGCTCGAGCTCGTGGATCCACTCGCGCTGCTCGGCGAGCGGGACTCCGTCGAGCGGGATCGTCATGCCGTAGCGGTTCATCGCGTCGTGCCTCCCGTTCGCCGCGATCATACACGCGCGGCGCGCGCGACCGCGTGCGGTGGTAGAGTCGGGCAGCAATCGCGGAGAGAACGATGGCTTCGACCCGTACAGCGACGATCCTTCGGCTCGACGATGGGCGCGAGATCGCCTTCGCGGAGATCGGCGATCCGAAGGGCACTGCGGTCTTCGCGTTTCACGGCACGCCCGGCTCGCAGCTGCTGTTCCGCCCGCTGGACGACGCCGCGCGGCGGCTCGGCGTGCGGCTGATCGCGCCCGATCGGCCCGGCTACGGGCGCAGCGACTACGTCGCCTACCGCCGGCTCCTGGACTGGCCGAGCGACGTCTGCGCGATCGCCGACTTTCTCGGCATCGAGAAGTTCGGCGTATTCGGCGTCTCGGGCGGCGGGCCGCACGCGGCGGTCTGCGCGCATCAGCTCGCCGGGCGTCTGCTCGGCGCGGCGATCGTGTGCGGGATCGCCGAGACGCTAAGCGAGGAGGATTCGCGCGGCATGATGCCGATGAACCGGCTGCTCTGCCGGCTGGCGCGCAGCTCGCCCTGGCTCGCCTGGCCGGTCTTCGCACTGATGACCCTGGGCCTGCGCTTCTTCGGCCCGGCGGTCCTGCGCCAGATGATGAAGCAGCTCCCGGCGCCGGATCGGCGCGCTCTCGAGCAGCCCGCGCTGCAGCAGGCCTTCCTCGAGGAGGGGCGGCGCGCATCGCGCACGAACGCGCGCGCCACCGCCCAGGACTTCGCGCTCTTCACCCGGCCCTGGGGCTTCCGGCTCGAGGACGTCCGGGTTCCCGTCGACGTGTACTGTGGCGAGCTCGACGTGAACGTTCCGGTCGCGCACGGGCGCAGGCAGGCCGATCGCATCCCGAACGCGAAGCTGCACTGCTTCGAGGACGAGGCGCACCTGCTCTTCGTCGCGCACGCGGACGAGATCCTGCTCGCCGCGGCAGGGCGCGGCTGATGCTCACCGGGCTGCGCGTCGTCGAGCTCGCGGTCTGGGTCGCCGGCCCCGGCGCCGGCGGCATCCTCGCCGACTGGGGCGCGGACGTGGTGAAGGTCGAGCCGCGCGAGGGCGACCCGGCGCGCAGCCTGTTCATGCATCTCGCCGGCCTGAAGGAGCCGAAGTCGCCGCCGTTCGACCTCGACAACCGCGGCAAGCGCAGCATCGTGCTCGATCTGCGCGCGCCCGACGGCCTTGCTCTGCTGCGCAGGCTGGTCGCGGACGCGGACGTTTTCCTGTCGAACCTGCGGCCCGAGGCGCTCTCGAAGCTCGGCCTCGACTACGAGCGGCTAGCGAAGGACTGTCCCCGATTGGTGTACGCGAGCGTCACCGGCTACGGGCTTCGCGGCCCGGAGCGCGACCGCGCGGCCTACGACGTGGGCGCGTTCTGGGCGCGCAGCGGCGCCGAGCACATCATGTTCCCGACCGATGTCGAGCCGCAGGGGGTGCGCGGCGGCTTCGGCGATCACGTGACGGCGATGGCGCTCGTCTCCGGAATCATGGCCGCGCTGTACCAGCGCGAGCGCAGCGGGCGCGGGCAGCTGGTCTCGACTTCGCTGCTGCGCACCGGGCTGTACTGCGTGGGCTGGGACACGGGCATCCGCCTGCGCTTTGGCACCGTCGCGCCGACCGCGCCGCGCACGCAGCCGCTGAACCCGGTGCTGAACCAGTACCGCAGCCGCGACGCGCGCTGGTTCTGGCTGCTCGGCCTGGAGGCCGAACGTCACTGGCCCAAGCTCGCGCGCGTGATCGGCCGGCCCGAGCTGATCGGCGATTCGCGCTTCGCGGACGCGCGCGCGCGGCGGCGCGGCTCGGAAGAGCTCACCGCGATCCTCGATGCGGCGTTCGCGCAGCGCGACCTCGCCGAGTGGGGGCGGCTCTTCGACGGCGAGGATCTCTGGTGGGCGCCGGTGCAGACGCAGGACGAGGTCGTGGTCGACCCGCAGGTGCGCGCGATCTCCGGCATCGTCAGCGTTCCCGACTACGGAAACGAGGGCAGCTTCGAGGCGGTGGCCACACCGCTCGAGTTCTCCGACTTCGCGGTCGGGCCGCAGGGTCCGCCGCCGCGGCTCGGCGAGCACACCGACGAGGTCCTGCGCGAGCTCGGCTCGTCCGACGAAGAGATTGCCGCGCTCCGCGCGCGAGGAGTCGCAAGATGAAGACCGCGAAGGATCGGTTCGACCTCTCCGGCCGGGTGGCGATCGTCACGGGCGGCAGCCGCGGTCTGGGCAGGGAGATGGTGCTCGCGTTCGCGCAGGCCGGCGCGGACGTCGTGATCGCGAGCCGCAAGCTCGAGGCCTGCAGCGAGCTCGCCAAAGAGGTCACGCGCACGACCGGACGGACCGCGTTTCCCTACTCCTGTCACGTCGGCCGCTGGGAGGAGCTCGACGGCCTGGTCGACGCCTCGTACCGGGAGTTCGGCAAGGTCGACGTGCTGGTGAACAACGCCGGCAAGTCGCCGCTCTACGACCACGTCGCGAACCTCACCGAGGCGCAGTACGACTCGGTGCTCGACCTGAACCTGAAGGGGCCGTTCCGGCTGATGGCGCTGGTCGGCACGCGAATGGCGCAGGGCGCCGGCGGCTCGATCATCAACATCTCGAGCATCGGCGCGATCCGCCCCACGGCCGGCATCATCCCGTACTCGGGCGCGAAGGCGGCGCTGAACGCCATGACGATCGGCTTCGCGCACGCGTTCGGCCCGAAGGTGCGCGTGAACTGCATCATGCCGGGGTCGTTCCTGACCGACATCTCGAAGGCCTGGGACATGAAGGCGTTCGCGCAGCAGGCGCGTCACATCGCGCTGCGGCGCGGCGGCGAGCCGAACGAGATCGTCGGCGCGGCGCTCTACTTCGCGAGCGACGCGTCGAGCTACACGACCGGCGCGGTCCTCTCCGTCGACGGCGGCGTGCCCTGAGTGAGCCGGCTCGACCGCGCCTTCTTCGCGCGCTCCGCGCTCCGGGTCGCGCCGGACCTGCTCGGCTGCCGGCTCGTGCGCGTGCTTCCCGACGGCGCGCGGCTCGAGGGGAGCATCGTCGAAGTCGAAGCGTACCTGGGTGACGGCAGCGACGAGGGCTCGCACAGCCACCGCGGCCCGACGCTCCGCAATCGCGCGATGTTCGGCCCGCCGGGACACTTCTACGTGTACCTGAGCCACGGCCTGCACTTCTGCGCGAACGCGGTCTGCGAGCCCGAGGGCAGCGGCGCCGCGGTCCTGATTCGCGCGGTCGAGCCGATCCGTGGCGAAACGCGAATGCGCGAGCGCCGCCCGGGTCGCGACGGCGTCGAGCTCACGAACGGCCCCGGGAAGCTCGCCGCGGCCTTCGGCATCACGCGCGATCACGACGGTGCCTGCGCGCTGCGCGGCGCGCTGCGGATCGAAGCCCGGCCGCGGGCCTTCGAGCCGCGGATCGCGACGAGCCCGCGGATCGGCCTCGGCAAGGCGGCATCGCTCCCCTACCGATTCTTCCTGCGCGAAAACCCCTGGGTCTCGCGCCGCGCTGGCCGAGCCGGACCGGCTGTCCCTATCATCGCGGCGCCGTGCCAGACGAGGGAATCGAGATGAGCCCGAAGCGAGCGCTGCCCGCGCGCGAGCGATTCCTGCGCGCGGCGCGCGGCAAGCCGGTCGACCGCCCGCCGGTCTGGCTGATGCGGCAGGCCGGACGCTACCTGCCGGAGTACCGCGAGCTTCGCGCGCGGACGAGCTTCCTCGACATGTGCGATCGGCCCGACCTGGCCACCGAGGTCTCGCTGCAGCCGTTCCGGCGCTTCGGCATGGACGGCGTCGTGGTCTTCTCCGACATCCTGCTTCCGCTTCGCGGCGCGGGGCTGGCGCTCGACTTCGCGCCGGGTCCGATCGTCGCCGACCCGATCGCGAGCCTGTCCGACCTCGCGCGACTCGACGGCGAGATCGAGCCCTCGGTCGCGCCGACCTGCGAGGCGATCCGCCGCCTGCGCCGCGAGCTCGGCGAGAAGGCGGCGGTGCTCGGCTTCGCCGGCGCGCCGTGGACGCTTCTGGCCTACGCGACCGAGTCGAAGCTCTCGCGCGATCTCGACGTGCTCTCCGCGCTCTCCTGGCGCGACCCCGCGCTTCTCGACCGGATGCTCGATCGGATGGTCGAGATCTGCGCCGAGACGCTCCGGCTCGAGATCGCGGCCGGCGCCGACTGCGTGCAGATCTTCGACACCTGGGCGGGAATGCTCTCGGCAAGGCGCTTCGAGCGCACCGCCGGCCGAGCGCTTCGCGAGGTGATCTCGCGCCTGGGTCCCGATCGCCCGCCGGTGATCGTCTTCGCGCGCGGCGCTGCGCACCTGCTCGACGAGCTCGCGGGGCTGGGCGCGGACGTCGTCTCGCTCGACTGGCGCGTCGACCTGGCGGCGGCCGCGTCGGGGATCGGGCAGCGCGTCTCGCTGCAGGGGAATCTCGACCCGACCGCGCTCTTCGCGCCGCCCGCCGACCTGGCGCGCCTGACCGGCGAGCTGGTGCAGGCCGGCCGGAAGGCGCGCGGACACATCGTGAACCTCGGCCACGGCGTGCTCCAGCGCACCCCCGTCGAGGCGGTCGGAACGTTCGTGCGGACGGTCCAGGAAGCGGCGCCGTGACTCGCGCCGAGACCGTCGTCGTCGGCGCGGGCATCGCGGGGCTCGCGTGCGCGACCGAGCTGGTCGAGCGCGGCGCGCAGGACGTGCTCGTCCTCGAGGCCGCGCCGCGCGCGGGCGGCGCGGCCGAGACCGTGGTCCGCGGCGACTACACCGTAGAGCGTGGACCCAACACCGTGCGCGGAACGCCCGGCCTCGAGCGGCTGGCGAAGTCCGTGGGGCTCGAGCTGATCGCCGCGAAGCGCGCTGCTCCGTGCCTGGTCTCGAACGGCGCGCTCGTGTCGCTGCCGCCGTCGCCCGGGAAGCTGCTCTCGGGGTCGCTTCTGCCCTGGCGCGGGATCGCCGGCGTGCTCGCCGAGCCGCTGCGCCCGGTCCGACCCGGCCCGAAGACGGTCCGCGATCTGGTCGTGGAGCGCTTCGGCGAGACGGTCGCCGGCCGCTTCGCCGACCTGCTGACGCTCGGGATCTACGGCGAGAGCGCCGACCGCGTCGGCTTCGAGTCCGCGTTTCCGGATCTGGCCGCCGCGCTCGAAGGCGCGGGCGGGCGCTTCTCGCGGCTGGCGCTGCAGCGGCTGCGCGCGCGAGGCAGCGGACCGACACGGATGGGTGTCGTGTCGACCGCGCACGGCCTGGGGGGTCTCTGCGACCGGCTGGCCGCGAAGCTCGGCGAGCGGCTGCGAACCTCGACGCCGCTACTGCGCGCGCGCGGCCGCTCGGGCGGCTTCGAGCTCGAGGTCGGCGAGCGCGGCGAGACGAAGCTCGCCTGTCGCAACCTGGTTCTCGCGATCTCGCCGACCGCGGTCGCGCGGGCGCTCGAGCTGCCGGCGGCGGCGGCGCTGCTCGCCTCGTACCGCGCCGTGCCCCAGACGCTGGTCACGTTCGCGCTCGAGGAGCCCGCCTGCGCGGAGCGCTGGCCGGGCCTGGGGTTCCTCGCGCCGTCGCGCGAGCGGCTGCCGATGCTCGGCTGCCTGTTCCCGAGCAACCTCTTCGAAGGCCGAGCGCCGCGCGGCTCGCTGCTGCTCTCCGTCTTCGCCGCGCGCGAGCTGCGCGCGGAGCCCGACGCGGTTCTGGTGCGCGAGATCGCCCCCGTGCTCACGCGCCTGCTCGGCGCGCGCTCGGCGCCGCGCCTTCTCGACGTCGCGCGCTATCCCGAGGGCATCTCGCTCTACGACGTCGACCACCGCGCGCGCACGCTCCGGCTGAAGAGCGCGCTCGCCGAATCGGGCGGGCCGATCCTCTGCGGTGTCGGCTACGACGGCGTGGCGTTCGGGGCAGCCGCGGAGTCGGGGCTCGCCGCCGCAGCCGCGCTCGCGAAGCGCGCCTAGGGATCTGCGAGCGGGCCGCGCTGCACCACCGGGCGCGCGCGGCGAATCCGCTTTCGCGCGCGCTCGGGCAGGCGCCGCAGATCTTCGAGGATCAGGTAGCCGCTCGGCACCACGAAGAGCGTGATTCCGGCGGCGACCAGCACGCCGAACGCGAGCGAGATCGCCATCGGGATCAGGAACTGCGCCTGCATGCTGCGCGCGGACATCAGCGGCGCCAGGCCGAGGAAGGTCGTCGCCGAGGTGAGGAAGATCGGCCGGAAGCGCGCCACCGCCGACTCGCGCACGGCCTGCTCGAGCTCCACGCCTTCCTCCCGGCGCTGGTTCACGTAGTGCACCAGCACCAGGCTCGCGTTCACGACCACGCCCGAGGCCGCGACCAGCCCCGTCACCGACATCATCGCCATGTCGCGACCGAGCAAGAGATGCCCGCCGATCGCGCCCACGAAGCCGAACGGGATCACCGACATGATCAGGAGCGGCTGGGAATAGGAGCGCAGCGGGATCGCGAGCAGCGCGTAGATCGCGAAGAGCGCGATCACGAACGATCGACCCAGCGAGCCGAAGACGCGCTGCTGCTCCCGCTGCGTGCCCTCGAGCCGGTAGCTCAGGCCGGGGTAGTCGGCGAGGATCTCCGGAAGCGGTCCGGACTCGAGCGCGGCGACGATCGCCGTCTCGGTGGTGAGCTTGCGATTCACGTCCGCGGTCACGTTCACGACCCGCTGCCGGTCGGAGCGGCGAATGCTCGCGAAGCCGCGGCCGAGATCTGCGCTCGCGACCGTGCCGAAGGCGACCTCGCTTCCGTCGGGCGTGCGGATGCGCATGTTCTCCAGATCGCCCAGCGCCCGCCGCTCCTCCGCCGGGTAGCGCACCATCACGCGCACGTCGTCGCGCCCGCGCTGGATGCGCTGCGCCTCCTCGCCGTAGAACGCCTGCCGGACCTGCCGGGCCAGATCGAGCTGGGTGAGCCCCAGCGCCTCGGCCTCGGGGTGGATCTTGAGCTTGATCTCCTTCTTCCCGGCACGGAAAGAATCCGCGATGTCGGTGACACCGGGATAGGTCGCGAGCTGGCCCTTCAAGCGCTCGGCGGCCTCGCGAAGCGCGCCAATGTCGGCGCCCTGAAGCTGCACGTTCACGGCCTCGCCGGCGGCGAAGAGCGCCGAAGCGAACAGCAGCTCGACCGCGTCCGGCACCGGCCCGGTGAGCTCGCGCCAGCGCGCGGCGATCTCGCTGCTGCGCAGCGTGCGCTCGTCCGCGGGCACGAGCTCGAGCGTCACCTCGCCCAGGTGCGAGCCCACGCGCGCGCGCGAGGTGGGCGGCGGGCCGCCGCCGGCGCCGCCGCCCGCGGCGAACGGCTGCTCGCCGACCGACGCGCTGGAATGGACGACGTGGCTCGAGCCGCCCAGATCGTGCTCGCGATCGAGCTCGGCTGCGAGCGCGAGCGCCGCGTTCTCGATCTGCCGCACCGCCTCCGCCGTGACGCTCGCCGGTGTACCCTGGGGCATGGTGAGCTGCGCCGAAACGTAGTCGGCCTCGATCGGCGGGAAGAACGAGAAGCGGAGCCGGCCGCTCGCGACGGACGCGACCGCGAGCAGCAGGAGCGCCACCGCGACCGATACCGTCGCATAGCGCCACGAGAGACTCGCAGCGAGCCAGCGCGAGTACGTGCCGCCGAGGAACGCCTGGAAGCGCGCGTCGAAGCGGGTCTGGAAGCGCACCCAGGCGTCCATCGCGCGCGCGGCGCGCGCGCCCAGGCGCGAGCCGCCCGCGCGGCGATCGTGCCCGTGTCCGAGGTGCGAGGGAAGCACGAGCTGGGACTCGATCAGCGAGAAGACCAGGCACACGATCACGACGGTTCCCATCACCGACATGATCTGTCCCATGGTTCCGGGAACGAAGAGCAGCGGCGAGAATGCGGCCACCGTCGTCAGCACCCCGAAGATCACCGGCACCGTCACCTCGCTCGTGCCGCGGATCGCCGCGTTCAGCCAGTTCTCGCCCGCCTGCTGATGGGTGAAGACGTTCTCGCCGACCACGATCGCGTCGTCGACGAGCATGCCCAGAACCATGATGAAGCCGAAGGTCGAGATCGAGTTGATCGAGTAGCCGAGCGACGGCATCACGAAGAGCGCGCCGAGCAGCGCGACCGGCACCCCCATCGAGACCCAGAGCGCGACGCGCGCGCGCAGGAACAGCATCAGGATCGCGACCACGAGCACCAGCCCCTGGATGCCGTTCGAGTACAGGGTCGAGAGCCGCGCGCGCAGACCCACCGACGAGTCGCGCCAGACGCGGATCGAGATGCCCTCGGGCATGCGCGGCTGCGCGGCCTGCACGTAGCGCTTCACCGCATCCGAGATCTCGATCACGTCCTGATCGCCGATCCGGTACACGCGCACCATCACGGCGGGCTTGCCGTCGAAGCGCGCGCTCTGGTCGGTGTCCTCGAAGCCGTCGACCACCTGCGCGACGTCGCCGAGCTTCACGCGCGTGCCGTCGGCGCGCGACAGCACGACCAGCTCCTCGAACTGCCGGCCGACGTAGGCCTGGGTCTTGGAGCGCAGCAGGATCTCGCCGCCCTCGGTCTTGATCGTCCCGCCCGGCAGGTCGAGCGACGAGCGGCGCACGGCCTGCGCGACCTGGTCGAAGCTCAGCCCGTGGCGGCGCAGGTTGGCTTCCGGAACCTCGATCGAGATCTCGTACGGCCGGGCGTTGGTGACCTCGACCTGGGTGATGCCCGGCTCCGCCGCGAGCTCGTCGCGCACGCGCTCGGCGAGCTGCTTCAGGCTGCGCTCGTCCGCGTCGCCGAAGATCGCCACGTCGGCCACCGAGCGGCGGATCGTGACCTGCGAGACGATCGGCTTCTCGGACTCGTCCGGAAGCGTGTCGAGCGCGTCGACCTTGTTCTTCACGTCGGCGACCGCGCGGGTCACGTCGGCGCCCTGCAGGAGCTCCGCGCTGACCACGCAGGAGCTCTCGCTCGACGTCGAGAGGATCTTCTCGATCCCCTCCACGCCGTCGAGCTCCTCTTCGATTCGCACGCAGACGCCTTCTTCGACCTCCTCGGGCGCTGCGCCGCGGTACTCGACCGACACGATGACCATGTCGATCTGGATGTCGGGCATCTCCTTCTGCGGGATCGCGGCGGCGCTGAGCAGGCCGCCGATCACGACCACGCCCATCAGCAGGTTCGCCGCGACGGGGTTGCGCGCGAACCAGGCGACCGCTCCGCTCATCGGGTCCGCCCCGGAGCGGCGACGTCGACGTCCGACGCGACGCGGATCTGCATGCCGTCGACGACCGTCTCGAGCGGCGAGACGCAGACGCGCTCGCCGTCCGTGAGCCCGGTGCGGATCACGACCTCGTCGCGAAGCGCGCGCAGGATCTCGACGTCGCGGAAGCGCAGGCGCCCCTCCGCGTCGACCACGAGCACCTGCGAGTCGCCGCGAATCGCGGCCCGGGGCAGCACGGCGACGGAGCTTGCGAGCTTGCCCTGGATCGCCGCGCGCACGAAGAGGCCGACCGCGAGGGGAGTGCGCTCCTCGCCCCCGGTCCGGCCGTAGGGATCCTCGACGCGCGCCACCACGTGGACCATCCGGCTGCGCGGGTCGATCTCGCCCTCGGTGCGGACGACGCGCCCGGTCCACTCGTGCTCCTCGCCGCCGAAGCGCGCGTAGAGCTTCACCTCGGGGCCGAGCGCCTCGGTCGCCTCGCCGCGCCAGAACAGCGGCAGCTCGAGGAACGCGAGCTCCTCGTCGGGAACCGGCAGCCTCACCTCCGCCCAATCCACCGCGTAGAGCGTCGCGACCGGCGCGCCGCGGGTCACGAACTGCCCGACGTCCACCTTCTCGTCGCGAACCCGCCCGGCGTAGGGAGCGAGCAGGCGGGTGCGCGTGAGATCGCGCTCGGCCTGCACGAGCGCGGCGCGCGCCTCGCGAACCGCCGCGGCGGCGACGGCCTGATTGCGCACTGCCTCGTCGAGCTGGGCCGCGCTCGCGAAGTCGCGCTCCGCGAGCGCGCGGCGGCGGACGAGCTCGGACGCCGCGCGCGCCTCTTCGCTCGCGGCGCGCGCCACGGAGGCGCGCGCGCGTTCGAGCGCGATCTCGTAGTCGCGCGGGTCGATGCGCACCAGCAGATCGCCCTCGGCGAAGAACCCGCCCGAAACCAGCGAGGGCGAGATCTCGAGCACCGTCCCCGAGACCTCGGGGATCAGCGCGCTCTCCGTGCGCGGCGCGACCGTGCCGTGCGTGATCACCTCGAGCGAAAGATCGCGAAGCGCGACCTGCATGACGCGAACCAGCGGCACGGCCGCCTCCGGCGACTTCGTCTCGACCTCGGGTCGGGTCGCGATCAGGACGATGGCCCCCAGCACCCCCAGCGCGAGCACGGAGAGCGGAACGACCAGGCGGGCAGACGGCTTCATCGCAGGGCCTCCTCGGAAGCAGCAGCAGCGGCACGGCGCGCGCGAACTTTCGGGCGAGCGGGCGCGCGGAGCCCGGCCGCGAGAAACGCGATCAGCTCGTCGAGCACGACGCGTTCTGGAATCCCGGGTTCGAGTCCCGTGAAGGACCGCGAGTGTCGGTGGCGGCCGGCCAGGAAGTGCAGCATCGCCCCGATCACCATCTGGAAGCGCAGCGCCGTCGCCGTCGCGTCGGCCCGGCCGAGCGCGCGCGCGATCGCCGCGTGAAACCGCCGGGCGCACTCGCCGAACAGGCTCTCGATCAGCTCCGGCATGCGCTCGTGCGGCTCGCGGAAGAGCAGCGTCGCGACGTCGCGCGACTCGGGCTCCGAGCTAGCCGACGCGAAGGCCGGCTCGAGCAGCGCCGCGAGCACCGGCTCCAGCCGGCGCGGCTTGCCCGCGCGCCAGTCCGCCTCGATCCGGTCGAGTCGCCGCAGGCGCTCGGCGTTCACGGGCCCGACGTGGCGCTCGAGCACCGCGCGGAGCAGCTCGTCCTTGCCGCCGAAGTGGTACCCGACCGCGGCCAGGTTCACGCGCGCGGAGCTGGTGAGCTCGCGAAGCGACGCGCCGCGGAAGCCGCGCTCCAGAAAGAGCCGCTCCGCGGCGTCGAGGATCCGCTCGCGCGTGCCTCTCGGGGGAACCGACTCCGCCATCCGACCCGCTCCGATTCAAACGTACGTTCGAATCATACGCGGGTCCGGCCCGATCGGTCCAGCCGGCGCGATGTCGCCCGGCTCGCGCCGCGCGTCAGCGCGGTGGATACTGCGCCCGTGCGCGGCGAAGCCAGAGCGCGGATCCTGCTCCTGCTCGCGCTCTGCGTCGCCGCGTGCAGCGCCGAGCGCGAGCCGGCCGCGCCGATCGCGCTCTCCGACGCGAACGCGCGCGCCTATCAGTCCGCCTGCGCGAGCTGCCATTCGCGGCCGGGGATCGGCGCGCCGCTCACCGGCGTCGACGCGGACTGGCGCGAGCGAAGGAAGCAGGGCCTGGACACCCTTCTCGTGCACACGGTCGAAGGCTTTCGCGGCATGCCGCCGCTCGGCACCTGTGGACTCTGCTCGGAGGGCGATCTGCGCGAGCTGATCCGCTACATGGCGGGGCTGCCATGAAGGGGCCCGGTCTCTCGCGCCGCGAGCTGCTTCGCGGCGCGCTCGCGGCGGGCGCGGCGCTGCTCTTGCCGCAGACGCGTGCGCGCGCGGCAGACCCGCTGCCGCCCGTGTGGCTCGATGGCGGCCCCCTGCCCTGGCGCAACTGGTCCGGCTTTCAGCACTGCCGCCCCCTGCTGCGGCTCGGGCCGGCGAGCGAATCCGAGCTGCTCGAGATGCTCGGGCACGCGAGCGCGCCGATCCGGCCCGCGGGCGCGGGTCACTCGTTCAGCGGGCTCGTGCCGAGCGACGGCTCGCTGCTGTTCCTGGACGGGCTCGCCGGCATCGCCTCGGTCGACGCGGCCAACCTGCAGGCCGAGGTCTGGGCCGGTTCCCGGCTCGGGGCGCTGGGCCCCGCGCTCGCGGCGCACGGACAGGCGATGCCGAACCTGCCGGACATCCACTACCAGACGCTCGGCGGCGCGATCGCGACGTCCACGCACGGCACCGGGGTGTTGCTCGGATCGCTCTCGTCCTGCGTGGTCGGGCTCTCGATCGCCACGCCGCGCGGCGAGCTTCTGGACTGCGACGCCTCGCGCAACGCCGAGCTGTTCCATGCCGCGCGCACCTCGCTCGGCGCGCTCGGGGTCGTCACGCGCTTCCGGCTGCAAAACCAGCCGACGTTCCGGCTGCGAGAGAAGACCGCCTGGCGGGATCTGGACGAGGTGCTCGCGAACCTCGCGCGCGATCGCGAGGCGAGCCGCAGCTACGAGTTCTACGCGTTCCCGCACGCGAACGTCGCGCTCGCGATCGCGACCGACGAGACCGACGCAGAGCCGTACTCGAGCGGCGAGGACGATCCCGACGGGCTCGCGCTGCTGCAGACGCTCTTCGACCTGACGCGCCGGCTGCCGGGGATCGGCACGCCGATCTACGACGCGCTGCTGCGCCGATCGGGAACCAGCGAGCACGCCGGCGAGTCGCATCGCGTGCTGACCCATCCGCGCACCACGCGCTTCAACGAGATGGAGTACACCGTGCCGGCCGAAGCCGGGCCCGAGTGTCTGCTCGAGGTGCTCCAGACGATCCGCGAGCGAGAGCTTCCGATCTGCTTTCCGATCGAGTGCCGCTACGTGCGCGAGGACGACGTCTGGCTCTCCATGTTCCACGAACGGCCGGGGTTCTCGATCTCGGTGCACCAGTTCGCCGACCGGGACTTCTCGGAGTACTTCGCCGCGGTCGAGCCGATCTTCTGGAAGTACGAGGGACGGCCGCACTGGGGAAAGCTGCACACGCTCGACGCCGCGCGGCTCGCCCCGCTCTACCCGCGCTTCCGCGAGTTCCAGGCGCTGCGCCGCTCGCTCGACCCGCACGGGCGGCTGGTGAATCCGCACCTCGCAAGCGTCCTCGGCATCTAGAAGTCACTCGCGCAGTCTCTGGGAGGATCGCATGCCTCGCTTCGCTGGAATCGCGCTCCGGGTGCTCGTCGTCCTGCTCGCGCTCGGCTTCGTCGGGTACCGCTACCTGCTCGGGCGCGAGCCGGTCCCCGAGCAGAGCGGCTACGCGATCGACCTCGACGAGATCCGCCGGCTCGCGGCCTCGCTTCCGGGCGAGCGCGCGTCGCACGTGAACCACGAGCAGATCGCCGAGGCCCCGCTCCCGCGCGGCGCGGTCTTCGCCGGCGAATCGCTGCGCACGCCGCACCCGATGTCGCACGGCGCCTACCAGCTCGTGTTTCCGGACGGCTATCTCGTGATCGACTCGGGCTTCGACGCCGCCGGGCTGCGCGAGATGAGTCCCGGGGCCGCGCTAGACGCCGAGGGGCATGCCGCGATCCAGCGCGCGCTCGCGGGCGCGCGCACGATCGTGATCACGCACGAGCATCTCGACCACCTGATCGGGATCGCGCGCTTCGCGGAGCCGGAAACGCTCCCCGGAAGACTGCGGATGACGCGCGAGCAGCTCGCGAACGCCGACGAGCTCGACGCGATCGGCTTTCCGGATTCACTCCGCGCCGCGCTCGCGCCGCTCGACTACGAGCGCTACGCCGCGGTGGCGCCCGGCGTCGTGCTCGTGAAGGCGGCCGGCCACACGCCCGGCAGCCAGATGGTCTTCGCGCAGCTCGCCGACGGAAGCGAGTGGCTCTTCCTCGGCGACGTCGCCTGGCACATGGACCAGATCCGCCTGCTCTGGTACCGGCCGCGGCTCGTGACCGACTTCTTTTTGGGCGAAGACCGCGACGCGGTGCTCGCGCAGTTCCGCGCGCTGCACGCGCTGACCGCGACCGGGACCGTGCGGCTCGTCGCATCGCACGACGTCGACCAGCGCAAGGAGCTCGTCGCATCGGGTAAGCTCGGCGCCCACTTCCAGTTCTGAGGCACGCTCCATGTCCACGACTCCGCCACGAGAGCCGCGCCGGGCTCGCCCCGTGCCCACACCCGAGACGCAGTTCCATTGGGACGGCGCTCGCGCCGGCGAGCTGCGGCTCCAGCGCTGCCGCCCGTGCCAGCGCGCGTACTTCCCGCCGCGCCCCTTCTGCCCGCGCTGCGCGAGCCGCGACGTCGAGATCGTGCGCGCGAGCGGCCGCGCGACGCTGTACAGCTACGTGATCCACCACCGGCCGGTGCCGGGATTCACGGCGCCCTACGCGATCGCCGTGGTTGCGCTCGAAGAGGGCCCGCGAATGATGACCAGCCTGGTCGGCCTGCCGCAGACGCCGGAGGCGCTGGTTCTCGACATGCCACTCGAGGTCTCGTTCCAGAAGCTCGACGACGAGATCTCGCTTCCCGTCTTCGGGCCCGCGGGGAGCGGATCGTGAGGCGCCGCGCGGTCGCGATCGTCGGAGCCGCCGAGACCACCGCGCTCGGCGTGATTCCCCATCTCTCTCAGATCGGCCTGCACGCCGACGCCGCGCTGAACGCGCTCGCGGATTGCGGGCTCGCCCCGAGCGACGTCGACGGCATCGCGACCGCGGGCGAGTCGCCGACCGCGATCGCGCTGGCGCTCGGGATCACCCCGACCTGGGTCGACGGCACCGCCGTGGGCGGCTGCTCGTTCATGCTGCACGTTCGCCACGCGGCGGCCGCGATCGAGGCGGGGCTGTGCAAGACGGTGCTGATCACGCACGGGCAGAGCGGCCGCTCGCGCGTCGGCGCCGGGGGCTTCGGCTTCGCGCCGTCGAGCCTGCAGGGGCAGTTCGAGGCGCCGTACGGCATCGCCGGCCCGCCGTCGCTCTTCACGATCCCGTGCCTTCGCTACATGAAGGACTTCGGTCTCACGCACGAGCAGCTGGCCATGGTCGCGGTGGTGCAGCGCGAGTGGGCCGCGAAGAATCCGCGCGCGATGCACCGGGACCCGATCGGCGTCGAGGACGTGCTCGCCTCGCGCGTGATCGCCTGGCCGTTCCACCTGCTCGAGTGCTGCCTGGTGACCGACGGCGGCGGAGCCCTCGTGCTGGTCTCGGCCGAGCGCGCGCGCGACTTCCGGGAGAAGCCGGTCTTCGTGCTCGGCACCGGCGAGAGCGTCGAGACGCCGATGGTCAGCCAGATGGAGGACTTCACCACGTCGCGCGCGTTTCGCGTCTCGGGCCGGATGGCGTTCGCCGAAGCGGGGATCGGCCCGCGCGAGGTGGATCACCTGATGATCTACGACGCGTTCGCACACCTGCCCATCTACGGGCTGGAGGACCTCGGTTTCGTGCCACGCGGCGAGGCCGGCCGGTACATCTGGGATCGGAACACCGCCCCGGGCGGAGAGCTGCCGCTGAACACCAACGGCGGCGGGCTCTCCTACACGCACACGGGCATGTACGGGATGTTCGCGCTGCAGGAGTCCGTGCGTCAGCTGCGCGGCAGGGCGGCGGCACAGGTTCCCGACGTGCACGTCTCGGTGGCGCACGGCGTGGGCGGGATGTTCGCGGCGGCGGGAACGGTGATTTTGAGCAACGAGCCCGGCTGAGGCGCGCGGGAGTTTTGTTAGGATCAGCCGGTCCGTGTCGCAAGATCACTGGGAGGTTGGTGTGTCAGACTTCGCAAGAATGATCGAGATAGGCGTCGTAGTCGTGGTGGTCACCGTCGCGGTGGTCTGGGCCGTCGTCGGAGCCATAAAGACCCGTCGCGGAGCCTGACGCCTACACGCAGACGTCGTCTGCGACGAGGGTCGCGACCTCGGCCGGCTCGATCCCGAGCCAGCGCCCGAGCACGTCCTCGGTGTCGGCGCCGAGCAGCGGCGACGCTCCCGCGGTGACGTTGGGGGTGCGGCTCGGACGCACCGGGTTGCCGATGTGCCGCTCGGGGCCGATCTCTGCGTGCGTCACCGTGACGATCGCACCGCGCGCGGCCAGGTGCGGATCGGCGCGCGTGTCGTCCGGGCTCTGGACGATGTGCGCGGAGATTGCGGCCGCCTGGAGCGACTCCGCGACGTCCTCCGCCCGGCGCGACGCGGTCCACTCCGAGACCCGCGCGTCGATCTCGTCCCGTGCGGCGAGCCGGAGCTCGAGCGTGGAGAGCCGCGCGGCGTCGACCCAGCCGGCCACCGCGCAGAACCGCCGCCACTCCTCGTCGCTCGCGACGGCGAGCGCCACCCAGCGGTCCTCGCCCTCGCAGCGATAGACGCCGTGGGGAACGGCCCAGTCCACCGCGTTGCCGCGCTGGCGCGCGGGCCGTCCGGTGCACGGGCCCTCCAGGTAGAGCTCGCCGAGCAGGAACGCCGCCGCCTCCGTCTGCGCCATCTCGATCCGCTGGCCCACCCCGGAACGGCGCCGGTGCTCGAGCGCCGCGAGCACACCGAGCGCGGCGAGCTTGCTCGCGATGTGGTCGGGGTGGTTGAGTGAGGATCCCGCCGGGTACGGCGCCTGCGGGTGGTTCCAGAGCCAGTTCACTCCGGAGAAGGACGAGTTCAGCGGGCCGAACGCCTGCGCGCGGCCGAGCGGGCCGCCTTCACCGAAGCCCTGCGACTGCACGTAGATCACGCGCGGGTTCACGCGGCGCACGCTCTCGTAGTCGAGGCCCCATTTCTCGCACACGCCCCCGCGGTTGTTCTCGACGATCACGTCGGCGCGGCGGCACAGCTCGAAGGCGATCTCGCGTCCGCGTGTGCCGCGCAGGTCGAGACACACGCTCTTCTGCCCGCGGCACTCGGTGTTGAACGTCCAGGCGCGGTTTACGGCGCCGGGCTCCAGCGTGACCGCGCGCAGGAAGTCCAGGTTCGCCCGCGACTCGATCTTGATCACCTCGGCGCCGAGCTCGGCCAGCGCCCAACAGGCTTCCGGGCCCACCGCGCCGACGCCGAGGTCCACCACACGGACGCCGGCAAGCAGCGGGCCGCTAGCTGCGGCCGCCGGTCCGGGCGCCACGGCGGCGCGCGGCGCGAAGCCGGTCCGATCGTCCTCCCCGGGCGCGGGCGCCGGGCGGCGCAGCGTCGCGGGCGTCTCGGAGAAGTTGAGCGCGAGCGGCGCAAACGGCGCGGCGCCGAGCTTCGGGAAGCCGGTGCTGCGAAAGAAGCCGCGCTCGCGGGTCTGCTCCTCGCGCACGAAGTCCTCGGGCGGATTCACCGGCGCGAGCGGCGTGCCCAGCCGGCACGCCTCGGCGAGCAGGTCCGCGCGCTTGCGCTCGCGCAGCGCGTCGCAGGCGATGATGCGCAGCACGTCGGCGTTGAGCATGCGGACCGCCGGCTGCTCCCATTCCGGGCCCATCAGCACCTCGGGTCGGCCGAGCAGCTCGAGGAACGCGCGCCAGTGGCGCACGGTGCCGGGCAGGACGCGCACGTGCCCATCGGCCGCCTCCAGCACCAGATAGGTGCCGTCCGCGTTTCGCGGCGGCGCCTTGGGCAGGATCGGGTAGCGGCGCGCGTAGTCCTCGAGCGGAACGGACCACGGGTTCATCCCGTGCAGCGCGGCCTCCTGCACCGACACCTCGACGGTCTGTCCCTCTCCGTGGCGCGCGCGGTCGAGCAGCGCCGCCACCGCGCCGAGCGCGGCGTAGATCGAGGCGCAGTCGTGCGCGGCATAGCCCGGCAGCGCGCACGGCGGCAGCTCCGGAAAGCCGCACGGATGCAGCGCTCCGGACGCCGCGAAGGCGACCAGCGGCTCGGCGCGCCAGCTCGCGCGCGGGCCGCTGAGCCCGAAGTCACCCACCGCCACGTGCACCAGCTCCGGGTGCCGCGCGCGCACGGCCGCAGGCTCGAGCCCAAGCCGGGCGCGGCGCTCGGGCGAGAAGTTCTCGATCAAGAGGTCCGCCCCATCACAGAGCTGTGTCAGTCGCTCCCGCCCGGAGGAGGACCCGAGGTCGATCACCGCGCCGCGCTTGTTCGCGTTGCGGAACAGGAACGGCAGGGAGCCGTCCGGCGCCGCCTCGTCGCCCGCGAACGGGGGCACGAGCCGGCCGGGGTCGCCGCCGGGGGGCTCGACCTTGATCACGTCGGCGCCGAGGTCCGCGAGCATTCGCCCGGCGAGCGCGCCCCGGATGTCGGTCAGGTCGACGACTCGAACGTGCGAGAGCGGAGGGGCGGTCACGCGCCCGATCGTACGCGAGCGCGTACGGGCGAGGCGAGCAGGTTTTTCGCTTCCCGGCCGGGCCGGAGACACGGGTCCTAGAACCCCGCGAGCGCGGCGAAGCGGGCGCGGTGGAAGGCCGCGTCGCCCAGCGTGAGCTCCGCGACGCGCGCGCGCTTCAGGAACAGGCCGATCTCTTCCTCATCGGTGACGCCGATCCCGCCGAACATCTGCACGGCCTCGTTGCCGATCAGGTGGATCGCGTCGGAGACGCGCGCCTTGGCGATGCTCGCGAGCTGCGGCAGGTCGGCGCGGCCCTCGTCGATCGCGCGCAGCGCGTCGAGCACGATCGAGCGCGAGAGCTCGACCTCGACGAACATGTTCGCCGCGCGGTGCTTCAGCGCCTGGAACGAGCCGATCGGCACGCCGAACTGCTTGCGCTCCTTCAGGTAGGCGATCGTGCGCTCGAAGGCCTCCGCGAGCGTGCCGAGCATCTCGGCCGAGAGCCCCACCGCCGCAAGATCGAGCACGCGATCGAGCACGTCCGCGCCGCGCCCCTCGGCGCCGAGCAGGGCCGCGCGATCGAGCTCGACACCTTCGAAACCGAGGTTCGCGGCGTTGCGGCCGTCGACCATGATCGTGCGCGTGACCTCGAGCCCGCGCGCCGCCTTGGGCACGAGGAAGAGCGACAGGCCGTCGCGCTCTCCGGAGCTCCCGGAGGTCCGCGCGACCACGACGATCTGGTCCGCCACGTGCCCGTCGAGCACGAAGCTCTTGCGCCCGGTGAGGCGCCAGCCGCTCGCGCTCGCCTCGGCGCGCGTCGCGACCGCGTACGGCGCGTGGTGCGACCCTTCCTGGAGCGCGAGCGCGAGGATCCGCTCGCCTTTGGCGACGGCGGGCAGGATCTCCTTGCGCTGCAGCTCGTTGCCTCCGAGCAGGACGGCGTTCGCGCCGAGCAGCGAGGTCGCGACCAGCGGCGTCGCCGCGAGCGTGCGGCCGCACTCCTCGAGAACGATGCCGAGCTCGGCGTAGCCGAGCCCCGCGCCGCCGAGATCCTCGGGCAGGACGATGCTCGCCCAACCGAGCTCCGCCATCTGCTTCCACAGCGGGCGCGAGAAGCCGACCGGATCCTGCTCGTCGCGCAGGCGGCGCAGCTCCTTCACGGGCGAGTGCTCGGCGATGAACTCGCGCGCGGTGTTTCGCAGCAGCTCCTGCTCTTCCGAAAGTGCCAGTGACATGGTGGATTCCTCTCCGACCGCGCTCAGTCCGGAAGACCGAGAACGCGCTTTGCGATCACGTTGAGCTGCACTTCGGACGTCCCGCCCTCGATCGAGTTGCCCTTCGAGCGCAGCCACTCGCGCGTGGTGCCGAGCTCACGGGGATTGAAGCCGGCGCCCTCCCAGCCGAGCGCCTGCGAGCCGAGCACCTTCACGAGCAGCTCGCAGCGGCGCTTGTTCAGCTCGGTGCCGTAGAGCTTGAACATCGACGATGCCGCGCCCGGTCCCTGACCCGACTTCGCCTCGTCGCCGGAGCGGCGCAGAGACGTGACGAAGCAGCGCGTGTCCATCAGGTGCTGCGCGACGGAATCGCGGATCGCCGCGTCGGCGATGCGGCCGCCCTCGCTGCCGCAGTACTCCTTCGCGAGCTGCTCGAGCGACGCGGCGCTTCCCCCGCCGCCGCCCAGGCCCATTCCGGCGATCATCTCGCGCTCGTGCTGGAGCAGCGCCTTCGCGATCGTCCAGCCGCCGTCGACCTTCCCGACCAGGTTCTTCTTGGGGACTCTCACGTCCTGGAAGAACGTCTGGCAGAACGGCGAGGAGCCGCTGATCAGCTTGATCGGCGAGACCGAGACGCCCGGCGACGCCATGTCGAAGAGCAGGAAGCTGATTCCGTCGTGCTTGGGCGCGGTCGGGTTGGTGCGCACCAGGCAGAAGATCCAGTCCGCGTAGTTCGCGTAGGAGGTCCAGATCTTCTGGCCGTTCACCAGGTAGTGGTCGCCCTTGTCCTCGGCGCGCGTCTGCAGACCCGCCAGGTCGGAGCCGGCGCCGGGCTCGGAATAGCCCTGACACCAGCGGATCTCGCCGCGCACGATCTTCGGCAGGTGCTCGCGCTTCTGCTCCTCGTTTCCGTACTGGAGCAGCACGGGACCGAGCATGGTCAGGCCGAAGCTGTTCAGCGCCGGGCGGCAGTGCAGCCGGCGCAGCTCCTCGGCCAGCACGCGCGCCTCGGGCTTCGAGAGCCCGCCGCCGCCGTACTCCTTCGGCCAGGTCGGCGCCGTGAAGCCGCGCGCGGCCATGCGGTCGAGCCAGAGCTTCTCCTCGGGGTTCGTGTAGACCTTGTTGCGTCCGCCCCAGTTCACGTCTTCTTCGGAGCCGAGCGGCTTGCGCATCGACGGCGGGCAGTTCGCTTCGAGCCACTTGCCGATCTCGGCGCGAAACGTTTCGAGATTCTCCAAGGCGAGGTCCTCCGACGGGGCCACGCGCCGGTCTGGCGGGGCGGCGGTATCGTAAGCGCCCGACGGCGGCCGCCGCAACCGAGGCGGCGACCCTTGCCGCGCCCGCCGCGTTCGGCTCTCCTAGGAGCCTGACCCAAGACTCTCTCGCGCGCTAGCATGGCGAGGATGGGTGAGAGAGGCGATTTCAAGGGGTACGAGCAACACCAGGGTTTGTTGCTTCCGGTATATATCAGCGACGCTCTGGATCGTTCGGACGTGACCTTCTTCATCGACGAAG